>JGI24655J20075_1000280_pt1 | contig 21698 bp, 20 predicted proteins | sample MalvirmetaMSP112_FD_20075 | JGI IMG/M metagenome (IMG submission 20075) | reverse complement strand
ATACGTTTTGTATATTCATGCGTCAAGCGAGCCTGGACGCTTTATCGGGGCGAGAGGCCTGCCGCTGCATAGATTGCGTCGATCACGGCCATGTTGCCGATTGCGTCGGCGCCACCGGTCAGCGGCACGGCGCGTCCGGCCATCACGTCCATGACATGGGCCAATTGGTGCTCATAGGTGATCATGCCGTCGGCCGTCTCGGTGCGTTCGTGGCCGCCTTGCCGGATGGTGATCTGGTGGCCGCGATGCGGGTGTACCGGGTTGAGCAAGGAGACACAGCCATCCTTGCAGACGATTTCGAGCCTGATATCGCGGTCCACATCTTCGGCCATACTGCATTCCACAATTGCTGACGCGCCGCTTGAAAAACCGAGATGCGCCTTGGTGCCGATATCAACACCGGGCCGGTCGCACTGCGCACTGGCCGACAGGACATCGGGTTCTGCGTCTGCAAGGGTGCGGATCATGTGGACCGAATAGCAGCCCAGATCCATTAATGCGCCTCCACCGAGTTCCAGCGTATGGCGCAACTCGCCCTCGCGATACGGGATCGACACATTGAACACCGCCTCCATGGTCTTGATCGCGCCGAGGTCTCCGCTGCGCACGATTTCCAGAACGCGCAGGAAAGCCGGGTGGAAGCGATAATGAAACGCCTCGATCAGTGGCTTGCCGGCCCGGTTGGCGGCGTCGACCATGCGCGTGGCTTCGGCGGAGTTCATGGCGAAGGGCTTCTCGCATAATACCGCCTTGCCAGCTTCCAGCGCGGCGATGGTCAGATCGGCATGGCGATGCGGGGGCAGGGCGTTGTAGATCAGGTCGACATCCTTGCGGTGCACCAGCGCGTCGTAATCGGTCTCAACATGCGCGATGCCGTTCGCTTCGGCATAGGTGCGCGCCTTGTCCGCGTCGCGCGCTGCCACGGCGACGATTTCGCAATCATCACGTTTTGCAGCGGGCTCGATGATGGCCTTGGGGCCAATCTTGGCGGCGCCGAGTATGCCGATACGGATCATGAAAACTCCTTGGGACGTACGGATGAGGGGTCAAAGGTAAATGATTTGGGGCGGTTTGTTTACCCGGCCCTAATGCATCTTAACGCTCTTGGTCGCATTTGCCTTGCACAGCAATGCGCCCGGTAACCAAGCGGTAAGCACAATGAGGGTTAATGATAATTCCGAAGCCGTTAATCCCAGGAGTGCCATCGCACATGTTGAACGATCTTACAGCACACCTCGCCCGGCATAATGGCCTCTCGGAAGACGCGTCCCGACAAGCCCTCGGCATTGTCCTGAACGCGGCAGAGCGTCAGGATTCCCCCTTCGCCACGGCCATGTTCAAGACCATTCCGGGCGCACGCGCCCTGTCGGCCCGCACAGGCAGCACGATCGGCGCCCCGGTTGGAGAGATTGCTCGCCTGATCGAACAGACGCCCGGCGGCAAGCGCATTGTCGCGCAATCCATGATTTCCGAACTCCACAAGCTGGGTTTGGACCACAAGGCCATCGGCCTGCTATTGCCGAGTATTTCCACTTATATGGACGAGCACCACGCCCTGGTCGGCTTTGGCCATCTGGGTGACCTCATCGGGTCGGACCTCGACGCGGTCGCAGCCGCGGCCCAAGCCGCCTGATCTGGCTCGAAAGACAAGCTTTGGATGAGCCGCCGCGAGGGCGGCTTTTTCATGCGCGAAACTTTTTTCGTTTTCCGCGGAACCAAGCCAACTGAAGAGCGTAAACCTTGTATCTTGCAGGCAGACACCCCCCTGACACTGTCAGTTGCCTCAAGACGTTCCCAATATGGGGCCAAGTCGGTTCTCCCTCTCTTCCCCCCAACCGGCTTGGCCCTTTTCTTTTGGAACGGGCCTGTCTATGTGCAAGGCCAGTGATTGAGGGCTTCCACCACATGCAAGACGTAACCACTCTGAAACCGGACGAACGACTGGCGCTGGACCTGATGGCGGCGATACGTGCCGATGCTGAAGCGATCTGCGCTCCCAATCCGGTGGAAATGGTTTCTGTCACGATCGACGTGTCCTCTGAGGCGGCTCAAGGCGCCGATGTCACGTTGGAGCCCAAGGTTGACCGGCAAACTCGCACGATCCTGTTCACCGGCGGCATGGCCCGCCAAGGTGACAAGCCCCTGATGAAAGCAACTGCGGTCTACCGGATTTTGCCAGAGTCGTAGCGGCCCTGTCGCAGCGTTTGCCGACGCGTTCCCATATACCCAGACCTATCCAGACGGAGAGTTTCTATGACTACCACGCTTATCACCGGTGCAAATCGTGGGATCGGTCTGGAGCTTGTCCGCAAGTTTCTCGCTCAAGGTCATGACGTGATTGCCACGGCGCGCGACCCTGAGACCTCAAACGAACTGAACGCGACGGGCGCCAAAGTTTATCCGCTCGAAGTGACCGATGCAGCTTCGGTGGCGGCATTGAAGGAAGCGGTCGGCGACCAGCCCATCGACTATCTGATCAACAATGCCGGCATTGGCAGTTTCGCTGCGTTCAAGGATCTCGATTATGACGCGTTCGCCAACATGCTGGCGGTGAACACGATTGCGCCGATCCGAATGATCGACACGTTCCTGGACAATATTGCGGCCAGCGATGTGAAGATGGCGGCCAGCCTGTCCAGCATGATGGGATCCATCGAGAACACGCAGGCGTCTTTCGGACTGATTTATCGCACGTCCAAGGCGGGTCTGAACATGGCCCTGCGTGCCGCCGCGCCCGAACTTGCGGAGAAGGGGGTGACCCTGCTCGCGCTGCATCCGGGCTGGGTGAACACTGACATGGGCGGCAAGCAGGCGCCAGTCAATCCGGCTCAGAGTGCTGCTGGTCTCTACACGGTCATCACCACGGCAGGGCCATCAAGCGAGCTGCGCTTCCTGGACTTTGAAGGCAAGACCCATCCCTGGTAGCGACTAGCCCTGCTGGGGCGCAAAGCCGCCGAAATCCTCCGGCAATTTTACATCCGTATCAGCGCGCAGCCGGGGCAGGGCTTCGGGATGCTCGGCCTGAAGCCATTCGATCATCTGCTCACGGATCAGGCAACGCAAGTCCCAGGCTTTCGGAGACGTGCTGGCCGAGGCGAGCCCGCGCACCGTTACAGAATTGCCCGAGGCTTCGGTAACCTGCAAATTCACCACGTCGCCATTCCAGAGCGGGGTGGACTTGCAGATCTCTTCCAGCTTCTCGCGCATCCGCGCGATGGGTGCGTGATAATCTACCGTCCAGTAGACGCTGCCGATGATGGAGGCGCTCTTGCGGGTCCAGTTCTGGAAAGGCGTCTCGATGAAATAGGAGAGCGGCACGACGAGGCGTCGCCAGTCCCAGATCTTGATGACAACATAGAAGAGGCCGATTTCCTCGATCCAGCCCCATTCACCTTCGACGACGACGGCGTCATCCAGCCGGATCGGCTGGGTGAAGGCGATCTGCAGTCCGGCGATCAGGTTGCTGAGTACGGGACGGGCCGCCAAGCCGATGGCGATGCCCGCGATTCCGGCCGATGCAAACAGGCTGACGCCAATCTGCTTTACGCCGGGAATGACGGTGAGCGCAGCGGCGAGGGTGACGATTCCGGCAATGACGATCCAGACGCGGCGCACGACATCTAGCCGCGTGGCCGATTTGCGCGCTTCCAGATTGTCTTCTGCATCGAGGTGCAGGCCAGCCAGACGGCGTTTGATCAAGGCATCGACAATGGTGCCGACCAGCCAGCCAAAGGCGATGATGAACAATACGCCTGAACTGATCCCTGCCATTCGCTCGAGCCGGTCGCCTGAGACAAAGCCGTCAGGGATGTACTGAGGTAGGTAGGGCGTCGCAAAGACCAGCGCCGCGCCGGCCAGCGCAAACAGAAGGGGCGGGCGAAAGCGCTTCAGCCAGCGCGTATTCCTGTGGGCAGTGATCTTCGTCCGGATACGCAGATTCCCTTCCAGTCGCTCGACGGGACTACGTCTCAGCCTGAGAAAGGTTTCATCGATTCAGCAAGCCACGTGCCCGGAATAGGTCAAGCCATTGCTGGCTTGCGCGCGGTTCGGTCAGTGTTTGCTGAAGTTTGCGGCAAGGATTCCCGTATTATTTCACGCGTTCGACCCGGAATGCGATGCTGCCATCCAGTTTCATCTTGTAGCTGCCGAAGGCCGCTTCATAGATCTGGGCTTCGGTCTGGCCATTATTGCGCAGCGCCTTGGAATCGGTTTGCCGCCAGATCTGTCCATTTTCCAGCGTGATCACCAGATTTCCACGATTGCCGCGCACGGCTTTCACAGGGAGCGTCATCTCCTTGAGGCTCTGGTCGTCAGATTTGCCGAGCGTCAGAGAGGGCAGGGACGGAATGGAGAAGCCGAAGGAATCCTGGCGGACCTGTTCGACTTCCTGTCGGGTCACGGTTGTGACGTCACCCGCCGCTTCGGCGGCTTGCAGCCGTCCAACAGCCGCATCGTAACAGGCAAGGCGCTCTGCATCTTCGGCGACGGATGTGCAGGCATAGACGTCATCGGTTGAGACATCTTGTGCAGTGGCTGTTGCGCCAAGCGCAAAAATCATCCCTGCAATGCACCAAATTCGGGTCATTCCTGTTACCTCATGTGCGACTTCCAGCAGGAAGGCTTTGCAAAACCGTAATGGTCTGGCAGCAGTGTTGCAAATCGCGCGATCGCGGAAAAGACGTTGGAGACACAAAACCCATGAAGTTGAACGCCTTGATGACAACCGGCCTGGCTGCCGCACTTGCCCTGACACTGGCCGCCTGCGGGGGCGGTGGGGATTCCGCAGCCTCTGACGTGCCGACCCTGCGCCGGGGAATTTCGGCCAAGGTGGACACGCTGGACCCCAACAAATCATCCGCGCAGTGGGAGAACATTATCATTGGCGACATGATCATCGGCCTGACCACGGATGGCCCAGATGGCCGCCCGGTGCTGGGTATGGCCGACAGTTATGAAGTCAGTGAAGATGGTTTGGTCTGGACCTTCACTTTGGGTGATCATGTCTGGTCTGACGGCACGCCCGTCACTGCCGGCGACTTCGTCTACAGCCTGCGCCGCATCCAGAACCCGGAGACAGCTTCGCAATATGCGTCGCTCCTCTGGTTGATCAAGAATGCGCAAAAGGTGAGTTCAGAGGAATTGCCGCCTGAAGAACTGGGCGTGAAAGCCATCGACGACAAGACGCTGGAAATCACTTTGGAATACCCGGCGCCTTATTTGCTTGGCTTGCTGAGCCATTACACGACCTATCCGTTGCCGAGTTGGGCCATCGAAGCGCACGGAGATGCGTGGATCCAGCCGGAAAATATTGTCGTCAACGGTCCTTACAAGCTGGTCTACTGGCGCACGGGTGACCAATTGGTCGCCGACAAGAACCCGACCGGATTTGGCGCGCCGGAGGCGTGTTTTGATCGGGTCGTGTATCTGGAACTGGAAGACCTGTCGGCCGTCGAGAACAAGATTTCCGCCGGCGAACTGGACATCAACAATGCCTTTGACGGGTCTCGCTATACCGAATTGGATGCGAAATTCCCCGGCTGGCTGCGCACGACACCTTCTCTCATCTCGACCTACTGGACATTCAACACCACCGTTGAGCCGTTCGACGATGTGCGCGTGCGCAAGGCCCTTTCAATGGCGCTCGACCGGGAGTTCATGGTTCGCAACGTGCTGACACAGGGCTATCTGCCAGCGTATTCCTTCGTGCCACCGGGCATCAATAATTACGATGTCAGTCGGCCATCCATGGATTGGAAGGACACCTCACGCGAAGATCGGCTTGCCGAGGCGCGCAGCCTGNTGGAAGCGGCAGGGTTCGGCCCGGGCAATCCGCTTGAGTTCGAATTCATTCACCGTTCGACGGACGACAATCCGAAGGTGGCGCCGGTCGCTCAGTCCAATTGGAGTGATATCGCCCCCTGGGTTAACCCGACCATCGTGAAACAGGATACAAAAGTGCTCTATTCGCGCTTGCGGACCGGAAACTTCTCGGTAGCGGATGCGGCATGGGTCGCGGATTTCGATGATCCGATCAACTTTCTTTACCTGCTCGATTCCAATACGGGCCAGCAAAACTATGGCGACTATGCCAATCCGGAGTATGATGCGCTTCTGAGCCAATCGAACCAGCAGCTGGACCTACAGATGCGGGCAGAAGTCTTCGCAGCCGCTGAAGAACTGATGCTCGAAGAATATCCGATTACGCCGATGTGGTTTCAGGTGACCAAGAACATGGTCGATCCGGAGCTGACCGGCTGGGAAGAAAATGCGAAGGATCAGCATCGCTCGCGCTTTCTGTGCCGGGAGGGGCTCAGCGCCGAGTAGCGGTAAACAGACGGGGGTCTCGAAATGGAACATGAAATGGAGGCCGCAGGTCTCGGGTCGGCAAGTGGCTTGTCGACCGGAGACCATCATCCGGTAAAGTCCGGTTTGCCCTGCGCAAATTGCGAGACCATCGTCGAGGACCGGTTCTGCACAACGTGCGGCCAATTGGCGTCTGACTTCCATCGCCCGGTCTGGGATCTGGTGGCGAGCAGTCTGGCGGACGTATTTGCGCTGGATGGCCGCTTGTGGCGGTCCTTGCCCATGTTGTTGTTCCGCCCCGGCCGGATGACCCGGAACTATCTGGATGGAAAGCGCGCACGCTATGTGCCGCCTTTCCGCATGTTCCTGATGGCGTCTGTGATCTTCTTCCTGACCCTGTTCACGCTCGGCGATCAGATGGGCTGGTACAATTCTCTCAAGATCGACCGCCTCCTGGAAAACGGGATCGATGTCGGGATAGGGGAGGATGGTGAGCCTCTTCCGGTGGTGACCGAAGAGGGGCTGGAGGAATTGCGCGCCCGGGCAGAAGACCCCGACCTGACGCCGGATGAGCGCGAACTCATCCAGCTGGAATTGCTACAGGCGGAGCACGGCATCACATTTCAGCGTATCATGACGGATGACGGCCGCATCAATCGCGACGCGCTTTATGATGAGGTCACTTCAAGACTGGACGAGGATGCGACCCCCGCGGAGCGCGAGCAGGCATGGCGCGCCGCCGACCATGCGGCGACCGTGTACGAGAACCAGGATCGCTATGGCGCGCGCATTCGGGAATGGGCGCCGAGATTCAGTTTGATGTTCCTGCCTATCCTGGCCTTCATGCTGACGATTCTGTATGCGTGGCACCGCAGCCGGTACATCTATGACCATGTGATCACCGCGCTGCATGTGCAGACCTTCATCTATCTGACAGCGACCTTCTTAATTGTGCTCGCCGCCGTGAACGCAGCTTGGCTTGGCGAGCTTATCTTGGGTGGGGTGCTGGTCGGCATTGCGTATCTCTATCGCCAATTGCGCGTGACTTACGAGACGGGGCGATTCATGGCTGCCTTGCGAACCCTGATCCTGTTGTTCTCAATCCTGATCGTGGGCGTCACGCTGGGCATTTCCCTGGTCGTTGTCAGCTTCATGCTGGTCTGAACAGGGCGGATTGCCTGAAATGCGATCAGGCGCAGCATGAAGCTCGGCTCAAATTCAGGTGGCCTGCCTGAAAAACAAGCATAGTGGAGGGCGCCGCAAAATCCGTTCGGGGCATTTTTTCGGATTTATCAGGCGTATCTGGAACAATATTGCCCCAAATCGACCAAAAAGGTGATGCGATTCTGTCACACTGGTGTCATTTTGCTTGTGAGCGCCGCTGCATCCAATTGACTATGCAAGGTGCTCAATCCTTACTGCCCGGTAAGACTTGGTCTAGGGGGCCAGGTTTGTCTGCATGATGTGGACACATTTTTTTGACAATCCTTTCGGAGGTTCAAGTGAGCGAACTTAACTTGAAGAAGCGCCTATTGGCGTCGTCGGTATTTGCCGGCGCTGCACTTGCTGCAGCTGCTGCGCTGCCAGCGTACGCCCAAGACGCAGATGAAGACGTAATTGCTGTAGCAGAGGCGGACGGGGAAGAAGCATCCGTACAACAGACCATCGTCGTCACGGGCTCGCTGATCCCGCAAAGCGGCAACCTGGTTGAGACCAGCCCGGTCACGTCCCTCGGCTCCGCCGACTTCGACGTGCGCGGTGTTGTCCGTGCGGAAGACATGATCAACGCCCTGCCACAGGCATTCGGTGCTCAGGGTTCCGCCCTCGCCAACGGCGCGACCGGTACGGCTTCGGTCAACCTTCGCGGCCTGGGTGCTTCCCGCACGCTGACGCTCTTGAACGGCCGCCGCCTGCCATACGGCTCGCTGAACACGGCTGCTCCGGACATCAACTTCATCCCAGCCGCAATGGTGAAGAAAGTTGACATCCTGACCGGTGGTGCGTCCGCAACCTACGGTTCTGACGCTGTTGCCGGTGTTGTGAACTTCGTGCTCGACACGGATTTCGAAGGTGTTCGTCTGGAAGGTAACTACTCCTTCTACCAGCACGACAATTCCAACAGCTACATCCAGGACATCCTGGGTGGCTTCGCAGCTGACAACCCTTCCCAGTTCACGGTTCCGGATGGCTCGACGTCCGATGGTGAGTCCGTTGACATCACGGCTGCCTTCGGTGGCAAGCTGGACAATGGCCGCGGTCACGTCATGGGCTTCGCCAGCTTCCAGAACACCAAGGAAGTTCTTCAGGCTAACCGCGACTATTCGCAGTGTGCCCTGTCCACCACCAATGGTGGTAACGACTTCACATGTGCCGGTTCGTCCACGAACCAGTTCACCAACATTCTGGACCTCGGCTCCAACCTGCCGACCGGTCTGTGGGCTCGCGTTGACCCGACCACGAACGAGTTCGTTGAGCGGAACTTTGTCTCTGACACGTTCAACTACAACCCGTACAACCACTTCCAGCGTCCGAACGAGCGCTACTCCTTCGGTACGTTCGCGAACTATGACATCAACCCATATGTGAACGCATATGGCGAATTCATGTTCATGGACAACCAGACCAATTCCCAAATCGCGCCGTCTGGTGTGTTTGGTTACGGTGTGACCGGCGGAAATGGCGGCATCAACTGTGACAACCCATTCCTGAGCGCACAACAGGTCGACTTTATCTGTACGTCGCGCGGTGCAGCGGGTGATGACATTGCCGGTATCGGCGACGTCCTGTTCCTTCGCCGGAACGTCGAAGGCGGAAACCGCAACAACGACATCCGTCACACGACCTATCGTGGTGTGATCGGCCTGCAGGGCACCATTGGCGACTCGCCATGGGGTTATGACATCTCTGCTGTGTACGCCAACGTGCACCGTTCGGAAGTCTACAATAACGACCTGTCGATCTCGAAACTGTCCAAAGCGCTCTACGCTGTTGATGACGGAACGGGCAACATTGTCTGTGCGGTCAATGCCGATGCCGATCCGAACAATGACGACGCGGCTTGTGCTCCTTACGACATCTTCTCAGGTGCCGGCCCAAGCGACGCTGCTGTGAACTACATCGTCAACCCGCTGTTCAGGGATGGCGACGTCAAGCAGACGGTTGTGACTGCCAAGACCTTCGCAGACCTCGCCGACTATGGCGTCGTGTCTCCGATGGCTGAAGAAGGCATCAAGGTTGCCTTCGGTGTGGAATATCGTCGTGATAGCCTCGACTCCAACCCGGACAGCAACTTCCAGTCCGGCGACGGTGCTGGTCAGGGTGGACCTACGAACCCAATCGCTGGTTCGCAGGAAGTCTATGACTACTTCGCAGAGGTCAACGCACCACTGATCGAAGGTTATGAGGGTGTTGAGTCCCTGGGTGTCGACCTTGCTTATCGCCGGTCGAACTATGACGCCGTGTCTTCTGACGCTTACAAGATCGGTGTTGAGTACGCTCCGGTTGAAGACATCCGCTTCCGCGGTTCATTCCAGCGCGCCGTGCGTGCTGCGAACATCTTCGAGCTCTTCTCGACACAGTCCATCGGCCTGTTCGACCTGACTCAAGGTTCAAACGGCATCTACGATCCATGTGCCGGCACGACGCCAACCGCAACGGCTGCACAGTGTGCAAACACTGGCGTGACCGCTGCCCAGTACGGCAGCATCGCGGATAACCCAGCTGGCCAGTTCAACACGCTGACCGGTGGTAACCCAGACCTGGAACCAGAAACGGCTGATACGTACACGATTGGTTTCGTGGCCACGCCGTCGATGATCCCGGGCCTGACAGTTTCCCTCGACTACTTCGACATCACTGTTGAAGACCTCGTGGGTACGGTTCCACAGGAACTGGCACTCGATACCTGCCTTGAAACCGGCGACACGTTCTTCTGTTCGCTCGTCAATCGCGGCAATGGCGGCACACTGTGGGCGGGTCAGACCGGCTACATCGTTGCAACCAACATCAACACCGGTTCGCTTTCGACCTCCGGCTTCGACCTTCTGGCCAGCTACGCTCTGGACCTGGATGCTCGCGGCGGAATCGACTTCGACTATGTCGGTACGATGCTTGAATCTCTCGAGACCAAGCCACTGCCGAACTCCACCGGCGCTGATATCTTCGACTGTGTCGGCTACTACGGCGGCAGCTGTGCCTCCGGTGGTGGTACGGAAGTTGCCAACGGTGCTTCGCCAGAATACCGCCACAAGGCTTCCATGACCTGGGCCGATGCCGAAGGCCTGTTCAGTGTCACCGGTACGTGGCGCCACTTCTCGGAAGTCGAAATCGCAGGTGGTGACGATGGCACCATCAACGGTGTTCTGGATGCCCAGAACTACTTCGATCTTTCCGGTTCCTGGAACGCGACGGACTACATGTCCCTGCGTCTCGGCGTGAACAACGTTCTGGACGAAGATCCACCGCTTTCCTCGGTTGTCGGTACGGCGCCGGGTAACGGTAACACCTACCCACAAGTGTACGACGCTCTTGGTCGCTACATCTTCATGGGTGCGACGTTCGACTTCTAAGTCTGACGACGTAGCAAATACAGGAACGGCGGCTCTTCGGAGCCGCCGTTTTTGTTTTAACGGGTGCGGTGTCAGCGCTTAGCGCTTCACCCGAACCGGGCTCAGGGCTGCTTTGTCTGGCTGCGCAGAAAGAGGCGTGCGGTCAGGCGCCCGCGTGCCAACGTGCATAGATGGCTGTCGGCAAGAGCCGGTCTGAACCTTGCTGGGGCAGGGCCATCTCGCCAGTCTCCATCACGCCGCCCAGCGGGGAGAGCCGGTCAGCCAGCGCCTGTGACAGGGCCAGATAAGACAGGCGCACCGCATAGGCCGTCAGGATCACAAACAGGGGCCGGTCACTCAGCAGCTGCTTCACGACGTCCAGCAATTCGGGCAAGTTTTCCTCGAACCGCCAGGTTTCATTCTTTGGGCCGCGTCCGAATTTCGGCGGGTCCAGGATGATGGCGTCATATTCGTTGCCACGCCGGACCTCGCGGGCGGTAAACTTCATGGCGTCATCGGCGATCCAGCGAATGGACCGATCCTGCAGGCCACTCATCGCCTGATTGTCCTTGCCATAGCCGTTTGATTTCGGGCTGGCATCCAGATGGACCACTTCGGCGCCCGCGGCTGCGCAGGCGAGCGACATCATGCCGGTATAGCCGAACAGGTTCAGCACCTTGATCGGACGGTCGGCTGCGCGGATCTTCTCCTGCGCGAAGCGCCAGTGAACCGAATGTTCCTGGAACACACCCATATGCCGGAAGGCAGCACGGCGCGCCTCGAAGGTCAGGCCATTCCATTGCATCGGCCAGCTGTCGAGCGCCTTGGGAGACAGCACTTCCCAATTGCCCGCGCCGTCATCATCTTGCGACTTCGCAGAAAACTGCGCATCGGCGCGCCAACTTTCCAAGGGGCGGGCTGGCTCCCAGAAAGCTTGGGGATCGGGCCGGATGACGGTCTGGCTGCCGAAGCGCTCAAGCTTTTGCAAGTGGCCACTGTCGAGCAGGGCGTAGTCTTTCCAGTCGTCGGCGATCAGGAGGCGGGTTTCGGTCTTCATTTGAAATCCCTCTGGCGCCACGCTTCATAGGTCATGATGGCGGTGGCCTGGGCGAGATTGAGGCTGTCGGCGCCGCCCCGCATCGGGATCAGGCAGAGCTGGTCGCAGGCGGTTTCGGCTTCGGGCGGCAGGCCGGATTGCTCATTACCCATGATGATGACCGCGCCGGAGGTGAAATCGGTGCGGTCATGGCGGGCCGTGCCGTTGACCGACGCGGCGCTCATGGTCAGGCCAAGCCGTTTGCGCCAGGCGTTGAACTGGTCGAACGAGGCGGCCGCAAAGGGCATGTCGAAGATCGAGCCCATGGAGGCGCGCACGGCCTCGAAACTGTAAGGGTCACAACAGGTTTCGATCAGGATCACGCCGGAAATGCCCGCGCAGTCGGCCGTGCGCAGGATCGTGCCCAAATTGCCGGGATCGCGCACTTCATAAAGGGCGACAAACAGGCCATTGCTGTCCTGCGGCAGGGCATCAAGGCCGAGATGGCGCTGGTGGAACGCCGCGACCACGCTCTGCGCATTATCCTTGTGAGTGATACGCGACATCAGCTTGTCGGCGGCCAGCACGACCCGCGCGCCGGAAGTCTCTGCCTGACGGATCAATTCCGCGAGGTGTGGCCGATCTGCCATGCTTGCCGCGACAATCAGCGAGTCCGCCTTCCAACCGTTTGCAAGCCCCTGGCCGATCAGGCGCGCGCCTTCTGCGAGAAACAGGCCCGTTTCGGCTCGGCCTTTCTTTCTTTCAAGACTTTTCAAGGACTTGATGAGCGGGTTTGATGCGCTGCTGATCGTCTCAATCTGGCGGGTCATGCTGGGGATTCGGCGTCTCTGACTCTGCGGGGTAACTCTTGCGAGGACATGCTGAATAGGGCATCCCTGATTATCAGGGGATTAGCAATGGAGGAGGTCGCGGGGCCTCTATGAGACTGCTCGACTACCTTTTTGGATTTGTGGCCCTTGTTGGCTTGATCTGCACGGGCTGGTGGGCCGTGTACCAGTCAGCGAACACGCCTGTAAACCTCCAAGCGCGGCTGGAGGCCAACGCCAATGCGGCGCTGGCCGAGCAGGGCTTTGACTGGGCAGGCGTGCGCATGCATGGCCAACGCGCCGAGCTGACCGGCAAGGCCCCCTCCATGGATGCCATAGAAGCAGCAGCTGAAACCGTGCTGACATCCAGCGGGTCAGGCGGGATCATCCTTGGCGGAGTGACCATGGTCGAGAGTGGGGTGGGCACTGCGCCGCCGGTGACCCCCTATGTCTGGCGCGCCATCAAGACTGGTGCAGGCGACTATATCCTGATGGGGCATGTGCCCTCGCGTACCATTCGCGCTGACCTTCTGGCCTATGCCGGTTCGCATGCTGGCGATGGCGCGGTGGAAGACCGTATGCAGCTGGCCAATGGCGCGCCAGCCGCTTACTGGCAGGGCATGGCCCGGCTCGCATTGGACAGCCTGGCGGAACTCGATACAGGCGAAGCCCGCCTGCATGACACGCGCGTCCGGTTGCGCGGGGTCTCTATGGAGACTGCGACCCGCGCGCGGGTTTCGGCCGACATCGCCAATGTGACCGCCCCGTTCCGGGGAGAGCCTTTCCTGCGCGGCCCGGCCTTGTGGAGCGCGGCGCATGGCGACGGCGAACTGGTGCTGTCCGGCAAGGTCGCCAGCGAAGCCGAGCGCGAGGAAATCCTGACGATCGCCAAGCAATATTATGCGCGCACCGTACGTGATGAGATGGAGGTCGCTGGCGAGCCTCATCCGGGCTGGCTGAACGGCGTGCGCGTGGGCTTGCCGCATTTTGCCAAGTTCCGGTCCGGCGAAATGGCGTTCGAGCCAGAGGAAACCGGTCTCAGTTTCGAGGGCGAGGCGTCAGGGTCCACGATTGCCTACCTCCAGCAGGATATGGCCAATCTTGGTGGCCCTTATCCTGTCACAGTCTTCGCCGATACGGTGCAGGTAGACGTGGACGAGATTCGCGACATCGACTTTCAGGCAGACCCGGTTGCGGCCTGCCAGCAGGCCTTTGACGCGGTGATGGAGACCAACAAGGTGTATTTCGAGACCGGCCTGGCAAACATTAGCCGTGAAAGCGGCCTGACGCTGGACAAGGTCATGACCGTATCTGAGCGGTGTGCGCGAGATCTGGTGTTTGAAGTGGGCGGCCATACCGACTCCACGGGCGAGCGGGAGGCAAATATTGCCCTCAGCGAGGCACGGGCGCTGGCTGTGCGGGATTATATGGTTTCGGCCGGATTTTCTCCTTCGCGGCTGACTGTAATTGGGTATGGTCCCGACGAGGCTGTGCAGAGTAATGACACAGAAGACGGTCGGGCGAAGAATCGCCGGATTGGGTTCAAGGTTCGAGAACGGAGCGAATGATGGCGTGGCTATTGGCACATATGTGGGCGGCGCTGGCAGGGGTTGCCGTATTCGGTTTGCTGCTGGGTTGGTCCATTCGCGGCATGATGCTGGTTGGAAAAATGCGGCGCGCAATGGTCGAGCGCGATGTTACCCAGACCGAACTCGAACAGGCCAAGGAAGAGATTGAAAGCCTGTATGCGGCCCAGCGTGGNCAGCCGGTGGGCAATACGAATGCGCGTGAGGCTCAGGCCGAGCAGAATGTGAAATTCCAGCGCATGAGTGATGAATTGAGCCGCGCCAAGAGCGAGCTGGAAGCGCTGAAGGCGAAAGCCGACGAGGCGCTGGTGAGCGGCGCAAAGGCTGCGGGTGCGGCAGGAGCTGGCGCTGTGGGCACGATTGCTGCTGTTGGCGGCGCGACCGATCCGAACCCGGCGCTGGTCTGGCGCAACCGCCACCTCGAAAGCCGTGTACGCCACCTGGAAGCCATGATCGGCGAGGGGGGCAGCGAAGCCGCTGGCGCATCCCCTGCGGAGGCGGCACCTGTTGCGCCTGCTGCGATGGCGACTGGCGAGACCAGCGACGCCGATGCGGCCAAGGCAGAATGGCAACAGAATTTCCTGAAGCAGCGCGTCGAAGCGCTGGAAGATGAACTCGCCAAGGTGAAAGCCCCGGCAGCTACGCCAAGCGGGCGTAACGGCAATGGTGAGGCGGAAGAAGAACTGGCCCGCCTGCGCTGGCGCAATCGTTTTCTGGAAGGCCGCCTTGCCTATTTCGAAGGCGACCAAGACGCCGAGGAAGAGGGCATTGAGGCCGACGCGGTTGCCGCAGCGGCCATCACGCCGGAGCCTCTTCCGGACTTGCCGGAGACCGAGCCCGAATCTGAACTGGAATCCGTGCCGGACTTTGATGGCGAAGCTGAAAACGAGCCGGAGGTTGAGCTTGCCGAGCCTGAAGCCGAGCCAAGTGACGAAGCCGACTTTGCCGAAGAACTCGCGGAAGATGCCGAAGATGACATCGAAGAGGCGATTGAGTTTGAGGCTGAACAGGAGCCGGAAGCGCCAGCCGAGCTGGCCGCTGATCCTGACGCTGAACCGGATGTACCTGCTTTCGAGATTGTTGACCGGTTCGCCGATGAGGCGCCTGCTGAGGCAGAGACAGCGTTCGACGATACAGAACTGACGCCCGTCGAGGACGAACTGGCTGAAGACTATGCAGAGACTGCCGAGGTCGATGCAGATGATGAAGTGCCCGCCGACGGGTCAGAAGAAGAGACCGATATCGACCGCGCAGATGAGGCCAGCCGGGCTATCCTGGCAGCGCTCGAACTGACCGATGAGGAAGACGAAGCGTCAGACAACGCCGCCGAACTGGGCGTGGCCGAGAGTGAGTCCGAGCCCGAAGTCGAGGCGGATTTCGTCGAAGCGGACAGGGAAGAGGCGGATGACGACTCCGGGTCCGACGAGACCGCAGAAGAGGGGCCCGCAGGCGTACAGCCGATGGCGCTCGACAAGCCCGTTGCCAACACGCCGGATGATTTGACCATCATTGGCGGTGTGGGGCCGAAGATTCAGGAAGTGCTGAACAGTATGGGCATCTGGCACTATGACCAGATTGCCGCCTGGACGCCTGAAAACGTCACATGGGTGGATCATGAGCTCAATTTCTCTGGTCGGATCACGCGTGAGGGCTGGGTGCAGCAAGCGGCGATCCTGGCAGGCGACACGGTGGACGAGGACGCCTAGGCAACCGCCCATTCAGGGCCTATTCAGCCGTAATCGTTCAAGTTGGGAACCAATCGTGCAGGGGTGCGATTGCTTTTTGAGGGTGCAGGGGTAACCTCTGGCTCGAGGCGATAGGGAGAATGAGATGGCCGATCTAGTTGAATTTGATAGCGAAGTTCTGGCCGGAGCACCGCAGGTGCGCCTGTCGCGCCGCGCGCTGATTACCGGTATTGCCGCAGGCACCGTGTTTCCCTTCATTTCCAGCTGCACCACAAACCCGGCGACCGGATCCAGCCAGCTGATCCTGTTCGGGGAAGAGCAGGTGGCCAGCATGGCCGCAACGGCCTGGACCGACATGAAATCGCAGACGCCCGTTGTCTCGAACTCGCGCCTGAAAAACCAGGTGCTGAGCGTCTGGGAGCGTACGTCTGATGGCGCAGTGAAGGCGGGTCATATCGACCCGAACGCCAATTGGGACGTGGCGGTGTTCGACACCGATGACGTCAACGCGTTCGTGATGCCTGGCAACCGCGTCGGCATTTATCGCGGCATTACCGAACTGACCGAGAATGACGACCAGCTGTCGTCCGTTCTGGGCCATGAGACCGGCCACGTGGTCGGTCGCCATGCTGCAGAGCGCCTGTCGGTTTCGACCGCAGCGCAAGTTGGCCTGATGGCGGGTCAGATCGCCGTCGCGCAGTCAGAAGAGCTCAGCAAGTATGGCACGGCCATCGGCGCTCTCGGTGGCGCGGCCATGCAATTCGGCGTGATCCTGCCCTATAGCCGCCGGCATGAGCTGGAGGCTGACAAGCTGGGCGTCGATTACATGCACAATGCCGGCTATGACACCCGCGAATCCGTGCGCTTGTGGGAATTGATGGCCGCGCAGTCGGAAGGCCAGCGCCCGGCCGAGTTCATGTCCACCCACCCGGATCCACTGCGCCGGGCCGAAGAGCTGAAGCGTTATATCAATGCGCGGGGTTATGCGCTGATGTAGTCGGCCGGCCGACCAGAATTTCGAGAGCCCGGTTGCCCTGTGCTGCCGGGCTTTTGCGTGTTTTAAACAGTCGCGGGTGGAGACGCGCGGTTGTATTGGTGGAAATACCCGTTATATGGGGAATTCGACTTTTCGCCGGACGATCAGGCATTGAGTGAACGGGCTTGCCCTGCCACTCCTTCAGAGACCTCCCATACAAAATTCGTGTTCCCGCGGACCCGCATGTTGCAGGACCGCATCTATTCAGGAGTGTTTCATGACAAGTGGCACCGTAAAATTCTACAACGACCAAAAAGGCTTCGGCTTCATCCAGCCAGACGATGGCGGCACCGACGTGTTCGTGCACGCCACGGCGCTTGAGCGCGCTGGCATGCGCGCCCTGTCCGAAGGTCAGAAGGTTTCCTTCACGACCGCCGTTGACAAGCGCAGCGGCAAGACCGCCGTCGACACGATCACCGCTGAATAGTCCGTCAGGACTTTTCCAGTTGTATCAGATTGGCCGTCTCCGAAAGGAGGCGGCCTTTTTGATTCCGGGGGGTGTGATAACTTCGCCATCCGTGGTGTTCTGACAGCGGGATGAACGCGCGCCAGTAAACTGCGCCAGTTAACCGCGCAGGACCGGGGGGAACAGATGACAGCAACCAACACGCCCAGGACGGCCGGGGCCAATGGCCGTTTGTGGGGTATGCGGGCGCGTGACTGGGCCGATTTGCAGGAGGGTGGATTCCGCGCCGGATACGTTGCCGCGCTTGAGCACGCAGCGGTCGGGGCAGGCACGCGCTATCTTGATGCCGGGTGCGGATCCGGCATGGCTGCGGCGCTGGCGGCGGATCGCGGCGCGCAGGTGACGGGAATTGATGCCTCGGACTCGCTGCTCCAGATTGCCCGCGACCGTGTCCCGCAGGGCGCTTTCCAGACCGGCGACCTGGAAGACCTGCCATTCGGGGATGATAGCTTCGATGTGGTCGTCGGCTTCAACTCTTTCCAATATGCCGGAAATCCCGGCGCGGCGCTGGCCCAAGCACGGCGCGTGACGGCGCCTTCTGGCACTGTGGTCATCATGACCTGGGGCGAGCCGGACGGCATGGAAGCGGCTGCGATTGTCGGCGCCCTGAAACCGCTCCTGCCGCCTCCGCCACCGGGCGCGCCCGGACCGTTTGCGCTGTCGGACGAAGCCAGGCTGCGGGCGTTCGCAGCCGAGGCAGGGCTGACGCCGCTGGAGGTCGTGGATGTGTCCAGCCCGTGGGAATATGAAAGCGAGGCCCTGGCCGTGCGCGGGATCGGCTCCTCCGGTGTGGCGGCGAAGGCCATGGACGCCTCGGGTGAGGCGGCTGTGAACGCAGCCCATGCGGCGGCGATTGCGCCCTTTGTTCAGGCCGATGGCCGCGTGCGCATTGGCGCGACCTGCCGACTGTTGTTTGCGACGCCGGCGGGAAAAAGGACTTGAACTCTGCCGGTGATCTGGCAGCCCTTCAGCATGACTGACCTGATGAGAATTTGCCCGGTAGGGCCCGAAGACCTGCCTGTTTTGCGGGATCTGGCCGAGGCCACTTTCCTCGACACGTTTTCGAGCCAGAATGCCCCGCAGGATGTTTCCGCCTATACGTCCGTCGCCTTCGATATGGACAAGGTCAGGGCAGAGTATGAAAACCCGCATTCCCGCTTCTATTTCGCTCGGACCGGCTCCGACATTGCGGGATATCTGAAACTGAACACCGGGCCTGCCCAGACCGAGCAGAATCTCGAAAACGCGATGGAAATCGAGCGCATCTATGCGACCCGTGCCTTTCAGGGCAGGGGCGTCGGAAAGCGCCTGATGGCCACCGCGCTGGAGGCGGCGCAGGAGGCCGGTGTGAACTGGGTCTGGCTGGGCGTCTGGGAACACAACCAGAAGGCCATCGCCTTTTACGCGCATCAGGGCTTCGAGCCCTTTGGCCGCCATAGTTTCCGCCTGGGGGACGACGTGCAGATCGACGTGATGATGAGGAAGAAGATTGCGCAGGATTAGCCGCGCAGGCTGAGGAGCAGCGATTCAGCTGGGGAGTTGCAATTCCCTGCACTTTCAGCCATACGCCCCACTTCCGTGGGAGGCCGTTAGCCCGGCCAGACCACGAACCTCCAAAGTAACCGGGCGGATCGAAAGACCACCGCCCCATCTGAAACGTTCGAGAGGACAATATGGCTAAGAAACTCCTGGGGCACCTCAAGCTCCAGATTCCTGCCGGCCAAGCCAACCCGTCGCCGCCAGTCGGCCCGGCGCTCGGTCAGCGCGGAATCAACATCATGGAATTCTGTAAGGCGTTCAACGCCAAGACACAGAGCATGGAACAGGGCCTGCCCGTTCCCGTCGTGATCTCCTATTATCAGGACAAATCCTTCACCTTCATCGTGAAGTCTCCACCGGCCACTGTGCTGCTGAAGAAGGCTGCCAAGCTGAAGCTCGGCAAGAAGCCTGCTTCCGGCGCCAACAAGCCCGGTTATGAGACGGTCGGCAAGGTCACCATGGCTCAGGTTCGCGAGATCGCGGAAATGAAGATGGAAGACCTGAACGCAAACGACCTCGACGCAGCCTCGAAAATCATTGCCGGTTCCGCCCGCGCAATGGGCATCGAAGTGACGGAGTAAGCATCATGGCGAAACCAGGAAAGCGTACCCGCGCAATCATCGAATCCGTGGATGCCGACAAGGCCTACACGATCACCGAAGCTGTTGCTCTGGTGAAATCGAATGCGAAAGCGAAATTCGACGAGACCGTCGAGATCGCCGTGAATCTCGGCGTTGACCCGAAATATGCAGACCAGATGGTCCGCGGTGTGGTCAACCTGCCATCGGGCACCGGCAAGGACGTTCGCGTCGCCGTGTTCGCAAAGGACGCCAAGGCGGACGAAGCCAAGGAAGCCGGAGCCGATTTCGTCGGCGCTGAAGACCTGATGGAAAAAATCCAGGGCGGCTTCATGGACTTTGATCGCGTCATCGCATCGCCAGACATGATGGCCGTTGTCGGTCGTCTCGGTAAGGTGCTCGGGCCCCGCGGCCTGATGCCGAACCCGAAAGTCGGCACGGTCACGCCAAACGTGGCGCAGGCCGTCAAGGACGCCAAGTCCGGCTCGGTCGAGTTCCGCGTCGAGAAGGCCGGGATCATCCATGCCGGTATCGGCAAGTCCAGCTTCTCCGAAGGCGACATCGAAACCAATGTCAAAGCCTTCCTTGATGCCCTGACCAAGGCACGCCCATCGGGCGCCAAAGGCCAGTTCGTTCGCAAGATCACCCTGTCGTCCACAATGGGCGCTGGCGTCACGATCGACACGGCCGAGGCCAACCAGACGGCTTAAGTCCGACATCGGATTGAGAGAGAGAACACAGTGAAGCCCGGCGCAGCGATGCGCCGGGCTTTTTCGTTTGGGATACAAATAGCCCCCATGGTCGCATCCCCGGCGCATGCCTGCATCAAGGTCAAAGCCGATCAGGCGCGCCTCGACATCGGTGAAGCGCAAGGAGGCGGAGATGTCTGATCAGGGCAGGCATGGGGCGGGGCTATAGCGCGCCCTTTCCAGGATGCGAACGCGACACTTGCACACGGGGGGAGGGTGAACCCGCAGCAGATGCGTCGCCGCCGGTGGGACCGGGGCGTTTGGTCAGGACTGGCGATGAGTGTGGGGGTCAGCTCGTATCCGAGCCAAGCGCCATCAGGACGAGGAGGTAGAGATCGGACAAGACCGGCACGGCTGGCTCCGTCTTTGCGATCTCAGCATGTTCCGGCGCGGGCGCGGCGGCGAGGGGGCTCAATCGCTTTGCGCCATTCGATGCCTGCCGGGCCATCCAGTGGGCCATGCGCATCGCATAAGTGTCGAGGTTGGCAAGGGCATCGGCGAGCGCCTGGGTCCGGCGGAGATAACGATCTTCGAAACCGGGCCTTGGGCGCGGGGGCTTGGGGGGCGCCTGGATGGGCGGAATGAAGGGCTGCGCCGTGTCATCCATCAGCGTTACGCGCGGGCATTCAGCCGGGGTGAGCAGGCGGCGCGGATCGCGGTCCTGTTCCGGTTCGATCAGGCGGAAGCGGCGCGCGCGCGGTTCGCGTTGCATCTCGGCAGAGGGGGCGGAGGCGGCCGGGCGCTTCGGGATTGCCGCAGGCGCCGGGGCGGGCGCATCCAGCCGCAGGGCCATGAGATAGATCACGCGGCGCAGCAAGTCTTCCACGAAGGGCAAATCCTGCATGCCGCGCCGGGCCAGCGCGAGGCCGTTGCCCGCAAGCCTTGTCAGCGCGGCCACCATCTTCGCCGCGATCTCCAGCGCGACGGCTTCAAGCCGGTCCGGCTCAGCGGCCGTGGGGATAGGGTCAGGATGCGTTTCCATGCGGTGCAGTATCGCCCAGCCCCAGACGAGGGGGATGAGATTGGCGAATTATTTCGCAAGCGATTGATTTGATTGAGACGGAGGGTTGGGAGTTCGTCGGATAGGCAATGCTCGCTTGCGCGAAATCCTGATTCGTGATGAAGGAATTGCAGCGATCCGAATGCGGGCCCGGTTTGCCCGCCGGCATATTATCGGGCTGTTCCCGCAGGCCGCGATTGGCTTTCCAGCCCGCCCTTGACTTTTTATCACAATGGGGGGTTGCGGGTTTCCACAAGAAGCGTTAACAACCCGCTCTTGACGGGAGTTCTCTGATATGCATCGGGGACCTCCCGTTTTCCTGTCCTAGACCATAGGCCCCTCTTTT
>JGI24655J20075_1000246_pt1 | contig 23752 bp, 17 predicted proteins | sample MalvirmetaMSP112_FD_20075 | JGI IMG/M metagenome (IMG submission 20075) | reverse complement strand
CGTTGATCCATCGAATGAACCAAACCGCCCACATATCTCTTCAGATATCTATCAATTTCAAAGAGCGTCGAGACAAAAGAAACCAAGATGCGCCGTAAACTTCTCAGCGCGCCCCGCCTCAATTACCTCAGGATTTTCCCGCTACGTAAGACCCGAACCGTAACCCGTCGTCCCCGTCTAGCGCCCCGTGTCAGCGTGTCTGCGTCTCCGGTAAGGGGCGTTCTAAGGTTTGTTCCAAACACCCGCAACCCCTTTTTTCGGATTATGACAGTTTTTCGCTACTTTCCGAATTTTCCTATAAAAACAACGGTTTGATTTTTGAAAATTCCGCNGGCCNNGNGTTTTGCGCAGCTTTATTTCGCACGCTAACACGTCATTNCCCCGCATCACTTACGCCCGCGCGGGTTATCCACAGACTCGCAGCGCGAATGTGGATTGTTTCCCCNCCNCCNGTCCGAATCCGGCACAATCCCCGGCCCGNGCCNCCGNCCNGATTCGGAATCAGCGCCGTTTAGGAAGTCGTAGGACCAGCAAAGCCAGAATCGCCGCCATATAGAGGAGAGGTTCGATCTGGAAACCTTTAACCAGCCAGATGAAGTGCACCCCAGCCAGAATTGCAGCCAGATAGGTTAACCGGTGCAGCTTGCGCCACGTGCCCCCCAGCTTGCGGATCGAGAAGTTGTTCGATGTCGCCGCCAGGGGGACAAGACAGGCAAAACCCGCCATGCCGATCGTGATATACGGGCGCTTCAGAATGTCGGCCCAGATCTGCGACAGGATCCCGACATCCAGCACCAGCCATACCAACAGGTGCAGCGAGACATATATAAAGGCGAGCAATCCCAGGGCGCGGCGAAACTTGATCAAGTTCAGCCGAAGGTAGCGCCGCGCGGGCGTGATCGCCAACCCGGCGATCAACAGTTGCAAGGCCAGCAACCCCAGTTCTTTTTCCAACGCCTTGATCGGCTCCGCCCCCAGCCCGCCGGTCTGTGCCTGAAACAGCAACCACGGGATTGGCAGAAGCCCCACTATATATACGACCCATGTGGGAACACGTCGCGCGATGGTATTCAGGCGGTCGATCATACCGGCCTGCTCACTTCTATAGAGGACACGGGTTTAGATATCCTTGCTCAGGTCCATACCGGCATAGAGATCCGCGACCTCGGCCTCGTACCCGTTGAACATCAGCGTGGGGATCCGCTTGGAGAAAAGCCCGCCACCGATGACCCTTTCGCTGGCCTGCGACCAACGGGGGTGATCGACCTCGGGGTTCACATTACTATAGAAGCCGTACTCCCCGGCATTCGCCTTGTTCCAACTGGTTGGGGGCTGAGTGTCCGTGAGGGTGATCCGCACCACGGATTTGATCGACTTGTAGCCATATTTCCACGGCACGACCAACCGCAGCGGTGCGCCGTTCTGTTTCGGGATGTCCTTGCCATAGATGCCGGTGGCCATAATCGTCAGCGGATGCATCGCTTCGTCCAGACGCAACCCTTCGACGTAAGGCCAGTCGAGCACATTATAGGCGACGCCGGGCATTTCATCAGGACGCAGCGCAGTCTCGAAGGAGACGTATTTCGCGCCGGACTGCACACCGGCTATATTCAGCAGGTCCGCCAGCTCGAACCCGTTCCACGGGACCACCATTGACCACGCCTCGACACAGCGAAAACGATAGATACGCTCTTCGATCGTCATCTGTTGCATGATGTCGTCGAACCCATAGGCACCGGGCTTGTCGACCAGCCCGTCAATCTGCACCGTCCAGGGTTCAATCGTCAGACGGTCCGCGTATCTGGCGGGGTCGTCCTTACCGGTGCCGAATTCATAGTAGTTATTGTAGCTGGTGATATCTTCATAACTGTTCGGCTCTAACCCCTCCGGCGCGGCAGAGGTGCGCCCCGCGATACCGGCCAACCCGATCCCCGCCAAAGCGCCCCCCATGATCTGACGTCGGTTCATAAATGCAGCATGCGGGGTGACGTCTTTATCCGTGAGTGTGTTGATCCAGCGATAGGCCATAACAGGCGCTCCTTACCAATATACATGGGTAGCCTACTGCGGGTTGTCGCGCCCACCAAACGCAATCCGCTACATTTCAGGAGACACACCGGAATGTCAGGGCAACACATGCGAACAGGGCCGAGGTTTCCCCCGGCCCTGCCCGATCACATCACCACACTATATACTATGTACCTAGTGGACGGTCGCTTCGTCCGGTTTGGCGCGGTTGCTGGCGGCCACGCGGTCGCCAATGATCAGCCCTTCGGCACCAGCCTGCACGGGGATAAGATCCCCATCCAGCACGTCACCCGCCAAGATCATCTCGGCTAGCGGGTCCTGCAATGCGCGCTGGATCACCCGCTTCAGCGGCCGCGCCCCGAACACCGGATCATAGCCTTCGTCGGCGAGCCACTTGCGCGCGGCTTCGTCCAGCTCCAGCCCGATCTTGCGACCGGCGAGACGCTTCAGCAGACGGTTCACCTGAATGTCGACGATCCCCGCCATGTCGGCACGTGCCAAGCGGTCAAAGATCACCGTTTCATCCAGTCGGTTCAGGAATTCGGGGCGGAAGTGAGCCCGCACCGCATCCATCACATCCCGTTTCGCCTGCGCCATGTCGCCCCCTTCGGGCAACTGGCTCAGCGCTTGCGCCCCAAGGTTGCTGGTCAGCACAATCAGCGTCTGCTTGAAGTCGACCTTACGGCCCTGACCATCCGTCAGCACACCATCATCCAAGACCTGCAGCAACACGTTGAACACGTCGGGGTGCGCCTTCTCGACCTCGTCGAACAGCACGACCTGATAGGGTCTGCGCCGCACGGCTTCGGTCAATACGCCACCTTCGTCATAGCCAACATATCCGGGAGGCGCGCCGATCAGACGGGCCACGGCATGTTTCTCCATGAACTCAGACATGTCGATCCGCACCATCGCGTTCTCGTCGTCGAACAGAAATTCGGCGACGGCCTTGGTGAGCTCGGTTTTACCGACACCAGTCGGCCCGAGGAACAGGAAGCTGCCCAAGGGGCGGGCCTCGTCGTTCAGGCCAGCTCGCGCACGGCGCACCGCGTTCGACACAGCTTTGACGGCGAGGTTCTGACCAATGACACGGTTGTGCAACTGGTCCTCCATGCGCAGCAACTTGTCCCGCTCGCCTTCCAGCATACGACCCGCGGGGATACCCGTCCAACGTTCGACGACGCTGGCGATCTGGTCCGGGCGCACGGCCTCTTCGACCATCACGTCGGCTTCGTTCTCTTCGGCCTCGCCCAGTTTGCGTTCAAGCTGCGGGATCACGCCATAGGAAAGCTCCCCCGCTTTGGCGAGGTTGCCTTCGCGCTTGGCGATCTCAAGCTCGGCGCGGGCACGGTCCAGCTGCTCTTTCAGCTCGCGCGCGCCCTCAAGGCGATCACGTTCGCCCTGCCACTGCGCGGTCATGGCATCGGCCTTTTCCTGCAGATCCCCCAGCTCTTTCTCCAACTTGTCCAGGCGGTCCTTGCTGGCAGCGTCATCCTCTTTCTTCAACGCCTCGGCTTCGATCTGAAGCTGCATGATCTGACGATCCAGCGCATCCAGCTCTTCCGGTTTGCTGTCGACTTCCATCCGCAGACGGCTCGCGGCCTCGTCCACAAGGTCGATTGCCTTGTCGGGCAGGAAACGGTCCGTGATATAGCGGTGCGACAGGGTCGCCGCCGCCACGAGAGCAGAGTCGCTGATCCGCACACCGTGGTGCAGCTCGTACTTCTCCTTAATGCCTCGCAGGATCGACACCGTATCCTCGACCGTAGGTTCGCTGACCATCACAGGCTGGAACCGACGGGCAAGTGCTGCGTCTTTTTCGACATACTTACGGTATTCGTCCAAGGTCGTCGCACCAACGCAGTGCAATTCACCCCGCGCCAACGCCGGTTTGATGAGGTTGGCCGCGTCCATCGCGCCGTCCGCCTTACCGGCACCAACCAGCGTGTGCATCTCGTCAATGAACAGGATCACCTCGCCCGCGGCTTCGGTGACCTCGGTCAGGACGGCTTTCAACCGTTCTTCGAACTCGCCACGATACTTCGCGCCGGCAATCAGCGCGCCCATGTCCAGCGCCAGCAAGCGTTTGTTGCGCAGGGATTCTGGCACATCGCCATCCACGATCCGCAGGGCGAGCCCCTCGGCAATCGCGGTTTTACCCACGCCGGGCTCACCAATCAGCACCGGGTTGTTCTTGGTACGGCGGCTCAACACCTGCATGGCGCGACGAATTTCCTCGTCCCGACCGATGATCGGGTCGATTTTGCCTTCACGGGCACGTTCCGTCAGATCAAGGCTGTACTTCTTGAGCGCCTCATACCCGTCTTCCGCACTGGCTGTATCAGCCGTGCGCCCTTTCCGGATATCATTGATAGCGGCGTTCAACCCCTGTGCGGTGACCTTACCCGCATCCAACGCGGTTTTCGCACCGGATTTCACCATCGCAAGCGCCATCAGCACGCGTTCGACCGGCACAAAGCTGTCGCCCGCTTTTTTGGCCAGCGTCTCTGCTTCGGCCAGCACTTTTGCGGTGGCATTATCAAGGTATACCTGCGCGGCGTCGCCCGACACCTTGGGCAGCTTGCCCAAAGACAGCGTCAGGGTTTCAATCACACGTGCAGGATCGCCACCGGCAGCAGCAATCAGATTGCTCGCCAGCCCTTGGTCGTCATCCAGCAGTGCTTTCAATAAATGCTCAGGCGTCAGCCGTTGGTGGCTTTCACGCGTCGCGATTGTTTGCGCAGCCTGAATAAAGCCGCGCGACCGTTCTGTGAACTTGCTCAAGTCCATGAGCTTCTCCTTTTCTTAAAGCGACCACAAAGAAGATGCCCGCTTTGCAGCACATCATGGCGTGGTCCTCGGGATAGAATTTGGGGACAGAAGGAAGGGATTCAAGAGAGTCGCCTCACAAAAGCGTCAACAAAAAACATACACCTTTTAAGATTATTTTTCAGACTGGTGGGATTTCGCCACATTGCGAACACATTGGAATCCCACAAGAAAAGTGCAGTTTCGCAATTTGCCGCTCATGGCAAGAAATAATTACAAAAATGTTAATTGACTGATTTTAAGCGAAAATTTACATTTATCCACATGACGGATGCACCCCAGTGGAACCATTTAGTCACACATACGTTGTACTGGCAGATGAACGAAAACAAATCGAGCCGACTTTAACCAGTACAACAAATCCTTGAGGTACGAACATGCAGACGCGCCAGATTCAGATGAACGACGTTATCTACAACGCGGCAGAGCAATGCTTCGAAGCTTTGGTCACCGTCCACGATGGCGATCGGTCCCGCAAATATGCCTGCGCCATCAACGCGCCGATGACGATGTCCTTTGATCAAGCTGCCAAAGGCCTGACNAAACANGCCGAGCGTCGCCATATAAGCCGCGGCGGCATGTATTCCGAGATCCGCGCCCAGAAGCCCGCACAACGNAGTGGCCGCCCTCGGTTCGATCCAAAAGCNTGGTTGCGCCATGTCGCCAACCTTCCCGGCCTTCGCGCCGCCTGATTTACAGTTTCGGCGGAACTGCCTGCGCGCCCGTCCCGGCGCGTGTCCCGCCCAATCCAGAGACAACTGCCTGCCTGCACGTCTCTGACACTCGCCCGGACAGCGATTGCGCTGCCCGGGCCTTTTTCTTTGCGCGATCCCTGTTTTCATAGACATGTCATGTCGAACACCGTAAGCCTCCGGCGTTTGCCAAATCTCATTACTTCGGAGCCCGCCCCATGTCAGATGACCGCCTGATCGTTGCCCTTGATGTCCCCCACGCTGTTGCCGGCCTTGAACTGACCCAAAAGCTGGGCGACGCGGTGAGCTTTTACAAAATTGGTCTGGGCATGTTGACGGGCGGCGGCCTGGCGCTTGCGAACGAGCTGATCCAGGAACACGGCAAACGCATTTTTCTGGACATGAAACTGTTCGATATCAGCGCGACCGTCGAGGCAGCGGTGCGCGGGCTTGCGCAGTTCGACCTCGATTTTCTGACCGTGCACGGTGACCCCCATGTTGTCCGCGCCGCGATGGAAGGCGCCGCAGGATCCCGCACCAAGATTTTGGCGGTGACCATCCTGACATCTCTGGACCGCAACGATCTGGACGCGGCGATGATCCAGTCGGGCGATATCCCCGATCTAGTCCAGACCCGCGCCGGGCGCGCGCTGGAGGCTGGTGCTGACGGCGTCATCGCCTCCCCGCAAGAGGCGGCCCTGATCCGTGCCCTACCCGAGGCCAACGGCAAGCTGATCGTCACCCCCGGCGTGCGACCAAGCGGGGCGGCCCTTGGCGACCAGAAACGCGTGGCAACACCTGGTCAGGCGATCTTGGACGGGGCGGATCACATCGTCGTTGGCCGCCCGATCTGGCAGGCCGAAGACCCCGCCGCCGCCGCCCGCGCGGTGCTAGCAGAGCTGCCCTGAACACAGCCGAAATGCGCGAAACCCAACAAATAGCGCATTTTCGCCTATGTGATAAATCGGTAACAAACATGAACTGGCTGCCAGCAACTGGAAGTTCCGTGTATGTTTTATGACATTCATATGGCAACCTTACTTTGGTGATACTCCCCGACGGACTGGTTCTTCCTGAAGTCCGTCACCTCCCCCCGCTTCAGGCGGGGGTCTTTCTTTGCCCCCCCCCTTTCGATTTCCGCCCTTCAACCCGACGCTGCACGTATGTGCATGGCGAAGTCGCGTGTGATCGGGTAGACTTGCGTTAACCAGCCCTTAACCCTACCTGACCGCCATGCCCGCCCTCTGCCGAGACTGCCTGTCCGAAATCGCGCCCGCGCGCCGGTGCTCTGCCTGCGGCAGCCCGCGTATCTCGTCACACCCCGAATTATTCGACCTTTCCATCGCCCATATGGATTGCGATGCCTTCTACGCATCCGTAGAGAAACGCGACAATCCGGCGCTGAATGGCAAGCCCGTAATCATCGGGGGCGGACGTCGTGGGGTCGTGTCGACCGCCTGCTATATCGCGCGGATCAAAGGGGTCCGCTCTGCCATGCCGATGTTCCAGGCGCTGAAACTCTGCCCCGAAGCGATCATCATCAAGCCACGCATGGATGCATATGTCGAAGCCTCCCGCGCGATCCGCGCCATGATGGAAGAGCTCACCCCCGCCCTGCAGCCGCTGTCGCTGGACGAGGCGTTTCTGGACATGACCGGCACAACCAAGCTTCACGGGGCACCCCCTGCCGTGATGCTTGCGCGACTGGTGCGTCGCATGAAGGTCGAACTGGGGCTAACCGGATCAATCGGGCTGTCACACAACAAGTTTCTGGCCAAAGTCGCCTCTGACCTTGATAAGCCGCACGGGTTTTCAGTGATCGGCAAGGCAGAAACACAGAGGTTTCTGAACGACAAACCGGTGAGCATGATCTGGGGCGTGGGCGCGGCAACGCTTGGATCTCTGAACAAGGCCGGCATCCAGACCTTCGCGGACCTGCTGCGATGGGAAAGAACCGACCTGATCGCGCGTTTCGGCAGTATGGGCGACCGCCTGTGGCATCTGGCACGCGGCCAAGACAACCGCCGTGTTTCCGCGCATGAACCGATGAAATCCATCAGCAACGAAACCACCTTCAACGAAGACACCTCCGACCCCGACCTGCTGGACGGGCATCTGTGGCGCATGGCGCAAAAGGTGGCGGACCGCGCCAAGGCCAAAGACCTTGCTGGCCGGGTTGTCGTGCTCAAGCTCAAACGGGCCGATTTCTCGCTGATCACGCGGCGGGTGTCGCTGTATGACCCGACGCAACTGGCCGACCGCATCTACCGCACCGCGCGCGGGCTGTTTGACCAGCTTGGTGAACCGGGGCCTTTCCGGCTGCTCGGGTGTGGCATTTCGGACCTGAGCGCGGCTGACGGTGCCGATACCGCGGGCGACCTGCTGGACCCGGATGCCGCCCGCCGGGGTCAGGCAGAGCGGGCAACAGATGCCATCCGCAACCGGTTCGGGGACAAGGCAATCGTCAAGGGGCGTGCGCTGCGCTGATCACTCCGCCGCGAGGGCGAGGCTTTCTGGACGGATCCGCGCAATCTCTGCCACAACGCCGCGAAGCGCTTTTTGGACATCCTCGAAATCACCGTTGGGGCGCACCAGAGATTCGTTCATATACATCGACCGGTCCAATTCGACCTGTACCGCGTGCTGCCCCCGTGCCGGACGACCGTAAGCCTGCGTGATATAGGCCCCCGCGAACGGCGTATTGCGTGTGACCGTGAACCCTGCCTTGACGAAAGCGGCCTCTATCTGATCCACAACATCGCTGCTGGCTGCCGCGCCGAACCGGTCACCCAAGACCACTTCTGGCCGTTTCAGCCCCATACGCGCGACGCCGTCCATTGCCTCATGTGGCATCGAATGGCAATCCACCAAGATCGCCTGCCCGTGATCCGCCCGCGCGTCGTTCAGCAGGCTCTGCAACATATCGTGGTACGGCACCCAATAGGTGGCGATTCGCGCCCGTGCTTCATCCAGTGTTAATTTGCCCTGATAAATCGAGCGCCCGTTCGCCACGACACGCGGAATAACCCCCAATCCGGAGGCAACCCGCGGGTTATGCGCCTGCCGCCGAACCCCTTCGATCAGGGCCGGGTCAAGCTCGTCTCGGGACCGGTTCAGATCAAGGAACGCACGAGGGGCCCCCGCCATCAGAAACGGAGCCCCGAAATGGGGGGCAGAATTAAACAAAAGGTCAACAAACGCGTCCTCTGACGAGCGTATGCTATGCCCGTCCAACACCGTGGACCGTAGGAAGGAAAAGCTGTAATTCCGCCCCGAATGAGGGGATGCAAACACCGCGCAGGAACGGGCTTGATCGGGGCGAACGACTTCGTAGGCGATGTGTGGCATTGTTGCACCTTTCAAGAATGATCATAGCGCATGTTTTTACAAAGCCAAAACCCCTTGATCATGCCTCCGACTCTATTTATAGACCCCGCTACCGGCGCGAATATCTCGCGCCCCGATTTGGTTTGGGGTGCAAATTTCGTGCTACATAGGGGGTGATTAGCTCAGCGGTAGAGCACTTCGTTGACATCGAAGGGGTCACTGGTTCGATCCCAGTATCGCCCACCACCTAATTCATGGTTCAGCATTCGCTGAACTGCCCGCAACCCGGCGCTGGCCCGCGCCACGACACAGGAGAACGACCATGAAGGTTCGCAATTCGCTCCGCTCGCTCAAGAACCGGCACCGTGACTGCCGCGTTGTGCGTCGCAAAGGCCGCGTTTACGTAATCAACAAAACGCAGCGCCGTTTCAAAGCCCGTCAGGGTTAAGCTTCGCGCGCATTTGATTAAAGGCCGCTCCTTCGGGGGCGGCTTTTTTCGTTTGGGCCGCCGCCAACCGCGCCTCCCCCCTGCCCCAGCCAATCTGTGCTGACCTCTTGCGATCCCCCCAATACCGCTTAGGTTCTCTTCAGACTTCATCAGACGAACTGAAAGGGATCTCATGACCGATCTGCCCGACTACACCCCGCCCGCCGTATGGGAGTGGGAACCCGGCAATGGCGGTAAATTCGCCAATATCAACCGCCCCATCGCAGGCCCCACCGCAGACAAAGAGCTGCCGGTCGGCAAACATCCCTATCAGCTTTACTCCCTCGCGACGCCCAATGGCGTCAAAGTCACCGTGCTGCTGGAAGAACTACTGGCCGCCGGGCACAAGGGCGCCGAGTATGACGCGTGGCTGATCAACATCGGCGAAGGGGATCAATTCGGATCCGGCTTTGTCGACATCAACCCGAACTCCAAAATTCCCGCGATGATGGACCGGTCCGGCGACGCGCCGCAGCGCCTGTTTGAATCCGGGTCGATCATGCTGCATCTGGCCGAGAAGTTCGGCGAATTCATCCCCAAAGACCCAAGCCAGCGCACCGAATGTATGTCGTGGCTGTTCTGGCAAATGGGCAGCGCGCCCTATCTTGGCGGCGGCTTCGGCCATTTCTACGCCTATGCGCCGGTCAAGATTAAGTACTGCATCGACCGTTTCGCGATGGAGACCAAGCGCCAGCTTGACGTGCTCGATCGTCACCTTGCCGATAACGAATACATGGCGGGCGAATATTCGATCGCGGATATGGCGATCTGGGCGTGGTACGGGCAGCTGGTTCTGGGCCGTCTCTATGACGCGGCAGAGTTCCTGAATGTCGATTCCTACGAAAACCTGATGAAATGGGCCAAGAAGATCGACGCGCGCCCTGCCGTTACACGTGGTCGCATGGTCAACCGACCCTTCGGTGAACCCGAAATGCAGCTGCACGAACGCCACGATGCCAGCGATTTTGACACAAAGACTCAGGACAAAATCGGCGACTGATCCCGCGCGTCTTGCCGCCCCCTCGCGGCAAGACGCTTGTCCTATTAATTCACTCAAGTATTCCTTGATATCAGCCCTCAAATCTGTTTCTTACTTTTTTTATAAGTTTTACACAGATGGAGGTCACCTGATGACTCTGACGAAATCCGCTTTCACGGCCGCCTTGATGGCCACAGTTGCGATGCCAGCATTGGCCGAAGGGCAGCTGAACCTCTACTCCTCGCGTCACTACGACACAGACGAACGTCTGTATTCCGACTTTACCGAGCAGACCGGCATCACCATCAACCGCATCGAAGGCAAAGCAGACGAGCTGCTGGCGCGTATGGAAGCCGAGGGTGCGAACTCCCCCGCGGACGTTCTGATCACCGTCGACACCAGCCGCCTGAGCCGCGCCAAGGAAATGGGCCTCCTGCAATCCGTTGACAGCGACATCCTCGAAGAGCGTATCCCCAGCAACCTGCAAGACGCTGACAACGACTGGTTCGGCTTTTCGCAGCGCGCGCGGATCATCTTTTACAGCAAGGACGCGGTAGACAACCCGCCGCAGAACTATCTGGATCTTGCCGATCCTGCCTATGAAGGTCAGGTCTGCATCCGTTCCTCCACCAACTCCTACAACCAGACCCTGCTGGCGGCATTGGTCACACACCACGGTGAAGAAAAAGCCACCGAATGGGCACAGGGCGTTGTGAACAACATGGCACGTGCACCACAGGGCGGTGACACCGACCAGCTGCGCGGTCTGGTATCGGGCGAATGCGAAATCTCCGTCTCGAACTCCTACTACTTTGCCCGTGCCATCCGCACCGAAGTAGACGGGCTGAGCGCCGATCTGGATAAAATCGGTCTGGTGTTCCCCGACCAGGAAGGCAACGGCGCGCACATGAACCTGTCGGGTGCCGGTGTTGCAGCAAATGCGCCAAACCGTGACAACGCGGTCAAGTTCCTCGAATACCTGTCCTCCGACAGCGCGCAGTCCTACTTCTCTGCAGGCAATGACGAATTCCCCGCCGTCGAAGGTGTAGAGCTTGCGGAATCGGTCGAAAAGCTGGGCGAATTCAAAGCAGACGAGGTGAACCTGTCCGAAGTGGCCAAGAACATCCCGACGGCACAGAAAATCTTTAACGCGGTTGGCTGGGAATAATCCCAGCCTGCCACGGCAGAGACATGACATTGAACCGCATCGGCCCCTGGCCGGTGCGGTTTTTTCATGCGTAAAGGGAAATGTTTATTTCTGCCGCCCGACCTGACGGCAGATCAGGATCACGGGGAGCAATCCCATCGCCACGATCACAAGGCTCGGCACCGCCGCCCCGTCCAGCCGCTCGTCGCTTGCCAGCCGGTAGGCCTGTACCGCCAACGTGTCGTAGTTGAACGGCCGCATGATCAGCGTTGCAGGCAGCTCTTTCATCACATCGACGAAAACGATCAGCAGCGCGGTCAGCAGGCTTGGCGACAGGATCGGTAGATGCACACGGCGCAGCGTGCCCACAGGGGTTTCCCCCAATGACCGTGCGGCAGAGTCCATATTGGCATGCACCATCGCCTGCCCGCCTTCATACGCCCCCAGAGCCGCCGCAAGGAAGCGTACCATATAGGCGGCGACGAGCAGCCAGATCGACCCGGTGACCAGCAGCCCGGTCGATATGTCGAAGGTGCTGCGCATCCAGGCATCAAGCTGGTTATCAAAGGTCGCAAAGGGCACCATCAGCCCCACGGCAATCACCCCGCCCGGCACCGCATAGCCCAACCGCGCGATATAGCCTGCACCGAACGACAGCTTGCCCGGACGCAACCGCTGAAAAAACCCCACGCAGACTGCAGCGGCCACGGTCAGCACCGCCGCCACCCCCGCCAGCGTGGCAGAGTTGCGGATAAAGCCCAGATAGCGCGGGCTCAGCAGGTCTTGCTCTGACCCGACGCCCATCCAGATCAGCACGATCACCGGCAGGATCGCCCCAAAGATAACGGGAACACCGCAGGCCAGCATCGCGGCGGCGGCCTGCCATCCCTTAAGCTGCGCGGGCGGCATCGCCACGGCACGCCGCGCCGGATCGTGGTATTGCGCCTTGCCGCGCTGGATACGCTCCAGCATCGCGAGCAGCAGCGCAAAACTGAGCAAGCACAGTGCAAGCTGCGCCGCACCAGCGCGGTCGAACAGGGAAAACCAGCTGGTGTAGATCCCTGTCGCAAAAGTCTGCACACTGAAATAGGCGACGGTGCCGAAATCGGCGATCGTCTCCATGACGGTCAGCAGAACACCTGCGGCAATCGCGGGTCGGGCCAGCGGCAGGCTCACCTTGAAGAAGGCCGCCCAGGCACTGCTACCCAAGGCACGTGCTGCCAGAAACGTCGTGGCAGATTGCTGCAAGAACGCGGCGCGCGCCAAGAGGTAGACGTAGGGATAAAGCACCAGCACCAGCATCAAGGCCGCGCCCCCAAGGGACCGGATTTCCGGGAACCAGTAGTCGCGCGGACCCCAGCCCGTGACGTCACGCAGCACCGTTTGCACGATTCCGGGGTGGTCAAGGATATGCGTGTAGGCATAGGCCAGCACATAGGCGGGAAAGGCCAGCGGCAGCACCAGCGCGATTTCAAGCATGCGGGCACCGGGGAAGCGGGTCATGGTCACCAGCCACGCGGTCCCCACGCCCAAGGCAAAGGTGCCCGTGGCCACCATTGCGACCAGCAGAAGGGTGGTGCCCGCGTACCCCAGCAGCACCGTATCGATCAGGTGGCGCACCGTATCGGTGCCCCCGACCAGCGCGGCCAGCAAAACGGCCACCATCGGTAAGGCACAGGTCGCCGCAATCGCGACCGCAACCCCCGCCAGTAAACGCACGCCGTCCCGCGATCGTTTCACGGCGGCGGGGCTTGTATTGATATCCTGTGTCGTCATGCAATCGGTTTCGACTAATTCAGTCGGAAATACCAGCGGGATGACTGAAAATTGTAGCGCGAGGCGCAGGTGCAAAGGCGTGATCCTGCCTTTGCAGCAGAATCTCCGGTGTCAGGATGCGTGCCTTCAGCACGGGTCAGTCATAGCTGCGCTGGTCTTCGATCACCAATCCGTCGTTGGGCAGGCTGCCCGGCGCGGCCAGCACGACCTTGCCCTTCAGCTTGAGAAGCGCGGCGACAGAGGCACCGTAGCTGTCCGCGTCATCACCCGTCGTCTCAAGATGCACAGTCATGACGTCCTGTTCACTCGCACGGCTTGCCACCACGCGGGCCTTCGTGACCTCGGGGTGATGCGCGACAAGCGCCGCGACCTGTTCGGGGCGCACGAACATGCCCTTGATCTTGGTGGTCTGATCCGCACGGCCCATCCAGCCCTTGATGCGCATATTGGTCCGCCCGCAAGGAGACGCCCCCGGCAGTACGGCGCTCAGGTCGCCTGTGGCGAAGCGGATCAGCGGATAGTCGGGGTTCAAGGTGGTCACGACGACCTCGCCCACCTCGCCCGGAGCGACGGGGGTGCCGGTGCCGGGGGTCACGATCTCGACGATTACATTCTCGTCCACGATCATGCCTTCGGCGGCGGGGCTTTCGTAGGCGATGTTGCCCAGATCCGCCGTTGCATAGCTTTGCAAACAGGTGATCCCCCGCTCTGCATAATAGTCGCGCAAGGACGGGAACAGCGCGCCCCCGCCCACGGCCGCTTTGGTGATGCCAAGGGTCACCCCCATTTCATCCGCTTTTTCGAGAATGATCTTGAGGTAATCCGGCGTGCCGGCATAGGCGGTCGTGCCGATATCGCGCGCGGCGATGACCTGCAGTTCGGTCTGCCCCGTGCCCGCCGGCAGCACCGCAGCCCCCACAGCCCGCGCCCCGGATTCAAAGATCATGCCCGCAGGTGTCAGGTGATAGCCAAAACAGTTCTGGACGATGTCGCCCTCGCCAATCCCCACCGCGTGCAGGAATCGCCCCATACGCCACCAATCCGGCGCGTCGGAGGAGGGTTCGTAGATCGGACCGGGAGACTGGAAGATATGGGTAAACGCATGGGCGGGCTTGGTGGTGAACCCCCCAAAGGGGGCCGACTGCGCCTGCTGTTTCCCGATCTCGGATTTGCGCAGAACCGGCAGCGCGGCCAGCGCCTCGACATTGGTGATCGTGTCCGGCGCGACCCCGTCCAACGATCCGGCATAGCCCGGCAGCGCCTGTGCACGTGCGATCTGCGCGGGCAAGGACCGGGCAAGATCGGCCGCCCGTGTCTCGGGGCTGCGGGTCTCTAGGCTGTCAAAATAGGACGTCTGTGCCATGTCGCTTACTCGCAATTCATCTGGGTGGTCAGGAAATGGAAAACTCGTGGGCCGTGCGCTGGATCAGCTGAGCCAGCGTTTGCGGCGCCGATAGCTGCGGACATCGCGGAAGGATTTGCGCCCCTCGTCCGACATGCCAAGGTAGAATTCCTTAACGTCCTGGTTCTCGCGCAGGTCGGCGGCAGGGCCGTCCATCACGACGCGACCGGATTCCAGAATATAGCCGTAATGCGCAAAGCGCAGGGCGACATTGGTGTTCTGTTCGGCCAGCAAGAAGGTCACGCCTTCGTTTTCATTCACCGATTTGACGATCTCGAAAATCTGTTCGACCAACTGCGGCGCAAGACCCATTGATGGCTCGTCCAGCAGGATCGTTTCAGGGCGCGACATCAGGGCACGACCAATGGCGCACATCTGCTGTTCCCCGCCCGAGGTATAGCCCGCTTGCGATTTGCGCCGTTCGCGCAGCCGTGGGAAATAGTCGTACACCATTTCCAGATCACGGGCGATCGCCGCCTTGCCGTCGCTGCGGGTATAGGCACCGGTCAGCAGGTTCTCTTCGATGGTCAGGTGTTCAAAGCAATGCCGCCCCTCCATCACCTGCACGACACCCCGTTTCACCATCTCTGCGGGGTCGAGCTTGTGCACCGGATCATTGCGGTATTTGATCGACCCTTTGGTGACCTCGCCCCGTTCGGAATGCAGCAGGTTGGAAATCGCCTTGAGCGTCGTGGTCTTGCCCGCGCCATTGCCGCCCAACAGGGCCGTGATACCGCCCTTGGGCACCTTCAGGCTCACGCCCTTCAGCACCAGAATGACCGAGTTATAGATCACCTCGATATTATTGACCTCAAGAAGGGTCTCGACCTGCGCGTCGGGCGTTGGGGTGGCATCCAGCATGGGTGTCTCTTTCACTAGGTGGCGTGGGGGTCGGGCGCGGCAACAATGCCGCCGCGCCCTTGTTCAAGGGCTGCGCTTAGCAGCTGGGTTCGATACCGGATTCCGCGGCAAAGGCCTGCGCATCTTCGGTCACCAGCGGGGCCAGCACGTCTTGGTCCGACTGGATGTAGTCGGTGATCAGGCTCCAGCTGTCTGCAGCAGCATCCCACTGCGCCACAGCCCCAAAGCCGTTACCGCCGTGGTTTTCACAAGACACCGTGAACTCTGGCCCAAAGTTGGGCAGACCCAGATCCGCCATCTTGGCTTCGGTGATTTCCAGTGCTTCCATGCCGTCACGCATCTGCGCTGGTGTCAGCGCCTTGGTGTCATGGATACCCTGCGCCGTTTTGGCAGCTTCGGCAGCCAGCATCGCGGCGTAAAGACCACGGTTATACAAAGCGGTCCCGATCTGGTCGCCCGCACCTGCGGCCTTGCCAGTATCAACAACATACTTCTGGATGTCGTCGAACACGGGGAAATCATCGCCCACGTTGTGGAACGTCAGCGCCTTGTAGCCATTGGCTTTGTCACCCGCTGGACGCACGTCGTTCTCGGAACCGGACCACCAGATGCCGATGAACTGATCCATCGGATAGCGGATGTTCGCGGCTTCCTGCACGGCGACTTGGTTCATCACACCCCAACCGTACATGATCACATTGTCCGGCTTTTCACGACGGATCTGCAACCACTGGGATTTCTGTTCCTGACCGGGGTGGTCAACAGGCAGCAAGGACAGTTCGAACCCGTGCTTTTTGCCCAGCTCTTCCAGGGTGCGGATCGGCTCTTTGCCGTAGGCAGAGTTGTGATAGACCAGCGCGATCTTCTTACCTTCAAGGCTGCCACCGTTCAGATCCAGCAGGTGCTTGATCGCGACCGAAGCGCCGTCCCAGTAGTTGGTGGGGTAGTTGAAGATATTCTTGAACACCGACCCGTCTTTGGCCGATGTCCGGCCATACCCCATAGAGTGGACAGGGATGCCATCTGCCGTCGCTTTGGGGATCAGCTGATAGGTGATGCCGGTGGACAGCGGTTGATAGACCAGCGCGCCTTCGCCCTTGGTGCTTTCATAGCATTCCACACCCTTTTCGGTGTTATAGCCGGTTTCACATTCGATCATCCGGATCGGTTCGCCACCGATACCGCCATCACGTTCGTTCAGCAGCGTGAAGTAATCCGCATAGCCGTCGGCAAAGGGAATCCCGTTTGCCGCATAAGGGCCCGTGCGATAGCTGAGCGACGGGAATACAAGCTCTGCCATTGCGGGGCCCGCAGCCAGAGCAGCGCCAAGCGCCAACGTAGTCATCTTCAGTTTCATCGGTGTTTCCTCCCTTGGATGTATCCGATCTTGCCGGGTTGTACCGGTCGTCTCTTCTTCGGCCTTGGGTCTCCTCCCCCCGGCCATGCGTCCTTCCCTAGTGCGGGAAGGGCCACAATCTCAGTTTTTCCTTGGCGACGCGCCACAACTGGGCCAACCCATGCGGTTCCGCGATCAGGAAGATGATGATCAACCCGCCCACGATCACAAGCTGCAGATGCGCCACGATATCCGTCGGCCAGCCGAACCAGTCCACGCCCACGATTTTCAACGCAACCGGCAAGAGCACAAGGAACGCGGCCCCGGCAAAGCTGCCAAAGATCGATCCCAGCCCGCCGATGATGATCATAAAGAGCACAAGGAACGATTTCTGGATGCCAAAGGCCTCGCCCACTTCGACCGCACCCAGATAGACCGCAAAGAACAGCGCCCCCGAGATGCCGATGAAGAAAGAGCTGACCGCAAAGGCCGTCAGTTTTGCCCGCAGCGGGTTTACCCCGATGATCTCGGCCGCGATGTCCATATCACGGATCGCCATCCATTTGCGTCCCATCGACCCACGGGTCAGGTTGCGTGCTACATAGGCGCTGAAGATCACGAACATCAGGCAGAACAGATAGGTCGCCCAGGCCTGCGTATTCGGTCCGGTGATCTCGATCCCGAAGAATGTCCGCTCCGGCGCGCTGATCTGGCCCGAGGCAGAGTAGTTGTAGAACCACGGCACACGGTTGAAGAGCCAGACCAGAAAGAACTGCGCCGCCAGCGTTGCCACGGCCAGATAGAACCCTTTGATCCGCAGCGATGGCAGGCCGAACAACACACCGACACCGGCGGTCACCAGCCCCGACAGCAACACATGCACCAGCATGCTCACGTCGGGAAAGGCGGTCATGAATTTGTAGCAGGCATAGGCCCCCACGGCCATAAAGCCACCGGTCCCCAAGCTCACCTGCCCGCAATAGCCCACCAGAATGTTCAGCCCGATCGCCGCGATGGCGTAGATCAGGAACGGCAGAAACAGCGAGTTCACCCAATAGTCATTGATCACAAACGGGATCACGGCAATGGCGATGAACAACACCAGATAATAGCGATACCGGTCGAACTTGATCGGAAACGTCTGGCTGTCTTCTTCGTATGAGGCGCTGAAATCCCCGGCTTCACGATAGAACATCAGATGCTCCCCCCGTTCCAAATGGTTTTAAATCCTGGGTTCCGGGGCAAAGCCCCGGTCAGGGAGTTGCCAAAACTACACACGTTCAATGATCTTCTCCCCGAACAAGCCCTGCGGACGGAACACCAGAAAGATCAGCGCCAGCATGTAGGCGAACCAGTTCTCTGTCGCACCGCCAAGGAAAGGCGCACCGATCAGGAATTCGAACAGCTTCTCCCCCACACCGATGATCAAGCCGCCCACGATGGCACCGGGGATAGAGGTGAACCCCCCCAGCATCAGCACCGGCAACGCCTTCAGCGCGATCAGCGAGAGCGAGAATTGGACCCCCGATTTCGTGCCCCACATGATGCCCGCGACAAGGGCGACAAAGCCCGCCAGCGACCATACGAGGATCCAGATAAAGTTCAGTGACACGCCGACAGACAAAGCCGCTTGGTGGTCGTCCGCGACAGCCCGCATGGCGCGGCCCTGTTTGGTGTATTGCGCGAACATCACCAAGCCGATCACCAGCAACGCGGCAATGATGCTGGCCACGATATCCAGATTATCGATAAAGAACCCGTAGCCAAAGGCGTTAAAGGTGGTGTCGTCGATCCAGGTGTTCAGCCCCTGCGGCAGCCCCACATCCATAGACTTGATGTCGGACCCCCACATCAGATCGCCCACCCCTTCCAGAAAATAGGCCAGACCGATGGTCGCCATGAAGAGGATGATCGGCTCTTGCCCGACCAGATGGCGGAAGACCAACCGCTGCACCGCATAGGCCAGCCCGATCATAACCACCATCGTCAGCAAAATCGCGAGGAACGCCGGCACGTGCCAGCCGAAATGGTGAATATCCGTGCCCAGGATCGCGTTGATCAGGTGGCTAAACGGCACCTGCCCATCGATGATCCCTGCCAGGGTTAGGGCCGCAAACAGCGCCATAACCCCTTGGGCATAGTTAAAAATACCCGAGGCTTTGTAGATCAGAACAAACCCCAGGGCGACCAGTGCATAAAGCACACCCGCCATCAGCCCGTTCAGGAACACCTCGATTGTAAAGGCCAGTTGCTCAGGCATATCAGACCCTCCCCATCGCAAAACCAGTGGCAAAATCAGTCATGGGCAACCCCCAGATATGCGTCGATCACGTCTTGGTTGTTGCGCACCTCGCTCGGGGTGCCGTCGCCGATCTTCTTGCCGTAATCCATCACGACCACACGGTCGCTCAGGTCCATCACAACGCCCATATCGTGTTCGATCAGGGCAATCGTCGTGCCGAATTCATCGTTCACATCCAGAATAAAGCGGCTCATGTCCTCTTTTTCCTCGACGTTCATCCCCGCCATCGGTTCATCCAGCAGCAGGATCGACGGCTCGGCGGCCAGCGCGCGGGCCAGTTCGACCCGTTTCTTCAAGCCGTAGGACAGACGCGACACCGGCGTCTTGCGGATCGCCTGAATCTCAAGGAAATCGATGATCTTTTCGGCGACTTCGCGGTTCGCGGTCTCTTCGCGCTCCGCTTTGCCCTTCCAGATCGACTGCCAGAACATGCCGGTCTTCATATTGGTTAAACGCCCCGTCATGACGTTGTCCAGCACCGACATCCCTTCGAACAGGGCGATGTTCTGGAACGTGCGTGCGATCCCCTGCTGCGCCACCTCAAAGGGTTTCATCGCCGGACGGCGGCTGCCCTTGTACCAGACCTCGCCTTCCTGCGGCACATAGAACCCGCTGATCACGTTCAGCATGGATGATTTGCCCGCGCCATTCGGGCCGATGATCGCGCGGATCTCGCCCTGACGGATGTCGAAAGAGATATCCTTGATCGCCTCCACCCCACCGAACCGCAGGGTGATGTTTTTCATTTCCATCACAACGGGGCCAATCTGGCGCCCATCCGCTGTGACATAGCCGTCGGTCATATCTTTCACGCCGCAGCCCCCTTCCAAATGGTCTTAAAATCCACTGCGCAACCGCAGCGCCCGCATGCTCCGCCTGATGTCANGCTCATTGCGCGGCCATCTTGCGGGTGTCTGCGAACACCTTGGCATCGCGCACCTCCAGCGTGGCCGAGATCGACCCCTTGCGCCCGTCTTCATAGGTCACTTCAGTAACCGTGCTGACAGAGGGCGACCCGTCGTAGAGCGCGGTGATGATATCGTCGAACTTCTCGCCGATGACCTTGCGACGGACTTTGCGCGTGCGCGTCAGCTCTCCGTCGTCGGCATCAAGTTCCTTGTGCAGCACAACAAAGCGATGCACCTGACAGCCCGACAGCATTTCGTCTTCTGCGATAGAGGCGTTGACCTCTTCCACATGACTCTGGATCGTGTCCATCACCTGCGGATGCCGCGCCAGTTCCTGATAGGACGCATAGCCGATGTTGTTGCGCTCCGCCCAGTTTCCGACCGCGGTCAGGTCGATATTGATAAAGGCGGTGCATTCGTCGCGTCCGTTCCCGAATACCACCGCTTCAAGGATGTTGGGGAAGAACTTCAGCTTGTTTTCCACGTATTTCGGCGCGAACAGGCTGCCATTGGCCATTTTGCCAACGTCTTTGGCGCGGTCGATAATGCGCAGATGCCCGGTGCCTTCCTCGATAAAGCCCGCGTCGCCTGTCGCGACCCAGCCTTCGGCATCCTTGGTATCAGCGGTGCTTTCGGGGTTCTTGTAATATTCCACAAACACGCCGGGGCTGCGGTAGAAAACTTCGCCGTTCTCGGCGATCTTCAGCTCCACGCCGGGGCAGGTCACGCCGACCGTGTCACTACGCACTTCGCCATCGGGCTGCGCGGTGATAAAGACGGTGGCTTCGGTCTGGCCATAAAGCTGTTTCAGGTTGATCCCGAGCGAGCGGTAGAAATCGAAAATCTCCGGCCCGATCGCCTCGCCCGCGGTATAGCCGACGCGCACGCGGCTGAGGCCGAGCGTGTTTTTCAGGGGACCATAGATCATCAGCTCGCCTAGGGCGTATTTCGCACGGTCCATTGCGCCTACGGATTTACCGTCCAGAATGGCGGGGCCCACCTTGCGGGCATGGGCCATGAATTTGTCGAACAGCCACTTTTTGAAACGGCTCGCGTCCTCCATCCGGATCATCACCGATGTCAGCTGGGTTTCGAACACGCGCGGCGGGGCGAAATAATAGGTCGGGCCGATCTCGCGCAGGTCCACATGCATCGTGTCCGCGCTTTCAGGGCAGTTCGTGCAGAAGCCTGTCCACAGAGCCTGCCCTACGGAAAAGATGAAATCCCCCACCCAGGCCATCGGCAGATAGGCCAGAATATCGTCCGTCTGGCGCAGCTTGTCGAAAGCGGAAGAGGATTTGGCCGTCTCGATAATGTTGCGGTTGCTCAGCACCACACCTTTGGGCTTGCCGGTGGTGCCAGAGGTGTAAAGCATGACGCCCGTGCTGTCGTAGTCCAGCTTGGCCTGACGTGCCTCAAGCTCTTTGATGTGCGTGTCGCGTGCCTTGCGGCCCATGTCCTGGACGGCGCTATACTGGTCCAGCGCGGCGTGGTCGTATTTGCGCAATCCGCGTGGATCAAGATAGATCATACGCTCGAACTGGGTCAGCTGATCCTGAACGTCCAGCACCTTGTCGACCTGTTCCTGATCACCGGCGATCACAAAACGCGCGCCACAATGATCCAGCACATAGGCCATCTCTTCTGCGTTGGCGTCCTGATACAGCGGCACAGGCACGGCACCGACCATCTCTGCGGCCATCATGGCCCAATACAGATAGGGACGGTTGCGGCCGATGATGGCGATAAAATCACCCTCATTCGCGCCAAGCTCCAGCAGGCCAAGCGCAAGCGCCTCGACCTCGTCGCGGGTCTGTGCCCACGTCCAGCTTTGCCAGATGCCATATTCTTTTTCGCGATACGCAGGCGCGTTCGCAAATTGCTTTGCATTACGATGCAGCAGCGCCGGAACCGATTGCGGTCCGTCGGCGCTCACGAGCGTGTGAGCCAAATGTCTTCCTCCCAAACCCTGCTCTTTTTCGGCAGGTCGATCGCTGGTGCGATTCAGATGTCACACCATGATGTTGACCTGATGCTCTGCGTCAACTTTTACCTAATGATTTCTCAATTCTAACGAATTGTAACAGGCGTGATTTCCCAAGGTTGCGCTTGGCGGCGCTGTGGGGATGGTGCAGTCTGCCGCTGGGGGAGGCTGCATGCAGATCGACGATCACCAGACAAAACTCATGACCGCTGCGGGGCTGAACCTGATCGCGCAAGCGCTGACGATCTATGACGCGGATTTGCGGCTGGTGCTGTGTAATGCACCGTTCCAGCAGATGTTCGACCTCCCCAAAGCGCTGGTCACCCCCGGTGCGAGCTTTCAGGAAACGATCACCCTGCTGGCACAGTTGGGTGAATACGGTGACGTGGACGACGTGGCGCATTTTGTGGCCGAAAGGGTGGAACAGGCCCGCGCATTTGAACCCCATTACATGGAACGTACCCGCGCCAATGGCCGCACCATCTCGGTCGAAGGCTCCCCCCTGCCCCAAGGCGGCTGGGTCACCGTCTACACCGACATCACCCGCACCAAACAGCAAGAGGCACTGCTGCGCGCCCGGTCTGATGCCCTGTCGGGGCAGGTGCTGGCCCACGCCGAAGAACTGTCAGCCACCAACCGCGAACTTGCCGCGATGAACACCGCGCTGGAAGAGGCAAAACGCCAGCTCACCCTGTCCGAAGCCCGCACGCGGCTGACCACAGAAATGATGCCGGCCCATATTGCCCATGTGGATGCAAACGCCTGTTACACCTATTCAAACCGGCGGTTGGCCTCTGTCATGCCGGGGCGGCGCGCGGATCTGATCGGCCGCCATATCGCAGAGGTTCTGGGTCAGCAGGCCTACGACTCTATCGCCCCTTCGCTCACCCAGGCCTTTGCCGGAAAGCCGTCGGTGATCGAATTCACGGACGAGATGAGCGCCCGGCGCATCCGCGGCGCCTTTACCCCCGATACAAACGGCGGGGTCTATATCCTGTCGATGGATGTGACCGAGGAAACCCAGAACCGTGTCGCCCTGCAGCAAACCCGACGACGCGAGATCGCGGCGCAGGTGATCTCGGGGCTGGCGCATGATTTTTCCAACCTGCTGACGATCATTCTTGGCCTGCAGTCCCGGCTGGGGCGGCTGGACGGCCAACCGGCAGAGGCCGCCCCCCTCATCGAAGGCACCCTTGCCGCGGCGCGCCGGGGCGGCACGTTGCTCAGCTCTATCGCCGATATGACAGGCGCGCGCACGCTGCGTCCGACTGCGACCCATATCCCGCGGCTGCTTGAAGATCTGACCCTGATCGCGCGCCCCACCCTGCCCAAGGGCATGACGCTAAGCATCGACAACCAGATGGGTGACACCCCCGTACTGCTGGACAGCGGTCTGGTGCAGGACGGGCTGTTGAACCTGATCCTGAACGCCCGCGATGCCTGCGGGGCCGCGGGGGCGATCTCGCTCGAAGTGCGACAGGTCCATGACACATGGATCGAATGGGTCTTGCGCGATACCGGCCCCGGTTTTTCGCCCTCGGCGCTAGAACACGGGTTTGATCCGTTTTTTACCACCAAAGGGGCCGAAGGATCGGGGCTGGGGCTGCCGATGGTCTATGACATGGTGAAATCGGCGGGGGGCGATCTGCGCCTTGGCAATACGGCCCATGGCGCGCAGGTGACCATGCGGCTGC
>JGI24655J20075_1000230_pt1 | contig 24847 bp, 23 predicted proteins | sample MalvirmetaMSP112_FD_20075 | JGI IMG/M metagenome (IMG submission 20075) | reverse complement strand
GAGATGAGCTTGTGCCGCTCGAACTGGTTAAGATTTCCGGTGCCGGCGGCGACATTGAATTCTTGCCGCTGGACATGGAACATGGCCGCATTCGCTGCCTTGGTTTTCGTATAGGCAATCTCGCCTACTGTAATGACGTTAACGGACTACCAGAAGAAACACTGGAAGCGCTGAAGGGGATTGATACTCTCATCATCGACGCGTTGCGGTACACGCCGCACCCATCGCATGCGAATCTTGATCAGGCACTGGAGTGGATCGCAGATATATCGCCGCGTCTGGCGGTCCTGACGAACATGCATATCGACATGGACTACCAAACGCTCTGCAAAGATCTGCCCACGGGCGTGATACCGGGACATGACGGTTTGCGCCTTGATTTCATTATATAATGCATGAGCACGATTTCCCATAATGATGATTATGCGACCGATGGATTAGCATTCCACGACAACTTGGCGGACCGGCATCAACGTTCATTGGCGCGACGCTCAGAGACGGCGCACATCATGTACTGATCGCCTTCCATGAACGGCTCCCGGAAATTGCACAACACCCTCCATCAAGGTTTTGTTTACACTTCGAACGTGCGGCCAGCTCGGCTACACTCGGAACCCACCGATCCAGGATGCAATCAATTTCTGCTTCTTTATCAGATCGTCGGCCGCTTGCTCCCGCGTCCTGTGCAGGAACAAGATAGAATCGCCGGGCCGGATCTGACCCAGTAGGTGTCGGTCAGACCGGTTAACCTGCAGAATGTGCGGATAACCTCCTGTGGTCTGACAGTCTGGTAATAGTAGGAACCCCCTTCCCTGCGGCGGCAACTGCAATGCGCCAGGGAAAATTCCGGCGCTCGGCAGGTTTTCGATGGAATCTATTTTGGGAAACGCGCCATCCAGCTCGATACCAATTCTGCTAGCTCGGCGTGTTGCCTTGTATTGCTCCGTCCAAAGATGAGTGCAGTCGTCTGTATAGTCAGGCCCTTCGCTCGCCCGCAGAGCAAAACTGTTGCCGAGTGGAAACAGCAGCGTTTCAGGTGTCGTTTCCCGGCGGGGTTTTGTGCGGGGGCTCGTTTCAACCACATCCCCAGACCGGAGCGCCCGGCCATCAAAACCACCCAAGCCTGCAGGAGTATAGGTAGAATCGCTCTCCAGGAACTCATCACCCACAACTCCACCAGAGATCGCCAGATAGGTTCGCAGCCCATGGTCCGGACGGCCGACTTCCAGAAAATCGCCCTGCTTGACGAAGAGTGTCTCGTGAAATGAAACCACACGACCATTCAAGCTGGTCGGAGCCACCGCTCCGGTAAGCGCGATTGCTGCGGATGCCTGAAACTCTACCGAGAAGGGTCCATAGGTGATCTCGATTCCGGTCGTGCTCGCGTGATTCCCAACCAGATGGTTTGCGATCGCATGGGAAACGGGGTCAGCAGGCCCGGATGACGGAATACCAGAATAGCGATATCCCGCTCTCTGGTTGCCCTGCAGGGTCGCCTGTGGCCCGGCATTCATGATGCGAAGCGTCACGTCAGACCCACTCTATTTGAACTTCGGCACCCGGCGAGAGGACAAAAGGATCTCGCGCCGTTTTGTCGAAGAGCATCGCATCGGTCCGGCCAATAATTGGCCAGCCCCCTGGCCCGTCCAGAGCATAAATGCCGAGATAGCCTTTNATAAAGCCAATAGAACCGGCTTTGACCCGCTGACGGGGGTGATCCAGCCTNCCCCCCAACAGATTTGGATCGACACCCGACAGATACGCAAAACCGGGCGCGAATCCGAGCATGTCGACACTTAAATTCGAGCGANCCAAGATATTTAGAAACTCATTGCTAGAGCAGTTGTTCGCCGCCGCACAGTCCGCAAGGTCGGGCGCATTGGCCTCATCAGACCGTACCAGCAACTTTAAATTCGGCGCGTCAACAACTGCCGCGTTAATGTCAGCCATTGCCGCTTGTTTCAACATGGCCAGCGCCTTGGCTGGGCCTAGGGCGGAAGGGTCAAATTGAACCGTTACACTTTCCCGACCGATCACAACCTCATCCCAAATGCGGCTGCCATGCAGGGCGCGTGCAATAGCCTGACGGTCTTCCGTCGCCCGCATGACAAGCCTCAGCGCATCGTCACCGCATGGCACGATAACCGGTGCCTTCACGGCGCGGCCTGTGCCTTGATTTCGATACCCCGTGAGTGAAGCGCTTCCCTGAGTGCGAGTGCGGATTGTACTGCTCCTGCCGTATCTCCGTGAAGACAGATTGTGTCCACTTGGAGAGAAATCACTTGGTTGTCCGCGGCTATGACCGTGCTGTCCTCGATCATGCTTATTACCTGCGCTGCTTGAGCATCCGCCTCGTGGATCACTGCACCTGACTCACCTCGCGCGAGTAGCGAGCCATCGCGGGCGTATGTGCGGTCCGCAAAGCCTTCGGCCAGAAAATCAGTGCCCGTAGCGTGGGCAATCTTGGCCAGCATGGAATCAGGCGGCCCAATTACGGCCCGTATGCGTGCTTCACGTGTGAGGCGCACGATGAATTCTGCAAGCGTGGGATCCCGCGAAGCGTCATTGTACAATGCGCCATGGGGTTTGAGATGGTCGATCGCTATGCCTTGACCTCTCGCAAAACTGCCAAGCGCTCTCACCTGCTGACGGAGCGATGATTCCAGTTCATCTTGCGGCATCTTCATGCTTTTGCGCCCGAAGTTTTGCCTGTCCGGATAAGATGGATGTGCACCGACGACCACGTGGCGCGCCTTGGCAGCTTTCAGCGTCGCTCGCATACTATCATCGTCACCAGCGTGGCCGCCGCAGGCGATACTGCACCGGCTGACCACATCAAGGATTGCACGATCCATTGCGCGACCAGTTTCGCCCGGCAATTCCCCGATATCAGAGTTCAGACAAATTGTGCGGCTCATGACCACACATTTAGGGCTCTCAGGATAAGGCGCAAGCCAAGGCCAAAGGTAATTACGACGACTGCCATGCCCAGTAAGTTGGTCAGCCATGAATTGACGTGGTCACCCAACAAATCGCGTCGGTTCATTGCGATAAGCAGGAACACTGCGATAATTGGCAATATCAGCCCATTCGCAATTTGCGCGAAAAGTATGATGCTGATGGGGCGGACGCCTAGCAAAGCGACAGCGGTCCCAACGATTAGAACGGTGAGCGCAATGCCGCGAAACACGCGACCATTACGTGGGAAGCCGCCGAACTCGGACAAGGCATAGGATGTCGCCAACGGCGCGGTAATTGATGACGAAAGTCCGGCGCCGAATAGGCCGACGCCAACCAGATATTTTGCAAACGGCCCGTAGGCTGGCTCGATTGAAGATGCCATATCAGCGGCAGAACTGACAGCTATGCCTGATCCGAACAGGCTAGCCGCTGCGGTCGACAAAACCAGAATGGAGACGATTCCGCCCAAACCGATTGATATAGCCGTGTCCGTTCGCGCCGCTCGCAACGCCGTCGCAGACCTGTCTGGCCACTTATCACGAACCGTCGAGGCGTGGAGAAACAGATTGTACGGAACGATGGTCGTGCCAATCAAAGCGATGGCTGTCAGCAATCCAGAATCGGGTACGGTCGGCCACAGACCTCCAAACCATGCGGACATATCAGGTCGCGTGATGAGGACACTGCCTGCAAAGGCGACGCTCATGAGCAGAACCAGGCTAATCAGCAGTTTTTCGATATGCCGGTAGTGTCCAAACAGAAGAAATCCGCCAGAAACTGCGCTTAGAACCAATACAATCAGTTTGTGGGAAATGCCGAAGGATCCCACCAGAGCCTCAAGCCCCAACGCTCCACCAGCAAGATTTCCTGCCTCGTAAGCTGAATTACCAACAGCGAGTGCCGAAACGCCAAGAACTATTATGGACCATCTGATGATCGGCCCATTTTCGGGGGCGGTCATGGCGGCTGCCAATCCCTTGCCGGAAACGATGCCAAGTCGGGCCGCCATCTCTTGCAAGATGATTGTGGCAAAGGTGGCGAAGACCAACGCCCAGATGAGGGCATAGCCGAAATTTGCGCCGGCGAGCGTGCAAGCAGTGACGGTGCCAGGTCCAATGAAGCCCGCGGCGACAAGAGCACCCGGACCGATTTTGAGTTTCATGGAACGCCCCCGCGACCGTCGCACGGTGCGACTGGTCCCTAGATATGTATCACACGGCCTTCGGCATCCAGAACGGATTCATGCATGCTCTCCGAAATGGTCGGATGCGGGAAGATTGTGTGAGCGAGATCCTGCTCGGTCAACTCACCCTGGCGCGCGATAACATAGCCCTGGATCAGTTCGGTGACTTCTGCGCCGATCATGTGCGCGCCGAGCAATTCCCCGGTCTTCTTGTCGAAGATGGTTTTTACGAGGCCTTCAGAGGCGCCCATTGCTATGGCCTTGCCATTGCCGATGAAGGGGAAGCGGCCAACCTTGATATCGTAGCCTTTTTCCTTTGCGGCTTTTTCAGTCAGACCGACGCTGGCGACCTGCGGGTGCGCGTAAGTGCAGCCTGGAACGTTCCAGGGATCAAAGGGTTCGGCATGATCGGCCCCGGCGATACCTTCCACACAAACCACACCTTCATGAGAGGCCTTGTGGGCCAACCATGGCGGGCCCGTCAGATCGCCGATTGCGTATAGACCTTTGACCCCGGTACGGCCAAAATTGTCCACGGTTACATGGGTCTTCTCGACCTTTACGCCCAGATCTTCGAGGCCAAGATCTTCAACATTGCCGACAATCCCAACTGCGAGAATCGCCCGGTCGAATTCCTTGTTTTCCTTCTTGCCGGACTTGTCTGTAATTTCTGCTGTAACGGTGGACTTGCCCGCTTTCAGATTTTCGACTTTCGCGCCTGTAACAATGTTCAGGCCTTGCTTCTTGAAGTCCTTTTCCGCGAGTTTCGAAATTTCCTCGTCTTCCACCGGCAGAATGCGATCCATCACTTCAGCGACTGTCACCTCTGCACCCAGTTCATGATAGAAACTTGCGAATTCAATGCCGATCGCACCTGATCCTATGACCAACAGCCGCTTTGGCATGACATCCGGCGTCATGGCTTCACGATAAGTCCAGATCAGTTTCTTGTCTGCAACCAGACCGGCTTGCGGGATGTCCCGCGCCCGCGCGCCCGTCGCCAACATGACGTGCTTGGCTTGGAAGGACGTTTCCTTGCCATCTTTGCCTTTGACGATGACCTTTGGTGCCTGCGTACCTTTTTCGAGACGGGCGGTGCCTTCGATAACGTCGATCTTGTTTTTCTTCATCAGGAATTTGACTCCGGTCGATAGCTGGTTCGCCACGCCGCGTGAACGCTTCACGACAGCATCGAGGTCAAAATCGGCCTTGTCGATTTTCAGACCGAATTCCTTTGCGTTCTTGGCCAGGTGCAGGACTTCCGCCGACCGCAGCAGCGCTTTGGTCGGGATACAGCCCCAGTTCAGACAAATCCCACCGAGGCTTTCACGTTCGACGATGGCCGTCTTCATGCCCAGCTGCGACGCGCGAATGGCCGAAACATACCCGCCAGGCCCGGATCCGATCACGATGAGGTCGTACTGCGTACTCATTGGGTAATTCCTCTCATTTCATCCCATGCCAGAAGCGCCTGGGAGACGCGCAAATCCGCGCTCTCGAACATTTCAGGCGTGCAAATGTATTCCGGTTCTTCCGCAGAAATCTTGTTCATCAGAACAACGCTGTCAGCGGCAACATCTTCGCGAAGCTCCCGAGCTAGTCCTTCGTAGCGCAGGTCTTCCATGAACTCCGAAAGCTGGTCTGTAGCCTCCCTGTCGCACAAAAGGCTGATGCCTTTCTGGATCGCAAGCTCGCCAGCGATCATGCGAATATCCGCCTCATTCATGCCCGACGAATTGTCCGTGGAAACGCTTTCCTCGGAGCATCCGGCGAGGAGGGTCAGGCTGACAAGCATCATCCCGAGCCGCGTCATCAGAGCAGCATGGCTTCGGGGGTTTCAACATACCGTTTGAAAGCCTGAAGCCATTTGGCTCCCTCCGCCCCACCAACCACGCGGTGGTCACAGGTGAGCGTTACCGTCATGACGGTACGGGCAACAATATTTCCCTTGGCGTCGACGATAGCGCGCTTTTCACCCGCGCCGACTGACAGGATCATGCCTTCAGGTGGATTGATAATTGAGGCAAAGCTCTTGATTCCGAACATGCCGAGATTGGAAATACTGAATGTGCCGCCGCTATATTCCTGCGGCTTCAGCTTCCGCTCCCGCGCCCGGGTCGCAAGATCCTTCATCTCTTCCGATATCTCTGCCAGGCCTTTGGTCTCCGCGCTGAACACAACTGGCGTGATCAGGCCTCCTTCAATCGCGACAGCAACCGAAACATTGGCATGCTTGTGATAGGCGATACCTTTGTCGGTATAGGATGCATTGCAATCCGGCTCGTCCATCAGAGCCATGGCGGCAGCCTTGATGAGCATATCATTGACCGAAACCTTCACGCCTTCGCGTGCCGCAGCATTGATCGCAGCACGGCTCGCAAGCAGATGATCGAGCTCAAGATCGATATTCAGCGGGAAATGCGGAACCTGCATGAAGCTGGTCGTCAGACGCTTGGCGACAGTCTTGCGCATGCCGTCCAGTGGCACGAGTTCATAACTGTCAGGCGCATAGACCCGATCGTCCAGGACCTGCGGCAGGATTAGGCCATCCGGTTGGGTTGCAGCCCCCGCGCTCGCGCCAGACGGTGCGGCTTTGGCGTTCTCGACGTCGCGCTTGATGATCCGGCCGCGCGGACCAGTCCCCGTCAGTCCCGAAAGGTCTAGACCTTTCATCTCCGCAATCCGGCGTGCCAAGGGGCTGGCCTTGATGCGGCCATCTGATGAGGTTGCGGATGGCAGGGGTGACTTGGAAGGCGTAGCTGCGCTGTCCGCTTTCTTTGCCGGGGCAGTAGTCTCTACCATGGCGGCCGGTTTCGGTTCTTCCGGTTTAGGCGCGGCTTCTGCCTTGTCTTTCGGTGCATTTGACTTGGCGGGCGCTTTGACTGAGGAGGCGTCTTCACCTTCCTCGGCAAGGATGGCGATCACTTCATTGACCTTTACGCCTTCCGCGCCGGCCTCAATGAGGATCTTGGCGACAACACCTTCATCCACTGCCTCGACTTCCATCGTAGCTTTGTCGGTCTCAATCTCGGCAATGATGTCACCGGAGGAAACGGTGTCACCTTCCTTTACCAACCATTTTGCAAGCGTACCCTCTTCCATTGTCGGAGACAGGGCGGGCATGGTGATATTGATAGCCATATCAGTCCCCCATCTTCTGGACATCGCCCGGTGATTTCGGGCCGAACTGGATGCGATTCAGGAAGCCGGTCACGATCTCCTTGATGATCTCTTCCTTTTCAGGGCCGTCTGGATGATGATCCTTGAAAGCGTCGGTGACATGCTTGGCGATGTCGCCCAGGATAAAGCCCCACATGGTTGGCTCCGTCGCCGGATCAGCTGCTTCGCCGACACGCAGGCTTACATGGTCTGTATTGTCTGCGATCCAGAACCGGATCATTTCCTGAGCGATGTCAGCGCCCTCAACAGATGGCGGCGATTTGAGTTCTCGTTTCTCAGTCGACATAGCAAACTCTCCGCGCAGCTTCGACAATATCATCGGCATTCGGAAGGCTCATCGCCTCCAGATTGGCCGCATAAGGCAGGGGCACATCCTTTTGATGGACACGGGCAGGTGGTGCGTCGAGATAATCAAACGCTTCGGCCGTCACTGTGGCCGCAATCTCCGCCCCGACGCCGAAGAAACGCCAGCCTTCTTCACAACAGACAATGCGATTGGTTTTCTTCACGCTTTCGATCACTGTTTCTGTGTCGAGCGGACGGATTGTACGCAGGTCTATGACTTCTGCGTCAATGCCTTGCTCTGCAAGCGTCTCGGCGGCCTGCAGCGCGAATCCAACCATTCGGGAATGCGCGACGAGCGTTACGTCTGAGCCGGATCGCTTAATGGCCGCCTTGCCGATAGGCAGGACATGATCGTCGAGATCAGGAACCGGGAAACTGTTTCCGTACAGTAGCTCATGTTCAAGGAATACGACCGGGTTCGGATCGCGGATAGCCGCCTTGAGCAGGCCTTTCGCGTCGGCGGCGTCATATGGCGCAACCACTTTCAGCCCAGGGATCTGGCCATACCATGCCGAATAGTCCTGACTGTGCTGTGCGCCCACGCGCGATGCGGCGCCATTGGGGCCACGGAATACGATGGGACAGCCCATCTGGCCACCTGACATGTATAGGGTCTTGGCCGCCGAGTTAATGATCTGGTCGATGGCCTGCATGGCGAAATTGAAGGTCATGAATTCGACGATGGGTTTGAGTCCTGCAAAGGCGGCCCCTACCCCAAGCCCGGCAAACCCATGTTCCGTGATCGGTGTATCCACCACACGGCGTGCGCCGAATTCCTGAAGCAGTTCCCGTGTGACCTTATAGGCACCTTGATACTCGGCCACCTCTTCACCCATTACGAAAACGGATTCGTCACGGCGCATCTCTTCGGCCATGGCGTCGCGCAATGCGTCCCGCACCGTCGTGTCGGTAAAGGAAGTGCCTTCGGGGATGCTCGGGTCTGACAAAACGGCAGCCTTCGGGGCCTCGACTTCGTCGCCCGTCTCCTCTGTTTTCATACCCTCACCAGACTCGGCCGGCTCTTCGGTGGCCTGGCCGCCAGCATCGCCTTTGGCTTCCACCTTGGCGGCATCTTCGCCTTCCTCAGCGAGCACCGCAATGACGGCATTGACCTTTACGCCTTCGGTGCCTTCGGGAATGAGGATCTTGGCCAAAACGCCCTCGTCCACCGCTTCGACTTCCATTGTGGCTTTGTCAGTTTCGATTTCGGCAATGATGTCGCCGGAGGAGACAGTGTCCCCCTCCTGTTTCAACCATTTCGACAATGTGCCCTCTTCCATGGTCGGAGACAGGGCGGGCATGAGAATATCTACGGACATTAATGTGCTCCGGAAAACAGGATGGCGGACAGTCGAGGTGCTTTCTTTCCTGGCATCAGGCGACCTCGACGTCTTTCAGGACGTCAGTCCAGAGTTCGGATGGATCGGGCTCCGGGCTCTCAAGAGAATAGTCGGCGGCTTCCTTGACGATGCCCTTGATCTCTTTGTCGATGTTCTTGAGTTCGTCTTCGCTTGCATGACCCAGTTCAAGAAGCTGACCTTTCAGGCCCTCGATTGGATCGTGGTGCGATCGGATGTCGTCGACTTCTTCCCGTTTCCGGTATTTGGCTGGGTCCGACATGGAGTGGCCGCGATACCGATAAGTCTTCATTTCCAGTATGTACGGACCTTTTCCGGAACGAGCATATTTGACGGCTTTTTCGCCTGCTTCGCGCACAGCCATGACATCCATGCCATCGACTTCCTCGCCTTCGATTTCGAATGAAATGCCGCGCTTGTAGAGTTCGGTCTCTGAGGCGTGCCGCGCCACACTTGTGCCCATCGCGTACATGTTATTCTCGATGACATAGACGACTGGCAGATCCCAGAGCGACGCCATGTTGAATGCTTCGTAGACCTGCCCCTGATTGGCGGCGCCGTCCCCGAAATATGCAAGGGCAACGTTGTCCGTTCCGCGATATTTGTTGGCGAATCCAAGGCCGGTGCCAATCGGAACCTGAGCTCCAACGATCCCATGGCCTCCATAGAAATTCTTTTCCTTGGAAAACATGTGCATCGATCCGCCCTTCCCTTTGGAAAGCCCGCCGATGCGACCTGTGAGTTCCGCCATCACGCCACGTGGGTCCATGTCGCATGCCAACATGTGACCATGATCGCGATACCCTGTGATGATCTGGTCGCCATCCTTCAAACAGGCTTGCATGCCCGTCACGACCGCTTCCTGGCCAATGTAAAGGTGACAGAAACCAGCAATCTTGCCCATGCCGTAGAGCTGTCCGGCTTTTTCCTCAAACCGGCGTATCAGGAGCATGGCCCGATAATATTTCAGCATCTCCGCCTTGCTGGTCTTTGAAGGTGCCTTTTTGGTACTTCTTGCTTTAGTCGCCATAAGTTCGCTCCAACCCTTTTCCAGACTTATGTATGCGCGATTACGCAACGACAAGTCAGAACAACTATGTCAATTTGCAGAGCTTGGTTCCGAAGAGACGAGAACAATTTCATTCGGATAGACAAAAGCCAGCTTGTCCCGCGCCATGGCTTCCACGAAATCAGGATCCACCGATCCCGGAGTCAGGCGTCTGATATCGACCTGGAGACGATTCAAGTCGCTCTCAAGGCTGGCGAGTTCAGCCTTGCGATCCTCCAACTCCATCTGGGCATCAGACCAACGCCCAAGCCCCTTCTCCCCCGCAAACGCGTGGTAGGCGAAATAGAGCACAAGAAGAGACAGGCCGGCGGCCTCGAGTCGCGATTTCATAACCTCACCTAATCCGGTTATGGTTAAGAGAGCGTGATCGCCGCCGGCCCGATTGACGGGCCCAGACCGCTAGGCAGCATTGATGCGCGAGCGGCCGGCAAAGATGCCAACAGGTCCCAGCTCTTCTTCTATGCGAATCAGCTGGTTGTATTTGGCTATACGGTCGGAACGAGAAAGAGACCCCGTCTTGATCTGTCCGCAATTGGTCGCAACGGCGAGGTCTGCAATCGTTGTGTCCTCTGTCTCGCCAGAACGGTGGGACATGACCGCCGTATAGCCATGAAGATGCGCCAATTCGACCGCGTCGAGCGTTTCGGACAATGTGCCGATCTGATTGACCTTCACCAGAATGGAGTTCGCCGCGCCTTTTTGAAGGCCGATAGACAAACGATCCGGATTGGTTACGAACAGATCGTCGCCCACCAGCTGAACCCTGTCACCGATTGATTCGGTCAAGGCGACCCAGCCATCCCAATCATCTTCGGCCATACCATCTTCAATGGAGATGATGGGATAGCGGGCGCAAAGATCGGCCAGGTAGGTTGCGAATTCGTCGGAGCCGAGGGATTTCCCTTCCCCGGCAAGCTCATATTTGCCGTTCTTGTAGAACTCTGTAGAGGCCGCATCGAGCGCCAATGCCATGTCCTCTCCAGGTTTGTATCCCGCCTTCTCAATAGCCTTCATCACAAAACCGATGGCTTCGTCAGTAGATGCCAGATTGGGTGCAAACCCGCCTTCGTCGCCGACATTGGTATTGTGGCCTGCATCACTCAGGGTTTTCTTCAGCGCATGGAAGACTTCGGCACCCATGCGCACGGATTCAGAGAGGCTCTCCGCGCTGACTGGCATGACCATGAATTCCTGGATGTCGATCGGATTGTCAGCATGCGCGCCGCCATTGATGATGTTCATCATCGGCGTCGGCAGAACGCGGGCATTGGGTCCACCCACATATCGGTAGAGGGGCATAGCCGAGCTCTCGGCAGCAGCTTTTGCAAGTGCCATGGAGACGCCCAGAATCGCATTCGCGCCGAGGCGGGACTTGTTTTCCGTTCCATCCAGATCGATCATCAACATGTCGATCATGCGCTGTTCGGTTGCGTCCAGACCAGCCAGTTCGTTGAAGATTTCACCATTCACGGCGTCAACGGCCTTCAGCACGCCCTTGCCGAGATAACGCGCCTTGTCCCCATCACGCTGTTCATGGGCCTCATACGCACCCGTAGAAGCGCCAGAAGGGACTGCCGCGCGGCCGAGAGAGCCATCTTCCAGCGTCACATCAACTTCGACGGTTGGGTTGCCTCGGCTATCCAGGATTTCCCGGGCATGGATGTCGATGATCTCGCTCATGAGTGGCTGTACCTTTGCGCCTAGAAATAAAAAAAGCGCCCCCTGCTCTGGCAGGAAGCGCTCGCACCCTTAAGGCTGCGCGCTCAAAAGCGCAACAGCGGGTCGTTTAGATATCGTCACGTGGCTCAAGAACCTGACGCCCGCGATACATGCCGGTTTTCAGGTCGATGTGGTGCGGACGGCGCAGTTCACCGGATTCCGCATCTTCAATATATGTGTTCATATCCAGCCGGTCGTGCGAGCGGCGCATGCCGCGGCGCGACTTCGAGATCTTGCTCTTTGGAACTGCCATAACAGGTATCCAGTGGTTTGGCGCGAAATGCGCGTGAATTGGAAAGAGGCCTCATACATAGAGGTCTGTCTCTTTGCAAGACTCCAACGTCACCGCTGGTCGAATTTCTTCAGTCCGGCCTGATGAGCCTATTGGGCCTTTGCTGCCTCGGCCTGGCGCATGATTCGAAGCAGGTTTCCGCCCCAGATATTCTCCAGGTCAGCTTCTGTATAGCCCTCTTCCAGCAGGCGTTCCGTCACCTTTGGCAAGAGAGAGACGTCCTCCATGCCGGCAACGCCGCCGCCGCCATCCCAATCTGCGCCCATACCGACATGTTCCGGTCCAACGATCTCAAGCGCATACAGCATTTGCTCCATGAACACTTCAAACGAGGAAAGCGGCATTGGATAGGCCGAATCGATTTCGCCACGGCGTGCCATGTACTGCTTGCGCTCTTCGTCGGTAAGGTCGAAAGGCGAACGTCCCTCATACGAGGCAGCCAGTTCTTCCAGCGCGGTCGTGCGTTCTGCAGGGGACTCGAGATTCTCGATATATGATCCAAGGGCATTCATCTGGATAACGCCGCCGTTTTCCGCGACACGCCGCAACAGATCATCCGGAATGTTCCGGGGATGGTCGTACAGGGCTTTCACGCCGGAATGTGACAGCACGATCGGAGTCGTGGAGATTTCCATGATGTCTTCAACGGCCGAGTCGGCGGCATGCGAGCCATCCACCATCATGCCGAGCCGATTGGCCTCCCGGACCAATTCTTCTCCAAGCGGAGTTAGCCCACCGAGGTCCGTCGCTGACAAATCTGTGGCGCTGTCCGCAAATTGGTTGTCCCGAAAATGCACCGGCCCAACGAGTCGCACACCACGTTCATAGAAATCCTCAAGCACGGTCAGGTCAGTGCCGAGCGGGTAGCTGTTCTCGATCGACTGGAAGACGATCCGCTTGCCCTCCGCAACGATGCGCTCAGCATCATCAGCCGTGTAGGCCAGTTCGAATGCGTCCGGATGGGCCTCGACCATTGCGAGGATATCGTCTGATCGTGTGAACGCTGCCTGTTTCGCCGCCTCATACGACGCTTCATCCAAAGGCCCCTGCGGGGTGAATATCACCCAGAACCCGCCATCAAGCCCCCCTCGCTCCATTTTGGGCAGGTCGACTTGAACTTGTCCAATTCGCGAAGGGTTGTCAGCGAGAATATCGAAGTCCGGTTTTGAGAAATTTGCGGGCGTGTCCAGATGCGAATCCATCACAAGAACGCGTTCATGAATTTCGCGCGGTGTGGCCGGTTCTTCCGGTTGGATGTCCGCGCCACAGGCCCCCAGCAGCAGAAGGGGCAGAATATAGGGAAGATGTTTCATGACGCCTCGTTCTTCTTGATGCTTTTTTCGCAAGCGTAAGGACAATGCCACCTGGCGCAAGAAAAATGGTCGTCCCGCGGGACGACCAAGTTCAGCAAGAAGGACGTTGAGCAGACGTCCAGACAAATTGCCCAGGACCTGTGCCCAACAAGACATTCACTAGCAGGGTCAACCTGAACGGCTTGCAGTTCGTCCGGTTGCCTCCCATTCATCTATGAGGCGAACTCGGTCTATTGAATTCCCCAATCTTTGAGGATCTCACCAGAATGTTCCCCCAATCCAGCTGGCCGCCCCTGGATGGCCCCGGGCGTCGCGGAGAATCGCGGTGCGGGCGCAGGCTGAACCACTCCCTCGATCTCCACAAACGTCTGACGGTCCACATTGTGCTTATGGGATGGCGCTTCCGACATGGAGAGGACTGGCGCAAAACAGATGTCAGTGCCTTCCATTATCTCACACCACTCATCGCGCGTTTTGGTCTTGAACACCGCCATGATCTTTTGCTTCAGATCAGGCCACTTCGAGCGGTCCATTTGAGCTTGAAAGCCGGGATCGGTCAGACCCGCTTTTTCCAGTAGCAGAGCGTAAAATTGTGGCTCGATCGATCCGATCGATACCCATTTGCCATCGCTGCACTCATACGTGTCATAGAAATGCGCTCCGCCATCGAGAAGGTTTGCCTCTCTGTCATCAGTCCAGAGACCCATCGCTTTCATTCCGTAGAACATGGTCGCCAGTGAAGCCGCACCATCAGACATCGCCACATCAATAACTTGGCCTTCGCCGCCATTTTTCACATTCACGATGCCAGCCAGCAGGCCCATCGCCAAATAGAGCGCGCCGCCTCCATAGTCGCCAACCAGATTGAGCGGCGGACGCGGGCGACCGTCGCCATCGCCCATCGCATGAAGTGCACCTGTAATGGCGATATAGTTGAGGTCATGTCCCGCAGCATGCGACAGCGCGCCGGTCTGTCCCCATCCCGTCATGCGCCCGTAAACCAGCTTCGGATTGCGGGCGAGCGCGACATCAGGCCCGAGACCGTTGCGCTCCATGACGCCGGGTCGGAAACCCTCGATCAACCCATCAGCTTTCTCGATCAGCTTCAACGCAGTTTCGACATCAGCAGATCTTTCAGGTTGAGTCCGATGGACCGGCGCCCCCGGCTCATCACATCAGCTGCGCGGCCAGGGCGACCATCACCCTTCCGATCAATCCGAATCACATCTGCGCCAAGATCAGACAACAGCATGCCGCAAAAGGGTCCAGGTCCAATACCTGCGAACTCTACAATCCGAACGCCATTCAACGGTCCTTGAGCCATGACATATCCTACCTTTTATTTTTGTCTCACCGGGTCAATTTAGCGGATCATTAAGCCGGCGCGGCTCAAAAGGAAGGGGTACCGCAACGTCGCCCGACACAATCCTTACGAGCCATATGAACCACCTCGCATACCTTGACCCACCGATAGAAGTATTGGCTGCAGGTGCGCGTCTGGAGATGATCCTGTCACGCCTCCGGTCGGGTCGCATGCGCCCGTTTCGGGCAGACTTACCGATCTCATATTCGTCATCGGAAGCATTGCTCCTGGATACACAAAGCCTCGATGAGAACACGTTGATCCAGTTTATCAAAGACATTGGCCAATCACTTCGGCCAATTCTGATTCTGGGTGACCCGGCTTTGGCTGGATATTTTGCCAATGCTGTCTTCATCCCGCGTGACCGCGATTTATCCGTCCTGAGAGGGAGGCTCGACGCCATCACACGGCGCAGCGCCCGCATGTCGGAATTGCGCTTGCGCCGGGAAACGGCTGCTACTTTCGGAGTGACATTGCCCGAGCCCTCCGCTGAGACGGTGCCGGACCTCCTCTATCTCGGAGATGGGTCTTCACGCTTTCTTGCATTGCAGGCTGCGCTCGGCGAACGCGGAATTACCGTCACGGCTGCCTTCAGTGCCCATACTGCGGCAGACTATGTCAGGCAAAGAGCCTTTGCAGCCATCTTGCTCGATATCCCGTCGGAACCTCGAAGCCTGCATAAGCTCGCCAACTGGGTGACGGCTTCCATTGAGCATTTTGAACATACGCCTCTGCTCGGATTACTCAGTGAAGGCACAGAACCCTCGCATAGTTTGGAAACTATCATTCGATACATGTCTCACGTGTTCGAACCCTGCACGCCCGCCCATGATCTGGCGGCTCATGTCGACGCCTACGGTCGACGTGCCGCAGTGCAATCGCTTAAAGTCAAAGACAACATGTCCATGTCAGCAATTTGCCATTCAGAAACCGGTCTCTTTTCCCAGACCTTTTTTGAGGCGCATCTTCAGAACCAGATCGAGCTTTCAGCAGACCGAGGGGATCCGCTGTCTCTTCTGGTCATTTGCGATCCGCAACATGATCGCCTTGCACATCGCCAGAAAAAACTCGTCGCCAATGTAGTCCTGTCAAACATGCGAGAAACAGACCTACCTGTGACCATCGACCCGGACACGTTTGCCATCAGCTTGTCCGCAACAGGCTACAAAGGTGCTGTCCAAATCTGCGATCGCTTGTTTCGAGAGTTGGAAGCGGTGGCACCAGACCTTGCAGCACGTCTTGGCTGGCGCATTACCGAAAAGCGCGCTTATCATGACGCTCGCAGACTGTTGTCTGAAGCTCGGTCAGGTGTCTACCAAAAAGCCAGAACCGCCTAGGCCGGAACCAGGCCAGCCGCAGCCTCGAGCTCTTTCAGAAAGCTACGAATTCCCGACAAACGCTGTTCGGGTGTGCCGCCAAGTCCTGAGTGAACCAATTTGGAGTCCGGTCTGATCCGCAACTGGGACGGCCGACTGCGTACAACGTCCAGCAAACGCGCAGGATCGAGTACCGTATCTTCGCGGAAGGCAAAGACCGCGCCCTTCTGCCCGGCATCCAGTTTGGAGATACCCAAAACTTTGCACTGTACCTTTATTGCGGTGACTTCGAGCAACTGCCTCGTTTCATCCGGCAACGGACCAAACCGGTCAATCAGTTCAGCGGCGAAGGACTCGCGCTCCGCAGCTGTCGAAATCTCAGACAGGCGTCGATACAGGGAAAGCCGAATGTTCAGATCTTCTACATAGCTTTCCGGAATCAGCACGGCCGCTCCGGTATTGATCTGCGGCGACCAGTCATCCGCAAAGTCTTCGTCATCTCTGGCTCCGGCCTTAAGCGCATTGACGGCATCTTCCAGCATGGACTGGTAGAGTTCCACGCCAACTTCTTTCACATGACCAGATTGCTGGTCGCCAAGAAGGTTTCCAGATCCGCGCATGTCCAGGTCATGGCTGGCTAGCTGGAAGCCCGCGCCCAGAGAGTCCAGCGACTGCAGGATTTTCAAACGGCGGTCAGCCGTCTCGGTAATCACCTTGTCGCGCGGCGTCGTGAAATAGGCATAGGCGCGCAGCTTCGATCGGCCGACCCGGCCGCGCAACTGATACAGTTGAGCAAGACCGAACATGTCGGCCCGGTGTATGATCAATGTGTTGGCACGTGGTATGTCCAGTCCGCTTTCAACAATCGTCGTCGACAGCAGCACGTCATACTTGCCCTCATAGAAGGCTGTCATGATGTCTTCGAGTTCGCCTGCTGCCATCTGGCCGTGGGCAACGATATAGGAAACCTCAGGCACATTGTCGTGAAGGAAGCGTTCCAGCTTGTCCAGGTCCTGAATGCGCGGCGCCACGAAGAAGGCCTGTCCGCCACGATACTTCTCGCGAAGCAAGGCCTCCCTCAGAGTAACCGTGTCTTCTTCAGTGATGTAAGTCCGCACTGACAGGCGGTCGACCGGCGGCGTAGCGATGATCGACAGATCGCGAATTCCTGTAAGTGCCATTTGCAACGTACGCGGAATAGGAGTGGCCGACAGCGTTAGGACGTGAACGTCGGCTTTCAACTCTTTGAGTCGTTCTTTGTGCTTTACACCGAAGCGCTGCTCTTCATCCACTACCAACAGACCGAGGCGCTTGAACTCAATAGTCTTTGTGAGCACTGCGTGTGTGCCCACCACCACATCTACACTGCCATCAGCAATCCCCTCGCGCGTTTCCGCAGCCTCTTTCGCACCGACAAGTCGTGACAATTGGCGAACCTTCAAAGGCCAACCTGCAAAGCGCTCAGCAAATGTCTTGTAGTGCTGACGCGCGAGCAGCGTAGTCGGCGCAATCACCGCGACCTGCTTGCCGCTCATCGCTGCAACAAACGCACCGCGCAATGCGACTTCCGTCTTGCCGAAACCGACATCGCCACAAACCAGTCGATCCATTGGCTTTCCTGACGCGAGATCGCCAATGACATCTTCGATCGCATTCAACTGATCATCAGTCTCTTCATAGGGGAAGCGTGCTGCGAATTCTTCATACAGGCCCTGCCCGGCATTGACGGCATCTGCACGTTTCAACTCACGGGCGGCGGCGATATGCATTAGCTCGGCCGCCATTTCGAGAATGCGCTTCTTGGCTTTGGCTTTCCGCGTTTGCCAGCCTGCCCCACCGAGACGGTCGAGTTGGTTTTCCGAATCCTCTGCTCCGTACCGGCTGATCAGGTCAATATTCTCTACCGGGAGGAATATTGTGTCACCGCCCGCATATTCCAAATGAAGGCAGTCATGCGGCGCGCCGGTAAGGTCCAGCGTCTTGAGGCCTACATAGCGCCCCACCCCATGATCAATATGCACGATCAGGTCGCCAGGATTGAGTGCGGCGGCATCTGATATAAAGTTCGCTGTCTTCCGCTTGCGCCTAGGCCCGGCCAGCCTGTCGCCCAGAATGTCGGCTTCCGAGATCAAAGCCACGTCCGGCGTCTCAAACCCTGACTCCAGAGGGATTTCCACAACCGTGAAGTCAGTCTTCTTTGCCGCGTCGAGAGAATGCACCAATGCCAAGTCTGTCAGGCCGTGATCCGCCATGACATTGATCAGGCGATCTGCTGAACCAACCGACCATGCCGCAAACACAACCGGGCGACCGTCAGATTGGAGACGCTCGGCATGAGCAATCGCCGCTTCGAATACATTGATGTCTGCGTGCAGGCGTTCCGGGGCGAAATCACGGCCAGCACGGCCTCCTAGGTCAAATGCTTCGGCGCTGGGTTCGGATGGATAGAAACGTGCGGTGGCTCGCGAAGCGAGCCCGGCCTCCAATTCCCTTGGAGTCAGGTAAAGCGAATCCGGCGGCAACACTTTCGCCTGTCGTACATCTCCTTCACCCGCCTCCAAACGGGCGGCATGATAGTCTTCAGCTTGCGACAGGCGTTCTGCGGACGCTTCACCGGCGAGATGGCCCATGCCTATAAGCGGGTCTGAGCCCACATAGTCGAATACTGTTTCTAGGTGGTCATGAAACAATGGCAGCCAGCCTTCCACGCCCTGCCGCCGGATGGATGCGCGCGCGGCTTCATAAGCCGGGTCGCCCGAAGGCGGTCCGAACGCGGCCAGGTACTTCTCGCGAAACCGCGCCAGCACATCATCGTCAAACAGGATTTCGCTGACCGGTGCAAAGGCGACGCTTTTCGCATCCCCTGTAGACCGCTGCGTTTCGGTGTCGAAGGTGCGGAGGGTTTCCAATGTGTCGCCGAAAAAGTCGAGACGATACGGTTCAGGAGAGGTCGGCGGGAAAATATCGATGATCCCGCCCCGAATCGCGAACTCCCCATGCTCGCGCACGGTGCTTGATCGCAAATAGCCATTTACGGCAAGATACTCGGTAAGTTCTTTCTGGTTCACGGACTGGCCGAGCGTGACCGCGAATGAAGACCGGCGTAGCACGCTAACAGGAGGCACCCGCTGAACCAGCGACGATGCGGTGGTGACCACCAGGATTGGACCCTGCTCCGGGTCATAGCGAGATAACCGCGCAAGTGCGGCGCATCGGCGAGCGGAGACTCCCGCTGTCGGGCTGACCCGATCATAGGGCAGCGTGTCCCAACTTGGCAGGTCGACCTGCTCCAGACGGGGCTCGGCAAACTGCGCCACCCGCCGCGCTGTGGCCGCTGTCTTGTCATCACGGGCGACATAAACTCCCGCCCCGCCGCGCTTCTGTAATGCGGCACAAAAGGCAATCAGGTCTGCACCAAACGGCGCACCAGAGAGGGCGGCCGGACCGCTGAGGGATTTCAATAGCTCTACAGGAGTCATGGGCACGATGTATTCGACAGAAATGGGAAGAAAGGCTGACTTAACCGCCTTGGGCGGCGTATCGGAATGCGATGAGTTGGTCCAGCACGGGACCGCGATGAGTCTCAGGCACAGGCTTTTGGCCAATCAGCCACGCATAGACCTCCCAATCCGGAACGCCGAGCAGACCCTCGAATTCATCAAGTTCTGATTCACCGAACGAACCAATATGCGCATCTGCGAACGAACCCATGAGAAGGTCCATTTCCCGGAATCCGCGTCGCCAGGCCCTGAATTTGAGTTTTCGGCGACGTGCTTCCATTCTTCGGCTCCTTTGATTTGCCAAACCATATAGAACGCGCAGCAGCTGGAATAAACAGCGGCGATTGTGCAGCGCACCGCGCGCGCATAGTCTGGTTGGGATGCGGGACGAACGACTCTTTCCTTTGTTTGAGGGCCTAGACAGTTTGTCTGGTGTCGGCCCGAAGCTGAAGCCTGTGCTGGAGCGCCTGACAGGTGGCGACAGTATTTGGGAATTGTTGCTTCATTTGCCGGAGCGCTGGGTGGATCGTCGGGTAAAAGAATACATTGATGATGCGGTGATCGGCGAGGTCTCAACCCTTCGCGGCGAAGTACATGCTTATAACGCACCCTATTCTGATCGATCTCCGCACAAGATCGTTCTGTACGATGGCACCGGATTTCTCACACTTGCCTTTTTCCGGGCTGACGGCAGATGGCTGCAAGGCCAATTTCCGATCGGCAAGGAGCGTGTCGTGTCTGGAATGGTCGAAGAGTTCAATGGCGAGCGCCAGATGACCCATCCCGATCACATTGTTGATCCCGCCAAAGGCCCAATGCCTCCTGCTGTCGAACCCATCTATGGTCTTACAGCGGGTTTGACGAACAAACGTGTTCACAGCTTCGCCGTTCAAGCGCTGGATCATATCGCCGATGATTTACCGGAATGGGCGGATCCCGACTTGGTCAAGGCGCGAGGTTGGTTGAGCTTCAAAGCGGCCCTGAGCTGCCTTCATGCACCGATAGAGTATGATCCCAAACTGTTTGAAAGGGCGCGCGAGCGATTGGCATATGACGAAGCGCTTGCGCGTGAATCAGCATTTGCGCTGGCTCGCGCAAGCCGCGCCAAAAGAGCGGCGCCCTCTGTCCCGGTGAGTGCTGAATCTCACCAAGCACTCTTGCGCGCGCTCCCCTACAAGCCGACCGGCGCCCAGACGCGTGCATTCGAACAGATCGGCGCCGACATGTCGTCCACCTCCCCCATGCGCAGGATGCTTCAGGGTGATGTTGGCGCGGGCAAAACGCTGGTCAGTGCCATGGCCGCGGTTCAAGCTGCGAGCGCTGGTTTCCAGACGGCATTCATGTCTCCCACGGAAGTCTTGGCCCGTCAGCAATATGAAACCATGGATCGACTTCTGTCACCGCTAGGTTACACCGTCGCCGCGTTGACGGGGCGAGACAAGGCATCGACGCGCGAAAGCATATTGATGGGACTGGCCGACGGGAGCATCCACGTCGTTTCTGGCACCCAAGCCCTCTTCCAGCAGTCCGTCGCATTCCGCAATCTGGGTCTCGTCATCGTCGACGAACAGCACCGCTTTGGCGTGGCTGACCGCATGCGCCTCGCTGGAAAGGCCCTCAGTCCGCACATGCTTGTCATGAGCGCGACACCGATCCCTCGAACCTTGGCACAGGCGGTTCACGGAGATCTTGACGTGTCGATACTGGATGAAAAGCCACCCGGCCGCGTCCCCGTCGAAACCCGCGCGATCCCAGACACACGCATGGATGAGGTAGTAGATGCCGTGAGTCGGGCGATGCGTCGGGGCGAGCGCGCTTTCTGGGTATGCCCCAAGGTTGATGTCGACGACGATGACTCCACTGCCGTTGGCCGTCATGCGGCTTTGACCGACCAATTGAATGTGCCTGTGGGGCTCGTCCATGGTCGCCTCAAGCCTGCAGAGAAAGACGCCGCACTGGAAGATTTCCGCGCAGGACGTACCAGGTTATTGGTCGCAACAACGGTGATCGAAGTAGGCGTCGATGTGCCAGAAGCCACGATCATGGTGATCGAGCGCGCAGAGGGGTTTGGCCTCGCCCAACTCCATCAGTTGCGAGGTCGCGTCGGTCGGGGTGATCGTCCGTCCTATTGCCTGTTGCTCTACAGGCCGCCTTTGGGCGAAACAGCGCATGAGCGGCTCGACACGCTCCGGCGCACAGAGGACGGGTTTGAAATTGCTGAAGCGGATTTCAAACTTCGTGGCCCCGGCGATATGCTGGGCTTGAAACAGGCTGGGGCCACAGATTATCGGGTACTCGATCTAGCGCGACACGCCCCGCTGCTCGAAATCGCAAAAAAGGACGCCGAAGCCATCGTAAGTCGCGATCCCCAGCTTTCTGGTGAACGGGGCCAGGCACTTCGGCTCGTTCGGGAACTCCTTACGCCCCGGATTCAGGCTCCGGCGACGGAGTAGATTGAGTCGATGGTGCATCGCCCTCTTTGATCGGCAGATGCTCGGGAACCACCAGACCGGCCGAAAGGATCATTTTAGCGCCCTCCTCAACCGTCATGTCGAGGCGTACGACTTCGCTCGATTCCACATACATCAAGAAGCCCGACGTGGGATTCGGAGTCGTNGGCACGAATACTCCAATGAATGCGGGCCCAAGAACCGTTTTCAGCTCGCCCTTCGCAGGGCTCGACACGAACCCAAGACACCAGGTGCCCTTCTTCGGGTACTCGATCAGAACACACTCGCTGAACTGTTCGGTATTGTTACTCGCAAAGACTTCAACCAGTTGCTTGAACGCCGAATAGACCGAACGGACGAAGGGAACACGGGTCAGAATGCGATCAGCCAGACTGATGACGGAACGACCGATGAGATTCGTCGCAATGCCGCCCAGCACGGTAAGAAACACGACGAGCACGATCAGTCCGAAACCGGGAACTGCGTAATTCAGATAAGTTTCAGGTTTCAGTGCCGCCGGCAGTAAGGGCACAACGCGCTTGTCGATTTCACTGATCAAGAATTGCAGAATCAGGAATGTCACGACGACTGGCAAGGCGATGAACATGCCTGCAAAGAAGCGCCCCCTGAGCCAGCCGAACAGGCTGACTCGTGGGGGCGGCTCCGTAGGAAGAAGTCCGTAATCTCTCTTTTTCGACTTCGGCATCAATAGTTTCCTTCGGCGTCCGGTCAGGGGTGACTTGGCGTTACGCCTTGGCGGGATGGGTGTTCCGCGCAATTGTGACAAGATGGGTAGCCAAGATCAGATTCTAAAGGGTTTACAGGCATGGGCCGGGCAATTTTACGGCGCTGACGCGACCGTTGAACGGCTGGTTCGCCTGTCAGGAGGTGCCAGTCAAGAGACCTGGAGCCTGGATGTTGAACAGGGCGGCAAAGTTGTCGACCTGATTTTGCGCCGCGTACCGGGCGGTGTCAGCGTTGCCCGCAATTCCGAAGCCATCGGCTTGGGCACGGAGGCGAAGTTGCTCTCCTGTGCTGAGGGAGAGGTTCCTGCTCCGAGAGTGGTTCAGGTATTCGAGCCTGACAGCGATATTGGCGAAGCGTTCCTGATGAACCGTATTCCGGGACAGACCATCGCCCGCAAGATTTTGCGAGATGACATCTACTCGGCCGCTCGCGGAAGACTGACAGAGCAGTGTGGCCAAGCGCTCGCCGCCATTCACCAAATTCCTCCGGAAGCTTTGCCGGATTTGCCCAAGAGTGGCGGCTTGGACCAACTTGCGAAATACGAAACCATCTATCGCGACTTCAACATTCCTCGCCCGGTATTCGAGCTTGCCATTGCCTGGCTGAAATCGAATCGACCGGACGCGATCCCCCCGGTTCTCGTACATGGCGATTTCCGACTTGGAAATCTGATCGTCGATGAGACGGGGCTTGCCGCCGTACTGGATTGGGAACTCGCTCATCTTGGTGATCCCCGCGAAGACATTGCCTGGCTCTGCGTCAATTCATGGCGCTTTGGTTATTCAAAGAACCGCGTTGGCGGTTTTGGAGACCTGGATGAGCTGTTGAAGACTTATCAGACTGCGGGCGGTCGTACTTTTTCCACCGAGGAGATCGACTGGTGGGAAATCCTCGGAAGTCTGAAATGGGGCATCATGTGCATGATCATGTACGAAGCCTTCCGGTCTGGCGCCGATCCAAGCGTGGAACGTGCGGCCATTGGGCGACGCGTGTCCGAAACCGAGATTGATTTGATCAATCTGCTCGAGAAAAGGGCCTGATTAATGCACGACGCGCCTTCCCAGAAAGAGATGATCACGGCGGTGAAAGCCTTTATTGACGAAACCGCCATGCCCTCATTGACGGGGCACGCAGCTTTTCATGCGCGGGTCGCCTCGAATGTTCTCGCGACTGTTCTCAGAGAATTGGATATCCGGCCAAGCGCTGAAGCAGCCGAGCGGCAACGACTTGCGGCTCTACTCAATGCAGACTCCACCGCATCCGCTCGCGACCTGAATGAACAGCTTTGCACCCTGCTGCAACGCGGCGACATGGATCTGACCACACCTGGTTTGTTGGAACACCTCAAAACCACCACAATTGACCAGTTGTCTGTCGATCAACCGGGCTATTCTGGCCTGCAGACCGACTGACCTGTTTCACACAGAACAAACTTCATATCAGGAATAGCAGATGAAACGTTTCACTGTATTGATCGCAATTGCGGCAGTGCTAGCCATTGGCGCTGGTCCTTGGGTTTGGAACACCTTCATCTCGCCGCGCCCTCAACTTGAACTGGATCCTCTGAAATATGCAGAAGATTCAAGCTGGTCTGCCCTCCCCGTGGAAGAAACTGCTCCTGTCTGGGTGGATGGTTGGGGCGTCGACGTGTTCCTCGTCAGTGAAGATTCGGCCCTCAAGGGCACCACGCAATCGGAGTTGCAGAAACGTGAACTCAGAGGGCGTCGTCAGGCCCAGTCACTGAAAGACCACCTCGGATTGGTTGGTGAGGTCTATGCCCCCCTCTATCGAGACAATGCGACCCATGACGACCTGACCCGCGCTTTCGAGTCCTATCTCCGACGCGACAATCGTGGTCGTGCCTTGGTCATTGCTCATGACCGCCCATTGCCGGAATCTATCCTTGCCCGCCTGGAACAAGACTCGTCCCTGCGGGAACGCTTCGGCGGCTTTCTGTCCATTTCAGACACCAAGGATGGAATTCCCCCGTTGGCTGTTTCAGGCGAACCTGCATCTGTCGATGAACCGCTTCCCTATTGCAGCGATCGCCT
>JGI24655J20075_1000223_pt1 | contig 25212 bp, 20 predicted proteins | sample MalvirmetaMSP112_FD_20075 | JGI IMG/M metagenome (IMG submission 20075) | reverse complement strand
CCGCTATTTCTATACCCAGATCGGTCAAAGCATCTACCTTACGGGGGTTATTGGTCATCAGCCTCAGGCTACGAATGCCCAGGTGCGCCAACATATCCCGGCACATGCTGTAGTCCCGCAAGTCAGCCGCAAAGCCGAGTTGTTCGTTGGCTTCCACCGTATCCGCACCCTGATCCTGCAGGTTGTAGGCACGAATCTTGTTCAGCAGCCCAATACCCCGGCCTTCCTGGCGCAGGTACATAAGAATGCCCCGACCTTCGCGGGCAATACTGCGCAAGGCTTCTTCCAACTGATAACCACAGTCACAGCGCATGCTGTACAGGGCATCACCGGTCAGGCACTCGGAGTGGGTCCGCGCCAGCATCGGCTCCGGACTGTTGAGGTCACCCAGCGTAAGCGCCACGTGCTCCTTTCCGGTGTCCGGCTCTTCAAAGCCGTGCATGTCGAAAACGCCGAAAGGGGTTGGCAGCCGGCAAGTCTGGATGTAACGAACAGCCACAGTGTTTCCTCGTGGTTCAGTCAATCGAGCGGCGCATTCTATCACGAGGCCAGCGCCCTGGCGTAGTCTCTGTATGGTGGATCCTACGAACCGGAGTCAGAAGCAGACCAGTGGCCACTACGCCCACCCTTTTTCTCCAACAGGCGGACATTGTCCACGACCATACCGCGATCAACGGCCTTGCACATATCGTAGAGGGTCAGTGCCGCCACGCTGGCGGCCGTCAGGGCCTCCATCTCAACACCGGTCTGGCCGGAGAGCTTGCAGCGAGTGGCGATGTGAATCGAAGCGCCGTCCTTGCCCGGCGTCAGCTCTACCTTTACCGAGGTCAGGTTCAGCGCGTGGCAAAGCGGAATCAGCTCGTGGGTTTTCTTGGCCGCCATGATACCGGCAACCCGCGCCACCGCCAGCACATCTCCCTTGGGATGCTGCCCTTCCACAATCATTGCCAGGGTGTCCGGCGCCATCCGAATCAGCGCCTCGGCCCTGGCCTCACGCTCGGTAACAGCCTTGGACGTAACGTCTACCATACGCGCGGCGCCAGTATCGTCAAGATGCGTCAGTTTGCTCACGGTGTCTCCCAAAATCGTTGATAAAAGCGGCCTTCACGGATCTATCATACCAGAGCGTACAGAACTGGCGGCGGGATCAGTATCCGTCCCCTGACCACCAGAAACCAATACCCGCAATGCCCTGAGCGCCAGCCTGCCGTGCTGCGAGGATATCATCAGGGACAAGCCCGCCAAGGGCATAAACAGGAATCGCGGCGCCTGCGACCAGCTCCTGGAAACGCTCCCACCCAATTCCCGGCGCGCCAGGATGGGAAGAGGTAGGCTTTACCGGTCCCAGGGTAATGAAGTCTGCCTGGAGCTGTTCTGCATGGGCAATTTCCTCTTCATCGTGACAGGAGATTGCCAGCAGGTAGCCCTCGGGTATCGGCCGGGAGGAAAACTGCCGGGCCTCCCGCCACGGCAGGTGCAAACCGGTGGCCTGGGGCAGGCACTCAAGCAGCGGCGGGGCACCGTGAAGCATCAACAGCGAATCGCTGGCGCGACACGCCTCCAGTGACCAGCCCGCCAACCGCTCGTAGACCTCATCGCTTAGTCCCGGTGCCCTGAACAGGCACATCTGTGGGCGCGTTTCGAGCAAGCGCTGACGAAGTTGTTCAGGGAATGCCGAGGGATCGCCAGCAGAACCGGTAATGGCATAGCGACGAGGCAGCTTCAGGGCGCGGATAATCGGACGGTTTGCAGCGGGGAAATCAACATCCGCCAGGTCCTGGACATCGAGCCATTGTATCGCCTGCCCTTCACGGCCCTCGGGGTCGCCTTCAGCGGAAGAGGTTTCCCAGACATCAAGAAACACCCGCTTGTCCCCATAATCGTGGCGAACTCCAATCACCGGCTCAAGCAGGTTCGGATTTATCCGCAACCCGGTCTCTTCCCGAATCTCCCTGACCAGGGCCTGTTGGACCGTTTCACCGGCCTCAACCTTGCCACCCGGAAGCTCAAGTAAACCACCCTGATGAACATGGTCCGGCCGACGGGCGATCAATACCTTCCCATCACGAAAGACAACACCCACCGCAACGTGTATTTCCCGAACTGGCGTCATAATCAGGTGCGATACTCAGCATTGATGGTGACGTAGTCATGGGAAAAGTCGCAGGTCCACACCCGTTCACTGACATTCCCCCGCCCGAGATCAATATGGATGGTAATTTCCTCACCGTCCATCACGGCCTGCCCGCGGGACTCGCTGTAATCCGCAGCACGGCCGCCATTGCGAACCAGGCACACATCTCCCAGCCAGATCTCGAGGGCGTTCAGGTCCAGACCGGCGACACCAGCACGCCCCACGGCAGCCAGTATCCGCCCCCAGTTGGGATCGGATGCAAACAGTGCGGTTTTGACCAGTGGTGAGTGAGCGACCGTATAGGCAACGTCCAGCGCCTCCTGTACCGATGTCGCGCGGCTCACATCAATGGTGACAAACTTGGTGGCACCTTCGCCGTCGCGAACAATCGCGTGCGCCAGCTCGAGGAACACCTCGCGCAGCGCTTCCCTGAGCTTTGGCAGGGACGGGCTATCGGCCGCGATTTCAGGGCCGCCGGACTGACCGCTGGCAATGAGCATGCAGGCATCGTTGGTGGACGTGTCACCGTCGATGGTAATCCGATTGAACGACGCCTCTCCTAATTCTGACGCAAGGCTCGCCAACACATCGGGTGCGATATTCGCATCGGTGGCAATAAAGCCCAGCATGGTAGCCATGTTGGGGCGGATCATGCCCGCCCCCTTACTGATACCGGATATGGATACCGCTTGGCCATCCAGATCAATCTGGCGCGAGGCACCCTTGGGACGAGTGTCGGTGGTCATGATCCCAGACGCTGCTTCAGCCCAGTGGGACTCCGAGACATCCGCCAGTGCTTGCGGCAACGCGCTGACAATTTTACCAACCGGCAGTGGCTCCCCGATAACCCCTGTCGAAAACGGCAGCACGCTACCAGCGGGGACACCGGCGTGATCCGCCAAAGCCTGACAACAGGCCTGGGCATCCTTCATGCCTTGTTCGCCGGTGCCGGCATTGGCATTGCCGGTGTTGATCAGCAGGTAGCGCGGTGCATCGCTTGCCAGATGGCTTCGCGTGACGTGAACAGGGGCCGCGCAAAACTGATTACGGGTGAAAATACCGGCCACTCGGCTACCCGGCGCCAACTCTATAACCACCAGATCCTTCTTGCCGGGTTTCTTGATACCGGCACTGCCGATACCCAGCCTGACACCGGCCACCGGGAAAAACGTCGGCAAGGTTCCTGGACCAACTGCCATTTTCACTCTCCTTTCGTCATGATCGGCTTCTACCCGGCGATCCGGCCGGAACACCGGTTACCAAACGAAAAACCCGCAACCTGTCGATCAGGGTGCGGGCCTTAGTTCGCTCACTCAGCGGCGGAAATCAGTTGACCTTTCCACAACACTGCTTGTACTTCTTGCCAGACCCGCATGGACAAGGCTCGTTTCGCCCTACCTTTCGGTCCTGTCGCACAAAAGTCTCCGGCGTTCCCTGAGGCTGCTGGGTAGCAGCTCCATCTGCGCTGTCATCCTGCCTGTGCTGTGCGGTGGCGCTGGTTTCATCGTGGCGCAGTCGCGCCTGGGCAAGCTCCCGCTCCAGCTCTTCCTTGCGGCGGCGTTCCACCTCTTCCATTTCTTCACGGCTCTGAACACGGACATGAGACAACACCCGGACCACATCACGCTTCATGGTTTCCAGCATGCTTTCAAACAGGTTAAAGGCCTCGCGCTTGTACTCCTGCTTGGGGTTCTTCTGGGCATAACCACGCAGGTGGATACCACGGCGCAGGTGATCCATGTTTGATAGATGCTCTTTCCAGAGCGTGTCGAGCACTTGCAGGAACACCTGCTTCTCGAACTTGCGCATGGGCTCGGAGCCCGCCAGTTCCTCTTTGGCGTCGTAGGCCGCGACAATCTCTTCCAGAATACGCTGACGCAGATTCTCTTCGTAGAGCTTGCTGTCCTCGTCCAGCCATTTCTGAACAGGCAGGTTGATGGCCATCTCCGATTGCAGCTGGCTCTCCAGGCCGGCAACATCCCATTGCTCCGGCATGCTCTGCGGCGGGATGAACTCACTGACCAGAGAGTCCACCACATCCTCGCGAATGGTTTTAATCATCTCGGAAACGTCTTCCGAGGACATGACCTCGTTACGCTGATCATAGATCACCGTACGCTGGTCGTTGGCAACATCATCGTATTCCAGCAGGGTTTTCCGCATATCGAAGTTGCGGCCTTCCACCTTGCGCTGGGATTTTTCAATGGCGTTGGTGACCATTCGATGCTCGATGGCCTCGCCTTTTTTCATCCCCATGGCCTGCATCAGGCTCTTCACCCGATCCGGCGCGAATATCCGCATCAGGTTATCTTCCAGCGACAGGAAGAACCGTGATGAACCAGGATCGCCCTGACGACCGGCACGGCCTCGAAGCTGATTGTCGATACGGCGGGATTCGTGACGCTCGGTACCAATGATGTGCAGACCACCAGCCTCAAGCACCTGGTTGTGGCGCTCGGTCCATTCGGCCTTGGTACGGGCAATTTCCTCTTCGGTGGGGCTTTCCATACCCGCCACTTCAAATTCCCAGTTACCACCCAGCACAATATCCGTACCACGGCCGGCCATGTTGGTGGCAATGGTGACTGCACCCGGGCGACCGGCCTGGGCAATGATCTGGGCCTCACTCTCATGCTGTTTGGCGTTCAGGATCTTGTGGTCAATCCGCGCCTTCTTGAGCAGCATGGACAGAAGCTCAGAGGCCTCAATTGAGGCCGTGCCCACCAGGATTGGTCGTCCCTCAGCCGTCACGTCCTTGATCTCATCAATGATGGCGTGGAACTTCTCTTCCTGAGTCAGGTAAATCAGATCGTTGTAATCGATTCGCTGGATGGGCTTGTTGGGCGGAATAACAACCACGTCCAGACCGTAGATCTGGCGAAATTCAAACGCCTCGGTGTCCGCGGTACCGGTCATGCCGGCGAGCTTGTCGTAAAGACGGAAATAATTCTGGAAAGTGGTGGATGCCAGGGTCTGNCTCTCTGCCTGAATGCGAACACCTTCCTTGGCTTCAATCGACTGGTGCAGACCTTCACTCCAGCGACGGCCCGGCATGGTACGACCTGTGTGCTCGTCAACGATCACCACCTGATCGCCCTGGACAATGTAATCCACGTCCTTCTGGAACAGATGATGAGCTCGGAGGGCCGAGTGGACGTGATGCAACAGGCTAAGGTTGGCTGCGGAGTACAGGCTCTCACCTTCCTTCAGCAAGCCCCTTTCCAACAACAGCTCTTCCACTTTTTCATGGCCGGTTTCGGTCAATTCCACCTGACGGGATTTCTCATCGATGGTGAAATCGCCACTGGGCTCACCCTCTTCACTGACTTCACCCATCTCAAGGCTTGGCACAAGCTCGTTGATCGCCAGGTAAAGTTTTGAACTGTCCTCCGCCGCGCCCGAGATGATCAGCGGGGTACGGGCTTCGTCAATCAGGATCGAGTCCACTTCGTCCACGATGGCAAAGTGGAGGCCGCGCTGCACCTTGTCTTCCGTGCTGAAGGCCATGTTGTCGCGAAGATAGTCAAAGCCGAACTCGTTGTTCGTGCCGTAGGTAATATCCGCCTGATAGGCAGCCCGCTTCTCTTCAGGCGGCTGGCCGGCTACGACAACACCTACCTGTAGCCCCAGGAAGCGATACAGCTTCCCCATCCATTCGGCATCGCGGCGAGCCAGGTAGTCGTTCACAGTGACCAGATGCACGCCCTTGCCAGTCAGAGCATTCAGATACACGGCCAGCGTCGCTACCAGCGTTTTACCTTCGCCGGTTTTCATCTCGGAAATACGGCCTTCGTGAAGCGTGATACCGCCGATCATCTGCACGTCGTAGTGGCGCATCCCCATGACTCGACGACTTGCCTCACGGGTGGTGGCAAACGCTTCGGGAAGCAATGCGTCAAGGCTTTCACCTTCGTCATAGCGACGGCGAAACTCCGCAGTTTTGCCTTGCAACTCGGTGTCGGACAAATTGCCATACTGCTCTTCAAGCTCATTAATACGCGATACGGTTTTGCGCATTCGCTTGATTTCTCTGGCGTTCTTACTGCCGAACATCTTGGTTGCAAGCTTTGTGAACATAGACCACTGCTTCTTTGATTAAACGGAGGAAGCCGGCATTCTAACCTTATTTCGCAGCAGTACAAAAGTCAGGCCTCACAGAAGCCTGTCACAACGCTGAAAAGATTGAAAAAAGAGTGCCGGACGGGGACAACGGGAAGAGATCAGGCGCCCTCACAGGCGCCTCTACAAGCGGTTAGCGGCTAGCTCGTTTGATGTAGGTTTCCGGATTCTCGGATTTGCCGTTGCGGATTACTTCAAAATGCACGTGAGGCCCGGTGGAACGGCCTGTACTGCCCATCAGAGCCAGCACCTGCCCCTTCTGGACAACGTCGCCCACTTTGACCTTGATGGTCTTGGCATGGGCGTAGCGGGTTACCAGGCCATCGCCGTGGTCCACCTCAACGAGGTTGCCGTAGCCATAGCGCTCGTCGGCATAAGTGACCACGCCACCCGCCACGGAGATAATGTCGCTACCTTCCTTGCCAGCCAGGTCCACACCGGCGTGCCAGGTACGCTTACCGGTGAACGGATCGGAACGATAGCCGTATTTCGAGGACAGCCAACCCCAGGTAATAGGACGACCCTCCACGAAGAGCTCTTTCTCGAGCTTCTGGCGGGAAGTAACCATATCCAGCATGCGCAATTGTTGCTCCCGATCTTCAATGCGGCGGGCAAGCTGATCAATCATGCTGGTCAGTTCTGGCGCGGTGAAAGAGTCGCCATCAAGACTTTCCTCGGGGCCACCGACGGCAGCTGGCTGATCAAAGTCGAATTCGTCGCTGGCCACCAGGCCCGATTCCAGAAAGCGCTGCCCGAGAGCATCAAGCCTGAGCAGACGCCCCTGCATTTCACCCAGCCGCAGCGTTAAGGCATCAACCTGCTGCTGGACATTCCGCTCGATCCGTGCAAGCTCTACCTTCTGTTCGCCCAGCCGGGATTGCCACTGAGCGACCAATTCTGATTCTGCAGGCTCCGCCGGTTCAATCTGGCTCACCGCCACCTTATAGCCGGACCAGCCCGCCAGTACCAACAGTGCAGTCACGAATAACACCGCGCCTGCCAGGACAGGGGCGTTTACCGAAACCGTGCGGGATTTCCCATGGCGTTTGCCAACGAGGATAATGTTCATATCGTCTTCTGGTTTCATGTGGACGCAACCTGATCCTGTAGTGTTGCATCCAGAGTGTTCTGACTGGGCCTGCCGGGGCATCCTTTGCCAGATTGCGGATTTCCTATCCGACTACTCAATCCTGGGCAGCATAAATCGCGTCTGAAAACGCACGTGCTATCCATTGCAACGACTACGTTTAATAAAATAGCAGCCGCCCGTGGACATACACACACCAGACAATGTAAAACGAGTGTAATACAGGCTCTGCCTATTAACCGTGCCGAAGTGTAACCAATCGTTACCGTTGTCGTCGAGAATTACTGATTGCCATGAAAAAGAAAACCGACCTCGAATTGACTCCGGACAGCTTCTCCAGGGCTTCAACCCTGCGTGAACTGATGGCAAAAGCCCAGCATCATACTCAGGCGGAACAACTCGTTCTCGCTGCGCTTCCGGAAAGTCTTGCCAAAGGCACACGGTTTGTCAGTTGCCGTGACGGGGAGCTGGTCCTGTCGGCTACGGCAGCCACCACCGCCAGCCAGATTCGTTTCCGCCAGCATGAAATCATGGAAGAACTTCGCAAACAGGAGCTGTTCCGTTTCGTCTGGAAACTCAAGGTCAAGGTCGCTCCGCCGCGATTCAGCGAGCGTCCGAAAGCAAAAATGACCCCCCTCAGTAACGAAAATGCCCGGCTCCTCAAAGAGGAAGCCGGGCACACGAAGGACAAACAATTACGCGAGGTTCTCGAAAAACTCGCAAGCCACGTCCGGGATTAAGGCGTCCTGCCTCAGCCCGCCGCCAGCACAGGTTTCATGTAGGAAATCGGGGCAGCGGCCTCGTCGTCGAAGGTCACCACTTCCCACGCATCCTCTTCTGCCCTGAGCTTGCGCAGCAGCTTGTTGTTCAGGTCGTGGCCGGATTTAATACCACGGAACTCGCCAATCAGGCTGTTGCCCAACTGGTAGAGGTCACCGATGGCATCCAGCAGCTTGTGCTTGACGAATTCGTCGTCGTAACGCAGACCGTCTTCGTTGAGGATTTTGTAATCGTCAACGACGATGGCATTGTCAACGCTTCCGCCCAACGCCAGGTTCATCGCACGCAACTTTTCAATATCACGCATGAAACCAAACGTCCGTGCGCGGCTGACTTCCTTCACAAACGACGTGCTGGAAAAGTCAACGGTTGCGGTCTGGGCGCGCCCCTTGAAGACAGGGTGGTCAAAGTCGATACCGAAGCTGACCTTGAAGCCTTCGAAAGGCAGCAGAGTCGCCTTCTTGTCACCTTCTTCAACCGTTACTTCGCGCTTGATGCGGATGAAACGCTTGGCGGCGTCCTGCTCGGCAATACCGGCGGACTGCAGAAGAAACACAAACGGACCGGCAGAGCCGTCCATAATGGGCACTTCCGCGGCGCTGAGCTCGACGAAACAGTTATCAATCCCGAGACCAGCCATGGCTGACAACAAATGCTCCACTGTTGCAACCCGGACACCGTCTTTCAGCAGTGTCGTGGAAAGCATGGTCTCACCAACGTTTTCCGCGCAGGCACGGATTTCAACCACAGGGTCAAGATCGGTACGGCGAAAAACGATCCCCGAGTCCACCGGAGCGGGCTTCAGGGTCAGATACACTTTCTCCCCCGAGTGCAAGCCAACGCCGGTGGCGCGGATGGTGTTCTTAAGTGTCCGTTGTCTGATCATCGGTACATATTTCCGTCACATAAAAGCGATATAGTCTGGGCAAAATTCTGCCCGGAGAATACCAGAAAGTAAGACTGAATACCATTTAACCAATCGTTAACCTTTGATTGGCCTCCCGGCACAAGTCCGGACTGATAGTCAGCACACGTAATTCGGTCGCAAAGGTTCCATTACCGAATACATTTGCAACAGATTATCAGTCAGCCTGACGGCGAAGGAATGCGGGAATATCGAGATAGTCGACTCCCTGCTCCTCGCTGTCCTTGCTCTGATCAATCGCCACATTGCCGTGAGCCACGGCGCGACGACGCAGAACGGCCGGACGGTCAAGCTGGTTGTAATCCGTTGTGCCATCCAGGCTACGGGTGTTGTCCACCACCTTGGTCGGCTTCTCGCGGTCACCGCCCAGGCCGGTCGCAACCACCGTCACCTTGAGTTCGTCAGTCATTTCCGGATCAATCACGGTACCCACGACCACCGTGGCGGAATCCGAAGCGAATTCACGAACAATGTCGCCAACCTCAGAGAATTCTCCCAGGTTGAGATCCATACCTGCGGTGATGTTGACCAGGATACCCTTGGCACCCTGCAGGTTGATGTCTTCCAGAAGCGGGCTTCGAACAGCGGCTTCTGCAGCTTCGCGGGCGCGGTTCTCGCCAGTGGCACGCGCCGTACCCATCATGGCGTTGCCCATCTCCGACATAACGGTTTTTACGTCGGCGAAGTCCACGTTGATCATACCGTTGCGGGTAATCAGGTCAGCAATACCCTGAACCGCCCCCAACAGCACATCGTTTGCTGAACCAAACGCGTCCAGCAGGCTGGTTTTCTTACCCATCACCGCCAACAACTTTTCGTTGGGGATGGTGATCAGCGAGTCAACGGTTTCCTCCAGCTCCTTGAGGCCGGCTTCCGCCACACTCATGCGCTTGCCACCTTCAAACATGAATGGCTTGGTAACAACGGCAACGGTCAGGATACCCATTTCCCGGGCCACTTCAGCCACAACCGGAGCGGCACCGGTACCGGTTCCGCCGCCCATGCCGGCGGTAATGAACACCATGTCGGCGCCTTTCAGCGACTCGGCGATGCGATCACGGTCTTCCAGAGCGGATTGACGCCCTACTTCCGGGTTGGCACCGGCACCCAGCCCTTTGGTGATATTGCCACCAAGCTGAATAATCTGACGTGCATCCAGGTCCGTCAGGGCCTGAGCGTCGGTGTTGGCGCAAATAAACTCCACGCCTTCGATATCACTGTTGAGCATGTGGCGAACGGCATTGCCGCCACCACCGCCAACGCCTACTACTTTAATGACAGCGTTTTGCTGGACATTATCGACGAGTTCAAACATTTCCCCTACTCCTTCGTGCTGTTTATCAGCCTTTTCCAGACTGATTTTTCGAGATTATGATTTTCGAGATACCTTCGTGTATGTCTTCTCCCGGCTCGCCGTCAGAAGTGACCGGTAAACCAGGCTTTCATGCGCTCAAACAGCGTGGGTGCATCTTCACCCTTAAGCGCCGGCGCCCGCCCCAGATCCATCTGGCGGAAGCCATGGATCAACAACCCAACGCCCGTGGCGTAGATGGGGTTGTTGACTACCTCCGTCATACCGGAGACCGCCTGCGGACAGGCCAGCCTTACCGGCATGTGGAAGATTTCTTCGGCCAGTTCCACCACGCCTTCCATGGTGGAGGAACCGCCGGTAATCACGATGCCGGCCGGGATCAGGTCTTCGAATCCCGAACGGCGAAGTTCAGACTGCACCAGGGTGAACAGCTCTTCGTANCGCGGCTCCACCACCTCGGCGAGCGCCTGACGGGACANATCCCGTGGCGCCCGGTCACCCACACTGGGCACCTTGATGGTTTCATCCGCGCCGGCCAGCTGAGTCAAGGCGCAGGCGTATTTGATCTTGATTTCCTCGGCATTCTGCGTGGGTGTCCGCAGGGCCATGGCGATGTCGTTGGTGACCTGATCACCAGCGATAGGAATGACCGCCGTGTGCCGAATGGCACCACCGGTGAACACCGCGATATCGGTGGTACCACCGCCAATATCCACCACGCAGACACCCAGTTCCTTTTCATCCTCGGTGAGGATGGCGTGACTGGAGGCCAACTGCTCCAGGATGATGTCATCCACTTCCAGGCCGCAGCGTTTCACGCATTTTTCGATGTTCTGGGCGGCGTTCACCGCACAGGTGACGAGGTGAACCTTGGCCTCCAGGCGAACGCCGGACATTCCCATGGGCTCCTTGATGCCCTCCTGGCTGTCGATCACGAACTCCTGCGGCAGTATGTGAAGGATCTTCTGGTCCGCCGGAATCGCCACCGCCTGGGCGGCGTCAATCACCCGGTCAATGTCAGCCTGGGTCACCTCCCGGTCACGGATCGCTACAATGCCGTGGGAGTTGAGGCTCTTGATATGGCTGCCGGCAATACCCGCGTAGACCGAGTGAATCCGGCAACCCGCCATCAGTTCGGCTTCTTCCACCGCACGCTGTATCGCCTGGACCGTGGTTTCGATATTGACCACCACGCCACGCTTGAGCCCGCGGGAGGGATGGGAACCGATACCCACCACCTCAATGGTCCCGTCCATTTTGCGCTTGCCGACGATCGCAACCACTTTCGAGGTTCCGATATCGAGGCCGACAATCATGTTTTCCGTTTCAACCGATGACATGTGTTCCACCAAACCGTAGGTCTGAATTTAGCGTTGCTATGATTTTGTCCGCGAGGCCGTTTCTGACGGCTTCCACTGAACCGCCACCCCATTGCTGTAGCGGGCATCCACCCGTCTGACTTCGTCTGAACGCGACGCCAGCCGTTCCTGATAAACCGTGACAAAGCGTTCAAAACGCGCCTCAACCTGATCCCTGCCCAGAACCACTTCGATGCCGTTGGCAAGGGTCAGCGTCCAGGCACCGCGCTGTTCAAGACTCAACCCGGCAAACCCGAGATTATGACCGGTGAGCGTATCCGACATGGTCCTTGCCATATCAATCACTTCCTTCACACGCTCATCCGGGCCGGCCAGCCGAGGCAGTCGCCCGGCCACTTCGGGGTTAGGCGGCGCAAACAGTTCTCCGTTGCGGCTCACCAGCCGGTTGCTGTTCCAGTACGCCAATGGCTTTTTCTCGCGAACGTCGATCTGCAGCCGGTCCGGCCATACACGCTTGACCGCTGCAGACTCCACCCATGGGCGCTGCTCCAGGCTCTCCTTGATGTCAGAGAGATCGGTGGCGAAGAAACTCCGACCTATCCACTTGCCCGCACTGCGCTCCAGCGCTGTACGGTTTTCACCCACCAGTTCGCCCTTTACGTCGATGGCCATGACCTGACGATCCATGGAGCTCAGCACTTCGCTGGTTCCCCAGGGAACCAATGCCGCCAGCAGGACAATACCCGCCCCCATGAGCGCCTGCCCCCAGGGCACGGCGGACAATACAGCTCTCAGCAAACCAAACCGGTCCCGCTCAGGCCCAAGAGAGGTCGCTCCCCTGCGCTTCGGTGGGTCGGACGGTACCGCCCGGCTCCGGATCAGCAGCTTTTCAAGCATCGCCTGCCTCCAAGGTGTCCATGAGGATCCTCACCACCAGTTCCTCGAAACTGATACCGGCCGCCCTAGCCGACATGGGCACCAGACTGTGGTCAGTCATTCCAGGGACTGTGTTCACTTCCAGAATCCAGAACTCACCCTGGCGGTCCTGCATGATGTCTACCCGGCCCCAGGTTCGGCAGCCGAGCACCCTGAACGCATCCAATGCCAGATGCTGGAGCTTCAGCTCGCTGTCCGGGTCCAGCCCGCAGGGGATCTGGTAGCGGGTGTCGTCGGCCAGGTACTTGGCGTCGTAGTCATAGAAAACGTGGTCTGTACTCAAGCCAATGGCCGGCAGCGCCTGATCCTGCAGAAGGCTGACGGTAAATTCGGGACCTTCAATCCATTCTTCGACGAGAACCAGAGGGTCCAGTGCGGCTGCCTGCGTATATGCTTCAATCAGCTCCTGTTCACTGTTCACCTTGCGAATGCCAATGCTGGAGCCTTCCCGCGAGGGTTTTACGCTCAGCGGCAACGACAGCGACTGTACTAGGCTGCCGGCTTCCTCCACGGAACCCATGGCACGGAATTTCGGAGTTGGCAGTCCGCAGCCTTCAAACACGTATTTGCTGCGCAGCTTGTCCATGGCCAGCGCAGAGGCCAGAACGTCACTTCCCGTAAAGGGAATACCGGCCTGGGACAGGATGGCCTGAATCGTGCCGTCTTCCCCGCCGCGCCCGTGCAGGGCAATGAAAACCCGATCAAACTCAGGCTCTTCCACGGTTTTCAGCAAACAACCGCGTACATCCACGGCATAGGCGTCGACTCCGGCGGATACCAGTGCCGACAGTACTGCCTGTCCGCTTTTCAGTGACACTTCACGCTCGGCGGAATCACCGCCCATAAAGACAGCCACCCGTCCCAGTGCCTTCAGCGTCTCCGGATCGGCCTGATAACCTTGTGAATCGACAGTCCTGGCCATCTCACTCATCCGCAATCACTCCTGCAGCTGCCAGTCGCGCAGCCACTCCGCCTATATCACCCGCGCCCTGTGTAATCAGCAGATCGCCGTCCTGTAACGTGTTGGCAAGCAGGGCTTCGATCTCTCCGTTTTCTTCCACAAAAAGCGGCTCCACGCTGCCTCGCTGCCGCAGGCTGCGACACAATGCACGACCATCCGCACCCGGTATCGCCGGCTCACCCGCTGAATACACGTCCATCAGCAACAGCCCGTCCACTTCCGAGAGTACCCTGACGAAATCCTCATAGAGATCCCGGGTACGGGTGTAGCGGTGAGGCTGATAAAGCATGACCAGCCTGCGATCCGGCCAGGCATCACGGGCCGCCCGGATAACGGCCTCCACTTCCGTGGGATGGTGCCCATAGTCATCAATCAAGGTGACAGTGCCTTTGCGGGTGTTGTAATCACCGTAGACCTGGAACCGGCGTCCAACCCCGGCAAAACCTGCAAGGCCCCGACAGATGGCGGCATCATCCACGCCCTCATCAGTGGCCACTGCAATAGCCGCCAGGGCATTCAGTACGTTGTGGCGACCGGGCATTTTCAGTTCAACGTCCAAATCACTACGGCCACCCGGGCGGCGAACGACAAACCGAGTCCGAAGGCCATCGGATTCAATGTTTTCCGCCCGGTAGTCGGCATCCGGATTATCGATGCCATAGGTAATGATGGCGCGGGAAATCCTGGGGATGATTTCCTGCACAAAGCCGTCATCCACACACATCACCGCAACGCCGTAAAACGGCAGGTTGTGGAGGAAATCCACGAATGTCTGTTTCAGGCGCCCAACGTCTCCGCCATAGGTGTCCATATGGTCGGCTTCAATGTTGGTCACCACCGAGATCACCGGCGTCAGGTGAAGGAATGAGGCATCGCTTTCATCGGCCTCAGCCACCAGATAGCGGGAGCCGCCAAGCTGCGCGTTGGTTCCGGCGCTATTGAGCTTGCCACCAATCACAAAGGTGGGATCCAGGCCAGCCTCTCCCAGAACCGATGCAATCAGACTGGTGGTGGTGGTTTTACCGTGAGTGCCAGCCACGGCAATGCCATGGCGATAGCGCATGATCTCCGCCAGCATTTCTGCACGGGGCACGATCGGCACCCGTCGGCTGCGAGCCGCCGATACTTCCGGGTTATCACCCGTTACCGCAGACGACACCACAACCACGTCAGCACTGGCACTGTTCTCCTCACGATGCCCGATGAACACCTCAACGCCCATGCCGGTCAGCCGGTCTGTCACGGCACTCTCACGAATGTCAGAGCCGGACACATCGTAGCCCTGGTTCTTCAGGACCTCGGCAATACCGCTCATGCCAGCACCGCCAATCCCCACAAAATGAATATTGCGGATACGGCGCATCTCGGGCACCTGATAGACCAGCGGGGGATTTGTGGATTCAGCCATTTGCGGCCTCCAAACAGTAATTCACGACTCTCTCCGTTGCATCGGGGCGAGCCAGCGTCTTTGCGGCCTTCGCCATGTCCAGAATCCGGCGGCGGTCCTTGCCGAGATCGGTCAGGGTTTCCGCCAGCAGATCGGCCGACAGCTTTGGCTGCGGGATCAGGATGGCGCCTTTCGCATTAACCATTTGCTGTGCGTTCCGGGTCTGGTGGTCGTCCACGGCATGGGGGAACGGCACCAGCACGGCGCCTACGCCGGCAACACACAACTCAGAAACGGTGAGCGCACCAGACCGGCAGAGCACAATGTCGGCCCAGCCGTAGGCCTCTGCCATGTCTTTGATAAACGGCTCCACCGATGCATCCACGCCGTGGTCACGGTAGGCATCACCGGCTTCCTCGATATTTTTCTCGCCACACTGATGGCGCACCATTGGCCGTTCGGCTTCCGGTAGCTGAGCCAGTGCCGCCGGCAACGTGCGATTGAACACTTGGGCACCAAGGCTGCCGCCCACCACCAGTAACCGCAGCGCACCCGCCCGGCCGGACATCCGCTGATCGGGTTCGGCGAGCTCGGCCAGGTCCTGCCTGACCGGGTTGCCGGTACAGCGGGTTACCACAGTCGTGCCGAAGCTCCCGGGAAAGGCCTCCAACACGGTATGAGCGAAGCGCACCAGAATGCGGTTGGTCATTCCGGCAATGGCATTTTGCTCGTGAATTACCAGCGGCACCCGATTCAGCCAGGCGGAGAGACCGCCAGGACCGGTCACAAAGCCACCCATGCCGATGACGCAATGTGGGCGGATGGTGCGAACGATCGTAAAGGCCTGGCCAAGAGCGCGCATCAGCCGGAACGGCGCCATCAACAAAGCCAGGCGACCCTTGCCCCTCAGCCCNGAGACCTGGATCAGCGACAGTGGTATGTCGGTTTCGCCGATCAGTCGCTCTTCCATACCACCACGAGAACCCAACCAGAAAACCTCATGCCCCTTGTCCTGCAGCTGTCTCGCCGTTGCCAGGGCAGGGAAAACATGGCCACCGGTGCCACCAGCCATCATCAGAAAGCGNCGTTTATCAGTCATAAACCGCACCTCCCCTGGCCGCTGGTTTACGGNTCTTTTCGCTGGCCAGTTTTTCGCGGTCCAGCCTCTCCATCTCCACCCGTGCCAGCACACCAATGCAGACAGCGGTAATCATCAGGCTGGAACCGCCATAGCTCACAAGCGGCAAGGTCAGCCCTTTGGTAGGCAGTAGGCCCGTACTGACCGCCATATTGATACCGGCCTGCAAGCCAATCAGCAAAGTAATGCCATAGGAGAAGCACGCGGCGAATGGCATGCCCGCTTTCTCGGCCCTTCTCGCAATCACAAATCCGGTCACCACCAGTACGGTGAACAGGCCCAGGACCATCAGCGACCCCAACAGCCCGAATTCTTCCGCAATGATCGCGAAGATAAAGTCGGTGTGGGCCTCCGGCAGATAGAACAGTTTCTGTACCGAATTCCCCAACCCGGTACCCGCCCAGTCGCCACGACCGAACGCAATCAGCGACTGGGTTAGCTGGTAGCCGGTATCAAACTGGTCTTTCCAGGGGTCGAGGTAACTCACAACCCGCTTCAACCGGTAGGGCTGGGTGAATACCAGCACGGAGCCCATCACCACCAACACGCCAATCAGCGGCATAAACCGGCTAAGCCGGACGCCACTCAGGAAAATCATGCCGGCTGATGCAGCAACCAGTACCACCGTGGCACCGAAGTCCGGCTCGATAACCAGCAGCACCGAGGCAATACCCAGCACGCCCAACGGCTTGAGGAACCCAGGCCAGGTGTTTAGCAACTCATCCCGACGACGCACGACGTAGCCGGCCAGATAGGCAATCAGGCAAAGCTTGGCAATTTCCGACACCTGAACATTGAACAGCCCGAACGAGATCCAGCGGGTGGAGCCATTCACCGTACGCCCGAGGGGCGTCAGCACCAGAAGCAGTGACAGCAAACCGACCCCGAGCAACAGCCACCCGCTGCGCTCCCACCAGGAGATCGGCACGTTGACGGCAATCAGCGCAAGTACGCAGCCGATGCCGGCAAAAATGAGCTGACGGATCACATAGTGGTAACTGTTACCCATGGTTTCCGCCGCCATGTCCATGGAGGCGGAAGAAATCATCACAATGCCCATGACCAGCAACGCAGCGGAACTGATGATCAGTAGGGGCAGCGGGCGCAGATCACGGAACAAACCGTGATGACTGGTGAGGGACAGGTCAGCGTGCATTACAGCCCCTCCACCTGTTGACGGAAACGATCGCCACGATCCCCGTAGTCGCGGAACATGTCGAAACTGGCGCAGGCAGGTGACAACAGCACCCGGTCACCCGGTTGGGCCAGCTTTTTTGCCGTATGGACAGCGCCTGCGATGTCAGCGGCGTTGACCGTCTCCACCCGATTACCCAAGGCGGTGGCGATGGTCTCAGCATCAGCGCCGATCAGTACAACCGCGCGACAATGAGTTGCCACGGGTTCAGCGAGCAATGAGAAATCAGCGCCCTTGCCTTCACCACCGGCAATCAGCACGATCTTTCCACCCGCTGGCACCAGGCTTTCAATGGCGGCGGCCGTCGCTCCCACATTGGTGCCCTTGGAGTCATTGATGTAGTCGACATCACTCACCCGCCGAACGAATTCGCACCGATGCGGCAGCCCCTTGAAACGCTTGGCAGTGTCCAGCATCACGTCCATCGGTAATCCGGCAGCGTGTCCAAGTGCCAGTGCCGCCATCACATTGCTGATATTGTGCTGGCCCATCAGGCCCAATTCCTCGGCCAACAGCAGATTGTCAAAGCCGAAGGTAATCCAGGTACCTTCATCGTCATCGCGGGTACTGAACGTATCCGGGTTAACACGGTGAAAACCGAAACACAGGAACCGGAGGTTGTCCCTCGCCATGGGCGTGCTCAGGGCATCGTCCAGATTGACCACGGCGTTCTGGCAGCCGTTGAAAATTCGTTGTTTGGCCTGGAAATAGGCCATCTTGTCCGGGTAGCGATCCATGTGATCATCGCTGACGTTCAGCACCGTGGCCGCCAGGGCATTCAGTTCCCGGGTGGTTTCGAGCTGGAAGCTCGATAACTCCAGGACATAGAGGTCGGCACCGCGACCAAGCAGCTCCAGCGCCGGAGTGCCGATATTCCCGCCGACTTCCACGCGGCGGCCAGCGGCCCTCGCCATCTCTCCGACCAGCGTGGTCACCGTGGTTTTACCATTGGAACCGGTAATGGCGATGATCGGCGCGTCCGCTACCTCCGAGAACAGGTCAATGTCACCGCGAATGACAGCCCCTTTGTCGGCCGCCCCCCGAATGGCCGGTTCGGCAATACTGATCCCGGGGCTGACCACCAGTTCGTTAAAGCCGGCAAACAGGTCGGCATCGAACTCCCCCAGGTACACGGGCAGGTCCGGCCATTCGGCCCTGAGCTCATCCAGGCCGGGCGGCGACAGGCGGCTATCAGCCACGGCAACATCGCGGCCTTTTTCGCACAGATAGCGCACGCAGGAGAGCCCGGTTTTACCGAGCCCCACAACCAGCGTTCGACGATCCGAAACGATGACACCCATGGTGCTTTGCTTCCCTATCTCAGTTTCAGGCTGGCCAGGCCAACCAGTACTAACACGACAGTGACAACCCAGAAGCGCACGATAACGCGCGGCTCCGGCCAGCCCTTCAGTTCAAAATGATGATGCAGCGGCGCCATGCGGAATATCCGCCGGCCGGTAAGCCGGAAGGACGCCACCTGCAGAATCACGGAGACGGTTTCCATAACGAACACGCCGCCCATGATGAACAATACGATTTCCTGCCGTACGATCACGGCCACGACACCCAGCGCCGCGCCAAGCGCCAACGCGCCCACATCCCCCATGAACACCTGCGCCGGATAGGTGTTGAACCACAGAAATCCCAGGCCGGCACCCACGAGCGCGCCACAAAATACAATCAACTCGCCGGTGCCCGGCAAATGAGGAATCAGCAAATAATCGGCGAACTGAGCATGGCCAGACACGTATGCGAAGATGCCCAGCGCCGCCGCCACCATCACCGTCGGCATAATGGCCAGCCCGTCCAGGCCATCGGTCAGGTTCACCGCGTTGCTGCTGCCCACAATCACGAAATAGCTCAACAGGATGAACAGCACCGGCCCCAGGGTCAGCGATACGTTCTTGAAAAATGGCACGTAGAGCGACGTTTCCTGGGGCAGTGCGGAACTCATGAACAACACGACCGCCGCCGTCGCCCCGATCACTGACTGCCAGAAATATTTCCAGCGAGCAGGCAGTCCTCTCGGATTGCGCTCCACCACTTTGCGGTAGTCGTCCACCCAGCCAATCGCACCGAACAAAAGCGTGACCAGAATCGCCACCCAGACATACCGATTGCTCAGGTCCGCCCACAGCAATGAGCTGACCCCGACGGCTACCAGAATCAGCGCACCACCCATGGTCGGCGTGCCGGCTTTACTCAAATGCGTTTGTGGGCCGTCGTCACGAACCGCCTGCCCGATCTGGTACTGGCTGAGTTTGCGAATCATCACCGGGCCGATCAGCAGGGAAATCAAAAGGGCCGTCAACACCCCGAAGATCCCCCTGACGGTCAGGTACTGGAAAACCGTCAGCGCGGAAAAGTACTGTGAAAGAGCCTCTGTCAGCCAGAGCAGCATGCGTTACCCACCTTTTCTTGTATTCCCTCCACCACGCGATCCATGGCGGAACTGCGAGAACCCTTGACCAGTACCGTCTGTGACTCGGCAGGCCCCTCAAACAGACGACGCACGGCGTCGTCATGGCTCGCACACACCTCAGCGGCGTCTCCGAAACCCTCAACATATCCTTCACAGCCAGGACCCACAGCGATCAGTCTTTCGATGCCCCTCGCCCTGGCGAATTCACCAACCTCCCTGTGCAGAACTAAGCTGTCCTGCCCTAACTCAGCCATCGCCCCCAACACAGCCACACGGCCGGCCGGTCGCGCAGCCAACACNTCCAAAGCNGCTTTCATGGAGGCAGGGTTGGCGTTGTAGCTGTCGTCGATGACGGTCAGTTTCGGTGTCAGCGCCATCATTTGCAGGCGCCCCTTTACCGGCTTCAAAGCCGCCAGCCCCGTCTTTATCGCCTCATCGCCTGCACCCAACTCGCGTGCAGCGGCAATCGCCAACAATGCATTGGTGATATTGTGCTCGCCCTGCAGGGAAAGGCGGATGTCACAAGACCAGCCGTCCGGCCCCTGTGCACGAAACTGCCGGACATCGCCATCGCTGCGGATATCTTCGGGGACGTAATCAGCCCCTTCACTTGCCCGGCCACTGACACCTGCGACCCGACGCTGGCCCGCCCGCTGACGCCATAGATCGAAGGCCGGGTCATCACTGTTCAGGACCACAAGACCGGATGCTGGCGCGCCATCAATGATTTCACCCTTTGCGCGCACCACGTTGTCATAACCGCCAAACCCTTCCAGATGCGCCTGCCCGGCGTTGGTGAGGATGACCACCTCCGGCCGAACAATATTGACGGTGTGGGCTATTTCCCCCAGGCCGCTGGCTCCGAGTTCTATCGCGCCCAGCTGGTGTTCCGGTGACAACCTGAACAGCGTCAGGGGAACGCCAATGTGGTTATTGAGGTTGCCCTCAGTGGCGAGGGTATTACCCACCTGCGAAAGAATCGCGGCCACCATTTCGCGTACCGTGGTCTTACCGCTGCTACCGGTGATCGCCACAAAACGCGCGGTGCTGGCATTGCGATTGGCCAGGGCCAGTTGTGCCAATGCGTCTATCGTGTCCGAAACCCGGATTTGCGGAAGCCCCAGGCTCGGGTCTGGCTTGTCTACAACAGCAGCCACGGCTCCAGCCTTCTCGGCCACAGCCAGATAATCGTGCCCGTCGAAGTTCTCACCCCGAAGCGCCACGAACACGTCTCCGCTGGCGATTCGGCGCGTGTCGGTCGAGACACCGTCAAACTTCAAGCCTTCCAGATTGCCCACTGCCACAGTACCGCCAAGCCAGTTGACGGCATCGGCCAGCGCGAATGACTGCATCATGCGACACCTCCATTCAGCGACAGCGCATGTCGCACCTGCTCAGCGTCGCTGAACGGAAATCTCTGGCCTGCCACTTCCTGCCATGCTTCGTGGCCCTTTCCGGCAATCAGTACAATGTCTCCTGCCACAGCAGAATGAATGGCCTGGCGAATCGCCTCAGCACGATCATGGATAACCGCGACCTGGTCAGGATTCTCAAACCCAGCGACGATGTCGGAAGTAATGGCTTCCGGGTCTTCACTGCGCGGATTGTCGTCCGTCACGATCACGACATCGGCCCCTTTTTCCGCTTCCCGGGCCATCTCTGGCCGCTTACCGGTGTCGCGGTCGCCGCCACAGCCGAATACACAGAAAAGCCGCCCGCCAACATGCGGGCGCAAGGCGGCAAGTGCACTGTTCAGGGCATCCGGGGTATGGGCGTAATCCACAACAACGCGCACATCGTTACTGCCGGCGAAGGGCTCCAGCCGTCCCGGTGGGGGCGACAACCGCTCAACCGCTTGCTGAACCCGCTCTACCGGCACACCCAGGCTGAGCACGCCTGCCATGGCTGCGAGAATGTTGCTGACGTTAAAGCTACCCAAAACCCGGGCGGACACATCAAACCTGCCCCACAGCCCGTCTACGCTGGCGCTGAAACCGTCAATGGATGGTGCGAACTCCGTTAGCCAGAGCTCGGTCTGGGCCTCGTGCAGGCTGTAACGGACACGGTCACATTTGCCATCAAGCTTCTCATAGAGCTGCCTTCCAAACGGATCATCGAAGTTGATGACCGCGAAATGCAGCTCTTCGCGATGAAAAAGACGGGCCTTCGCCGCTCCGTAAGCATCCATGGAACCGTGGTAGTCCAGGTGGTCCCGGGTAAGATTGGTAAACACCGCGCCGGTCATGGTCAGGTTGTCGACCCGCCCCTGTTCGAGTGCGTGTGAAGAGACTTCCATCGCCGCCGCGCGTCCACCCTGGGCGATGATTTTCGACAGTACGCGGTTTACCTGCACGACATCCGGCGTGGTGTGTGTACCTTCCTGCAGCGCACCGGGCATACCATAGCCGAGGGTGCCGATAACGCCGCATGGTGTGCCGGTTTCCTGTAGCAATGTCGCTATGTAATGGCTTACTGACGTCTTGCCATTCGTCCCGGTCACGCCAATCAGGCGCAATCGTTGGGAGGGATGCTCGAAAAATCGATCCGCGAGCTTCCCGAGGTGAGCGCGCAACATCGTCACCGGAACGATAAGAACACCTTCATGCTCGTAGCATTCATCCGGCTGCGCTGACTCCAACAGGATTACGGTGGCACCCGCACCGATCGCCTGTTCGATGTAGTGGTCGGCGGGTGTTCGGGCACCGGCCAGGGCAACGAACGCGTCGCCCGACCTGACGTCACGGCTGTCGGTCTTCAGGCCGTGGATTGTGACATCAAACACCGACGGTACCGGTGCGATTCCCTGCAACAAGGTGCTGAGTGATGTAATACACATAACCCTAACCCCGCTCCCCGGATGCCAGACGCGGCGCCTTTGCGTCGCCCAGCTCCAGTTCCGGCTTTACGTTCAGCAGCCGCAATGCATCTCCCATCACCCGGGCGAATACGGGTGCAGCCACTTCGCCACCGTAGTATTCGCCGGACTGGGGTGCATCGACAGCCACGACTGTGACAATCCGCGGATTGTCGATGGGAGCCATACCGGCAAATATCGCCTTGTACTGGCTATCCTCATACCCATTCTTACCCACCAGGTGTACCGTGCCGGTTTTACCACCGGCGGAATAGAATCCCGGTTGAGCGCGCTTTCCGGTACCGTTCTCGACCACCTCTCGCAACATTTCCCTGATCTGGAATGAGACGTCTTCGGAAAGAACTCGTTCCCCAACGGGTTTTTCATCGGCCTTCAACAGACTCAACGGGTAGCGAATTCCGCCATTGGCCAAAACCATGTATGCCTGCGCCAGCTGAAGCGCATTGACGCTCATGCCATACCCATAAGACAGGGTTGCTTCTTCGACGGGGCGCCACTTTGGTGGTGCCGGCAACACGCCAACAGCCTCACCAGGGAACCCGATACCGGTAGGCTGGCCCAGCCCCAGGCGGGCATAAAGATCGCGGATAGTGTCACCACCCAACTCGGTGGCGATCTTGCTAATGCCGACGTTGCTGGATTTCGCAATCACGTCAGTCAGGCTGATGACCCCATAATTCCGGTGATCACGAATCGTGAAACGGCCAAAGCGCCGGTACCCCGGCGCTGTATCTATGGTGCTGGAAGCCTTGAACTTCCCCGATTCCAGTGCTGCAGCCATGGAAACAGGCTTCATCGTGGACCCCGGCTCAAACAGATCGGTAATAGCCTTGTTCCGTAAACGGTCGGGGCTCAGTTGGCTGCGGTCGTTGGGGTTGTAGGAGCCCTGATTCACCATGGCCAATACCTCGCCGGTGTCCACGTCCAGCATCACCAGAGTGCCACCCCTGGCGTCGTGCGCGCCGACAACGGCTTTCAGCTCCCGATAAGCCAGATACTGGAGCCGCAAATCAATGCTGAGTTCGAGGTTGCGACCAGGCTTCGCGTCGCGGATCAACGTCAGATCCTTGATCACACGGCCACGGTTGTCCTTGAGAACCCGCTTGCGACCACTTTCACCACTCAGCCACTGGTTGTAGGCCAGCTCGATACCTTCCTGACCGCTTTCATCGATATTCGTAAACCCGACCACATGAGCTAAACACCCGGAATACCCATTGCCAGCACCTGCCGAGCAATTTCTGGCTGAAGCTTACGGCGCAGGTAAATAAACTCGCGGCCCGAATACTTACGCAGCCGCTCGCGCAGCCTGGCCTCCTGAAGGCCCAACAGGCGCGCGACATTGGTCAGTCGCGGCTCATCCGCGTCGATCTCGGACGGATTCGCCCAGATGGTCTGGACTGGAGTGCTCACCGCCAGTGATTCGCCGTGCCGGTCCGTCACTACACCACGATGGGCATCGATGCTCTCCACCCGAATGGTGCGCACATCGCCCTGCTTACGCAGGAACTCGTTGTCCACCACATGCAGATCCACCAACCGCCAGGCAAGGGCACCGACAACCAACAGAAAAACGCCCAACACGGTGCCGTACCGCCAGGCCCCAAGCCCGGCAGCCAGTCGCTGGCCCCATGTTGCTGTTTTTCCCTGGTCCGACACTGTCTTCACCTTACGGTTTGTNGTTTTCGCTTAACGCGACCCGACGAGCGGCGCCATCAACGGCACCAGAACGATATCCTGNTTGCCTGGCACGACCATNCCGAAACGCTCGGAGGCCAGTTGCTCTACCCGTCCGTGGGCACTCAANGCACTCTGCTCCAGCAACAACTGACTCCACTCACGCTGGTAGTTGTCACGCTGNTCCTGCAGCTGAGATAAGGAGTTGAACAATTCACGGTTCTCNTGGGCACNGACAACAACGCCCAGCGAGGACACAATCAACAGCATCACCAAACCCACGGTGATCAACACGCGCTTCTGCTGAAGTGCGGTAAAGACCTGGTTCGACAACCTGACCGCAGTGGCAACGCCGTCCCTGACACGCTTCCTGTTCAGTCGCGCTGTTTTTGTTGGCTGTTCAATCGCTACCGCGCCCATGATTACGCGCTCCCTAACTTGTGTTGTTCCGGTATCCGTTCAAGTACACGCATAACCGCGCTCCTCGCCCGCACGTTGTCGCTCACTTCTTCTGTATCCGCCTTGTTCGCCTTGCCGATCAACCGAAACGCCGATGCTTCCTGCTCCGCCGTCACCGGCACGCCTTTTGGCAATCTCGGCCCGCGCGCCAAGTCCCGCATAAAGCGTTTGACCAGCCGGTCCTCCAACGAATGGAAGCTGATAACCACCAGCCTTCCACCGGGCATCAGCTTTTCAACAGCGGCATTGAGCCCAAGCTCCAGATCTTCCAGCTCCCGGTTGATAAAGATCCGGATTGCCTGGAACGTCCGGGTGGCCGGGTGCTTGTGCTTTTCTTTTTTCGGCACCGCCTCACTGACCAACGACGCCAGTTGGCGCGTGGTTTCCAGGGGCACCTCCTTACGTCGCTCAACAACAAGACGAGCGATACGGCGGGAGAATTTCTCCTCGCCGTATCGCCAGATCACGTTCGCGATGTCTTTTTCG
>JGI24655J20075_1000219_pt1 | contig 25393 bp, 17 predicted proteins | sample MalvirmetaMSP112_FD_20075 | JGI IMG/M metagenome (IMG submission 20075) | reverse complement strand
TATTCCGCGCTGGAGAGGTGGCCGAGTGGCTGAAGGCGCGCCCCTGCTAAGGGCGTATACGTTAACGCGTATCGAGGGTTCGAATCCCTTCCTCTCCGCCACCCCGCCTCCCTCAACATCCTGATACATCCCTGAATATACTGAAACTATTCGGTATTTCGGAATATCCGCGCTCCTGGAATCTTGATTTGCTGCACATTTTGCTGCACAAAAGGGATTCGAACATGCCCATTTTCAAGCGTGGGAAGACCTACCAGCTGCGTCGGCGTGTTCCCCGCCGGTATCATGGCGTTGAGACAAGACGCACCGTCTGGATCAGCCTGCATACAGATTCCGAAAGCCTTGCGCAGAGCAAGGCAATCCATGCCTGGGAACAGCTCATCGAGGCGTGGGAGGCGCGTCTGGCAGGCAGGTCAAGCGATGCTGACGAACGCTATGCCGCTGTTCAGGAACTCGCCAGCCTGCGGGGATATCGCTATCTGCAGGCGGACAGGGTTTCGCAATTGCCGCTAGAAGAACTGGTTGAGCGTATCGAAGCCATACAAGGTGGGGGCGACGTGCCTGATGCGGTCGAGGCTGCCTCTTTGCTGGGAGGTGTCGAGAAGCCGGAGCCGACGCTTGAAGCAGCGCTCGGCCTTTATTGGTCCCTGGCCCGGGAAAAGGTAATCGGTAAGAGTGAGGACCAGATCAGGCGCTGGCGAAATCCCCGTATCAAGGCAGTGCGCAATTTCGTGTCCGTCATCGGCAACAAGCCGATTGCAGCCATCACACGCGATGACATGCTGGATTTCAGGCAGCACTGGCTCGAACGGATCGAGGCAGGCGCGGTTACGCCCAATACCGCAAACAAGGATTTGATCCATCTCGGTGATATCCTGAAAACGGTGAACAGGATGAAGCGGCTCGGGATTACGTTGCCGCTCGGGGAATTGTCCTTCCGGGAAGGTGAGAAGCGGACTCGTCCACCATTCAGTACAAAATGGATTCGTGAGAAATTACTGGCCCAGCATGCGCTGGACGGCCTGAATGAGGAAGCCAGAGCCTTGCTGCTCGGCGTGATCAATACCGGATACAGGCCCTCGGAAGGCGCAGCTTTGACCTCCGACACGATCCGGCTGGATCACGCGTCTCGCCATCCTTGCTTTCCTCGCGCCAGGCCGCGCCGAGTTCTGCATCGCCTGCGAAGATGCGGTAGTCCGGACCGGCCGCTGCCTTGTCGATCACCGGCACCATCTGGGCCTTCACATTGATCATCATGGTCCGGGACGGCAATGGCCCCGCCGCGAAATTCTGCGAGGTCCTCGGCTATGAACCCCAGGAAACATCCGTATACAGCAAATGTCTGATACATTTGTCCGAGACCGCAGACAGGTCGGCCACAGGTCCGCTGTTGAACAACTCCCGCTCGCAAGCCGGATTGCTGGTCTTTGCAATGCGCTGTCTGCGGATCCTGCTGCGACGGCCGAATATGAGACGAGCCGGGCCAGTCACTATTTTGTAGGAAGGGGTCTCGTCAGCGCAGTTAGGGCTGCCTCGACCTTTGAGCGGTACGAGTGACCATCTTGAGCCTGCTAGCAATCATCTAGAGTAGAATGGCCGGGCATTCGAAAGGGGCTGATGCGCAATCAGTGTATCATCTTAACCGCGCGGTCCGTTGAAGGCCTCGTCGAGCAAATAACCTTCAAGAGTCTCAGCCATTCAATAGATTACCGCTTCACTATGTCCAAGCCTGAGGGAAATTGCTGTCTTTACATATAGACTAAATTGAGCTTTGGATCGTGACCATGCACCGTCTGGTAGCTCTTCTCTGTGCGATTTTCGCCATATCACCATTCCTGTCAGGGGCGGCGCATACGCGTGCGCATGCTGAAGAGCTGCATCATGTGATGCCAATCGATCATCATCTTGATGAGCAGGGCCTCGGTCATGACACTCTGTCCGATCTGGACGATGAGCACTCGCACGAGCTTGATCATGAGGATCACCCTGCGGAACTTCATTTTGTTGCGCTTGGCATTTCTTCACCGACTGGTCTCGTCAAGTCAGTTGTGCCTTTTGTAAGGCTTGTATCCGGCCCACCATCCTATCGCGGACCCATCCGTCTGAAAGATCCGGATCCCGAACGAATTTCAGCCTGAACATAATATCGTACATTGTTACGCCATGCGGGCGTCCAATGTTTGCTTGTTCAGCCTGGAGTAAGTTTCATGGCACTTAAAGTTATAGGCTGCGCCTTGATCATGGCGTTGCCACTTCTGCCGGTCAGCGCGCAGACATCCGCTTGTGAAGCAGGCGAAGATCTCGAAATTGTGACGTCCTCTCAAGCCATGCGGGCTGCACTTGACGCCGACTTGCGACCCATCCTGGCGGACAAGGGTGTGGCCCTGGCCCGCACGGAACGGACGATTGCTGCACTTCGCCCAATGGATACGATCAGTCTCGAAACGGAAAATTTTCCAGGCATCGGTCTGGCGGGCGAGATCGACAATCTGGAAGTGACAGGGCGATTCTCAAGGACTTGGGAGCGCGGTGGCAAAAGAGAGGCGCGCGAAGCGGTGGCGCGCGCAGGGATAGCCGTTGCAGAAACTGAGCGGGAAATCATCGAGCACGATATCGCTCACGCGATTGAGACGCTGTATGTTGAAGCTGTCCTCCTGGAGCGCCGAGCCGATCTCGCCTGCAAGCGGGTCGCGATTTCACGGTCTTTGAAGGAAATTGTTGATCGCCGCGTGGAAGCTGCCCGAGACCCACTTCTTGCGCAGGCGCGGTCAGTGACGGACCTCGCTAGGGCTGAGGCAGAAGCGCTTCAATACCACCGCCTCGCCGCCGAGCGGCGTATGACCATTGCCAGTATGTGGGGCAGGGCGGAGGATTTTGCGATCGAGCCTGGATTCATTGAGCGCCGCTTGAAATCAGGCCAGCTGGATATTCCAGGTGTGTACTCACCTGAATTCGAAAAACTGCAGGCGGAAGATCGCCGCCTTGCGGCTGAGACAGAACTTCGCAGGGCGGAAGCAGTGCCAGATGTGACTTGGAGTGCGGGTGTTCGGAAATTCGGATATCGAGAAGACATTGGCGTCATCGCCGGTGTCACCATCCCTCTGGGTACGCAGAGTCAGTCAGCTGCCAAAGTTGCCAAACACCGGGTTCAACAAGAACTCGTCGCTGTCCGCGAACGTGTGCTGCGCCAGCAATTGCTGCGTCAGGCAGTTAACTATCAGCGCGCGGCGCAAAATGCGCAGGCCAGCATACGAGATATAGACGACGTTTTACTTCCTGAAGCGATCCGCGCGCTTGATCTGGCCCAAGAGGGGTATGACCGCGGCGCATTTTCGTACCTCGAAATCATCGATGCGCAGCGAACACTTGCTGAACTGCGTGAACAGCGTCTCGGCCATATCGAGACCTTCATCCTGAACGAAGCTGCTCTTTCCCGCGTCACTGGCCGGGAAGACTGGCAGTCCATCGTGGAGACTGCACAATGAATCCTCGCATTCTTTATCCTGTTGCCGCTGCAGTAATTGCAGCGCTGATGACCCTCACCGGCTGCGGCAGCCAGAATTCAGCGCTAGGCGATGGCGACAATATTCATACTGGGGCCGGAGAATCTGAAACTGCGGAAGGGCCTCATGGAGGACGTCTGTTGGAAGAGGGGGATTTTGCGCTGGAAATGACGATTTTTGAGTCAGGTGTGCCGCCTGAGTATCGAATTTATCCTTTCCTTGCAGGTGAACCTGTTGATCCGTCCCGTGTCGCGCTGACAGTTCGCCTCGACCGACTTGGAGACGAGGAGGATATTTTCGAATTCTCTCCGGTTCAGGATTATCTGAAAGGCGACGGTGTCGTTACCGAACCGCATTCATTCGAGGTCTTCGTCGACGCCCAACATCAGGGCACGTCTTACTCTTGGAGTTATGAATCCTTCGAGGGCCGCACCACGATTGCCGACGACACAGCTGTGTCCATGGGTGTCGAGACTGAAATTGCCGGTGCTGCGGTGATCAGGGACATAATTCCTCTCTCGGGCGTGACGGCCCTCTCGCCATCTGCGACCGCGGAGGTTCGGGCCCGCTACCCCGGTCCAGTCCAGTCGGTCAGCGTCGGCGTGAATGATATGGTTCGCAAGGGACAGACGCTGGCGCGCGTCGAAAGCTCCTCCAGTCTTCAGAGTTATTCGGTCACCGCGCCGGTATCGGGGACAATCCTTGAACGCAACACCAATGCGGGCGATGTCGCGGGCGATCAATCTCTCTTCACGATCGCTGACCTCAATCAGTTGGAGGCGCGTCTGCACGTCTTCCCTAACGATGCAGGGAAGGTGAAAACAGGTCAGAGCGTCCGCATGGGTATTGCTGGGTCTGACCTCGAGTTTGCGTCAGAGATCACCCGCTTTCTGCCGATATCGGGCGAAAATACGCAGACTCGTATCGCCGTAGCCCCCGTGCCGATCGAAGCGGCAATGACCCCTGGCATGCGGGTCATGGCGAGCGTTGTGACCGGAGAGTCTGAAGTGCCGCTCGCCGTGAGAGAATCCGGGCTGCAGAGCTTTCGTGACTTCACCGTGGTCTACGCAAAAGTGGGCGAGACCTACGAGGTCCGGATGCTCGACCTGGGAGAGAGCGATGGTGAATTTGTCGAAGTCCTTGGCGGGTTAGATCCCGGCACTGAATATGTCAGCGCCAATTCCTTCCTCATCAAAGCCGACATTGAAAAGTCCGGCGCCAGCCACGACCATTAGGAGACAGCCATGCTTGAGAGCATCATTCGATTCTCGATCAGCCAGCGCTGGTTGGTCCTTGCTGTTGTATTCGGACTTGCCGCACTCGGCATCTACAATTTCAACCGGCTTCCGATCGATGCCGTTCCTGACATCACAAATGTCCAGGTGCAGATCAACACGGAAGCCCCCGGCTATTCGCCTCTGGAAACCGAGCAACGCATCACGTTCCCGGTAGAGACCGCCATTTCGGGTCTTCCTGATCTTGACTATACACGGTCGGTTTCCCGCTACGGATTGAGTCAAGTGACGGTGATCTTCGATGATGGCACCGACATCTACCGCGCCAGACAACTGGTTTCAGAAAGAATCCAGTCGGTTCGAGCCACACTTCCGGAAGGCGTGTCGCCTGAACTCGGTCCTATCGCAACGGGGCTGGGCGAAATTTACATGTACATCCTTTCGGCTGAGCCGGGCGCACTCACTGAAGATGGCGCACGGTACACGGCGATGGATTTGCGCACGCTCAATGACTGGGTGGTCTTGCCTCAGCTGCGCACGGTCGAAGGCGTGACGGAAGTCAACACGATCGGCGGGTTCAAGAAGGAAATCCATATCCTGCCAGATCCGGCAGCCCTCGCCGGATTCGATCTAACGCTAGACGATATCATCGGCGCTGTGGAAGCGAATAATGCGAATACCGGCGCAGGCTATATTGAACGTCATGGTGAGCAGAACCTGATCCGGGTTCCCGGTCAGGCGAATTCGCTTGACGATCTTCGCAACATCACCGTGAAAGACACCGGCGCCTTCGGGATCCGGTTGTCAGATGTCGCAGAAATAACCATCGGTGAAGAACTCCGGACTGGCGCTGCAACCCAGAACGGTGAGGAAGTTATTCTTGGTACCGCCTTCATGCTGGTCGGCGAAAACAGCCGCACAGTATCAGTCGCAGTTGACGAGCGGGTGGACGAAATCCGGCCTGGTCTGCCTGATGGCGTCCAGATCACGCCGGTCTATAATCGTACGACCCTGGTCGATGCGACGATCGCAACCGTCGAGAAGAATCTGGCTGAGGGTGCGTTACTGGTTATTCTCGTCCTGTTTCTCCTGCTCGGAAATATACGGGCAGCACTCATAACGGCGGCGGTCATTCCCGTGGCGATGCTGATGACTATCACGGGGATGGTCGAGAACAATGTGTCGGGCAATCTGATGAGTCTCGGCGCGCTCGATTTCGGCCTGATCGTTGATGGCGCTGTTATCATTGTCGAAAATTGCCTCCGGAGATTTGCGGAGAAGCAGGGGAGCCTAGGTCGCTTGCTGACCCGCGAAGAGCGATTTTCCCTGGCAGCCGAAGCGTCCGGTGAAGTGATCAAACCATCGATATTCGGCGTGATCATCATCACGGTGGTGTATTTTCCAATCTTTGCCCTGACGGGGATCGAAGGGAAGATGTTCCACCCGATGGCCTTCACTGTGGTTCTGGCGCTCACCTCGGCCCTGATCCTCTCGCTGACTTTCGTGCCAGCTGCCGTCGCGCTTATTGTCCGCGGCAAAGTCACGGAGAAGGAAAGCCGCCTGATGAGGGGGGCAAAGTGGCTTTACCGGCCGGCTCTTAGCTTCGCGCTACGTGTTCGATACGCTATTGTGATCGGAGCCGTTGCGCTCGTCGGCATCGGTGGCTGGGGGGCAACCAAGCTAGGTTCGGAGTTTATTCCAAACCTTGATGAAGGCGATATAGCCCTCCACGCTTTGCGCATTCCAGGCACAAGCCTGACTCAGGCGATTGAAATGCAGGAAATGCTCGAAGCGAGGATCGTGCAGGTCCCGGAGGTCGAACGCGTTTTTGCCAAGATCGGCACGCCTGAAATTGCGACCGATCCGGTGCCTCCGAGTGTGGCAGACACATTCGTGATCATGAAACCACGTAAGGAATGGCCGGACCCCAGAAAGCCAAAATCGCAACTTGTCTCCGAGCTACAGGCAGTGGTCGAACAGATACCTGGCAGCAAGTATGAGCTGACCCAGCCGATTGAAATGCGGTTCAATGAGCTGATTTCAGGGGTCCGCGCAGATGTCGCCGTGAAAATCTATGGCGATGATCTGGAAACACTGGAAGCGACAGCCGATCGGATTCAGGAGATCGTAACCGGCACGGCTGGCTCCGCCGATGTGCAGCGCGAACAAGTTACGGGCCTGCCTATCTTGTCAATTCGCCCTGACAGGGATGCGCTTGCAAGATACGGATTGAACGTCGGTGACATCCAGGCAGTTGCGGCAACGGCGCTGGGGGGGCAAGTCGCCGGACGTTTTTTCGAAGGCGACCGCCGCTTCGATATCGTTGTCAGATTCCCTGAATATTTGCGTACGGATGTTGTGGCGATTCAGCGTCTGCCTGTCCCTCTGCCGGAAGGCAGACGGTCCGGCGATGGCGTTATGTTCGTGCCTCTGTCTGAAGTAGCGAGCGTCGACATCGCCCCGGGCCCCAATCAGGTCAGTCGCGAGAACGGCAAGCGCAAGCTTGTTGTCACCTCAAATGTGAGAGGTCGGGATCTTGGCTCATTTATCACCGAACTGCAGGATCGCGTATCGGACGGCGCTGACCTCCCAGCCGGCTACTGGATCGAATATGGCGGAACGTATGAACAGCTTGTCTCTGCCAGTCAGCGCCTGTCGGTTGTAGTGCCCATCGCGCTGCTGATGATTTTCGGTCTGTTGCTGATGCTGTTCGGCACCCTGAGGGATGCCGCGATCGTCTTCTCGGGAGTCCCTCTCGCACTGACGGGAGGCGTGGCAGCGCTCGCCTTGCGCGACATGCCATTCTCGATATCCGCGGGCGTTGGATTTATCGCCCTCTCCGGCGTCGCCGTGCTCAATGGTGTGGTAATGCTCAGTTTCATTCGCCAGCGCCGCGAACGGGGAGAGGCCTTGGACGAGGCGATCTATGAAGGGGCTTTGCAACGGTTGAGGCCGGTGCTCATGACCGCGCTCGTTGCCAGTCTGGGATTTATTCCGATGGCGTTCAATGTCGGGCTCGGCAGCGAGGTTCAACGACCTCTTGCGACAGTGGTGATCGGCGGAATTTTCTCCTCGACGCTTCTCACCTTGCTCGTTCTGCCAGCGCTCTACCGAATTGTTCATGGGGGAGAGAAAAGCTCACGACGTGAACCGTTGCTGGCGGACGAGCCGGTGCCAGCGGAATAGGAAGGGCCCTTCAGGCACACTTTCATGCTGGGTATTCTCACTGATCGTACCTATCGCCATCTTTTCCTTGCGCAGCTGGTTGCCCTGATTAGCACCGGGCTACTCACGGTCGCGCTCGGCTTGCTCGCTTTCGAGCTTGCAGGAAACGAGGCTGGGCAGGTGCTCGGCATCGCGCTTGCGATCAAGATGGTGGCCTATATCGCGATCGCTCCAGTCGTGGGGGCCTTCTCGTCCCGGCTCCCCCGCAAGACGTTTCTCGTGGCACTGGATATCGTACGGGCTGGCGTTGCGCTGTTCCTCCCATTCGTCACGGAGGTCTGGCAGATTTATGGATTGATCTTCGTCCTGCAATCGGCCTCAGCGGCCTTCACGCCGACTTTCCAGGCCTCGATCCCCGATATCCTGCCTGATCAGTAAGATTATACGAAAGCGCTCTCGCTCTCCCGTCTTGCGTACGACATGGAGAGCCTCACCAGTCCCCTGATCGCCGCCGCGTTCCTCACGGTGATCTCGTTCAACGGTCTGTTTGCAGGAACAGCAATTGGTTTCGTCGGCTCGGCGATCCTTGTACTAAGGTCGGGACTGGCCATAGGCCGCGCTGCAAAATTCCATAGCGGCGGGGTCTGGGCTCGCACCAGTCACGGCATGGTCATGTATCTGAAGACGCCTCGCCTTGTCGGATTGCTGGCGGTCACCCTCTCGGCCGCGGCGGCTGGATCTATGGTCACCGTCAACACCGTCGTCATCATTCGCGAGGAACTGGCGCTTTCCCAGGCCGCCTATGCGATTACGCTGGGCGCGTATGGCCTGGGCTCGATGCTCATTGCGCTGTCAGTCTCCAGTATTCTTCGAAAGCTAAGCGACCGGACGGCGTTGCTGGCCGCCTCGGCCTTTCTGACAGGCCTTCTGGCCGCACTTGCCGCGCTGACCCTCTTGATGGGAATTCAATGGCCGATCATTCTTGGCGGCTGGTTATGTCTGGGGGCGGCCTATTCCTTGTGTGTGACTCCTGCCGGTCGACTGCTCAGGCGCTCATCTCATGCCGACAACCGCACCACAATTTTCGCGGCGCAATTCGCGCTCAGCCATGCGTGCTGGCTAATTGCCTATCCCCTGGCAGGCTGGCTAGGTGCGTCGCTTGGCCAGTCAGCAGCCTTTGCCGGTCTCTGCGCCCTTTCCCTCGCGGGACTGGTAATTGCGGCGCGCGTCTGGCCAAGGCGCGATGTTACGCAAATCGTTCACGCGCATCCAGACCTTCCTGCCGACCATCCGCACATACGCGACGGTCATCAGCCCGACGAACCCGTCCATACTTTCGTGATCGACGATATCCATACTCAGTGGCCAAAGCCGACCTGAAAGGAAAGTATAGCTTTAAGTAGACAGCTTTTTACAGGGATCAGTTCACGGAATAGGTTGTGCTTCGCCCATCTCCAGATCGTCTGCACCGGGTCAATTTCCGAAATCATCGAACGCTATGCGGCTGTCCGGCACGTTCAGAGATTTTAACAAAGACAGAACCGCCGCCAGCATGGGTGGAGGACCGCATATATAAAAACTACACGCGTCGAGATCGGGATGTGAGGTGATACACTGATCGCGAACCAATTCATGGATCAAGCCGCGCGGACCAGACCAGGTATCCGTTTCCGGTGCGTCTGACAGGGCCACATGCCAGGAGAAATTTGGATATGCTGCCACAAGCTCTTCCAAATCTTCCTGATAGGCTATGTGTTCCTGTGTTCTGGCCCCATACCAGAACGATATCCGCGAAGATGTGCGTTTTACCTTGAGCTGATCGAGGATCATGGATCGGATCGGCGCGATCCCCGCGCCGCCTCCAATGAAGATGATTTCATCGGCATCCTCATTGATATGAAAATCCCCAAACGGCCCACGCAGATGCAACGTATCACCGCTCTTCCGCGTCAGCAGGAATGCAGATCCGACTCCCACCGGAACGTCCATCATACCGATTTTGGGGAGCGCGAGGCGAATGCTCAACATGACCTTGTTCCCAAACTCGCCCGGGGCGTTTGCGAGGGAATAAGTCCGGAAGACCGGGACATTGGTGCCGAACGTCTTTGCGGCGCCCGACCTTTCCCACTGCGCCTTCACCTGATCAGGCAGGTCCAGCTCATCGAGACAGGATGTAAAGGGCGGAATTTCGACTTGAACATAGCTACCGGCCCGGAAGTCGAGCGGCGTGGGAAGCGACAGGCACAACTCGTACATGTCCGGCGTGATGAAGGTGGAAGAGACGACGACTGCTTTGATGTCAGTTGCGTCCAGCAGGCCATGCGGTAGCGTCACCGAAAGAGGGGAGGTGATCTGGTGCTGGCATGCCAGCCGGTATCCTTCCTCCAGCTCGGCGTCCGGTATTTGCCGGCGGTCAGCCGGGAAGATCGGGAGAGCCGGGCCAATCCTTACCCGGCAGAGGCCGCATGTACCACCGCCGCCGCAAGTGGAAGGAAGCGGGTAACCTTCAGTGCCCATCGCTGTGAAGAGTGACTGCATGGGTCGGGCGTCGACGGTCCGGATCGTGCCGCCTTCACTGTCAGAGAGGGCCAGGGCGAAGGTGTGCTTCCGTAAGCGCCATCTGCCGATGACATTGAAGTCGTTCCGTCTGAAACTGTCCCACCAGAGAGCAATCCCGCTGAAGCCGAGCCAAAGCACAACGAGCGCGGTCAGGATGATGAGCGGGTGATTGAAGCTGGATCGGCTGACATAGTCCATGATGTGGACCATCCAGAAGACGTCGAACGTTCTCCAATAATTGTTCCGCCTCTCGAGAATCTCGCCATTCGAAGCCGAAACATAAAGGCTCGTCTGCTCGGGGTCGGAGAAGTCGATCCGCCAGGCGGGTGGGGCGTGGTCGCGAATTTCCAGCGTGGACTCGGTGAGAAGACGGGTCCGACTGATCTCGCCCGGGCCGGAATAATCCTTGAGAGCGATGTCGCCGGCGAGCGCTTCGCTCACAATGATTGTGTTACCGGTCACCGCTTCGCCAAGTGTTGAGCCGTCCGGCGTGACCGTTTCGAAGACCGCGCGCCCATTGAGGTTTTTGAGACGGATCTCGCGGATATCGCCGCGGCCCAAGGCATCAGGCTGGCCGATCTCGGCACCGGCAAGCTCGCTGAGCGGGGTGGGGGCCGCGGGTGCGGCCTTGTGATGGTGGCCAACAACCTTGCTGTGAGGAAGAATGGCCATGCCGAGGCCGCTCAGCATCCAGAGAGCAAGCTGAATGCCCAGGATCAATGCGATCCATTTATGGCCCTGTCGAATGATCGCCATCATGACAGGGACCCCCGGCGGCGCCTGAAGCTGAAAAAGAGCAGCCACATTCCAAGGACCGAGAGCACAAGGCCAAGGCCGGCCGAAATCCGTAGAAGGGTATTGTTCACGTCTGCGCGTTCTTCATAGTCCATGATGTGCAGCATCCAGGCGAAATCGAAGATACGCCAGTATGTGTGGCGTCTGGTAATCAGCGACCCGTCATCCGGTGAGACATAGAAGGCGGTTGATCCGGCATCGTCGAAATCCACGCGCCATAAAGGAAGTGGCCGGGACTGGATTTCTGTCGGCGCCTCTTCCGCATCCACCAATAGCCTGGCCGAGGCTATGTCGGCCGTCCGGGTATAGTGGTATCGCGCGACAGCGATTGCATCGTCTTGCGTGAGCGGAGAAATTTGGCGACCGGTTTCCGCATCCACAAGATGTGATCCGGCCGGAGATCTCACCCGGAAAACGGGTTGCCCAATCCAGCTCGCGAGGACAATTTCGCTGGCGTCCGGATAGTCATCGACCACGTCTTGGAATGTGACGCTTGGCTCATAATCTGCGCCAAGCCTCGCAGCCATGTTCTGAACGAGGTGGTCACCATGAATGAAATCAAGATTTATCACCACCATGTAAACGCCTGTCGCGAGCCAAAGCATGACTTGCGCGCCGATGATGAGCGACAGCCATTTGTGCCACTGGCGCACTCTGAATGCGATATTTTTACCCACGAATGACCGTCCTGAGCTAGGTGTAGTAGAGGGAGAAGGCGTGCTTCGCTTCGATCAACGCGCAAGAATGCCGGGCAGGTTGAGCTGTCTCTCACGGGCGCAGTCAATCGCGTCGTCATACCCTGCATCTGCATGGCGCATGACCCCGGTGGCCGGGTCGTTCCAGAGTACTCGCCCAATCCGGCGGGCCGCATCTTCGGTTCCGTCCGCGACGATGACCATGCCAGCATGTTGAGAATAGCCCATGCCGACGCCGCCGCCATGATGCAGGCTGACCCAGGTCGCACCGGATGCCGTATTGAGAAGGGCATTGAGCAGCGGCCAGTCAGAGACGGCGCTTGAGCCGTCGCGCATCGCCTCGGTCTCGCGATTGGGGCTGGCCACGGACCCGCTGTCGAGATGATCGCGGCCGATGACCACCGGGGCCTTCAGTTCGCCATTGGCGACCATTTCATTGAAGGCCAGACCAAGGCGGTCACGGTCGCCGAGGCCGACCCAGCAGATGCGGGCAGGCAGACCCTGAAACGCGATGCGTTCGCGAGCCATATCCAACCATCGATGCAGGTTGTGGTCGTCAGGAAGCAGTTCCTTGACCTTCTGGTCTGTCTTGTAGATGTCCTCCGGGTCGCCTGACAGGGCAACCCAGCGGAACGGACCGACCCCCCTGCAAAAGAGCGGCCGGATATAGGCCGGGACAAATCCGGGAAAATCGAACGCGTTCTCGAGGCCTTCATCGAAGGCGACCTGACGGATGTTGTTGCCATAGTCGAGTGTGGGCACGCCCTGATGCCAGAAGTCCAGCATCGCCTGAACCTGTACCTTCATCGATATGCATGCAGCCTGCTTCACTGCCTCTGGATCGGCGACCTGCTTTTGTTTCCACTCGGACAGCGACCATCCGGAAGGCAGGTAGCCATTGACCGGATCATGGGCGGACGTCTGGTCTGTGACAAGGTCCGGGCGGATGCCCCGCTTTACGAGTTCAGGAAAGATATCAGCTGCATTGCCGCACAAGCCCACGGACTTGGCCTCACCAGATTTGGTCCATGTCTCGATCAGCGCGAGGGCCTCATCCAGACTATCCGTCTTTTCGTCAAGATACTTGGTGCGCAACCGGAAATCTATGTGGTCGGGATCACATTCAACTGCGAGACAGCAAGCCCCCGCCATGACGGCCGCTAGTGGCTGGGCACCGCCCATGCCGCCGAGGCCGCCCGTCAGGATCCAGCGGCCTTTGAGGTTTCCATCATAATGTTGCCGGCCAGCTTCCACGAATGTCTCGTAGGTGCCCTGAACGATGCCCTGCGTGCCGATATATATCCATGACCCCGCTGTCATCTGACCGTACATCATGAGCCCTTTCTTATCGAGCTCATTGAAGTGTTCCCAGTTTGCCCACTTTGGAACGAGATTCGAGTTGGCGATGAGAACCCTGGGCGCGTCGCCATGTGTGCGGAAGACTCCAACCGGCTTTCCGGACTGGACGAGCAGGGTCTCATCCTCCTGCAGCGTCTTGAGCGTTTCCAGAATCTGATCGAAGTCCTTCCAGGTCCGCGCTGCGCGGCCAATGCCTCCGTATACAACAAGCTCGTCCGGGTTTTCTGCGACATTACGATCGAGATTGTTCTGTAGCATTCGGAAGGGCGCTTCAGTGGTCCAGGACCGGCAAGTCAGGTCCGACCCGGTCGGGCTGGCAATATCGCGTCGATTTTTCAGCGTCATGTCCAAGGTATTCTCCATTAAAGCGATGCCTGGGCCGTGTTGGAGACGGCGCTCAGGATTGACTGAAGCAGGGACCGAAACTTGTCGGCCCGGGGGATGGAATAGTCGAAAGGAGGGGTTTCGGAGGCAAGGTAGCAGCGCTGCGCGAGCTCCATCTGAATGGCGTGTACCCCCTCTGCCGGCCTGCCATACTGGCGCGTGGTCCAGCCCCCTTTGAAGCGGCCATTGACAACATGCGTGTAGTGAGACGTGCTGGCGCAAATGTCCGCGACAGCCCGGGTCAGGACGGGCGCGCAAGTGGTGCCATTATTGTCCCCGACATTCAGATCCGGAAGGCGATCGTCGAACAGGAACGGGATTTTCGACCGAATTGAATGGCAGTCATACAATACAGCGAAGCCATGCAGTGCCTTGATCCTTTCGATCTGCGCACTGAGCGCAGTGTGGTATGGACGGTGGTAGTCATTGATCCGGTCTGCGACCTCGTCATCCGTGGGCGCAGTCTGCCAGATGGATTGGCCGTCGAACGTGAAAGTCGGCACAAGACCTGTGCTGTTCTGACCGGGATACAGAGAGGCACCGTCAGGCGGACGATTGGCGTCTATCACATAGCGACTGAAATTCGCACGCACGATTGTGGCGTCGGCCAGAAGGCCGTCATACAATCGCGGAATGTGCCAGTCGGTGTCGAGCAGCCGACGACCTGTGTCATTCAGGGCCTGGAAAATTGGTTCGGGAACATAGGTCCCTGAATGCGGCTGGCCCAGAATGACGGGCCCCTGACCCTGAACAATTGTTACCGGAGTCATGGCGTCATCTCTATCGCTGTAACGCCTTGCTGGACGTCGCAGAGCGCATCGCCAGACAGGACAAGCGTCTTCATCGCCTCGATATCGGGGCTGATCATCCGCTCATCATCGAAGGGGGCTGCGTGATCGCGGATTGTTCGGATCGCATGCTGGAGGCTGGGGCTTGTCGCAAGCGGCGTGCGAAACTCAACGCCTTGTGCGCCGCATAGCGCTTCAATACCGAGTATCCCCGCCAGATTTTCGTTCATTTCAAGCAATCGGCGCGCCGCATGGCAGGCCATGGACACATGGTCTTCCTGATTGGCGGAGGTCGGTGTGGAGTCGACGGAACGGGGATTCGACAGCGCCTTGTTTTCGCTCATCAGGGCGGCTGATGTGACCTCCGCGATCATCAAGCCCGATTTGAGGCCGGGATCGAGCGCAAGAAATGCAGGAAGCCCAAAGCTGAGGCTGGGATCCACAAGCATGGCAATTCGGCGCTGGGCGATGCTGCCGATTTCCGCTATGGCGATGGCCGTCTGGTCCGCAGCAAGTGCCACGGGCTCTGCGTGGAAATTGCCGCCGGAAACGATGTCGCCATCAGACAGGACGAGCGGATTGTCCGTCGCGGCATTCGCCTCGATTTTCAGGGTAGCCGCGACCTGGCGGAGCTGGTCCAGGCAGGCGCCGATGACTTGGGGGGCACATCTCAGGCAATAAGGATCCTGAACGCGCTCATCGCCGGTCAGATGACTTTCGCGAATTTCTGAGCCGGCAAGAAGTTCGCGTAGCCGCCGCGCACTGTCGATCTGGCCGCGATGGCCGCGCAATTGATGGATCTCATCATGGAAGGGGGCGCTTGAACCCATGGCGGCATCGATTGAAAGCGCGGCAGTTGTCAGAGAACAGAGGGCCAGTCGCCAGGCACCGAACAGGCCAGCGAGCGCGAGCGCGGTAGACGCCTGGGTGCCGTTGAGAAGCGCAAGACCTTCCTTGGCCTGAAGCTCGAAGGACGCGATGCCGGCCATTTGCAATGCCCGACCGGCTGGTATCCTTTCACCCTGATAAAAGACGTCGCCTTCCCCGATCAGGGCAGCGGCCATATGGGCGAGCGGCGCCAGATCACCCGATGCCCCGACAGACCCTTGTGCGGGGATAACCGGTATGATGCCCGCGCTGTAGACTTGCTGGATCCGGTCGACCAGTTCGACGCGAACGCCGGAGGCGCCTCGGGCAAGCGAAATACATTTCAGCGCCATCATCAGACGGACGATATTCGCCGGCAAAGGCTCGCCAATGCCGGCTGCGTGCGAGCGGACGAGATTCTTCTGCAACAGGGCCAGGCTGTCCCCATTGATCCTGACGGAAGCCAGCTTGCCAAAGCCTGTATTCACGCCGTAAATTGTCTCGCCCTCCCCAATCCGCCGGGAGAGCGTCCCCACAGAGTCGGCAATCCGGGGATAGGCGCCGGGATGAATCTGGAAATGGGTGGAGTGCCTGTAGAGGGACTCCAGATCATCGAGTGACACCTTGCCGGGCTCAAATTGAACCATCACATATAATTCCTGTTCGAGAGACGCATATGGAGCGGGCTGCGGCCGATCCAGTAGGAAAGGTCGGCGGGGTGCGCGACGTCCCAGACGGCCAATTCGGTCTTGGCCCCTTGCGTGATTTCACCATACATCCCTGCCAGTCCGAGCGCCTTTGCGGCGTTCCGGGTCGTGCCGGCCAGTGCCTCTTCAGGAGTCAGGGAGAATTGGATGCAGGCCATGTTCATCGCAGCAAGAAGCGAGGACAGGGGAGAGCTGCCTGGATTGCAGTCGGTCGCGATGGCTATGTCGACCCCATGCTTGCGAAGGGCGGCGATGGGCGGTAGCTTCGTTTCCCGGAGCGTATAGAAGGCGCCGGGCAGGAGGACAGCCACGGTTCCGGCGCGGGCAAATTCCGGAACATCCGTCTCTGACAGGAATTCGAGATGATCCGCCGAAAGGGCCGAATACCGCGCCGCCAGCAAGGCGCCTTTCAGATCTGAAATCTGTTCGGCATGCAGCTTCACAGGCAGTCCGAGTGAAGCTGCAGCCTGAAAGACGCGCTCGATCTGAGCCGGGGAAAAGCCGATTGTTTCACAAAACCCGTCTACCGCATCGACCAGGCCTTCCTCTGCGGCGCGGACCAGTCCCGGAATGGCAACCTCGTCGATATAATTATCAGGCCGGTCCTTGAAAGCTGGAGGGAGGGCATGCGCGGCCAGCCAGGTCGTGACGATTTTCACGGGCCGCAACGCTTCGAGCTTTCTGGCCACCCGGAGCATGCGAATCTCGTCTTCTATGGTGAGCCCGTATCCCGACTTCACTTCCACGACGGCAACCCCGTCGCTGATCAGGTCATCAAGGCGTCGCAGGGATGCGGACACCAGTGCCTCAAAGCTGGCAGTGCGGGTCGATTCGACCGTGGAGTTTATGCCGCCGCCGCTTCTGGCAATCTCTTCATAGCTCACCCCCTGAAGACGCTGTTCGAATTCCTTCGCGCGATTGCCGCCGAAGACCAGATGCGTGTGACAATCAATAAGCGCAGGCGTCACGAGTCGGCCCTGCAAGGATTGCTCTGCCATTTCGCTTCGTTTGCCTGGGACCGCGCCAGAGCGGCCGACCCATTCGATCAGGCCGTCGCGTTGGAGAATCGCGGCATCCTCGATCAGTCCGTAACTCGGCCGACCGGACTCCATAGTGGCAACAGTGCAATCGGTGAACAGGGTGGGTCGTGTCATCGCTCTTGTCTTATGGCAGCAACATATTTATATGTACACACATAATAAAAGGGCGTGCAAGACAAGATGACCATCGAAATTTCTGCCAGTCAGATGCTGTCCGCCAGAGGGTGGCTGCATGATGCCAAGATCAGTATCGACGCCGAAGGATATGTGGTCGACATTGCGCCAAATGATGGTCCAGTGCGACCATTCCGTAGGCGTTCTTCTGCCAGCCATGGGCAACGTTCACAGTCACAGTTTCCAGAGGGCCATGGCCGGGCTGGCTGAGCGTCGCGGACCGACAGCAATCGATGATTTCTGGACCTGGCGTCAGGTCATGTACCGGTTTCTGGAGCTTCTTTCTCCTGATGACATCGAAGTCATCGCGGCTCAAGTCCAGATGGAAATGATGGAGGCGGGTTATGCGGCGCAGGCAGAATTCCATTATCTTCATCATGCGCCCGGCGGCAAGATTTACGACCAACTCGACGAGACGTCCCTGAGGCATTTCAAGGCCGCCGAGCTCACCGGCATCGGCTATACTCATCTTCCGGTTCTTTATATGCAGGGCGGGCTTGATGGGCGCCCGCTGGAGGGGGGGCAAACACGGTTTGGCTGCGATCTCCAGCAATTTTCGGACCTTTATGAATCTCTCGCGGCGCGGCTCGGGGGCATGCCGGACGACTTCAAACTCGGTGTGGCGCCGCATTCGCTACGCGCCGTGTCATCAGAAGGCATGGAGTTGGCGCTCAGCCTCTCCCCGAACGGGCCAATCCATATACATGCCGCAGAACAGATCGGCGAGGTGAGGGAAGTGGTCGAAATTCTGGGCTCCCGACCCGTGCGCTGGCTTCTCGATCATATGCCCGTCGATGCGCGCTGGTGCCTGATCCATGCCACACAGATGGAGCCGGAGGAGACGCTGGCTCTGGCCAGGTCCGGGGCGGTGGCTGGGATTTGCCCGATTACCGAGGCCAATCTCGGGGACGGAATCTTTGATGGGCATCGCTTTCTGGGCGCGGGTGGAATGATTGGGATTGGTTCGGATTCGAATGTCAGGATTGGTCTCACCGAGGAGCTTCGGATGCTCGAGGTCTCGCAGAGGCTTCGGGATGGTAAGCGATCGATTCTCACAGATGACCAGACATTGTCGAATGGACGGTATCTGTACGAACGCGCCGCGCGAGGATCGGCGCGCGCCCTCGGGCGGAATGCGGGGCGGATTGAAGTCGGCGCCCTGGCAGATTTTATCGCGCTCGACCTCAATTCACCTGTCCTGGGTGCCTTGCGGGAGGACGCAATCCTTGACGCATGGATTTTTGCGGGCACGGATGACATTGTTACTCATGTCTGGTCGGCGGGGCGGCATATGGTCAGGGACGGGGCTCATGTGAACCGCCACGAGATACAGGCGGCATATTCCGAGCTGAATGTCCGATTGAGGGGGAGACTATGACCAAGATGACGCACCAAATCATTCGCCAATCCATTCTCGAGCGGATTCAGAAGGGGGAGTGGGGGCTCGGGGATCTGATCCCGGGCGAGGCGTCCCTCGCCGAAGAATACGGGTGTGCCCGCACAACGATCAATCGCGCGCTGCAGGGGCTCGCAGATGAAGGTCTTGTCGTTCGCAAGCGGAAAGGAGGAACGCGGGTCTGCAACATGCCTGTCCGACAAGCTAGGTTCGACATTCCAATCGTGCGTGAGCAGGTGGAAGCATTTGGAGGGCATTATCGCCATCAGGTCCTGCGCAAGGTCGAAAAAGTGCCGCCCTTGTCAGTTCGTACGCGGCTTGGCTTGGAAAAGGGAACCAAGGCGTTACAGCTGGACACGGTGCATCTGGCCGATGGCCGACCGTTTGCGTATGAAGCGCGCTGGGTCAATCTGAAAGTTGTGCCCCAGATGAGGAGCGCGCCTTTCGACGAGGTCAGCGCAAATGAGTGGCTGGTTCAGACCGTTCCGTTTTCCAGTGGCGATGTGTCGTTCAGTGCCGTCGCGGCTGGCAAGGATGTCGCAAGCGCGCTGGAGTGCAAGGAGGGGGATGCGCTGTTTGTCATCGACCGTACCACGTCGCTCGCGGGGGAATTCGTCACGACGATGAAGCTTTTCTATCGCGAAGGGTATCAATTGTATTCGCGTCTTTAACGCTGGTAGGCCCGGCATCGGGGAACAGGGCATGCTCTGACCGGTTTTGTTGCAGGAAATGATCAGAATCCCGGCATCTGTACGTGCGACGATCCTGCCTGGGCATAGCGAGGGCGGCGGGTCGGCATGTGACCATTGCGGGTTTGTCGAGACCTCTCTAGGCTGACGCCAAATCGAATGAACATTCCAGGCCAGAAGGACCCCTCAATGTCGGTGCGTACCCGCAAAATTGCCTTAGGCCCTCTTGAGATCTCCATTCTGCAATATCTCTGGAAGCGCGGACCGGCCGAGGTCAAGACGGTTCACCATGATCTGGGGCGCAAGGGCGGGCAGTCCTGCAACACATTCCAGTCGGCGATGGACCGTCTCTTCAAAAAGGGATTGTTGTCGCGTCACAAGGTCAGCCATGCTTTCCTCTACGAGGCGTCCGTAAGCCAGTCTCAAGTCGTCACCCGTGTGATGGATGATGTTCTGAAGACGTTGTCCGAGAATTCCCGCGATGACTATCTGCTGGCATTTCTCGACCATGCGGCAGAGTCCGACAGTGCTGCGCTTGATACGCTCGAACGTCTGATCAAGGAGAAACGACAGGAGCAGAACGACGCAAGGCGAGGAGAAGATGATGGGTAATGCCACCTTCCTGACCAATCTCGGAATCGCGTTTTTTGCGGCCTTGCTTGCCGCTCTCATCATCGGTGCCGTCCAAAGCGCCGTATGGCCCCGGTTTCACCGGCATCTTTCTCAGCTCAGTCCCCGACAATATGGGCGCGCGATCTTCGGCTATGCGTCGGTTCCCTTCGTGGTCAGCCTGGCCTTGTTTGTCTCTTGCGCGGCAGTGCCGACATCTGCCGGGTTCAACAGTATGCCCACGCATTGTCATTACGAAATGATGGTGACCTCTTGCCGCCCACATGAACCTATGTTGCTGACGCGGCTCGCTGTTCTCGGTTTTCTGGCCGTGCTGGCGCTTCTTACGATGCCCATTGTCCTTATTTTTGTGCACCGCATGCGCCTGCATGGCCGAGTCATTCGAGATCTGGAAACCTGGAGCCGGTATGATCCGGAACTGGGGGCCTGGGTTGTCAAATCCCGGACCATTTCCGCATTTTGCGTTGGCATAGTACGGCGGCGGATTTTCGTAAGCGAAGGCTTGCTCGCAAGCATTGTTCCCGAGCAGGCCCGGATTGTCCTTGATCATGAACGCGCTCATGCGCGGCGCGCGGATGCCCTATCGCTGTTCGCGCTTCAGGTCCTGACCTTACCATTCTTTCCCAGTGCAAGGCGCGGTCTCGCCGACGAATTTCTGATTGCGGTTGAATATGAATGTGATCGATATGCCGCCAGCCAATGCGGTGATCGATTGGCGGTGGCAGAGGCCCTCATAACGCTGGGCCGGTTGCGGCAGCAAAAGCGCTCATGCGAGCCAGAAACGGCATCCTTGAGTGTTTTTTCCGTGCTTGGGCAATCCCTGGAGCGTCGGATCAGTTGGTTGGTTCAGTCCCCTTTACCGATGCGTGATAGTGGGGCTGTGCTTGTTGAGCGGCTTGTTTGCTATGCGGTCATCGTGTCCTTCATAGTTGCAGAACCGGTTCATCATGGTCTCGAACAGGTCTTGATGCTCGCGTTTAACTGATAAATTCAAGGCGCAGCCGAGTTTTTGAGGCAGAATTTCAGGATTCCATTATCGACCTCTTGAAATAAGGCGGCAAGGCCCGGCCGCATGCTTTCAGCGTAAGTCTTCATAAGTTGGCAGACAGCGCCCAAAATTTGTTATGTGCACGCATAATGGTAATTGCTCGGTCAAAAAAATGTTGACGCTGCTATTTTTGACAATAACAATACAGTTCTTCGAAAGGCTTCTTGTGAAGTTTTGGAAGTGGTGTTGGTGCGGGAGTGAGGCCATCCTCAAGCTTGTTGGTGGCTTACAGACTGAATACAGCGGATTTCTGCACGCTATCCGAGGGGGAGTGCCAGTTGAGTCGATTAAATTCATCAGGGGACTGTAGAGTCAGTCCAGATGCGTTCGGGTGTCGAGGTTTATTTGCGCCTGCAATTTACGCAAAAAACCGATCATTCGTCGGTTTTTTGTTCGAGGTTGATCAAATCCTTGGCGGTGGCGCCGAAGATCAATGGCATGCCTCGGATTTAGTCTAACTGTCATTGGTCCCGAGACTGCTCGGGTAGCAATGTATGCAACCATAGGAGTGGTGAAATGAAAGTGAATGGTTCGGGGAGTGCCAGGGGGTTTGCAAATAAACTCATGGTGACAACAGCAATGACTTTGGGCGTCTCGTTCATCGTTGCGGCGGCCGCGTCCGGGCAGGAGGTCGACATGGTCCCTGCCAGCCAGGAGGAGGTCGCGACCCAGGAAAAAGTTGTGGTAACGGGAAGCCGTATTCAACGCAGTGATCTGACGAGTGTGGGGCCGCTGGCTGTTCTTGATGAGCAGGAAATATACGCAACTGGTATCACAAATGTGGAAGAGCTTCTGCAGACTCAGTCGTTTTCGGCGGGTTTTGCCGGCAATGCCAATGCTGCCTACTGGGTGTCGGGAGGCTGGGGAACGGCGCAGGTCAATCTGCGCGGTCTCGGTCCTAACCGGACGCTCGTACTGCTGAATGGCCGACGGGTTGTCGCGGGTGGTTCAGGGGCAAACAGCTCTGTAGACCTGAACATGATCCCCGTGTCGCTCCTCGAACGGGTGGAAGTCCTCAAGGACGGCGCATCGGCAGTCTATGGCGCGGATGCTGTGTCCGGCGTTGTCAACCTGATCACGAAAGATGAATTTGACGGGTTCAGACTCGATACCAAGTTCGGCATTTCGGATGAGGGGGACGCTGAAGAATATCTGGTCGACATGACCTGGGGCGTCACCAATGATCGCGGCAGCCTGATGTTCAATGCGAGTTATCAGAACAATCTTGCCGCGCCCCTGGATGTGCGAGCGCCCTGTGCGTTGGCCGACCTGGATGGGGACGGGGATCTCGAATGCACCTCAGGAAGTTCGAGCACGGCGGGTGGCCGCGCCGTATTGCCGAATGGCGATCAGATCAATTTCATTGGTGGCGACGCCTATGAGCCTTTCAGCCTTGCCGCGCATGGGTTTAATTCCAATCCCTTCTTCAATGCGTCGAATCCTGTCGAACGCGTCAGCTTTGCGGCCATCGGAAAGTATGACCTCAATGATTCGACGCGCTTCTTCAGTGAAGCCTTGTTCAACTGGCGAACGTCGAACCAGCCAGGATCTCCTGCAACCTTGAGCAATATTTCGTTTGATGCATCGCATCCGACAAATCCGACCGGTGAAGACATCATTCTCCTGCGGCGCCGGACCGCCGAATTCGGTTCCAGACAGTTCGAGCAGGATGTTTCGACCTGGAGACTCGTCGCCGGTGTCGAAGGCGATTTATGGGATGGCTGGAATTACGATCTGTCTCTCAACTGGGGCCGAAACACTGCTGTTGATGCGTTGAAGAACAATATCAATACGCGCCGCCTGGCCGAGACGCTGGATCCCACGCTGTGTGGAATGAATGGAATTCCTTGTGCGGATATTCTGGGTGAGGGCGACCTGACTTCAGAAGTGGGAGATTATATCCTGATCAATCAGCGCGACACTGGCGGGAATGAGCAGATCAGCTTCACCGGCAATATCTCGGGCGCGCTGTTTGACCTGCCTGCCGGACCTGTGGGTTTCGCTGCGGGGTTCGAGTATCGTGAAGACAAGGGCTGGCTTGAGCCAGATTCCCTGCTGGTCGCGGGGGATGCGCTCGGCAATGCGCAGGATCCGGTCAGCGGCTCGATCGAAGCCCAGGAGCTCTATGCAGAGGTCAATGTGCCGCTGGTGCGCGACCTTCCACTCGCCCAAGCGGTAGATCTTGATCTGGCTGTGCGATATTCCGATTACGATCTGTTCGGTTCGGATGAAAACTACAAGGTCGGACTAAACTGGCAATTGGTGCAGGACTTCAAACTCCGCGGCACCTATTCAACTGCCTTTCGGGTTCCAAGCGTCACGGAACTGTTTTCCGGCGTGAGCGAAGGTCAGATCCCGACAGCCGACCCCTGTTCCAACTGGGCGACAATGGATCCGTCCAGTGCGGTTTATCAGAACTGTCAAGCTGCCGGCGTGCCGGTAGGCTACACCCAACTCGGGTCAGCCATTCTGACCGATCAGGGGGGCAACCCGAACCTTGAACCGGAGGACGCTGCCACATTCACGGTTGGTGCTGTATACCAGCCAAGTTTCGTCCCTGGACTGTCCATCACGCTCGATTATTTCGACATCGACATTCAGGATGCCATTCGGCAGACATCCGGATCCACGAAACTCGCCTCCTGCTACACATCAGTCGGCCTGTCCCATCCATTCTGCGGACCCACGCACCATACGCGTAATGCCCTGACCGGAGACATCGACTTCCTGTCTGCGCAGAGCGCCAATACCGGTGACGAAGTCATGCAGGGCATCGATATCAGCGCCAGCTATGATTTCGCGACTGGCAACATCAAGCACTCCGTGGAAGTTCAAGCCACACATCTGATGAAGTACGAAGTTACCGCATTTGATGGGGACACGCCCTTTGTTTATGATGGCGGTGTAGGCTGTTGTGATGGTGGCTATCCATCCTGGCGTGCGACCGGGTCCTGGTCGGCCAGTTCCGGCCCATGGCATGGAACCTATAATGCGCAGCTGATTGGTTCAGCAACGGACTATTATGGTGCGCCCGGAGCCATCGGTACTGATATTGATGCTGTTCTCTACCACAATGTCCAAGGTGGATACCAGCTTACAGAAAACCTGAAATTGAGCGCTGGTGTTGACAATCTGTTCGACAAGAAGGCCCCCTACGTCAGATCTTGGTCGGACGGAAATACCGATACCATGACCTATTCCTTGCTCGGGCGATATTTCTACGCGCGTGCAACCTGGGTCCTGGACTAAGTGCTCAGGCAGTTGCCGGTTTGAGGGGCGCCCCCTCCCTCGAGCCGGCAACTCGCCACCCTCCCCAGTCACATATATCATATTGGAGTTTGAGATGTTGCTCACGCGAATGAAGGCAGTTACCGCGCTCATCGCATCATTGGTCCTGCTTTCGCCCGTCGCCCATGCACATGGTATTTCGGAGGAAGCACGTCGCAGAATGCTTGAAGGGGGAGATCTGCAATATCTCATCCTGGGCGCCGAACACATGATCACCGGGTATGATCATCTGCTCTTCCTGTTTGGGGTCATGTTCTTCCTGACAAGTTTTTCCTCAATACTCCGCTTCGTGACAGCCTTCACGATCGGCCATACAATCACACTGATTTCCGCCACATATCTGGGCATTACGGCCAATTACTTCTTTATCGATGCAATCATTGCTCTGACAGTTATCTACAAGGGGTTTGAAAACCTTGATGGTTTCCCGAAAGTCTTCGGGACAAAGTCACCCAATCTCTTGTTCATGGTTGTGCTGTTCGGCCTGATTCATGGGTTCGGCCTGTCGACACGGCTTCAGCAGCTGCCCATCCGGGAAGATTCCGGCCTGCTGATGCACATTCTGTCATTCAATGTGGGCGTGGAATTCGGTCAGATCGCCGCGCTAATAGTGATGTGGATCGCTCTGAACCTGCTTCGGCGCACAAGGCATTTCGGATCTGCGAGTGTTTTCATCAATGCAGGCCTCATATTTGCTGGTTTTGCCCTGTTCCTGATGCAGACCCACGGCTTGTTCCATACGACCATGCGGGAAGACTATCCGATCAGCCGGGACGATCACATCCATGCCCATCTCGAAATGGGATCTATGGGACAGACCACAGCTCCGGCATCGTCCCCTTCGCCCACTACGGATTCCGCAAAACCTGCGGTGTCCGAGCAGACGAGTGACGAGGTGCATGGTCATTCACATGCGGCTGACGGGTCGCATTTCATGCCCGGAGAGGTGGAGCCGGCCATGACGGTTGGGGCGACACCGACTTCGCCTGAATACATTCAGCTGGCGAACAATGTGGAGATCATCGAAAGTGTCCAGGAGGCCATGAACAGTGGCAGCGCCACGTTCACGCA
>JGI24655J20075_1000171_pt1 | contig 29913 bp, 30 predicted proteins | sample MalvirmetaMSP112_FD_20075 | JGI IMG/M metagenome (IMG submission 20075) | reverse complement strand
CGGGAACGCGAACCGCAGGTTGTGACGGATGCCACAAGATTTCCGCGAAAATTTCGCACCCGCCGCAGGATCAACAAACTAAGGAGGCGGGCCCCATTTGATATGTCATAGATTATAAAAGCGGCGAAAAAAGATGCGGATCGCCGGAACGCAATCGCCACATCATCGTTGATATCACAACCGAGTGATTATCACCCGGAACTTCTAAAGGAGTATCAACAATGAAACGTATTCTTGGCACAACCGCAATCATCCTGAGCTTGACTGGTCCCGCATTTGCAGATGCACATGCAGCTGGTTTTGGTACCGTGACAGCGCAAGAAACTGACTTCTTCGCGTCCGACCTGATCGGCATGCGTATCTACAATTCCGAGACAGAAGTTGAAGCAAACTCCACCATCGCCGCTGACGGCGAAAAGGAATGGGACGACATCGGCGAAATCAACGACGTCCTGCTGGATTCCGAAGGCAACGTTAAGGCCGTAATCCTCGGCATTGGCGGCTTCCTCGGCATGGGTGAGCGTGACGTAAGCGTGAACATGGACGAGATTCGCATCGTGACCGAAGAAGGTGACAGCGACGACCGTTTCCTCGTGGTGAACACAAGCAAAGAGATGCTTGAAAAAGCCCCAGCGTTCGAACGTATGGACGACGAAGCTGACATGGAAACCGAAGCAAACATGGACGCCAACGCCGACATGAANGCTGACACAGACATGGCAGCGACCGACATGAACGCCGAAGCTGAGGTCGACACAGAGACCGAAATGGAAGCGGATGCCGAAGCACTGGCAAACGAAGCTGAAATGGAAGCCGAAGAAGCAGCCGCTGAAACAGAGCAGGCCGTTGATGAAGCGACCACCGAAATGGCCGAAGGGGCAAACGAACTTGAGCAAGACATGGAACGCCCCATGCTGACAGCCCCAGCGGTTGAGCGTGAAGGCTATGCCAACGCCACAGCTGATGAAGTTGCCGCGCTGACAGCAGAAGACCTTGAAGGGTCCTATGTTTACGGTGCCAACGACGAGACCGTCGGTGAAATCGGTGCCCTTGTTATGGGTGACAACGGCGAAGTTGGCCAAGTTGTGATCAACGTCGGTGGTTTCCTGGGCATTGGCGAAAAGCCAGTAGCCGTTACATGGGACGAGCTGCAAATCATGAAGAACGCTGAAGGCGACGACTTCCGCATCTACATCGACAGCAGCGAAGAAGCGCTGGAAGCACAGCCCGAATACCAAGGCTAAGCGTAACGCTCAGTCAAATTCGGCAATAGCTTGCTGAAAAGCTGACCAAGACGGGATCGTTTCGAAAGGAACGGTCCCGTTTTTTATGGCTCTGCGCGATGTGACGTGATGCCGGACCAAGCGCAACTTGCACGGTGCGCTTCATTTCGGTATCCCGAAGCGAAATGTAACCCTGTCGGAGTATACCACATGGCCAGACCCAAGATCGCGCTTATCGGCGCAGGGCAAATCGGGGGCACGCTTGCCCATCTCGCAGCAATCAAGGAACTGGGCGACGTTGTCCTGTTCGACATCGCCGAAGGTATCCCGCAGGGTAAGGCCCTCGATATCGCAGAATCGGGCCCATCCGCCAAATTCGACGCGACCATGACCGGCGCGAACGACTACTCTGAAATCGCTGGCGCAGACGTTTGCATCGTGACTGCCGGTGTTGCGCGTAAGCCCGGTATGAGCCGTGATGACCTGCTGGGAATCAACCTGAAGGTCATGAAATCGGTTGGCGAAGGCATTGCTGCCCACGCACCAGACGCATTCGTTATCTGTATCACCAACCCGCTGGACGCGATGGTTTGGGCGCTGCGCGAATTCTCCGGTCTGCCCCACCACAAGGTGTGCGGTATGGCCGGTGTGCTTGATTCGGCACGCTTCCGTCATTTCCTCGCGACTGAATTCAATGTCTCCATGAAAGACGTCACTGCCTTCGTTCTGGGCGGCCACGGCGATACAATGGTGCCCCTGACGCGCTATTCCACCGTTGCGGGTATCCCATTGCCTGATCTGGTGAAAATGGGCTGGACCACACAGGATAAGCTGGACGCGATCGTTCAGCGGACCCGTGATGGCGGTGCCGAAATCGTTGGCCTGTTGAAAACCGGTTCGGCATTCTACGCGCCTGCGACATCGGCAATCGAAATGGCCGAAGCCTATCTGAAAGACCAAAAACGCGTTCTGCCATGCGCCGCCTATGTTGACGGTGCCTATGGTCTGGACGGCTTCTACGTCGGCGTGCCCACCGTGATCGGTGCTGGTGGCGTCGAACGTGTGGTCGAGATTGCGATGAACAAGGACGAACAGTCCATGTTCGACAACTCTGTGAACGCCGTTAAAGGCTTGGTCGATGCGTGCAAAGGCATCGATGAATCGCTGAAGTAATACCCTAGGGTGAAGCGGGCGGGTGTGGTCGAGATCACAATAAACCCCGCCCGCTGCACCTGCACTTTGCTATTGGACGATCCCGCGGGGTGATGCCAAAGCCGCTCTCTCCCCCCGCTCAGATCAGTCTCCGCAGCTAGCCAAAACTGCCGCGTCGCAAATTGAAGACATGCGCATCATGCGGCGCGTAAACGGACGCTTGGGGCTGAGTTTTCGCCCAAACCGTCGCCGAAAAGCCCGATGAATTTGGTTGGCTTTTGTTCTTGTGATCACAGCTGGAAAATTAGTGATCACAAATTGTGGAAATGTCCGGCGCTAACCGAAGGGTTTGGGCAACTGCGCCAATAAACCGCTTCAAATTCACGCCTCTGGACGTGACAGTCCCAAAAATACCGTTATCTATGACCGCAACCTGACGAGAAAAGGAATCCATCATGGCAGATGTGAACCGGGGCAATCGCCCGCTGTCACCCCACCTGACGATCTATCGCCCGCAACTGACCTCCATGACGTCGATCCTGACGCGGATCACCGGCAACGCGATGCTGGTCGCCGCGCTGCTGATCGTCTGGTGGTTCCTCGCGGCGGCAACGTCGGCGGAGTATTTTGATATCGCGAACGGTTTCATCACCAGCTGGTTCGGTGATCTGGTCATGTTCCTGTCGCTGCTGGGGCTGTGGTATCACACGCTGGCCGGTATCCGGCACCTGATCTGGGACAACGGCTATGCGCTGGATATCCCGACGGCTGAAAAGCTGGGCTGGGCCGCGCTGATCGGTTCAGTCGTTTTGACCATCATCACCGCGCTGATCATCTGAGGGATAGACACATGGCTTATTTGACAGACCGCAAACGCGCTATGGGCATGGGCTCGGCCAAATCGGGCACCGCACATTTCTGGGCGATGAAAGTCAGCTCTGTTGCGCTGCTGATCCTGATCCCGCTTTTCGTCTTTACCTTCGGGTCCGCCCTTGGGGGCACCTACGAAGAGATCATCGCCTACTACAGCAGGCCTTTCCCCGCGATCGTCGCCGCCCTGACGCTGATCGTTGGCTTCAAACATTTTAACGACGGTGTCCAAGTGCTGATCGAGGATTACGTCCACGGGCTGTCGCAGAAAGTTGCGATCATCCTGATGACCTGCCTCAGCTATGGTGCGGCCGCGGTTGGCGTTTTCGCCATCGCCCGCATCGCGCTTTAACACACGCCTACGCTATACCGGAGACCGAGACATGGCTGCATATGAATATGAAACGCATGAATATGATGTCGTTGTCGTGGGGGCTGGCGGCGCTGGCCTGCGTGCGACACTTGGCATGGCAGAGCAAGGGCTGAAAACAGCCTGCGTGACCAAAGTTTTCCCGACCCGTTCGCACACGGTTGCGGCGCAGGGCGGTATCGCGGCGTCGCTGTCCAACATGGGCCCCGATAACTGGCAGTGGCATATGTATGACACGGTCAAGGGCTCTGACTGGCTGGGTGACACCGATGCGATGGAATACCTCGCACGCGAAGCCCCAAAAGCGGTGTACGAGCTTGAACACTACGGTGTGCCTTTCTCGCGGACCGAAGCGGGCAAGATCTACCAGCGTCCCTTCGGCGGCCACACTACCGAATTCGGCGAAGGCCCCCCCGTGCAGCGGACCTGTGCCGCAGCCGACCGGACCGGCCACGCTATCCTGCACACGCTTTACGGTCAGTCGCTGAAGCATAACGCGGAATTCTACATCGAGTATTTCGCCATTGATCTGATCATGTCGGATGATGGTGTGTGTCAGGGTGTGCTGTGCTGGAAGCTGGACGACGGCACCATGCACCTGTTCAGCGCCAAGATGGTTGTTCTGGCGACAGGTGGCTATGGCCGTGCCTATTTCTCGGCGACATCGGCGCATACCTGCACCGGCGACGGCGGCGGTATGGCGGCGCGTGCGGGCCTGCCTTTGCAGGATATGGAATTCGTGCAATTCCACCCCACCGGAATCTATGGCGCGGGCTGTCTGATCACCGAAGGCGCGCGTGGCGAAGGCGGGTATCTGACCAACTCCGAAGGCGAACGCTTTATGGAGCGGTATGCCCCCACCTACAAAGACCTTGCCAGCCGTGACGTTGTTTCGCGCTGTATGACGATGGAAATCCGNGAAGGCCGCGGTGTGGGCGAGAACAANGACCACATCCACCTGCACCTGAACCACCTGCCCAAGGAAACGNTNGANCTGCGTCTGCCCGGNATCTCNGAATCCGCGCGCATCTTTGCNGGNGTNGACCTGACCAAGGAACCGATCCCGGTTCTGCCGACCGTACACTACAACATGGGCGGCATCCCCACCAACTATTGGGGCGAAGTGCTGGCACCGACCGAAGACGCGCCGGACCGCGTGGCNCCGGGCCTGATGGCCGTGGGCGAAGCNGGCTGTGCCTCGGTACACGGGGCGAACCGCTTGGGTTCGAACTCTCTGATCGATCTTGTGGTCTTTGGCCGTGCCGCCGCGATCCGCGCGAAAGAGGTCGTCGACGCAGAGGCCCCCGTGCCGACGCCGAACCAGAAATCGGTCGATGCCGCCTTTGAACGCTTCGACAGCCTGCGCTATGCCAAGGGCCAGATCCCGACCGCCGAGCTGCGGCTTGAGATGCAGAAAACCATGCAGGCCGATGCTGCGGTTTTCCGTACCGACAAGACGCTGAACGAAGGCAAGGTCAAGATGGACGAGGTCGCCGGCAAGATCGCTGACCTGCACGTGACCGACACATCGCTGGTCTGGAACTCTGACCTGATGGAAACGCTTGAGCTGACCAACCTGATGCCGAACGCTGTGGCCACAATCACCGCCGCTGCTGCCCGCAAGGAAAGCCGCGGGGCGCATGCCCACGAAGATTACCCTGATCGCGATGACGAGAACTGGCGCAAGCACAGCCTCGCGTATTTCGACGGGAACGCGGCAACGCTCAGCTACCGTGGTGTGCACCTTGATCCGCTGACCGAGGAATCCGAAGGCGGGATCGACATGAAAAAGATCGCACCCAAAGCACGGGTCTATTGATCTGAAACCCTGCCTCCGCTTTTGGGGGCAGGGGACCAAACCGGGGGCCATGCCCTCGTCCTGCAGGCGGAGGGCAGGCGACATGAAACAGTTTATCGCTATGACCATGATTTTGGCCGCGTCCGCTTGTGCGCAAGCAACGCAGCAGGTCGACAGCATCGCCCGCGAAGGCACCAAGGGGGTCATCACCGAAACCCTTGCCACGCGCTTTCCGCAGGTGCCCAAGCAGCTGATCACGCCCTTCACCGATTGTATCGTCGACAATGCCGATGCGGCTCAGGTGCGCGTCTTCGCCAAATCCGCCGTGATCGGCGTGGATGACACCACCGTCGCCACCGTGCGCGCCGTACTGTCACGCCCCGAAACCGTGCAATGCCTGTCGCGTTCCGCTGGCAGCGTCCCGGGGTTGCTGGGCTAATGGGTCACCCGAACGTCACGCCGGATACGCAGGGCAAGGATGCAGGCCATATGGCCGATCTGCGCGCGCAATTCCGTGACGGGGACACCAGCGAACGCACCCGCATCAAGGCGCAGCTTGGCCCCACACAGGTGGAGTTCGCTGACATCCGCATGGTGGTGGACCCGCGCGATAACTACACCGAAACCTGCCTTTGGCTGAACGAATACCCGCCCGAGATCAAATCGCTGGTGGCTTTGGTCGAACTGGTGGAAGACCGCAACATGCTGGTCTTTGACATCGGTGCCAACTGCGGGGCCTATTCGATCCCGCTGGCGATGGCCGCAGGCGACGGGTCGCGCGTGGTGGCATTCGAACCCAACCCGCTGATGATTGGCCGGCTTGGCATGAACATCGCGCTGAACAATCTGACCGATCGTGTCCGTATCGAAGGCTGCGCGCTGTCCGACCGTGAGGGGGAGGCGATGCTGAACTTCCGCGGGCACAATTACGGTCAGGCATCGCTGCTCCCGATCGAGGGCAAGCAACAGAACGGCGGCGTGCTGGTGCCCACACGGCCCCTGTCCGCCTTTACACACGCCGCACGGCACCATGACGGCACGATCCTCAAGATCGATGTCGAAGGGGCCGAGGAGGTCGTGCTGAACCCCATCCTCGCGCAGGGCAAATCCGGCGGCTGGCTGCCGGATGCGATCTTGATAGAGGTCCGCCATGCGGATCAGTGGGACGGCGACCTTTGTGCAGAGATACTGGCCGCCGGGTACCGTCAAACCCTGCGCGCCGAGGGAAATGCGCTTTACATCCGAAAGACGTAAGCGCCAGAATTGTAACGAACTGGGCAACTGCCCGACAGACCAGGAGAAGCGATATGGTTCAACTCACGCTCCCCAAGAACTCCCGGATGACGACCGGTAAAACATGGCCCAAACCCGAAGGTGCCAAGAACCTGCGGCAGTTTCAGATCTATCGCTGGAATCCGGATGACGGAAAGAACCCGGCCATCGACACGTATTTCGTCGATATGGACACCTGCGGCCCGATGATTCTGGACGCGCTGATCAAGATCAAGAACGAGATCGACCCGACCCTGACCTTCCGCCGGTCCTGCCGCGAAGGCATCTGCGGATCCTGCGCGATGAACATCGACGGGATCAACACGCTGGCCTGTACCTATGGCGTGGACGAGGTGAAAGGCGCGGTGAAGATCTATCCGTTGCCACATATGCCCGTGGTCAAGGATCTGATCCCCGACCTCACGCATTTCTACGCGCAGCACGCCTCCATCCAGCCGTGGCTTGAAACCAAGACGGCAGAGCCCGCGAAAGAATGGAAACAGTCGATCGACGACCGTGCCAAGCTTGACGGGCTTTANGAGTGCATCATGTGCGCCTGCTGCTCGACATCCTGCCCCAGCTACTGGTGGAACGGCGACCGCTACCTCGGGCCAGCCGCATTGCTGCATGCCTACCGCTGGATCATCGACAGCCGCGATGAAGCCACAGGCGAACGTCTGGACGATCTGGAAGACCCGTTCAAACTGTACCGCTGTCACACCATCATGAACTGCGCCAAGACCTGCCCCAAGGGCCTGAACCCTGCCGCAGCCATCGCCAATATCAAGAAGATGATGGTCGAACGCACCGTTTGATCCCATCGCAACCTGCGCCTCCCGCTGCCCATTGGCGCGGGGGGCGTGACATGTGCTCCCTATGATCCTGATTGCCTTTGCCATCGCTTTTGCGATCGTCGCCTATTTTGCCTACCGTGATAAGGGGGTGCGTGGATGCCGCTGGCGCAAGGACAGTACCCGCGACAAAGGCAGCCTGCAGTTCTACCACTGTGTCGCCTGCGGAGCAGAGGCCTATACCGCCACCCAATCGGCCCCCCGCGACTGTAAGGCCAATGTCGGCGGCCGGCCTCTCTGACGCCGTGCGCGATGGCCTCAGGATCGGACCCAACCGTCAGGAGTTTCCGCTATGACACCGCCCCATGATGCCGACGCCCGCCGCGCTGTTGCGCCCGTGATCTGCTATCCCGTCGAGACGCTGCCCGTGCCTGACATGGCACTTTACGGGCGCGCGCGCGAAACGCTGACCAAAGTGGACGAGGTCACCGTCGCCCCCCGGGAGGCAAGCTGCTTTACCGTGCCTGCGGGGCATTTCTTTCGGATCACCTCGGTCGAGGGGCCACAGGTCGGTGACCTGAACCTCTGGTCGCAAAATGATCTGTCCGAGCGGTTCTACTCCGGCAAAACCCGCGCGCTGCATGGCACGCATATCACCACTGGACAGCGCATGTGGAGCAGTTTTCCCACGCTGCGCCCTATGGCGACGCTGACCCATGATACGCTCGACTGGTACGGCATGGATGCCTTCGGCGGCTCGGTGCATGATGTGATCGGCACGCGCTGTGATCCCTATACCAACCAACTGTTGTCGGGCGGGCAATACCACCATTGCTGCCACTCCAACCTGATCCGGGCCTTGGCGGATCATCAGGGCATGTCCTACGCCGAGGCAGAGCCTTTCGTGCATGACGTGCTGAACGTCTTTATGTGCACCGGCTTTACCCGCGACACCGGCCAGTATTTCATGAAGGCTAGCCCCGTGCGCCCCGGCGACTACCTTGAGTTTTTCGCCGAGATCGACCTGCTTGGCGCGCTCAGCGCCTGTCCGGGGGGGGATTGCTCCGCCAAACACTCCTCGGACGTTGCCGCCTGCTATCCGCTGCTGGTAGAGGTGTTCGCCCCCGCCAAAGGCGCGCTTGAGGGGTGGCAAAGCCCGCCTCCCAACGGCTACGACCGCAGCCACGGGGGCTAAGGGATCGGGATAGCGCCCGGCCGTGCTTCCAAATGGATATAAATCCCCCGCGGAGCGTCCGACGGGGGATCATCGCGCATCAGCTGTTGGGGAAAGCCGCCTGTAGCGCGATTTCTACCATATCGCCAAAGGATTTCTCGCGCTCTTCCGCGGGCAGCGCTTCGCCGGTTTGCAGGTGGTCGCTGACCGTCAGCACCGCCAGCGCACGGCGTTTGTGACGCGCGGCGAGGGTATAAAGCTCTGCCGCTTCCATCTCGACGCCCAGAATACCGTGGCGGGTCATCTGCTCGTCCAGATCGGGGCGTTCGGCATAAAAGACATCCGAAGAATAGATCCCGCCGACATGGGTTTTCGTGCCTTTCGCCTCTGCCGCGTCCACGGCAGCACGCAGCAGGGACCAATCGGCGCAGGGGGCGTAATTCATCTCGCGGAAGATACCGGAAGAAGGCGAGGTAATTGTCGTGGCGGTCATGGCAATAATGACATCGCGAATACCAACCTGCGGCTGCATCCCGCCACAAGATCCAATCCGAATAAGGGTTTGCGCGTTGTATTCGGAAATCAATTCATTGGCATAAATCGACAGCGAGGGCATCCCCATGCCAGAGCCTTGAATAGTGACGCGGTTGCCATTCCATGTGCCGGTGAAACCCAGCATGCCGCGCACTTCATTTACAAGTTTTGCATCTTTAAGGAATGTTTCAGCAGCCCATTTCGCGCGATACGGGTCGCCGGGCATAAGGACTGTTTCGGCAATATCGCCGGGTTTTGCGCCAATATGAATTGTCATGGGATGCTCTTTATATTTCCAAAGCCAAGAGGATGCGCCGAGGGGACGCAATAATCGCACGCGGTGCGCAGGTCAGGCCGATTTACAGTTCCAACGTTTCCGGATCGGTGCCGCTGGCGATCAGGTCGCGGAACCAGTTGGGCTGGCGGCCCTTGCCGGTCCATGTCTGGCTGGGGTCTTCTGGGTTGGCGTATTTCGCGGCAGCTTTCGCGGCTTTGCCCTTTTTCGCACCGCCGGATACTTCATCCAGCGAGAACCCGTATTCGGCGGCTGCTTTTTCAGCGGCTTTGCGGGCTTCTACGCGGTCGCGTTCATATGCGTTTTTAATCGCCATCTTCACGTCTTCCAAATGCTGTTCCAGCTGTTTGTGGGACATTGTGCTTAGATCAATACTCATTCTCGCTCATTCCTTTGTCGAAAAGCCAATTAATGCTTTACGCCAAAAGAATGAACAAACAAAGAGTTTTTGAATTGGCCGCTTTTTATTCGGCGGCCACAGTTTCGGGATCGGCGAGTGTGACGATGTCTGCCATAATTGTATTCAATTCAAAGTCTTTCGGCGTGTAAACGCGGGCGACTCCCATAGCGCGCAATCTTTTGGCGTCTTCTTCTGGAATAATACCACCCACGATTACGGGAATGTGATCCAATCCGGCGGCGCGCATTTGTTTCATTAAATCCTCGACCAATGGAATATGTGATCCCGAAAGAATCGAAAGCCCGACAACGTGATGTTCCCCTACAGCGGCGGCGGAAACAATTTCCGACGGCGTCAGGCGAATACCCTCATAGGCAATTTCCATGCCGCAATCGCGGGCGCGGACGGCGATCTGTTCCGCGCCGTTCGAATGGCCGTCGAGCCCCGGTTTCCCGACAAGGAAACTCAGCCGGCGGCCCAGGCGGCTGCTGACGGCGTCCACGGCGTCGCGCAGGTCGTCCAGCCCCTCGGTCTTGTTTGACCGGCCAGAAGCAACGCCTGTTGGCCCACGGTATTCACCGTGCACGCTGCGCATCTGTTCGGCCCATTCGCCGGTGGTAACCCCCGCCTTGGCGGCGGCGATAGAGGGCTCCATTACATTGCGCCCTTCGGCAGCGGCGGCGCGCAGATCGGCCAGCGCCTTGTCCACGGCGGCCTGATCACGGCTGTCGCGCCATGCGTTCAGACGGTTGATCTGGTCGGCCTCGACCGCGGGGTCCACGACCATGATGCCGCCATCGCCCGTCATCAGCGGCGAGGGTTCGCCCTGTTGCCATTTATTCACGCCCACGACGATGGTCTCGCCGGCCTCGATCCGACCCAGACGGTCCGCGTTGCTTTCGACCAGACGCGACTTCATATAGTCAATCGCCGAAATCGCGCCGCCCATATCGTCAAGGTTCGCCAGCTCGGCCCGTGCGCCCTCTTTCAGCGCTTCGACCTTGCGGTCCACGGCGGGGTTGCCATCGAACAGGTCGTCAAACTCCAGCAGGTCGGTCTCGTAGGCCATGATCTGCTGCATCCGCATCGACCATTGCTGGTCCCACGGGCGCGGCAGGCCAAGCGCTTCGTTCCACGCGGGCAGCTGCACGGCGCGGGCGCGGGCGTTCTTTGACAGGGTCACCGCCAGCATCTCGATCAGGATGCGGTAGACGTTATTTTCGGGCTGCTGTTCGGTCAGCCCGAGCGAGTTCACCTGCACCCCATAGCGGAAGCGGCGATATTTCGGGTCTTCAACGCCATAGCGGTCGCGGCAGATTTCGTCCCAAAGGTCGCCAAAGGCGCGCATCTTGCACATCTCGGTGACAAAGCGGATGCCCGCGTTCACAAAGAAAGAGATCCGCCCCACCAGCATGGGGAAGTCCTCTTCGGGGACGCGGGGGCGCAAGGCGTCCAGTACGGCGGTGGCGGTGGCAAGGGCAAAGGCCAGCTCTTGCTCGGGCGTGGCACCGGCCTCTTGCAGGTGGTAGGAACAGACGTTCATCGGGTTCCACTTGGGCACGTTGGTATAGCAATACTCGGCCACATCCGCGATCATCTTGAGAGACGGGGCAGGCGGGCAGATATAGGTGCCACGCGACAGGTATTCCTTGATCAGGTCGTTCTGCACGGTGCCTTGCAGCTTGGACACATCCGCGCCCTGTTCCTCGGCCACAGCAATATACAGCGCCAGCAGCCACGGCGCGGTGGCGTTGATCGTCATCGAGGTGTTCATCTGCTCAAGCGGGATATCCTTGAACAGGCTGCGCATATCGCCCAGATGCGCCACGGGCACGCCCACTTTGCCGACTTCGCCGCGCGACAGGATGTGATCGCTGTCATATCCGGTCTGGGTGGGCAGGTCGAAGGCGACCGACAGGCCGGTTTGCCCTTTCAAAAGGTTCGCGCGGTACAGCGCATTGGATGCCTCGGCGGTGGAGTGTCCGGCGTAGGTGCGGATCAGCCAGGGGCGGTCTTTTTGCGGTTGCGACATGGGGCGGCCTTTCGTGAATCGAATGGGTAATATTCTTGCGCTGGTCGATTGATACGTGAAATAATCAGGCTCTGTCAATTCGCTGCATTGCGGCATGGGCGAAAGCCGCTGCGTTACGGTCGCGTGTGCCGTGCCTAGGGGTGCCCTATGTGTGGTTGACTGTTTTATGTTGCCCAGACAGCGCGGGTCCTGCAAGGGTTGGGCGATGACGCAAACGATTGAACTTCCCGTCTGGCTTTTCGCGGTGATCCTGCTGTTCGCGGCTGTGACCGCGCTTAGCCATTTCCTGTTGCCCTCGGTCCGGTGGTTCTTTCGCAGACGGCTGGAGAAAGCTGTCGCGCAGCTGAACACGCGGCTGACCCGCCCGATTGAACCGTTCAAGCTGGCGCGGCGGCACGATATGATCCAGCGGTTGATCTATGACCCGCAGATCAGTCAGGCGATTGTGGATCACGCGCGCGCCGAAGGTATCCCCGAGAACGTCGCCTCCGAACAGGCGCGCCGCTATGCCCGCGAGATCGTCCCGAGTTTTAGCGCCTTTGCCTATTTCAGCTTTGGCATCCGGCTGGCGCGGTTTCTGGCGAATGCGCTGTATGATGTGCGCACCGGATCGCAAAACGACGCGGTGATCGAAGGTATCCCGTCAGAGGCCACGGTCATCTTTGTGATGAACCACCGCAGCAACATGGACTACGTGCTGGTGACCTACCTCGCGGGGGAGGCGTCGGCGCTCAGCTATGCTGTGGGGGAATGGGCGCGTGTCTGGCCGCTCAGCCGGTTGATCCGGTCGATGGGGGCGTATTTCATCCGACGCAAGTCGCGCGGCGCGCTGTATCGCAAGGTCTTGGCCCGCTATGTGCAGATGGCGACCGAAGGCGGGGTGACCCAGGCGATCTTCCCCGAGGGCGGGCTGAGCCTGAACGGCAAGTTGATGCCGCCCAAGATGGGGCTGCTTGGCTATGTGCTTGAGGCCGAGTTGAAAGACCGCGATGTCGTCTTTGTACCGGTGGCGATCAACTATGACCGCGTACTGGAAGACCGCGTGTTGATTGCTGCGGACGCGGCAGGCACGCGCCGCTTCGATGCGCAAATCTCGGTAATTTTGAAATTCATTGTTCGCAAGATCTGGCTGCGTCTGCGCGGCAAATTCCTGCGCTTCGGCGAGGCGGTGGTCGTGTTCGGCACGCCGGTACATTTGCGCGACTATGGCGACGCGCCGAATGTGGACGGGCTGGCGCAGGATCTGATGGGGCGGATCGAACACGAGATGCCACTGTTGTTCGTGCCCTTGCTGGCGCGGGTGCTGTTGCTGGCGGAAAAGCCGCTGGATGGCGTCGCGCTGGAACAGGAAATGCAAGGCATGGCCGCGCGGGCCTCTGACGAGGCTACGGTTGTGGCGCAGGACTTCGCCGCCAATGTCGCCAGAGCACGCGATCATCTGGTGCAGCGCGGGATGATCACGGCGTCCGATCGTGGCTATGCCCCCGCCGACGGGCAACGCCCCGCCTTGCGGTTCTACGCCAACTCTATCGCCCATTTCTTTGACAGATAGGTCACACAAGCAAAACTGCTGCCGAAATTGCTGCGACTGCAAAGTCATAAAATTACAATTACAGGTCAAATGGTGTTGCATTGTTGCGCGAAGGATCATATTCCACCAGTAGACGCCGCGATTCTGCACTGCGGCACAAACCTATTCTGACTGTGGAGACCGACATGGCCTTGGACACGAATATCGCGCAATACGACGCACCGGAAAAAGACCTTTACGAGATCGGGGAAATCCCGCCGATGGGCTACGTTCCAAAGCAGATGTACGCATGGACCATCCGCAAGGAACGCCACGGGAACCCCAATACCGCGATGCTCGAAGAGGTCGTGGACGTGCCGACGCTCGACAGTCACGAGGTGCTTGTCCTCGTGATGGCGGCGGGTGTGAACTATAACGGTGTCTGGGCTGCCTTGGGCAAACCCATCAGCCCCTTCGACGGCCACAAGCAGCCCTTCCACATTGCGGGCTCTGACGCGTCGGGCATCGTCTGGGCGGTCGGCGACAAGGTAAAACGCTGGAAGGTCGGCGACGAAGTCGTGATCCATTGCAACCAGGATGACGGCGACGACGAAGAGTGCAACGGCGGCGATCCGATGTATTCCCCCAGCCAGCGTATCTGGGGCTACGAGACCCCCGACGGATCCTTCGCCCAGTTCACCAATGTGCAGGCGCAGCAGCTGATGCCACGCCCCAAGCACCTGACATGGGAAGAGGCCGCTTGCTACACGCTGACGCTGGCCACGGCCTACCGGATGCTGTTCGGCCACGAGCCTCATGACCTGAAACCGGGCCAGAACGTGCTGGTCTGGGGCGCCTCGGGCGGTCTGGGGTCCTATGCGATCCAGCTGATCAACACCGCTGGCGCGAATGCGATTGGTGTGATCTCGGATGAATCCAAGCGTGACTTTGTCATGGATCTGGGCGCCAAGGGCGTTCTGAACCGGAAGGACTTCAACTGCTGGGGCCAGATGCCCACAGTGAACACGCCCGAATATGCGGCTTGGTTCAAAGAGGCGCGCAAGTTCGGTGCCGCGATTTGGGAGATTACAGGCAAGGGCGTGAACGTCGACATGGTGTTTGAGCACCCCGGCGAGGCGACGTTCCCTGTTTCCACCTTCGTCTGCAAAAAGGGCGGCATGGTCGTGATCTGCGCGGGGACTTCGGGTTTCAACCTGACGTTCGACGTGCGCTATATGTGGATGCACCAGAAGCGTTTGCAGGGCAGCCACTTTGCCCACCTCAAGCAGGCGTCCGCCGCCAACAAACTGATGGTAGAGCGCCGTCTTGATCCGTGCATGTCCGAAGTGTTCACTTGGGCCGATCTGCCCGACGCGCATATGAAGATGATGGCGAACGAGCATAAGCCGGGCAACATGTCGGTACTGGTGCAATCGCCCAAGACCGGCCTGCGCACGCTCGAAGACGCGCTGGACGCGAAAAAATAAGTCGGTGGCCCCTGTTCAGGGGGCGCTGACAACCGGCTGACCAGACACCCGCGCACCAATCCATCGGTGCGCGGGTGTTGTCGTATTTGGCATCACGCGGCGGTTTGGCACGGGCTGATTGCGCGAATAGCGGCGATGCCATCTGGCCCCCGGTGCCGCGCTGAATTAGGGTCGCGCCATGACAGTACCTGCCCTTACCTATTCCGCCGATCAGGCGGCTGCCTTTGACAGCGTGACCGAGATGTTGCGCCATGCGGGCATCGATCTGGATGACAATCTGCTGATGCCCCCTGCGGGCGGGGCGGACCAAGTGCTGGCGGTGACCGGCAAGGCGGGGTCGGGCAAAACCCTGCTGCTGGCAGAACTGTACAAGGCGCTGGAAAATGCCGGCGTCGACATCGTTTCGGGCGATTACGAGCGCAAGAAGAAAGACAAGCGCACCCTTGCCATTCTGGCCCCCACCAACAAGGCGGCATCGGTCCTGCGGCTGCGTGGCGTGCCCGCGACGACGATCCACCGCATTCTCTATACGCCGGTCTATGACCCCGAATATGAACGCATCGCGGAATGGCTGGCGGGCAGCGGTGAACGCCCGGTGATCGAGGGGATGAACGAAGTCTCGCTGGACCGCGCCTTCGCGTTCTACGAGAATAACAAATCCATTCCCGGTGCCTTGGCCGCTGCGGGTCTGCGCGGGAGCGATTTCATCACCGGATGGAAGCGTCGCGAGGAACCGCTGGATATCGGGTTTGTCGATGAAAGTTCGATGCTGGACGACAAACAGTTCGAGGACTTGAAAGAGATCTTCCCGACGTTGCTGCTGTTTGGCGATCCGGCGCAGTTGGCTCCGGTGGGGCAGTCGGGCACGATGGTGTTTGAAAAGCTGCCCAAGGAACGGGTGCTGAACCTTAGCCGAATTCACCGGCAGCAGGCCGACAACCCGATCCTTGATTTGGCCCATGCGCTTGCCGACCCTGACCTGAGCTTTGAACAGTTCGAGCGTATGGTCGAAGACGCGTCAAAGAAGGACGACCGTGTCGTCTGGGGCCAGCGGGTAGAAGTGGACTTGATGGCGCGGTCGCCTGTGCTGGTCTGGCGCAATGCCACGCGCATCCGGCTGATCAACGCTTTCCGGTCGGTCTATGGCGCGCCCGAAGACGCGCTGCTGGAGGGGGAGCCGCTGATCTGCGACGGGATCGAGCTGCCGTTGAAACACCGCAAGAAACGGCTCGACCTTGAAGCGCGCGGCCTGATCAAGGGCGCGCAGGTCGTTTATCTGGGGGCAGGGCGCAAGCCGGGCTTTAGCCGCCTGCATGTGATGGGCGCGGAAGACCCGCAAATCTCTGCCGCGTCGATCGTGAAGATCGAAAAACCGGACGAGGAAGAACCCTTCATCCCTTTTGCCGCGCGCATGGGGGCGACGTTTTTGCATGGGGCGGCGGTGACGATCCATAAGGCGCAGGGCAGCCAGTGGGACACGGTGCAGGTCTTTGCGCCCGACCTTTATGCAGCGGCGCGGATGGGCCGGTCAGAGGCGGGGCAACCGCTGTGGAAGCGGCTAGCCTATGTGGCGATCACCCGCGCGCAAGAGCGGCTGATCTGGGTCGTGCGCAACCGCCTGTCAAAACCGTCCGGAATGCTGCGGGTGGATGATCTGCGCGCGGCCCCTGCCGCCCCGCTGAGCCTTGAGGCCCAGACAGATGATCCGGCCTAGCGGCGCAGCGCCGCAAAAAGGCTAGAGGCCCCCCAGCCCGCCGCGATGGCAATCGCCAGCGATAGCAGCCCGTAGACCAGCGCATTTTCGCGCGACAGGTTGAAAAGCCAGCGTTCCAGCCCGACCTTGCGAACGTCGATCAACGTCCCGTATTGCGCCACGACGGACCCGCCNCGGGTCAGGAAAATGCGGGTGTTGTAATCGCCNTCGATCAAGGAGGCGGGCAGCTGCACCGTCGCGCGGAACAGGGTCTGTTCGTCCACGGTCACGCCTTCCTCGTCCAGTTGGTACTGGTTCGCCTTGCTGCGGATGCGCACCAGNGCGTCCGAGAAGGCGGCGGAATCCTCGATATTCATCGGCGCACCGACCGACCGGATCGCCCGCGGGACAGAGATTTTATAGCGCAGGTCCTCGGTGCGGTTCAGCACGTCCTGCAAGGGGCCACTGGTGGCGACGGCATAGAAGCTGGGGGCGCGGTCTACCTCTACGGCGGCGGTGTTCACCCAGATGCCAAAGGTCTTTTCCTTGCGCCGCACCGTGACGGGGGCCGACGGGCCGGACACGGTCACCACGACCTCAAGCTCGGGGCCTTCGGGGATCGGGGTCTCGCGTTTGACGGCCCCGAAGATGATGATCTCGGACCCGTTGAAATTGGTGGAGATAGAGACTTCGCTTTGGTTCAGGCCCAGCACAATCGCCTCATCCGCGGTGGCGGAGAAAGACAGGCAGGCCAGCGCCGCCACCAAAAGGGCACGCAGACGGATCATGATGTGAACCCGACGGAATAAAGCTCTGCCGGCTGCAGCAACAGTTCCAGCGCCAGCTTGCCGCAGACGACCAGCACCAGAAGTGCAAGCAGGATCCGCAGCTGTTCCGCCTTGAGCTTGGTGCCAAGGCTGGTCCCGAACTGTGCGCCGATCACCCCGCCGATCAGCAGCAGCACGGCCAGTACGATGTCGACGGTATAGTTGGTGGTGGCGTGCAGCATCGTGGTAAACGCAGCCACAAAGATGATCTGGAACAGTGAGGTCCCGACAACCACCTTGGTCGGCATCCCCAGCAGATAGATCATCGCCGGCACCATGATAAAGCCGCCGCCCACGCCCATGATCGCGGCCAAAAGCCCAACAAACGCCCCGACCAGCAGCGGTGGGATGACCGAGATATAAAGCCCCGTGACCCGAAAGCGCATCTTGAACGGCAGCTTCTGGATCCACGTGTGTTTCTTGCGCGGGGGGCGTTTGCCGCTGCGGGTCTTGTACATCGCATTCAGCGATTCAATCAGCATCAGCCCACCGATGATGCCAAGGAAAACGACATAGCACAGGTTGACCAGCAGATCGACCTGACCCAGCGATTTGAGGTAGTTGAAGATGGTGACGCCCGCCGCGGCCCCGACCAGCCCGCCCGCCAGCAGCACGCTGCCCATGCGCAGATCCACCGTCTTGCGTTTCAGATGCACCAGCAGCGCCGAGAAGGAGGAGGCAACGATCTGGTTCGCGCCGGTCGCCACAGCCACCGCAGGGGGGATGCCGATGAAGAACAGCAGCGGCGTGATCAGAAATCCGCCCCCGACGCCGAACATGCCGGATAGAACGCCCACGATACCGCCCAACCCCAAAAGGAGGAACGCGTTGACCGACAGCTCGGCAATGGGCAGGTAAATTTGCATAGAAGCAGTTAGACCGATCCAAAGGTTGAAATCAATCGTGGATGCTGCGCCGCCGCAATTTGCGACGGCGCGGGGAGCGTTAACGCTCTTTGACGTAGGGCTCGCCGCCGGCACGGGGCGGGATCGCCTTGCCGACAAAGCCCGCGAGGATGATCACGGTCATCACATAGGGCAGGGCGGCCAGCAATTGGCCCTGAACCTTGAAGTTCACCAATGCCTCGATCACGTCGGGGCGGGTTTCCAGCGCGCCGAACAGGCCGAACAGCAGCGTGGCCCACAGCGCGTACCACGGGCGCCACTTGGCAAAGATCAGTGCCGCCAGCGCGATATAGCCACGGCCTGCGGACATATCCTTGATGAAGCCGGCCTGCAGCGCCGTGCTGAGGTAGGCACCGGCAATACCGCAAAGCACGCCACAGATCAGCACCGCAGCATAGCGCAGCCCGATAACGGAAACCCCTGCGGTATCCACCGCAGCGGGGTTTTCGCCCACAGCGCGCAGACGCAGGCCAAAGCGTGTCCGATACAGCAGCCACCATGTCGCAGGGACCGCGAGGAAGGCGAGGTAGACAAGGATCGAATGACCCGAGATCAGCTCGGCATAGAGCGGGCCGATGATCGGGGTCTGGGCAATGTCATCGGCAAAGGGCAGGGTGATCGGATTGAACCGCGCCCCGCCGATCAGCGACGGCGTGCGACCGCCTTGCTGGAACCAGTCTTGCGCGATCAGCACCGTCAGACCGGCGGCAAGAAAGTTGATCGCGACGCCGGAAATCAGCTGGTTGCCGCGGAAGGTGATGGAGGCAAGCCCGTGCAGCAGGCTCAGCGCCATCGACGCGGCGATGCCGGCCAGCAGCCCCAGCCAGACGTTCCCCGTCAGCGACGCCACGGCCGCCGAAAAGAACGCCGCCGCCAGCATCTTGCCATCAAGGCCGATGTCGAAAATACCGGCGCGTTCGGAAAACAGACCGGCAAGGCAGGCCAGTAGCAGCGGTGTGGCAAGGCGCACGGTGCTGTCGAACAGTTGGATGAGCGTGATATAATCCATTATTCAGCAGGCTCCACCGGTTTGCGTTCGGGCTTGGGGGCCCGTGCGGCGCGCAGCGCCAGAAAGATCTTCTCGAGCGGCATACGCACCATGTTATCCAGCGCTCCGGTAAAGAGGATCACCAGCGCCTGAATGACGACGATCAGCTCGCGCGGGATCGAGGTCCAGAGCGCCAGTTCAGCACCACCCTGATAGAGGAACCCGAACAGGATCGCGGCAAGGAAAACGCCCAGAGGATGGCTGCGCCCCATCAGCGCCACAGCGATCCCGATAAAGCCCGCGCCTTCCGTGGCGTTCAGCACCAGCCGTTCAGCCTCGCCCATGACGTTGTTGATCGCCATCATGCCCGCCAAACCACCCGAGATGATCATCGCGATCATCGTGATCTTGACCGGAGAGATACCGGCGTATTTCGCGGCCGATTCCGAATGGCCATAGGCGCGGATCTCATACCCCAGCCGCGTGCGCCAGATCAGCACCCACAGGAAGATACAGGCCGCAACCGCCACCAGAAGCGAGATATTGGCGGGCGCTGCCTTGGAAAACTCGATCCCCAGCGGGGCAAGGATATCATGCAGCGTCGGCAGCTTGGTCGCGTCAGGAAAGCGCGCCGTTGCGGGGTCCATGCTGCCTTGGGGGCGCAGCATATTGACCAGAATATAGTTCAGCACCGCCGCCGCGATAAAGTTGAACATGATCGTGGTGATCACGATATGGCTACCCCGTTTGGCCTGCAGGAACGCGGGGATCGCGGCCCAGGCGGCGCCGAACACGGCAGCCATCGCAGCCGCACCGATCAGGGCCAGCGACCAATGGGGCCACGGGATATACAGACAGGCCAGCGCCACGCCCAAACCGCCCAGCATCGCCTGGCCTTCACCACCGATATTGAACAGCCGCGCGTGAAAGGCGATGGCAACGCAAAGGCCNGTGAACATGAAGTTCGTGGCGTAATACAGCGTATAGCCCCAGCCATAGGTGCTGCCCAATGCGCCGGACACCATCAGTTTGACGGCAGCAACGGGGTCTTCCCCGATGCCCAGAATGACCAACGCCGACAGGATCGCTGCCAGCAATAGCGAAATCAAAGGCACGAGGACGACCTCGGCCCATTTTGGCATTACGTCCATGTTACACTTCCTTATGCGGATCGCCGCCCGCATGGGCCAGATTGTCTTCGATCTCTTCGATGGAATGGGGCGCATCGGTATCGGTGATGCCCGCCATCAGCAAGCCCAGTTCCTTTTCATCGGTCTGGCTGGCGTCTCGGATGCCCATGACCTGACCGTCGAACATGACAGCCACCCGGTCGCTGAGTGCGAGAATCTCTTCCAGCTCGACCGAGACCAGCAGGATCGCCTTGCCCTGATCGCGCAGGGCGACGATCTGTTCGTGGATGAATTCGATCGCGCCGATATCCACACCACGGGTCGGCTGGCCGATCAGCAGCAGGTCGGGGTTGCGTTCGATCTCGCGCGCCAGAACGATCTTTTGCTGGTTCCCGCCGGAAAAGTTCTTGGCCGCCAGTTTGGGGTTTGGCGGACGCACGTCGAAACGTTCCATCTTTTCNACGGTGTCGGCCTTGATCGCGGCGTTNTCCATCAACATGCCGCTGCGGTAGGCAGGGTCTTTGTGATAGCCGAAGGCGGTGTTTTCCCACGCCTGATACTCCATGATCAGACCTTCGCGCTGGCGGTCTTCGGGGACGTGGGCGATGCCGTGGTTGCGGCGGGATTGGCCGTCGGATTTGTTGCCGGTCAGGTCCAGTGCCGTGCCATTGACGCGCACGCTGCCCTTGCCGGTCTGGTATCCGCCCAGAACCTCAAGCAGTTCGGACTGGCCATTGCCGGCCACCCCCGCAACGCCAAGGATTTCGCCCGCGCGGACTTGCAGATCGATGCCGCGCAGACGCTCGACGCCCTTGTCATCAACGACGCGCAGCCCTTCGACATCCAGAATGACCGGACCGGGGGCCGCGGGTTTCTTGTCGACACGCAGCAGAACCTTGCGGCCGACCATCAGCTCCGCCAGTTCGGCGGGCGAGGTTTCGGCGGTCTTGACGGTGGCGGTCATCTCGCCGCGGCGCATGACCGATACGGTGTCCGTCGTCTCCATGATCTCGCGCAGCTTGTGGGTGATCAGGATGATCGTCTTCCCCTCGGAGCGCAGACGCCCGAGGATGCGGAACAGCTGGTCCGCCTCGGCTGGGGTCAGTACGCCGGTGGGCTCATCCAGAATGAGGATATCGGCCTGACGATACAGCGCCTTGAGGATTTCCACCCGTTGCTGCATGCCGACGCCGATGTCTTGCACCAGCGCGTCGGGGTCCACCTTCAGCCCGTAGTCATCGGCCAGCTTCATCAGCGATTTGCGCGCCTTGGCCAGCGACGGTTTCAACAGCCGCCCGTCTTCGGCACCCAGAATGATGTTTTCCAGGACCGTGAAATTTTCAACCAGTTTGAAGTGCTGGAACACCATCCCGATGCCTGCGGCAATCGCGGCCTGGCTGTCAGGGATGTCGGTCTTTTTACCGGCGATATAGATGTCGCCTTTGTCAGCTTTGTAGAATCCGTAAAGGATCGACATCAGCGTCGATTTGCCCGCGCCGTTTTCCCCGATGATCCCATGGATCGTGCCGGGCATGACGCGGATAGAGATGTCTTTATTGGCCTGTACCGGACCAAAGGCCTTGGAGATGCCTTTCAGCTCGATCGCCGGAGCGGCAGTTTCCTGCCGCTCCGTATGTGTTGCAGTGCTCACGCTTAGAAGCTCAGGCTCGGGCAGCTGTCGTCGGACATGTAGTCATGTACCTCAAGCGACCCGTCTGCGATCTTGGCTGCTGCTTCATCCACAGCGGCCTGCATTTCAGCGGTAACCAGTGCCTTGTTGTGTTCGTCAATCGCGACGCCCACGCCTTCGTTGCCAACGCCCATGACGTTAAAGCCTTTTTCCATGCCGGGACCATCGGACATCGCGTCAAACACAGCATTGTCCACGCGTTTGATCATCGAGGTCAGGACTTTGCCCGGGTGCAGGTGGTTCTGGTTGCTGTCCACGCCGATCGACAGGATGTCTTCGTCGGCTGCGGTTTGCAGAACGCCAACGCCTGTGCCGCCCGCGGCGGCATAGACAACATCAGCACCCTGGCTGATCTGCGCTTTGGTCAGCTCGGACCCTTTCACGGGGTCGTTCCATGCGGCAGGGGTCGAACCTGTCATGTTCGAGATCACGGTCGCGTCGGGGTTCACGGCCAGAACGCCTTGGGCGTAGCCGCAGGCGAATTTGCGGATCAGGGGGATGTCCATGCCGCCGATAAAGCCGACAGTGTTGGATTCAGAGGCCATCGCCGCCATCATGCCGACCAGATAGGAGCCTTCGTGTTCGTTGAAAACAACGGAACGGACGTTGGGTGCGTCGACAACCATGTCGATGATGACAAAATCGGTATCAGGGTAATCGCCTGCAACCTGACCAAGCGCATCACCAAAGGCAAAGCCGGTCATCACGATGGGGTTGGAGCCCGCTTCGGCGAAACGGCGCAGCGCCTGTTCACGCTGTGCTTCGGACTGCAGTTCGATCTCGCGGAAGCTTTCACCGGTCTCTTCGGCCCAGCGTTGCGCGCCAGCAAAGGCGGCTTCGTTGAAGGATTTATCGAATTTGCCGCCAAGGTCGAAGATCAGGGCGGGTTCGGCCAGAGCCGCACCGGCACTAAGAGCCGTGGCCGCAGCAGCGCCGAGGAATTTGGTCATAAGGGTCATGGAGTGTCTCCCGGTTTATTGTGTTGGGGCGCAAGCGCGAAGCCTTTGCCCGGTCGCAGTTCCGCGCTTGCGCCCGGTTCCGTCGATCAGATGTACGATACTGCGTAGCCCATGGGTAGGGTCAACCGGATTCTCAAGCGCTTGGGGATGATATTGCCTATTAACCGTGCGTAAACTGACGCGAAAGGATCAATGCATCAACGGATGGCGCATCTTTACGCTGATAATACCCGCGACGTGTGGCCGTCTGGCGAAACCCTGCGGAAGTGTAAAGTGCGATGGCAGCGGTATTGTCGGCGGCGACCTCTAGAAAGGCGGTGCCGGCCTGCGTTTCAAGCCCGTCCATCCAGCGTTGCAGCAAGCGGCGGCCAATACCCTGACGTTGGGCTGCGGGATCAACGGCGAGGGTCAGCAGCTCTGCCTCTCCCGCGATGAGGCGGGTCAGGGCAAAGCCCTGCGGTTCCGCCAGATACGTCACAAAGGGGGAGGCCAGCAGATCGGCGATCTCTTGCGCCGTCCACGCACGGTCGTGCACAAAAGCGGCGGCGTGAATCCGCGCCATATCCTGCGGCGTCATGAAAAGATCGCGGGCGGTGTGTCGCGGGCCGGGGCGGCATCGGCGGGGCGCAGATACAGCGGGGCAGGGCGCGGGGTCCGGGTGCCAAGCTTCGTGGCGGCAATGCGTGCCGTTGCCTCTGCCACGGGCATACAAGGGGGCAAGGCGGTGCCGTTACAAAGTGCTGCGATCATATCGGCCTGATGACCCACACAGACGGGATCAGCGCGCGAGGGCACTGAAGGCAGATCATCCAGCCCACACATCACAGGGTCGCGGTCGTCCATCGTGCCGAACACCTGCACGAACAGCTTGTCCTGCCGCGCATCGATGCTGCTGATGACAACGCCGTCATGCCCGAAGGCCAGCGCCTGAAGATGCGAAACACCTATCGCGGGCACCCCAAGGCCAAGCGCGAGCCCGCGCGCGGCTGAGACCGCGATGCGGATACCGGTGAAGTTCCCCGGCCCGATGCCGACGCCAATCGCTGTCAGATCGCTATAGGCCACATCTGCGCTGGCCAGCACCTCGGCACATAGGCCAAGCAGCCGTTCGCCCTGACCCTTGTTCATCGGTTCCTCGACGCTGGCGATGATCTGGTCGCCCGACAGCAAAGCGGCCGCACAATGTGCGGCCGATGTATCAAACGCCAGGAGAAGAGGCGTCTTAGGCAACCGGGCGTACCTCGGTTACTTCGGGGATGTAGTGGCGCAGCAGGTTCTCGATGCCCATTTTCAACGTCAATGTGGACGATGGGCAGCCCGCGCAGGCCCCTTGCATGTGCAGATAGACAACGCCGCGCTCGAACCCGTGGAAGGTGATGTCGCCGCCGTCCTGTGCCACGGCAGGGCGCACGCGGCTGTCCAGCAATTCCTTGATCTGGCCGACGATCGCACCGTCTTCGCCCGTATGCTCCGCATGGCCCGACGCGTGGTCATGGCCGGTTTCCATCACTGGCTGACCGGATTGAAAATGCTCCATAATCGCGCCAAGCAGGGCGGGTTTCAGGTGGTCCCATTCGATCCCGTCGGCCTTGGTGATGGTCACGAAATCGGTGCCGAAGAACACGCCGGTCACGCCTTCGACAGCGAACAGACGCGTGGCCAAAGGCGAGGCGCTGGCGGCTTCGGGGGCGGGGAAATCGGCGGTGCCCATCTCCAGCACGGTCTGACCGGGCAGGAATTTCAACGTTGCGGGGTTGGGCGTGGATTCGGTCTGAATAAACATCACATGCTCCTGAAAGGGTTGATGCAGATATGCGACCTGAGCGCGCGCAAGTCAAGGTTTGGAACGATTCTAAGTTTGCGACGGCCTGCGGTGCCGCCTCAGGTGATCATCTCGAGCCGTTCTTTGCTCATGTCACCGGGAACGATGGTGATCGGCACCGGCAGCGAGCCTGCGTTGCGGGAAAGCTGGGTCACCAAGGGGCCGGGGCCAGATTTCTTGTCGGTGCCCGCGCCAAGCACCAGCACGCCGACTTCGGGGTCATCGGCCAGCTGGTTGATGATCTCGTCCACGATCACACCTTCGCGAATAACCAGCGCGGGCTCCACGTTCAGCCGGTCGCGCATCCATTTGGCGAAGACCTCGAAATGCACCTCGATCCTTTCGCGGGCTTCCTCGCGCATGACCTCGGCCACACCGATCCAGTGATTGAATTCGTCAGGCGGGATGACCGACAGCACCACCACCCCGCCGCCAGAGTTGGACGCCCGCATCGCGGCAAATCGCATGGCGTTCAGGCATTCGCGGCTGTCATCCAGCACAACCATAAATTTACGCATAGCATCCTCCTGTTGAACGGCGGGGGGCGGGGTCAGCCACGGTCAGAGGCCGCCCAATCCCAATACATCTCGCGCACGCGGCGGGTCATGGGGCCGATCTGGTACTGCGTGTCGTCAAACGCTTTGACCGGCGTGACCTTCATCATGTTGCCGGACAAAAAGACCTCGTCCGCGGCATGGAAGTCATCAAAGCTAAGCACTGTTTCGTGCACCTTGATCCCGTCGGCGCGCATGTTCGACATATGCCGCGCGCGGGTGATACCGGCCAGAAACGTGCCATTGGGGATCGGGGTGAACACCTCGCCATCCTTGACCATGAACACATTGGCAGAGGCCGATTCGGCGACATTGCCCATGGCGTCGGCGACCAGCGCGTTGCCAAAACCTTTGGCGCGGGCTTCAACCATCATGCGGGCGTTGTTGGGATAAAGGCAGCCCGCCTTGGCGTTGACGACGTTGTCTTCAAGCACGGGACGCCGGAAACGGGTCCGTGTCAGCGTCGTGGCCGCATCGGGTGCCGCCATAGGGATCTGTTCAAGGCTGATGGCAAAACCGGTCGCGTCCTTTAATGGCACGATCCCCAGCTCGTCGCCCGCCAGCGCCCAATACATCGGGCGGATATAGACGGCGGCGTCCTTGGGGTAGCTTTTCAGACCCTCGCGTACCATCTCGACCATATCGGCGGTCTCGACCGTGGGGGTGATCATCAGTGCCTTGGCCGACCGGTTGATCCGCGCGCAATGCGCCTCCAGATCGGGGCTGAGACCGTCGAACAGCCGCGCCCCGTCAAATACGGTCGTGCCCAGCCATGCACCGTGGTCCGCGGCCTTGATGACAGAGATGTCACCCTCGTGCCAACTGCCTTCGTAAAATGTCTTGATATGTGTGCCAGTGGCCATTGCGTGTCCTTTGGTTACCGCTTGGGCGCGGTGCGGTAGATGCCCTCGGGCAGGTTCAGCGCGGCTGTCAGATCGTGCAGCTGTTCGGGCGAGAGGCTGATCTTGCAGACAGAGTTGGTGCGCGGGTCCCATTGCTCGAATGTGATAACGCTGGCAAAGGCCTGCACCGTCACATCTTCACGCAAGGGTGCTTTGCCTTCGTCGATCAGAGTGATCACACTGGCATCGAATTCGTGTTCAATCGTAAACATGAAGGCACAGTATTCTTTCGGTGGTCCAATGCAAGAGCAGCACTGCGCCGTCTGTTCAAATCCGCGCCGCCGCGTTAAAACGGTGGCAGATCTATTCGTTGCCCTTTTGAGGATGCGTTACGTGATGTTGAGATACTGTCTTGCTCTGGCCGCTGCGGCATTTATGGCTGCCTGCGAACCGACGACCATGTCGGGGCCTGTCTCCACCCAACCCGAGCAAGGGCAACCCGCTAGTTTTTCCGCCAATGAATCCGCCCGCAGCTTTATCCGCGTGTTGCAAACGGTCGAACCTGTCGCTGAACGCGAATGTCGCGTGCGGACCTCGCAGGTGAATTGCGATTTCAACATCGTGGTCGATGACCGCCCCGGCCAGCCCGCCAACGCCTACCAAACCGAGGATAAGGCCGGGCGTCCGGTCATCGCCTTCACCCTCGCCCTGATCGCGGATGCGCGTAACGAGGACGAGCTTGCCTTTGTCATGGGGCACGAAGCTGCCCACCACATCGAAGGGCATATCGCGCGCCAGCAGCAGAACGCGGTCGCCGGTGCGGTGATCTTTGCCGGTCTCGCCACGCTGAGCGGGGGCGATGCCACTGCGGTCGAATCGGCACAGCGCCTTGGGGCGCAGGTGGGCGCGCGGACCTATTCCAAAGACTTCGAGCTTGAGGCAGACGCCTTGGGCACCATTATCACCGCACGCGCAGGGTATAACCCGCTGCGGGGGGCCGAATTCTTTACCCGTATTCCTGACCCCGGTGACCGTTTCCTGGGCACGCACCCGCCCAATGCATCGCGTCTGGATACCGTACGGCGGACCGCGGCGGGGCTATAACGGCACCGCATGAAGCAGCTTGGTCAGATACTGACGGACCGCGGGTCCAAATATGCCGTGTCAGGCTGCCCCGCGTCCGATCGCGCCGCCGTGGATGCTGCGCTGAAAGAGCTCAAGCGCGATAAATCCTATGCCAAGGCAACCCACAACACCTGGGCGGTGCTGCTGTCAGACGGCGGCCCGCTGAAAGGCGATGATGGGGAATCCGGTGCGGGGATGGTGATCATCCGGATGCTAGAGCGTGAGGGTCTGGAGGATCACCTGATCGTGGTCACGCGCTGGTACGGCGGGAAACATCTGGGCGGTGACCGGTTCCGCCACGTGCAATCCTGCGTGCGCGCCTATCTGGACGCGGCCTGACACGGGCTTACAAGCTGATAGAGATGGCGGCGAAAAAGCAGATAGAGGCGGCAAGCACAAAGCTGTGCCAGATCGCATTCTGAAAGCGCATGCCGGGGTGTGCAAAGACGATCGTCCCCAGCGTATAGATCAACCCGCCGATGCCAATCAGCGTCAGCGCCGTGGTAGGCAGGTTTTGCCACATCGGCCAGACCAGCAGCACAGACAGCCACCCCATGCCAAGATAGAGATACAGCGACGCTCTGGACTCCGTGCTCCAGAAAGACAGTTTGGCGACCGCGCCGATAATGGCCAGCGCCCAGACCACGGCGAGGATGCCATAGGCGAACCCCGTTCCGATGAGCACAACAAACGGTGTGTAGGTGCCCGCGATCTTGAAGTAGATCGCCGCATGGTCAATCCGCCCCAGCAGGGCGCGGGTACGATCAAACGGCAAAAGGTGGTAAATCGCCGAAGCCAGAAGCGACAGAACGAAGCAGGCCGCATAAACCAGCGTCGGTGTAAGCTGCTCCCCCTGGCTTGCAGCATAGGTTGTCAGCAGGATTGTTGCCGGTATCGCAAATCCCAGACCCAACACGTGGATCGTGCCATCGGCGAGAGTGTCAGCGGTTGGGTGCGGATAAGCCATAGGTCAAATCTAGCACCCGTTTGCAACATTCCCATGTCAGATTTCGTCTAATTAATGGCGCTTTGGTATCTCGACCTATCCATTCGTATAGGAGGTTATGCCGACGCGCGGCGCGCGTCCGGATCAACGGGGTTTATTGCCGTCGATCCAGCGCGACATCATCGTCTTGTCGCGGAAACATTCCTGCGGGATATCGCGGCGCTTCAGGCGGGCGATGCGTTCGGCAAAAGCGACCTGCTTTGACGAGGGATACTGCGAAAACGGCCCGTCCACCGGCTTGGGTTTATGGGCGTCGATCCATTCAGACAGCGCGGCACGATCGGTCAACGCCCGTTTCGGCACAGGCGCGCCAGTCTTGAGGCTAAGCGAGGTAGCATAGTGCATCTGCTTTTCCGTCGGCGGCAAAGCGGCGCGCGCGTCGCGGGCTGAATCTTCTGCATGGGCAGGTACGGCCCCGTTGTCGGGATCGAACATGCCGGGAAACTGCGGTTGGTAGGACATCGTATAGGCCCCCTTGTTCTGGTTGGAACATATATAGAACATCGCGTGCGCTTTTCAAGGGTTTCACCTCTGATACGCCATCATTTGTCTATATGTAGGGTGCGGATTTACAATTTCCACAACATGGGCTGCGCCTGCAATCGGGTCTACCTGCGCGAATAGGAACGCCAAGGCGCTTGCTTTGTTCCATGGTTGAGAAGGGGGGAGAGCGGTGGCCTAGACCACGCGCCCCCAAAGATCGTATTCGCCGGCTTCTTCGACTTCGACGGTCACGATCTGGCCAACGCTCAGGTTTTCGAACCCTTCGTCGATGAACAGGTTGCCGTCGATCTCTGGCGCGTCTGCCTTTGTGCGGCAGGTGGCGGCCTCGTCGTCGATCTCGTCGATGATCACATCCATGCGGCGACCCACTTTGGCTTCCAGCTTGGCGGCCGAGATGGCTTGCGCCTTCTCCATAAAGCGGTTCCAGCGGTCCTGTTTGACCTCGTCCGGCACGTGATCGGGAAGCGCATTTGACCGCGCCCCGTCAACGTTTTCGTACTGAAAACAGCCCACGCGATCCAGCTGCGCCTCGTCAAGCCAATCCAGCAGGGTCTGGAACTCTGCCTCTGTCTCGCCGGGGTAGCCAACGATGAAAGTCGACCGCAGGGTGATGTCGGGGCAGGTGTCACGCCACGCGGCAATTTCATCCAGCGTCTTAGCCGCCGCCGCAGGGCGGGCCATGCGTTTCAGCACGTCGGGATGTGCATGCTGGAAGGGAATATCCAGATAGGGCAGCACCAGACCTTCAGCCATCAGCGGGATCAGGTTGCGCACATGGGGGTAGGGGTAGACGTAATGCAGCCGTACCCACGCCCCGAGCGACCCCAGATCACGCGCCAGATCGGTGATATGCGCGCGATGGCCACGGTCTTCGGCATGTTTGATATCGACGCCGTAGGCCGAGGTATCCTGAGAGATCACCAGCAGTTCGTTCACGCCGTTCTGCACCAGCTTTTCAGC
>JGI24655J20075_1000159_pt1 | contig 31035 bp, 27 predicted proteins | sample MalvirmetaMSP112_FD_20075 | JGI IMG/M metagenome (IMG submission 20075) | reverse complement strand
TTGCGTTCGATGCAAGGTATCTGGACAAGCCCGCCAACCGGGTCACATGTCAGGCCGAGATTGTGCTCCATACCGATTTCCGCTGCGTTGGACACCTGTTGAGGAACTGCGCCCCAAACGGCAGCGAGGCCGCCAGCCGCCATGGAACAAGCCACGCCGACTTCACCCTGACATCCCATCTCGGCACCCGAGATTGAGGCGCGCTGCTTGTAGAGAATGCCAATCGCGCCCGCGGTAAGCAGGAATTTACGCGTACGGTCACGCGCATCGTCTGTACCACTGCAATAATGGCGGATCACGGAAGGGATAATACCAGCGGCGCCATTTGTTGGCGCGGTGACCACCTGCCCCCCCGATGCGTTTTCCTCATTCACCGCCATGGCATACACATTGAGCCAGTCAAACAATTGCTCGCGCTCGTTTGAGCCATGATCATTCGCGAGCTTCGCCCAGAGCGATGCAGCGCGACGTTTGACATTTAGCTTGCCCGGTAGGGTTCCCGTCTGTGACAGGCCGCGCTCAATGCATTTCGCCATAACGTCAGAGATACGGTCGAGCGCTTCAAACGTTTCAGACCGAGGCCGCAGGGAATCCTCGTTGGCCAGGACGAGATGTTCAATCGTGAGGTCGTTCTGCGAACACATCGTGATTAGCTCAGCGGCAGACGAATAAGGGTAAGGCACGTCGACTTGAGTCTGGATGAGATCGTCTTCAAGCGGCTTTTCAAGTTGGCGCTGGGAGGCAATGAATCCCCCGCCTGTTGAATACCACGTCTCGTCGGACAAAATTTCACCCGATGCGTCGAACGCCCTTAACCGCATGCCGTTGGGATGCAGGCTGGGGATAATTCCATATGCGAATACGATATCCTTATCCGGATCAAACGTGATCTGGTGCGTTCCGGCCAAGGAGAGATTGTGGCTGGAGTTGATCTCAGAGACGGCCGCATCTGCCGCGTCCGGATCCAAAGTCTCTGGTGCAAACCCGGCGAGCCCAAGTAGAACCGCCTTCGGCGTAGCATGCCCCTCCCCCGTCAGCGCCAAGGAGCCCTGNAGCTCCACNTCGATCCGCTGAACTTGTGAGAGATTGCCCGCCTTCGCAAGTCCGTCAGAGAAACGCGCCGCAATCCGGATGGGCCCAACTGTGTGGGAACTGGANGGNCCAATCCCCACGCGAAATAGGTCGAGAACTGAAAGCATAGGGACCCGAATATTGTTTCAAATGAAACATCTGAATGCCCGCTTCCCAGCGAGCTGACAAGCCGTGCGCCACTCAGCCCAGCGTGACGTCGTGCCCATAAAGCCAATCATTCCGCGAATGGATGAAGCCCTTCATCATGCGGCCGGCCATCCACATGGGACCGTATGTGGATAATTGGGTTACTGGATTACTGCGATGGAAAAGGCTCGCATTCTCTCTCGCGCCCGCCTGAACCTTGCTGGTGCGCGGTTTGCGGCAGGCCTCATAGGCCTTGAGAGCGTCGGGCACGTCTGCCGCGGACGAAACTTCCCTTGCAAGCACATAGGCATCTTCAATGGCCATCACGGCGCCCTGCGCAAGGAAAGGCAACATCGGATGACAGGCATCCCCCATCAATACTGCGCGCCCGTCGGACCAGCGCAGTAGCTCGTCGCGGTCAAACAGCGCCCAGCGATGCAGCACCGGCGCGTGTTCGATGATGCCGGTGACGGATGAGTGCCATCCCTTGAAATCAGCGAGCGCATCCTCTCGCGATCCTTCAGCGGTCCATGATTCCAGATGCTTCGCCTTGCGCTCCACCACGCCAACGAAATTGGCGAGACTGCCGCCTCTCAGCAGATAGGTGACCGCATGTCTGCGAGATCCGGTCCAGACTGTGGCCGTTGGAGGCGGGGTTTCGGTCAGGTCCGAGACAGCGGACATGGCCCGCCAAGCCGTCATGCCAGTATATCGGGGCGCTTCAGTGCCGAGCATCTGAGTCCGGACGACAGAATGAATACCATCTGCGCCGACAAGAAGCTCGCCCTCGACAGTTTCGCCGGTGTCCAATGTCGCACGAACGCCAGTCTCATCCTTCTGATAGGAAACAACTTTTCGGCCAAGACTGACTGCTTCCGGACGGCGTGCGACCAGTGCATCGTAGAGAGCCTGGATCAGGTCAGCCCGGTGGACATGGAGATAGTCAGCGCCCCAGCGATTGATCGCCGACTTGCGGAGCGGGATGTCGAACAGCCGACGACCGCTGCGGCCCATCCGCATTTCCAGAGCCTTGGGACGGAACGCATCCTTGAGAATGCGGGCGGATACTCCCAGCTGATTGAGCACCTGCATGCCATTGGGGCTGAGTTGGATACCCGCGCCGACTTCATCCAGCACGCTGGACTGTTCGAAAACGAAAACCTCGTGTCCAAAATGATCGAGCGCCAGAGCGGCGGTCAAGCCCCCAATGCCTCCGCCTGCTATCAGGACGCGCATTCGGACACCTCACACATCATCCGGCCGCAATCATCGCGCCCGTGAAGGGTCTTGCTTGCCGCCGATCAGAACGAATCGCCGGTCACAATATTTGCACTCGACGAAATCCTCGTCGCCCATTTCGTACCAAACGCGCGGATGTCCGAGGGCGCCGCCGCCGCCATTGCACGAGACCCTATGGCTCGTCACCATTGAGATTTCCGGCGGGTCGAACACATCGCGTTTCGTGGACATGACTTGTAATTCCATCTGCAATTTCGTCGGCATGGTTGTTACCGGTGCCACATGGTCCTACCTAGATTGCACCGCCCATCGGCGCAAGATCGAATGGACAGAGTGAAAAGGCCCCCACATGTCGTCCAGCAAACCTGCCCCTGACTTCGCCATTGAAGTCAAAGACCTCAACAAAATCTATCGCGCATCTGGCAAGATGCCCGAAAAGCATGCGCTAAAGGGCCTGAATCTGGAGATTCCGCGTGGCTCTATCTTCGGACTGCTTGGTCCGAACGGTGCGGGAAAATCGACCTTTATCAACATTCTGGCTGGCCTTGTGAACAAGACGTCTGGTTCGGCGAGCATTTGGGGGCTGGATATCGACAAATATCCACGCCAGAGTCGGGCAGCCATCGGAGTGGTCAATCAGGAAATCGTTGCCGATCCCTTCTTCACGCCTTTGGAAATGCTTGAATTGATGGCTGGTTTTTACGGCGTGCCGAAATCGGAGCGCCGCAGCCTTGAAATCCTCACAGCCGTCGGGCTCGATGACAAGAAGGATGCCTATGTGCGCCAATTGTCGGGCGGCATGAAACGTCGCCTGATGGTGGCCAAGGCCCTCGTCCACAATCCCCCCGTCCTGATTCTCGACGAGCCAACAGCGGGTGTCGATGTGGAACTGCGCAGGTCTCTGTGGACCTATGTGCGGGAACTTCACGACAAAGGCACGACAATCATCCTGACGACTCATTATCTGGAAGAGGCCGAGGAGCTGTGTGATTCAATCGCCATCGTGAACCATGGTGAAATTGTTGCTTGCGAGCCGACCCCACAACTACTTTCCCGCCTCGACTACAAGACGCTGGTGATTACGCCGAAGGAACCGCTTGCGACCGTACCCGCTGCCCTGTCGGATATGGATGCAGTGTTGCGCCCCGATGGCGATCTCGCCATTACGTTCCGGTCAAGCGAAACCGGTATCGGCAGGTTGCTGGAGACTGTACGCTCAAACGGAATCGGAATTGGCGACCTGGTTACAGAAGCACCTGACCTTGAAGACGTCTTCATCGCCCTGACCACGCAAGCTGCATAAAAAAACGCCGACATCGCTGCCGGCGTTTTTTCAATATCTACTTAGCAAGACGTTTTAGACGCTTTGCTTGATCCAGTCAGAGATGGCTTGTTTGCTCATCGCGCCCAAGTGCGTCGCGGCAACTTTGCCATCCTTGAAGATCATGAGAGTCGGCATACCCCGAACTCCATACTTCGAAGGCGCGATTGGGTTCTCGTCCACGTCGATCTTGGCGACCTTGATCTGGCCTGCCAGCTCTTCGGACACCGCATCAATGTGCGGCGACATCTGCTTACATGGGCCGCACCACTCAGCCCAGAAGTCCACAACCACCGGCAAATCGGAATCGCCGATCAGGCCGTCAAATTCATCGTCGGTAACATTCACCGCAGCCATAGCGTGGCTCCTTCATGCTTTCTGTTTCAGTTGGAACATACATAGGAACTCTATTGGGAAGTCAAACCGGGCTCTGCGCACCCTTTAGAGCTTCTAATAGCATCTCCTCAGGCAAGAACATCAGGCGTGGACCGTCAGTCCAGCAAAGCGCCGTGCGCACCGTCCGTCCGGGATAGGCCCGCCTCAGAACAGCCCAATAAGCCGCCATCTGGGCACGATACGTTTCTGCTACACCGTCCGGACTGTCAGGCGCCGGCTGATCGGTCTTGAAATCGACAATCAGCACTTCGTCATCCGTCACCACCAGCCGGTCGACCCGGCCATTGATGATCAGCCCGTCCGGCAGCTCAGGCGCCGAACCGACAATCGCAGCCTCCGCGCGCCCGCCGGGCCGGAACACACGCTGCATGTCTGGCGCGTCCAGAATGCCAAAGACCGCAGCGTTCATTTCGTGGCGATCAGAATCTGTGAGGTCGGATAGGCGGGACAGGTACCTATCCGCGGCCGCCTGGCGCGCGGCAGGGTCCAGCGCCGGCAAGTATTCCAGCAAGGAATGAATGATTCTACCGCGGCGCAGGCGCGCCTGCCGCGTCTGGCTGAAAGGCGCAAGGACCGGTGTCTTGCGGCCAAGCAGGCTGGACGGCGCGCCGAACCTGCGCTGGCGCTCGGCCTGACGGGGTGGCGTAAACACCCAGTCTGGCAGCGCTGAATGCGCTTTGGATTCTTCAAATACATCCCGGTCTTTCGGAGGCACCCGTCCAAACCTGCGGATGCCATCCTCATCAGCCTCTTCAGCAAACCGGCTCATGGCCGCGCCACACAATGCGTACCAGCTCCGGTCATGATACCCGGGCGGGCGCGCACCATGCCAATGACCGGCAATGATCAACCGGTCCTGCGCGCGGGTCAGCGCAACATAGAGAAGCCGGCGAAACTCTTCTTCGGATTTTGCGTTCGCAACAGCACGTTCATGCTCTGCAGCGGGGATGTCGCTGTCCTTGCGGGGAGACCAGATCGGCACGTCGCTGACGGTGAACATGGACGATGAAACAGACTTCGGCCCAGCGGTCGTATCGGGCAGCACGACGACCGGAGCCTGAAGCCCCTTGGCACCATGCACCGTCATCACCCTGATCTTTCCTTCAGGCGCGGCGAGATCTCGCTTGATCTCGACAAGCTTCGACTCCATCTCTGCAACGAAGGCCTGCAGTGAAGACGGCTCCGTCGCATCAAAGCCTTGAGCGCGGGAAAGCAGTGCCTCGACAGGATCATGAGCCGGCGTACCAAGCCGTGCATTGATCTTGTCCCAACCCGTCAAATCGTCCGCCCCCGGCACATCCAGCACCCGCGAGAGAAATTCGTACGGCGGCTCATGGCGACGCTCCAGCAGGCCTGACAAAAATCTTTCGGCAGCCTGCACATCGGGATCGTCACTCGCGCGAACGCGCGACCAGAGCGTCTCGCCCTTTCTGCGCTTGCTCGCAAGCCGGAACAGATACCAATCATCGTCCACCAGTCCGACGAAAGGCCCGCGCAGGATTTCCGCCAGTGTCAGATCACGCTCTGGCAGGAGCGCAAACCGCATCAAGTTCAGGCAATCCTGTACTGCAATATGGTCGGTGAGCTTCAACCGGTCGGCCCCAGCAACCGGGAGACCTTCGGACTTGAGCGCTGAAATCATTGCATCGAAGAGGCCACCCGTCCGGCTACGCACCAAGATCAGAATATCCTCAGGCTTCATGGCCCGGCGCTGCCAGTCCCGTGTCGGCAATTCCTCCCATACGGTCTCGCCCCGATCCACCATGGCTTTCAACTGTTTTGCAAGCCGGCTTGCAAGCTGCGCCTTTGGAGAACTTGAACGCAGCGCATTTACGGGTCGTGACCACGCATCAGCGTCTTCGTCCTCGTCACGCTCATCCACCGGCCAGAGCTCTACCAAGCCGGGCTGGTTCGCGCGACGAGCCGTATGTGTCACCTCATCCGCCGTCAGCGGAGGTTGTGCGCCAGATGCAATGTCGACCGGCGGGGCCGAGTTCCAGACCGCGTCGACGAAGCCGAGAATTTCCGGCGATGACCGGAACGACATTTCCATGGTTTGGGACAGGGCCGCCGGATCCTTCTGGATATAGGCCTGCTCCTGCGCACGAAGCTGGGCAGGCTCTGCGCCCTGGAAGGAATAGATAGACTGTTTCTCATCCCCCACCACGAACAAGGTGCGCGGGTCCTGTTGGCGTTCGGCGCCGATGCCCGCGGTGAATTCTTCCGTCAACGCATTGATCAGCTGCCATTGTTCTGGGCTGGTATCCTGTGCTTCATCGAGCAGTATGTGACTGATTCCTCCGTCCAGTTTGTAAAGTACCCAGTCGGACATGCCGGTCCGGGTGAGCAAGTCACGTGTCTTGCGGATAAGGTCGTCGAAATCGAGCGCGCCGCGACGACGCTTCGCTTCCTGGTATGCGACCAGCGCATCCAGCCCGACTTCCAACAGAGCGGAGGTGCGCTCTACGGTCTCGGCCAGCTTCAACTTCGCCGCGAGCGCCTCAACGCGCGCCACTTCTGACCCAATTTCATCCTTGGTCGCGAACAGCGCGACCACATTGGCATCCTTACCCGCCTCTGCATTGTAAAGGGATTTGTATGCGTTGCCCTGAGCGCCGAAGAAGGCACCCTTGTAACAGCCCCACCGGCGGCCCGGGTCTTCTTCGTAAAGCGCCGCCTCTACGGCATTGGCCGTACGGGTATCATCACGCTTACCAGAGGCGCGAAGACTGATGAGGGCCTCTCGCAGTGCACCAACCGGCATCTGCGAGCCCATTTCCAGCTCGAGAATTTCTGAAGGGCTCGCCTGAGGTGCGTTCAGCCCCTCAATGAGAGCAGCACGCATCGCAGCCTGATTGAATGCATGCGTTTCAGCGAAATCAAGATAGACGCTCATCTGGAACCGCATGGCATTCAACGCAACGTCCGCACCATCATGCCCCCCTTCCAGCGCCAATACGTTCAAAGCTTCAGGAGCCACCTCACTTGCGTTCAGCACCGCTTGCGCACGAACGGATTGCCAAATTGCCTGAGCCTCATCTTCTTCAATCTCTGCGAAGCCGGGTAGCACGCCGGCCTCCAACGGGAAGCGTCGCAGGATGCGCGCACAGAACGCATGAATCGTTTCGATCCGAAGGCCGCCCGGTGTTTCAAGCGCGCGAGCGAAGAGTGCGCGGGCCGCTCTCAGGTCATCTGTCTTGTAGGCATCTTTCGGTCGCCCCTCCAGGCGGGACAATTCCTCGCGCAACTTGTCGTCGCGCATGATCGACCATTTGCCGAGCGTTCGAAACAGACGCGACAGCATCTCGTTTGCGGCGGCCTTTGTGTAAGTTATGCAAAGGATCGAATCCGGAGCAGCGCCCACGCGCCCATCTTCGCGGCGCAGCAACAGGCGAGCGACGCGATCAATCAGGATTTTTGTCTTGCCGCTGCCCGCATTGGCCATAACGAAAACCGGACGTGCCGGATCGGCCGAAACGAGCTGGGCAGTGTTCGCACGACGGTAGTCTTCCGTATCCGGCGGAGTAATGGGCATCTTTACGTCAGGCATCCCCGCCCTCCCCGTCTTCGGTATCACCTGCCCACTCGGCACGGCGGGCCAGGAGATTGTAGCCATTGTCGTATTTCACGAATTTCACCCGCGGCGCAGACAGGAATTTCGAGTTGGGTTCGCGATAGGCCTCAATCAGGCGCAACAGGCCATCTTCAGCCATGGTTGCCATGTCGGCGGGCTCTGTCGGGAGGTTGTGCTTGCCCCCCAGGCTGAATGCATCGGGCTTCGCCTTGAAGGCCACATAGTGCAACTGGTCAACCCGTGCCGCTGGCACCCCGTCATAGCCACCCTTCTGGGCGATGAGGGCCTGCAAAGGCATTTGCTGGCTAAGCCCTGTGGCCACTTCCTTATCGCGCGGCGGACTGCCCGTCTTGAAGTCCACAATGACAAGATCGCCCCGGGCCGTTTGCTCTATCCGGTCAGCGGTCGCCGACAAAGTGAACGGCTGACCGGCGACGCTGTACTCAATGGAACCCTTGACTTCCTGCTTCAACTTGCCGCCCGACGTATCTCGCTGACTACGCCAGACCATGAACCAATCTACTGTACGCCGCCACACGGCCTCACGCGCCGCCCATGCGTCGCCAGGTTCGCCCACACGCAGCAATTCCTGCCTGAGCAGGCCCATCAAGTGTTCGGCCGTCTTCGGATTTCCGTCTTCCTCGAACAGCTCTAGCGCCCTATGAATTGCGGTCCCACGCGGCGCAGGGCCGAGTTCATCATTCAGCGCATCGATTGAGGAGAGACCCAGCACCTGTTCAGCCCAGAGCGCATATGGATCGCGCTGCAACAGGTCGACGCGTGTGGCGGACAAGCGCGCGGGCAGCCTTCAGGGCGCGCGGATGGAGTCGGCTCGGCGCTAAAGTCGGGAACCGCATTCACCCGGTTCAGCTTTAGACCTTCCACCAGCTTGATCGGATCAAAAGCCGTGGGGGTGAAATGATCTGCAGCCTGATTTTCCAGCGCGCCTTCTGCGAGCGTCTTGAGCCGCCAGACCCAGCGCGACGCGACTGCCGGTGCATCATTTCGCCGTGAGGCGTAAACCAGAGTGACATCCGGCGCGCAGGCAAGCTGGGCAAAGTCGTGCGCGGCAAGTCCCATGCGCTCTTCAGGATCACCCAGGCCGAGGCGCGCACGGAAATGCCGGGGCAGGAACGCGTCCGGCGCCGGGCGCTTTGGCCAAACGTCCTCATTGAGTCCAGCAAGGATCACCCGATCCGCAGACTGAAGTCGCGCTTCCAGCGGTCCCCAGATCGAGAGTTGCGGATGCTCGGCTTCACCAAAACTGACGGTCATCTGGGACGCCTGCGCATTGACGAGATCGGCGAGCGCGGCCGGTCGCATCGGTCCCAGGGATTCAGAGACCTCGCGCACGAATTCAAGCAAGCGGCTCGTGGCTGCGCCGTCTTCCCCAGCCCAAGGCATCGGCGTCTGGCTGACCGATTCCGCCAAGGCTGCGATACGTTGAATTGCGTCGTCGCCGGATACTTCTTCAATCTGGCTAAGGTCCGCATCGGCATGCTCGAACCGGGCAATCAGGGATTCCACAAGCGTGATCCCCCTAATCTGATCATCTGGCCCGAATTGCGGATAGGGCTCGATCATATCTCGAGTGCGAATGCTCTCGACCAGTTCCTGAAGGGATTTCCATCGTCGCGGACCTCTCAGGAAATGAAGCTCAAAGTCGGCGAGATCATCGACTGGCGCGGCCAGTTCATGCGATAGAACCGCCACGATCAGGACCGGGTTGCCCGGATCGACCGCCCATTTCGCGCAGAGCCCCACGAAGCTACCGGCGGCTGTCCGCCCAACCGGAATACCGGCCGACGGCGGCACACTGATGTCCCAACGCTTCAGCAGGGCGGAAACCCGGCGCGCCAAACCAGCATCCGGCGTCACGAGGGCTGCTGTGCGGTCCTTGGCTTCCAATGTCTCGCGCATCATCAGGGCGATGGCACTTGCTTCAGCAGACTCGTCCGCAGCCTCTACGAGCGACAGGCCTTCCAGTGCGTCTCTTGCAAAACTTGGCACGTCGGTGCCAGCTGTTGCGGAAAGTTGGTCGAGGGTATCTCGCCAGTCTGCTGTGGCATCGGCGGGCGCGAGCGCCTCCATGATCATGCGACGGCGCGCGTCGCGCTTGGGGCCAATCTCGATGCCAGGCCATTCAGCCACAGCCCCCGGCTCAATTTCGAGCGCGACCAATGTATTGAGCAACGTATTTTGCGGATGTCCGACCTCGGAAAGAATACCGGCACGATGCTCTTCCGAGGCGGCAGAATCGAGCCCGGGCAAAACGATAAGCCCCATCGGCAATTGCAGCGCGGCTTTCATCAACACGCGCCCGGCAGGCGTCGCCCCGGTCGAACCGGCAATGATGACCGGTGCCTCGGGTGGATACGCCAGCCAAGCCTCTGCGGTCGCTTCCGCAGCCAGCAATCTCCGTTGAAGGGGGTCGGTGACGCCCTGCTCTTCAAGCCATTTCGGCCAGGCATCGGTTATGATTTCGAGGAATTTGGCCGAGTTCTCCCAATGCTGGGCAAGGTCGGCGTCTTTCGCCAGATCTGCCAGCCCACTCCAGTCAGCCTCGGGGCTGAGATGAGCCTGGTCCAGCAATCGCGCCAGCTCGTTCGCGGCGGCAAGCGCCGACGATGGCGGAACATCCATGCCGGAACTCTCGCGATAATAGGCCTGCACAAGAGAGGCCAATGTTCCGAGCCGCTTGGCAGGCGCAAGTGCTGGGGGCAAATCGGTTACTGAAAACTCGGCGACAGGCGGGGCCTCGTCGCTTTCGAGATCGCCCATCGCCCGGATGTCTGGCGACAGGATCGGGGTTTCGTTCGCGGCGAGGAAAAGAGCGGCAGACAATTCCCGCGCAGACCGGCGGTTTGGAACATAAATGGTGGCGTCCGCCAACGCATCCGGAATGGTTTGCAAATCCACCGCGCGAGCCAGTTCCGCTGCGAGGCATTTCAGGAAGTTTTCGCCCGGCGGGATGGACCAGACTTTTGGCGCGCCTACGCCAAACAGGGCAGGATCACGCGCCATGGCAGCGCAACCACATTTCGGCATCTTTCAGGGCGTCCGGATCGCCCACATGCAGCCAGAAATCATCCAGTGGCAGACCATGCAGCCGTCCGGATTCGACAAGCGGCCCCCAAATTCGCCAAGCAACCGAGAAGCGCTCCACGGCGAGGCCTGAGAATGCTTGCGGTTTGAGGATGCGTACTCCCGCATAGGCCCATGGGGCAGACGGGTTTTCGCCGCGTCGCTTGAGGCTGCCATCCTCGGCACGGAGAAAGTCTCCGGCGCCCCCATATCCCAGGCTGCGCTGCGTATCCGCGAGAAGGAGGATCTCGTCCATCTGCGCTGGGTCAAATGCGCTGGCCAGATCGAGGAAAGGTCTCGGATCACCCTTACCCCAGAACGCATCTGTATTGACCACGAAGACGGGATCATCGCCAAGCATCGGCGCGGCTTTCACCAGCGCGCCGCCTGTTTCAAGCACTTCGCCACGTTCGTCCGACACAATCAGGTCCACACCCTTGATGCCCGAAACATGATCCTCGACCTGATCGGCGAGCCAATGGACATTGACGACGATCCGCTGAACGCCCGCTTCGATCAGTGGGTCGATCATCCGGTCCATCAGACGCTTGCCACCAACCTCTATCAGGGGCTTCGGACATGTGTCCGTCAGCGGCCGCATCCGGGTACCGAGCCCGGCGGCCAGCACCATCGCCGTATGCGGAATATTTGATGACATCAGCTTTCCTTGAACACGAAGGGGGTCGTCTCCCGCACGAAGGCCGCCATGGGCTCCAGTGCGGGGTGGGACAGATTGCGGGCCAGCAGTTTCAGTTGGCGCGGCTGGAATGTGCCATACCGGGCCTTGCCATCACGATGCTGCAACCGGGAGAACACACCTGCAATACGCAGCGCGTTGAGAGCCCCAATCACGGCGAGCCGCTCGTCAAAGGCCTCGCGCGTCTTGCCGGTCTGGTCGAGATAGTGCCGGATCGCGGCTTCGGACGCCTCATGCGAAACGTCCCGTCGCGCGTCCTGGGTCAGCATGGCCATATCCCACGCATCCCAGCCCTTCACCGCGTCCTGAAAATCGAGCAGCGCGATGCGGTCGTCGCCCAACCAGAGCAGGTTTTCTGCATGATAGTCACGCAGAGTGAACACTCGCGGGAACGCCATTGCCTGTTCGATCAGGGCATCACGTTCGGACTCCCACCTAACGCGGGCAAGTCCAGTCAGCGCACCGCCACCCGCCTCCACTGGCAACCAGTCCGCATACAGGTCAGCATTCGAGGACAATGCGAGGCGGTCAAAATCGAGAATGGGCCATTGCTCGGACCCATAGATCACAGCCTCGGGGATCGGTTGCTGATGAAGTTTTGCCAACATGCCAGCGGCCAGCATGTAGGCGGGCACTTCCAAAGCTGGATCCTGCTCGATCTGCCGAGCCAATTCCTTACCGTCGCCGTAATCCTGCAGAATAGCCAACCCGACTTCAGTATCATGCGCAAATATCTCCGGCGCCTCAAAACCGAGTAATCTGAGATGGTGCGCAATCAGGACGAAGGCGTCGACACGAGAGGCCGCCAAACGCGTCTGTGCATTCCAGCCCATCGCGTTGCGCGTGGCATCATCGGCATCCGGTGGGCATGGGTCGGCTTCGATGCGTGGGGCATCCATCAGCATCGCCGCCGAACCATCAGCGCGCACCATCCGAACATACCGGCGCGTGGATGCGTCTTGTCCCAATGGCTTGAGGTCTGCACCACCCCATCCATGACGCGCAAGAAAATCGGCGATCAGCGCGTCGCGGGAATTAGAATTGAAATTCATTGCAGCGCGCCCGCCAATCTTCGCCTTGGGGTTCCAGGGATACGAGCCGATGTTCGCCTTCAAAGTCAAAGACGATATCCAGCCGCCACGCAGGAAGGTGCTTTCCCGCTTTCTCCGGCCACTCGACAATCGCCACGCCTTCCGGCGTCTCGTCCCACCCAATCTCAGCCATCTCGTCAGGCGATCCCAGCCGATAGAGGTCAAAATGCCAGACGGGAAAATCCGGAGCCTCGTAGGCTTGGACCAGAGTATATGTCGGGCTCGGCACTTCCTGAATGTCCGGTATGAGCGCCCGGACCAGCCCTCGCGTAAATGTCGTCTTCCCGACACCCAGTCCGCCATGCAAGGCAATCACGTCGCCCGGCTTCAGCAAGGGGGCGATCGCATTGCCGAATGCGAGCGTGTGAGCCTCATTGTCGAGTCGGTAGGTCAATTTCATCATCATGTGCATATAAAAGACTGACCTCACACACCATCGTTTCCTGACCAAATTGCGGCAAAACGCGTGGTGACATGCCTTGCAGTANCAGGCAGACTGGCCTAGAACATTAAAAATGACGCAGGCGTCACGAATTGACCCTACGTAGACCGGGAATAGCACATTGGATNTGACAGACGCAAAACGCATTGTGGTGCTTGGGGCTGGGCAAGCTGCGGCGCAAGCAATTCAATCCCTGCGCATGGGTGGCTATACGGGCGAATTGACATTGGTCGGTGAAGAACCGGCACTGCCCTACCAGCGCCCACCATTGTCAAAAGCCTATATGAAGGGGGAGTTCGCCGAGGAGCGCCTCTACTTCAAACCAGCCGCCTGGTACGAAGACAACAATGTGGAATTGATCCTTTCGACACGTGCAACCAGCATCGACCGGGCGGAACGCAGAGTGGATCTCGAACATGGTGGCCACCTCGAATATGACGCGCTGATCATCGCGACGGGTTCGCGCCCTCGCGCCCTGCCGATCGACGGTGCAGAGCTTGAGCATGTCTACGCGCTGCGCGGTCTTGCCGATGTCGAGCGGATCCGGCCGCAAATGGTGGCCGGACGCTCCATGGTGATTATCGGAGCTGGTTATATCGGTCTTGAAGCAGCGGCCGTCGCCCAGCAAATGGGTCTGAAAACGACCGTTCTGGAAATGGCACCACGTGTTCTAGCCAGAGTTACAAGCCCGGTCATGAGCGAGTTCTATGAGGCTGAGCATCGCCGCCAGGGCGTTGAGATTCGCACAGAGACGAGCCTGTCGAAGCTTGAAGGGAATGATGGCGCGGTGACCGCTGCCGTGCTCACCGATGGGACCAAACTCGATGCGGACATTGTTCTGGTCGGCATCGGTATCCTGCCAAACGAAGCACTCGCAAAGATTCCGGAATTGCCTGCAATAATGGCATTCTTGTTGATCGCGATGCGCGCACATCCGACCCACGAATTTTTGCCGCAGGCGATTGCGCCAGTCGGCCGCTGGTGCATTTTGGTCGCTCTGGTCGGCTTGAAAGCGTCCACAATGCCATCGAGCAGGGCAAGCTCGCTGCCGCCGCCATTCTTGGCAAACCGCGACCGAATGAAGATTGCCCTTGGTTCTGGTCAGACCAGTACGACCTCAAGCTCCAGATCGCCGGGCTCGGCGCCGGGTATGACGAGATCGTCGTGAGAGGTTCACCGGAGGATCGAAAGTTTGCGGCCTTCTATCTGAAGAACGGAACGCTCATCGCAGTGGATGCGATCAACAGTCCGCCCGAATTCCTCGCATCCAAGAAGCTCATCATGTCAGGCGCCAAGCTTTCGGCTGACATTCTTGCAGACACATCAATAACAATGAAAGAGATTGCCACTAACGCAGTGGCAGCTTGAAGGAGAGAAACCCGCACATGGCGAAAATTACCTATATCGACCACGACGGCACCGAGCGCGTTGTGGAGGCCCAGAACGGCGAGACCGTGATGGAAGCTGCTATCAAGAACTCCATTCCGGGCATTGATGCCGATTGCGGCGGCGCCTGCGCGTGTGCCACATGCCATGTATATGTCGACCAGGCCTTCATGGACAAAGTTGGAGAGCAGGAAGAAATGGAAAAATCCATGCTGGATTTCGCTGAAAATGTTCAGGAAAATTCCCGCCTGTCTTGCCAGATCACCGTTTCGGAAGATCTGGATGGCTTGAAAGTCACGACACCGGAGAGCCAGCACTAGGCTGCGCCCTATCGAAAACATTGAGCGTCCCGGTGATATGCCGGGGCGCTTTTTTGTTCGCATACCCCGGCGTCAAGAGTTGGTTCCTTTCCAGAACTGACTAAATTGGCGCTCTGTAGTCAGGGAGAGACTGATGGATTTCACCACCCTCATGCGCAGCGGCAAACAGACCGGCGACCATGCCATGTCTTTTCATGTGCCGGAGACCTGGATGCAAGGCCGCACAACCTATGGGGGGCTGACTGCGGCGCTGTGCCTGCAGGCCGCGATGCCGACCTCTGGCGGGCGTCAGATCCGGTCTGCGCAAGTGGCATTTGTCGGGCCTGTGTCGGGTGACGTCGAATGCACCGCCACCCTGCTGCGCGAAGGCAAGAATACCGTCTTTACGAGCGTGCGCATGATGGGCGAAGCAGGCGTTGCTGCCGAGGCGATCTTTGCCTTTGGGGCACACCGTGAGTCATCCCTCAATTTTGCAAACCTTCCTGCGCCTGAAGTTACCTCCCCGGACGAGACCGCATCTTTCTTCGGAGAGTCGCCGAGGCGCCCTGCCTTCACCCGCAACTTCAACATGCGGCTGGCGAATGGAAGCCCCCCGATGTCGGGTGCGCCAGACGCAGACATGTCTCTCTGGATGCGGCACAAGGATGGCTCGGTTCCGCCGGACGCGGTTTCCGTCCTGGCACTCGCAGACGCACCACCGCCTGCGGCCATGTCGATGCTGACAGGACAGGCCCGTATCAGCTCCATGACATGGATGGCAGAATTCCTGACAGATGACATTCAGACGAACGAGGGGTGGTTCCTGGCCCGGCATGTCGCCAATACGTCAAAGGATGGCTATAACAGCCAAGCCATGACGTTGTGGAATACATCAGGCCAACCGATCATGATCGGCCGACAGACCATCGCCGTGTTCGCCTGAACTAGTTTTCAGGCTCCGGCTCTTCAGTATCATTCACGATCGGCCCCGGCTCGAGCACTTTCATGAGTGATGCTGGCACCTGGCCTGCTGGACAGGCTTCCTGAAGGACATAAGCATTTCCGACACCCGGTGCACCGGCATAGACCGGAGCGGTGATCGTCTGAGAGCGGAAAATCCAGCTCAGGAAAAACATTGCGAACACGGCTGCGCCAACTGCGGCAATCGTGCCCCATCCCATGCCCAATGGATCTGAAGTGGCAGGCGCCGCTGAGCTTGTTGGGCGTTGGCCTGGACCGGAACTTGCGACATGCGGTTTGACGGAAGCCTTTGCCAAGGCGGCTGCGCTGGCCGTCTCGGCCGCTGGCGCAGGCTTGATACCCATCGCCTTCTCACGCTTCTTCTTTGCATCAATAGCAAGCGGGTCGTCCGGATGAGCCGTGAGCCAGTCTTCCCGCGCTTCTTCATCCTTCGAGCCATACCCCATCCACTCTCGAAGGTCGGAGCGCCCATCGCGCTGGCCGAGCTCTTCGATCAGTTTGTAAAAGCCTTCAGGAGTCTTGCGCGACGTCATGCCCTCAATCGAGAAACGTTTGTCGCTTTTGAACGGCTCGTAAGGGATCGTCTTGTCGACGCTGACCTGGGCCAACATGCCAGGCCGCGAATGCCCGACAGAAGCCGCCGCACGCACCCAGTCGCTCTTCACTGCATGTTCGGACCACATNACAAGCATATGCTTGGAATTGCCCGCATTGCGTGCATCCTTGGCATCGAANGTATTGTCCACCTGCTTTTGATCGAACCAGACCTTGAACTTTAGCGAACGCAGCCGACGTGCGACCAACTTCGCCATGTCGCGATCTTCGATCGCCGATACCAGGAAAACATCGTACGCCATATGCGCGCTACCTCTTGAAGTAATGAGCCAAGCATACCCATAGACCCTTAATATTCCACCCAATTCCGCTATCAGGCGATATTTCCGTCTGTTTTTCGGCTGTGAATACGGCTATTTGCGCGGCGAACCAGTTACTCAGGAGACCGGTATGGGCTTCAAATGCGGCATCGTAGGCCTTCCCAATGTGGGCAAGTCCACACTCTTCAATGCGCTCACTCAGACGGCCACAGCGCAAGCGGCCAACTATCCATTCTGCACGATTGAGCCAAATGTTGGCGAAGTCGCCGTACCAGAGCCCAGGCTGGAGAAGCTCGCCGAAGTGGGTGGCTCGAAGGAGATCATCCCGGCGCGCATGAACTTCGTGGACATTGCGGGTCTCGTAGAGGGCGCCTCCCAAGGTGAAGGCCTTGGCAACAAATTCCTCGCCAATATCCGTGAGACAGACGCGATCATCTATGTCCTTCGCTGTTTCGAGAATGACGATATCACGCATGTCAGCGGGAAGGTCGACCCGATTGCCGACTTCGAAGTCGTCGAGACCGAACTCATGCTGGCTGACATGGAAAGCCTTGAAAAGCGCAAGGCCGGCGTCGTGAAAAAGGCCAATTCCGGTGACAAGGAAGCCAAGGCTCAGGTCGCTTTGATTGATCTCGCACTTGCCGAGCTGAACGAAGGTCGCCCGGCCCGACGCGCTGTTGTCTCGAAAGACGACACAAAAGCGTGGAACATGCTGCAGCTCTTGACCTCAAAACCGGTTCTGTTCGTCGCGAACGTTGACGAGAACAGTGCCGCAACAGGTAACGAATATTCCAGTCGTGTCGAGGCCCGCGCGACTGAAGAAGGCGCTGCGTGCGTTGTGATTTCAGCTCAAATTGAAGCCGAGCTCGCCCTGTTGGATGAGCCGGACCGCAGCGAATATCTTGAGACGCTCGGACTGGAAGAGCCGGGCCTGACCCGTCTGATCCATACCGGATACGACCTTCTCGACCTGCAGACCTATTTCACGGTCGGACCGAAGGAATCCCGCGCATGGACCATCCGGAAAGGTTGGAGTGCTCCCAAGGCTGCCGGGGTTATCCATGGTGACTTTGAGAAAGGCTTTATCCGCGCCGAAACCGTTGCCTACATGGACTATGTCGAGCATGGCGGCGAAGCAGGCGCGAAAGAAGCCGGCAAGATGCGGTCAGAAGGCAAGGATTACATAGTCCAGGATGGCGATGTGATGCTGTTTCGCTTCAACGTCTAGGCTATTTTGCCGACAACGCAGCGCGCCTTTTCCCGCGCTCGCTTCCAGACAAGCTGGCCCAATCCGGACGGACGTACAGGAAATTGAGCGGCGTGCCGCGAATGAGGGCGTGGAAGGCAAGCGGGAGCGCAACAGCGAATGTCAGGGTCAAGGCGGACGCCAGCCCCACATCGCCGAAGGGCGCTCCGATTGCAGGCAGCACCAGTCGCTCCATCGCAACGAGCGGAAACGCGTAGGTCAGGTAGATGACGATCGAGTGCCGACCGCAATATCTGAGAAAGTCTGCTGCGCGGAACCGGGTCAGCAGCGCTGACACGACGCAGACGGCAGTCGCGCCGGCAATGCCCAGAATGAAACTGGCAACCACTTCTTCATGCAAGGCGAGGCTGACTGCCCACCAATTCAGAATGCCCCAAGCCAGCAAACCAAGGGCTCCGGTCCAGGGCGCTTTGGCCGCCCTTCCGGCAAATCGGAAGATTTGTGGTGCAAACGCGTACCCCATGAAGAAATAAACATACCGGTTTGCGAACCGGTCGATCACGCCCCATCCCGTATCAATCAGCACAAGTTGGTAGAGAGACTGGAGGATGAAGGCGCCTGCAAACACGATCCAGACCGGCACGTTTCGCAGCAAGCGCGTAACCACATAGAAGATCGCCAACATGTGCACGAACCAAAGCGAGTTCGAGGGTTCGACGAAGCTGTAGAACCATAGCTTCAGGACATAACCAGGATGGGACACCAACGCATCGAACTCCAGGACCGGAAGCTGGAGCGTGAGCCAGAGCACGTAGAAATATATGAAATGCACGACTTTCCGGTCGAGATAGTCGGCGAGCGGCGCATGGATCGACCGGCTCAGGAACAGACCCGCCACCAAAAAGAAGTCCGGAATTCGGAAGGGCCGTGCAAAATCGATGATGGGATGCATCCATCCGTGCTCATCGAACAGATATTCGACGCCATTTACCGCGTGCATCATTACCACCAGAATGATGCAGATGCCCTTCGCGTAATCTACCCAATCTACCCGTTGCGCAGGTGGTGCGGCGATAAGATGCGTCGAAAACATTCAATGCAACTCCAAGGGCGACATCGTTTCAGCGTCGGGATGAAGAAACCACCGACAAGGTGGGATGATCATTACAATAGGCTTTGATGCAAGCAGTGAACCAATCGAATGTCTGGTCCACGCGGGTGACTGCATCGCGTTGGCGCGACAAAACGCTGGCCTTGCCATGGGGCAACCAGAAATACGGATTGGCCTCCCATATGATGATGTGCCCCTCTGGACGGATGCTATAATCGACCGCGGCAAAGTCCAGCCCAAGCGCCCTGACCGCCTGAACGAGTTCCTGCGCCTCTTCCAAAGGCGCGGAGAAATATGCCTTGTCTGCAGCAATCAGGTCGGCTCGCAAACGCTCATGATAGCCAAAATATCTTGCCAGACGCCGCAGTCGGCTCGCCTCCCGCTGGAACAGACTGTTGGACAGGCCAACGATTCTCTCGGTCGAAAAGAACAGGTGAGATGCCAGAACACGGTCACCACACACGAACGCTCGGGCCTTGTGGTGATAGCGCGCAAAGAGATCGGAGCGGGGCCTGCCAACGTCACGGTATTCCTGACGGATGTCATACAGCTTCAGAACAACTGCTGGCAGTAACCCCTCGCTGTCGAGCGCCTTTGCGTCCTCAGCCTTGAACAGGGTCGCAACCTGTCTTTGTGCATGCTCCTGATCACTTCGGACGATACAGGGAAATCCGATTTGCTCGATCGCGCCCGCCATCTCCTCCAATGTCGATGCCGACGCAGCGGCGGCGCATGGTACGCCTGCGTCAGCCCAGATATGCGCCTGCCTGGATTTGGTCGTGTTGCTGAGCGCGTCTGGATGGTTGAGGATACGAATCCCTCGATCAACCGCCTCTTCGGCAATGGCCACAGCATCAACATAACAGGCCGGGTACTTCTGCATCAGAGGATCGCCCAGCCAGAAGATGACCAGCCCCACACCCTCAAAGTTGGCGGACCCGGAGCCTGTGCGATGGATCCGGATATCCTTGAGCAAGGGATCAGACTTCGCTGCCAGCCGTTTCAGGAAAACATCGCCTGTCGGCACTTTGCGGCCGCGACCCGCGCCATGCGTAATGAAGAGAATCTTGCTGTTGCCGGAGGCGTACATACGCACCTTGATCTCGAATCCTGACAGTCGCACAATCGCCGCGACACACAGACTCTACGACGCAAAAGGTATGCCAAGATATAGAAACAAGCACAGGATGCATGCGCCAAGTGTGGCGAGACTGTGTGGCTCTTGGCGCCACCGAACCTTGCCCGCCGACTTGGTTGTGACGACCGGATTTTTCAGGCTGCGCAGAACATGCGGAAGCAGGTCAGAAAGCCGCGCGACTGGCGCCGAACCTCCAGGAAAAGCTGACATGAGAAATTTGCCGAGCCTGTACAATCGCCTCCGATGCTGCCTAGAACCCCGCCACACGATTTAAGTAAACGGGCATTCTTCATCATGCAGACACCTACAGATACGGATGCATCCCATTCTGAAGCGCAATTTGAAGCTCAGATTCGCGCAGCAATCGACGGCAAAACCAAACCAGTTGGCGCGCTGGGGGGGATCGAAACGCTTGCTGTTCAGATCGCGCAGATCCAGAAATCCCTGACGCCTCGCGCGGACACATGCAGGCTCACCATCTTTGCAGCTGACCATGGCATGGCAACAGCGGGTGTCTCGGCATTCCCGCAGGATGTGACCCGCCAGATGGTGCTCAACTTTCTTTCGGAGGGCGCAGCCGCCAATGTCTTCGCCCGTTCTGTTGGCGCGAGCGTCCGCGTGGTTGACGCTGGAGTAGCGGGACAGCTGATCGATCACCCAGGCCTGATCCCGCGTCGGATCGCAGCAGGCACGGCCAACGCCATTGAGCGGCCCGCGATGACACCCTCCGAACACGCTGCTGCGCTGTCTTCCGGGTCAGCGCTGGGTCATGAAGGCGACGAAGCGGTTGCGTGTTTGGGCGAGATGGGCATCGGCAACACATCTTCGGCCAGCCTCGTTGCGGCCAAAATACTCGGAGTGCCAGTTGCCGACCTGACTGGACGGGGCACAGGTCTCGACGATGATGATCTTCGCCGCAAATGCGAACTGTTGGAAAAAGCTGCAAACCGGACGAACGATAAACTGGAAGCTGGTCTGGCGCTCCAGGAGTATGGCGGCTTCGAGATTGCCATGATGGCCGGCGCCATGATCGGAGCAGCAGCGAGCGGCAAGATTGTCATCGTGGACGGCTTCATTGCGACAGTCGCCGCATTGGCCGCTGAAGCGATTTCACCCGATTGCCGGAAGAACATGATCTTTGCGCACCAATCCGCAGAGGCCGGACATGGGCGTGTACTGGCCGCGCTAAAGGCCAAGCCATTACTGCATCTGGGCATGCGCCTGGGCGAGGGTACGGGCGCATTGCTCGCCTTTCCGCTTGTGAAGGCAGCCGCAGCGATGCTGCGTGAGATGGCGAGCTTCGAGAGCGCCGGAGTGAGTGGCCCGGCATGAATGGCGAACTCGCCAAACTCGTACTCGCTGTGCAATTTCTGACTCGGCTACCGCTCAGAACAGACAAGATGTTCACACCGGAGCGCATGGCGCAAGCGCCGAGATATTTCCCCCTGGTCGGCATACTTGTGGGACTCGTGAGTGCGGGCGTCTTCTGGATCGCCGCCCTGGTCCTGCCGGACTTCATGGCGGCGTTGCTGGCGGTCAGCGCAGGCCTGCTGCTGACAGGTGCGTTCCATGAGGATGGCTTGGCCGACACGTTTGACGGCATTGGCGGCGGACATACACCTGTTCGTGCATTGGAAATCATGAAGGATAGTCGGCTCGGCACATATGGGGCCGCCGCGCTGTTCCTGGCGCTCGCAATCAAGGTGGGTGCGCTGTCGGCGATACCGCCAATCTGGGTCTGCGCTGCCCTGCCCGTTGCGCATTGCGTCTCTCGGTTCTCAGCTGTGTGTGTGATCGCGACCAACCGGTATGTGCGGGAGGAAGGTACGGGAAAGCCTGTGGCAACGGGTATATCTGCGTCCAGCTTGATAATTGCCGGTTTCACAGCGTTGGGTGCTGTTGCAGTCGGTGCTGTCCTGTTTCCTTTCGTCTCACTTTTGTCCGGTATTGTTTCATTGTGTTTCGCGCATGTTCTAATGCGCCTGTTCTTTGAGCCCAAACTGGGGGGCTATACGGGCGACACGCTCGGCGCGGTACAGCAAGCAAGCGAGATCGGATTCTATCTGGGGCTCCTCGCATGGCTCTGACCCTCCTTCGGCATACAACGCCTGATGTCGCACCCGGCACCTGTTATGGTCGAACTGACCTGGCGCTCGCGACCTCTTTTGCGGACGAGGCCAGCATCGTTGTGGCCGGACTGCCACGGATAGACCGCATCGTATCGAGCCCGCTGACCCGGTGCGCTGAGCTTGCCGAATTCATCGGAGAACGGAGTGGGCTGAACATCATCCGGGATGAACGACTGGTCGAGATGGATTTCGGAACCTGGGAGATGAAGCCCTGGAACGAATTGCCGAGACATGAACTCGATGCCTGGGCATCGGACTTCCTCCATGCGAGGCCTCATGAGGGGGAAAGCGTCGCCATGCTGACCGCCCGCACTCAGAACGCCATAGCCGAACTCAACCACCCCGACAGCCACACTCTTGTCGTGACCCATGCCGGCGTGATCAAGGCAGCCTTTGCCGCGCTCGGCGGCCACCATCACTATCAGAGNTCGGTCGCCTATGGCGGCCTCATCACGCTGCTGGAACACTCAGGAAGCGCGACATGACCGACGACACTTCCCATACTGAAAAGATGAAGGCGCTGCAGGCAGAGCAACGCAAGAAGACCGACGCGGCCGCCGTGCCGGATCGCGGGCTGGTGCTGGTTCACACGGGAAATGGCAAGGGCAAGTCAAGCTCGGCCTTCGGCGTCATTGCCCGTGCCCTTGGCTGGGGCCACCGCGTGGGGGTCGTCCAGTTCATCAAGGGCAAATGGATTACCGGTGAACGACAATTCTTCGACAAGTTCCCCGATCAACTCGAATGGCACACAATGGGTGAAGGCTTCACTTGGGACACACAGGACAAGGCTCGCGACATCGTCGCCGCCGAGGCAGCGTTCGACCGTGCGAAAGCCATGATGGCAAATGGCTCCTACAATCTTGTTGTGCTGGATGAGATCAACATCGCCATGCGCTATGACTATCTCTCGACCGACGCTGTTCTCGAGGGACTGAAAGCGCGTGACAGCCAGACCAGCGTCATCCTGACGGGGCGCGATGCCAAACCGGAACTTTGCGACTATGCCGATCTTGTCAGCGAGATGGTCGAGGTGAAGCACCCCTTCAAAGCGGGGCTCAAAGCCAAGCGTGGCGTCGACTTCTGACCATTTTGCCGCGCGTCCTGTAATAGCGGCAGTATTGACAGGTCGCGAGGCTTGCAACATTACCACGTTCAGATGGTGCTTTCTGCAAGGAAAGCTAAGAGGGAAGCCGATGTGAATTCGGCGCTGTACCCGCAACTGTGAGCCGGGAGTTGAAGGCCATACAGCCACTGGAGCAATCGCTCTGGGAAGGCGGCCTGAGATGACGATCGGTGAGCCAGGAGACCTGCCATCGCGTCGTTCGTCCGGAGGCCGGGAATAGTTCTCAGCGGGCGGGAAGGCTTCAAGCCTATCCTTTGTAACGACATCCGAACCCCTGGGCCTGGCCGTCCGCACCAATCACAAGGTGAGGCCAGATTGTCGTTATGAACTGCATCCACCATTCGGGCGGCTGGGATGCGAGGAAAAGATATGTTCTACAAAACCGCCCTGCTGGGGGCTGTTGCGTTCGGCTTTACCGTCTCGGCGACCGCCCAGACTGCAAGCATCGAAGAAACCAAACTCGATACGATCATCGTCAATGGATCACGCCTTGACCAGACGATGACCGAAATTGGCTCAAGTGTCTCCGTCATCACGCGGGACGACCTGGAAGAGTTGGGCGTCGACTTTGCCCTGGACGCNATTGCAACCGCGCCCGGTGTCACGGTCAACCAGAACGGCGCCTTTGGCGGCAACGCCAGCGTGCGTATACGCGGTGCTTCCAATGACCAGACATTGGTGCTGATCGACGGCGTACCCGTAAACGATCCGACCGGCACCGGTGGCGGCTACAACTTCGCTTATCTGGACACAGACACCATTGAGCGTATCGAAGTGCTGAAAGGCCCGCAATCGACGCTCTGGGGGAGTGATGCCATTGGCGGCGTCGTGTCCATCACGACCAAGCGCCCCACAGAAGGCTTGTCAGGCACGGTGTTCGGCGAATACGGCTCCTTCAATACATTGCGCGGCGGCGCGTCGATCAGCAATGCGAATGAAATCGGTGATTTCCGGCTCGCGGCTACCGGACTGACCACAGATGGTATTTCCAAAGCGGATGAGGCGAATGGTAACTCCGAAGACGACGGCTACGACTCACAGACGGTCTCGGCCAAAGGCGGTTTGAACCTGCCGGCCAGTGTTCGTCTCGAAACCAGCCTGATGTGGAGCGACGCAGAGTCTGAATATGACAGCTATGCGTTCGGTGCGCAGGGCAGCGTGGCGGATGGTGATGAGGTCACGAATTCGGAGACGCTGTCTGGAAACATCACCCTGAAAGCGCCACTGTTCGATGGCCGACTCGAGAACCTTGTTCAGATTGGCTATGCCGATATTGAACGCGAAAATACGTCAAACGGTGTCCAGAGTTATTTCACCGAAGGTGACCGCGTGCTGTTTCGCTATCAGGGCACATTCGCCATCAACGACACAAATACATTGGCCTTTGGAACGGAGCGCGAAGAGACAAGTGCCAATGAGCAAGAGTCCTCGATTGACAGTTTGTTTGCGCTCTACGAATTCAAACCCGTGGACAGTTTGACACTGACAGGCGGAATTCGGGTCGACGATCACGAGACTTTCGGCTCTGAAACAACGGGTCGCGTGGCAGCAGCCTGGACCGCAACAGATCAGCTCACCTTCAAGGCAAGCTGGGGTCAAGGCTTCAAGGCACCCAGCATCTTTCAGTCGACCTATATCTGCACCTTCTGTGGACTGACCGCCCCCAATACCAACCTCAAGGCTGAAACCTCCGAGGCTTATGACATTGGTGTGCAATGGCAGTCTGCTGACGAGCGCATCGTCCTTGGTGCAACCCTGTTCGATCAGGAAACCGAAAACATGATCGATTTCTCTTACACGGCTGGCTACGACAATATCGCCCTTGTGGACTCGCAGGGGGTCGAGTTGACTGGCGCTTATGCGATCAATAACTGGCTGGGTATCGCGGCGAGTTATACGTTCATTGACTCAGATGATGGCAACGGAAACGCATTGGCCCGCCTCCCGGAAAGCACCGGGCACATCTCAGCTTCTTTTGATCCGGACGGCCCCTTCTCTGGCGCAGTGCTCGTTCGCTATAATGGCGAAGAAGCCAATACAGACGGATCCGAACTCGACAGCTGGACACGCGTCGACCTGACCGGCAGCTATGATCTCAATGATACAGTCGAAATCTATGGCCGGATCGAGAACCTGCTCGATGAGGAGTACCAGCAGATCCTGGGATATGGCACACCCGGACTGTCCGGATCTGTCGGCGTGCGGCTCCGCTACTAGGACATCTCCATGTCGAGGCTGATAATCCCAATTCTTGCGCTTCTTCTGTCTGCTTGCGGACAGGCCGGCAAGAATGTGCTCACAAAGCCTGAGCGCCCTGCCCGGATTGTCAGCCTCGACTATTGCGCCGACCAGTATGTTTTGAAGCTTGTCGACCGGGAACGCATCCTGGCCTTGTCGCCGGATGCGGGCCGGGAATTTTCCTATATGCGGGATACCGCCGGCGGCATCGCGACCGTCAGGCCAAACGCCGAGAATGTACTGATCCTCAAGCCCGACCTTGTTGTACGGTCCTATGGCGGCGGACCGAATGCCGCCGCGTTCTTCGAGAAGGCAGGCGTGCCTGTGGTGGAAGTTGGTTGGACGCCTGACATTCCTTCCGTGATGAAAAACACGCAACGCATCGCCAACGAGTTGGGAGAGCCTGAGCGGGGTGCGGTCGTGAACACTGAGATGCAACACCGACTTGCGCGGTTGAGAAAGCGCGAGACTGGCCAGACCGCATTGTACATGACGCCCGCAGGTGTAACGACCGGCCCGGGCTCGCTGATTCATGAAATGATCGTGGCGGCGGGCCTGACCAATATGGAAACAGAACATGGCTGGCGATCCATCCCGTTGGAAACGCTTGCCTATGAGAAACCTGATGTCGTAGCGGCTGCCTTCTTCGGATCGCGCACCAATCATCCGGACGCGTGGAGTCCGATGAAGCACCCTGTCGCAAAGGCGCAGCTTACCCAGAGCGAAGTCGTATCGCTTGAAGGCGCGTGGACCTCGTGTAGCGGCTGGTTCTTGATGGATGCCGTCGAGGCGTTGGCCGGAAAGGGCGGACAATGACGCGTGAAACCCTGCTCATGCCGACATTGATCGCCGCAAGTGTGTTGGCAATTCTCTCGGCATGCTTCCTCGGGTCAACCGCCTTGCCCGCCGACCGGTTGCTGGCAGCCCTCTTCGGGGGAGCGGAGGCAGGCGACCGCCTGGTCGTTTGGCAAATACGGCTGCCGCGGGCGATCGCGGCTTACATCGTCGGGGCCGCGCTGGGCATCAGCGGCGCTGCCTTGCAGGGCTTGCTGAGGAACCCTCTGGCAGAACCCGGGGTTCTGGGGTTTCAGCCTCGGCCTCGCTTATGGCTACGTTCGCGCTCTATTACGGGATCGCCTCGATCACGCCATGGGCCTTACCGATTGCTGCGATCATTGGTGCACTGACGGCAACAGCTCTCATTACCATCGCCGCATTGCGCACCCAGTCTGTTGTCACGCTCATCCTGATCGGTGTTGGCCTGTCGAGCTTTGCTGGCGCGGCCATGAGCCTGTTGATGAACCTGGCACCGAACCCGTTTTCACTATCTGACATGATCAACTGGATGCTGGGCTCAGTTGCCAATCGCAGCTTTGACGAAATTACGCTGGCGGCGCCCTTCATCCTTGCGGGCGGCGCAATTCTGTTTGCTACGCGGCGCGGTCTGTCTGCATTAACTCTCGGCGAAGAGGCAGCAGCAGGGATTGGCCTCAATCTGCGGCGCCAGCAGATATTCACCGTGGTTGGCGCGGGTCTGGCAACCGGTGGCGCGGTGGCGCTGGCTGGAGCAATTGGCTTTGTCGGCATTGTTGCGCCTCATATCATTCGTCCCTTCGTCGGGCATGACCCAGCGCGCTCGCTTGTGCCGTCTGCGCTGTTCTCCGGATTGATCCTGGTCGTCGCTGACATTTTCGTTCGCCTGATGCCGACGTCAGCGGAGCTTAAACTCGGCGTTGTTGCGGCGCTCATCGGTGCACCCGCTTTTGTCTGGATCGCGATGCAAAGGCGGACCGGAAATGACTGATCTCGTCGTCGAAAACATCTCCGTTCTCGCAAGGGAGAGCGTGCTGGTAGACGATGCCAGCTTCCGCCTCGGCTGTGGCGAGTTCGTCGCGCTGCTTGGTCCGAATGGTGCGGGCAAGACGAGCCTGATCCGCGCCGGTCTGGGCCTGCAATCGGCGAGTGCGGGGCTCAGCATGCTTGGCGGTAAACCGGTTGATGCTCTCTCACCGACGCAGCGCGCCCGGCAAATAGCCTACCTTCCCCAGACCCGGCCGCTTGCCTGGCCGAATAGTGTCCGTGACGTTGTATCCCTTGGGCGGTTCAGCCACGGAGCGCCGTTGGGCCGCTTGAAAGGATTAGACGCCGAAGCCGTTGACCGCGCGCTTCAGGCCTGCGGACTTCTGGAACTGGCGGGGCGCCGAACGGATACGCTTTCAGGCGGGGAGCTGGCCCGCGTCCATTGTGCGCGCGCGTTTGCCGCCGAAGCGCCTTTGCTCATCGCGGATGAGCCCATAGCTGCGCTGGACCCCCGTCAGCAATTTCGGATTCTCGACCTGATCCGCACCTATGTGGACCAAGGTGGCGGCGCACTGGTCGTGCTCCATGATATTCAGCTCGCTGCACGCTATGCCTCTCGCATGGTCTGGATGAAGGATGGGCGTATTGAAGCGGACGGCCCTCCGTCCGAAACACTGACAGCCGAGCGAATGAGAGACATTTATGGCGTTGCGGCACGGGTCGAGGGGCTGAACATTCATATTGACGGTGCCGCATGACCGCCCGCGCACTGATGTTGCAAGGCACTGGCTCGGATGTCGGCAAGTCTGTCCTGACGGCGGCCCTTTGCCGGATCGCACGGCGCCGAGGCCTGAGTGTTGCCCCCTTCAAACCTCAAAACATGTCCAACAATGCCGCCGCCTGTCCAACGGGGGGTGAAATTGGCCGCGCTCAGGCGCTGCAGGCGCGTGCGGCAGGTCTGGATCCCCATGTTGACATGAATCCGGTGCTGCTGAAGCCACAGACAGACCGCACCGCGCAGCTCGTCGTACATGGCAAGGCTACTCATGCCATGGAAGCCGCAGACTATATGGCCAATCGCGACCAGTTGATGGGCGCAGTCATGGAGAGCTTTGGCCGACTTACCAATGCGTACGACCTGGTCATTGTCGAGGGCGCCGGCAGCCCGGCGGAAATAAATCTGCGCGACCGGGACATAGCAAATATGGGGTTTGCCCGACGCGCGGGCGTTCCCGTTTGTCTGGTTGGCGACATCGAAAAAGGTGGTGTCATTGCCAGCCTTGTTGGAACACGGAATGTAATCGAGAAGAAAGACAGTGCGATGATCCGCGCCTTTCTGGTGAACAAGTTCCGGGGCGATTTGAAGCTGTTTGATGAAGGCGTGACGGAAATCGAAACCCGCGCCAGTGGCCGTGCCTCGGCGTGATACCCTGGTTGCCCGCCGCTTCGAAACTGCCTGCCGAAGACGCGCTCGTCCTGGACACGCCGCTCACACCCTCTGGAAAGGCTTTGAAAATCGCGGCACCCATACTGTCGCGGATTGCAAATTTCGACGATGCCGACCCCCTCAAGCTTGAGGAGAACGTCAAATTCAGTTGGATTCCTCCGGGCCAGGCCATTCCGCGCAACACGGATGTTGTTATCCTGTTTGGCACGAAATCAACACTCGGTGATCTCGCTCTCCTGCGCGCACAGGGTTGGGACCACGACATCATCGCGCACGCACGTGCGGGAGGCCGGGTACTCGGTATTTGTGGAGGATACCAAATGCTTGGCAATCGGGTCTCTGACCCTTTCGGCGTCGATGGTGACCCGGGCGAGGCAGCCGGCCTTGGATTGCTCGATGTCGATACGATCATGACCCGGCACAAGGAAGTGAAACCTGTTAGCAGAGCCGTGACGGCCCTGGGACCGACTACATCCGGTTATGTCATTCATGCTGGTCGCACGTCAGGCCCTGATGCGAACCGGCCATTCATAAATTTTGGTGCGGAGCAGGATGGCGCGCGCAGCGCAAATGGCCGGATCGAAGGAACATATCTGCACGGAGCATTCGCAGGCAATGAGTTTCGCCGTGCGTGGCTGGAACAGGCCGGACATTTTGGCGGGGGAAATCTCGACTATGATACTGCAGTGGACACCGCTCTGGACGAATTGGCCGATGGCGTCGAGGAAGCCGTGGATGTTGATGCGCTGCTGAAGCTTGCGGAGGAGCCTGGTTGGCGCCGGAAAACTTGATGGGGTTCGCGCCGTTGATACTGTGCGCTTGGGGGTTGGAGGTTACAATTGGCTGGCCTCAACAACTGTTTCGCCGAATTGGTCACCCCGTGACATGGCTGGGCGGGGTAATCGGCACCGCGGACCAGATGCTCAACCGCCCGGATTGGTCGCACGGGGTTCGTTACCTGATGGGCGGATTTGCAAGTGCGGTTCTCGTATTGAGTGTCGCCACTCTGGCGCACGCCATTTCGAGCCTGTTGCCTCCATCGCTTGTCGGAACTGTTCTTGAAGCAGCCATCGCCTCAAGCCTCATCGCGTCCCGTAGCCTTCATTCGCACGTGGCTGACGTGGCGAAACCGCTAACGACCGGAGATATCAGTGGAGCACGCCAGGCGGTTTCATTGATCGTAGGCCGGGACCCTGCGCAACTGGAGGAAGATGGCATCGCGCGCGCAGCGCTGGAAAGCCTGGCCGAAAACATGTCTGACGGCGTGATTGCTCCGGTATTCTGGGGGCTTGTATTCGGATTGCCGGGAATTGCTGCGTACAAAGCCATCAACACGCTCGATTCGATGATCGGGCATCGCAGTGACCGGCACTATGCGTTCGGTGGTTTTGCCGCAAGACTGGATGACGCGGCAAACTTCCTTCCGGCGCGCCTGACGGGCTTGCTCCTCGCCTTCACCTCCCTGAAGGGACATGCGTGGAGAGTGATGCTGAGAGACGCTAGACGACACCGTTCTCCCAATGCGGGATGGCCTGAAGCTGCAATGGCCGGCGCGCTTGGCATTCGGCTGTCGGGACCGCGCGCATATGAAGGACGCACCACCAGTCAGCCCTGGCTAAATGTTGGTGCGAGAGATCCGGCGCGGGGTGATGTGTTGAGGGGACTGGCGCTGTACCGCCGTTCATGCGCGGTGGCATTCGCATTGGTGGCATTGGTCGTTTTCGGAGCGTACATGTTATGAGGCACGATCTCGTTCACGGTGGCTCCCTCGACAAGATGCGCGCCGCATTTCCAAATGCGTCAGGGCCATGGATAGATCTATCGACCGGAATCAATCCGTGGCCCTATCCCGTACCGGATGTTTCGCCAGATACGCTGAATGCCCTGCCGACCCGCGACGCATATCAACAATGCCGAGCCGCCATGGCATCGGTCATTGGCGTGCCCGCTGACACATTGGCGCTCGCGCCTGGAAGTGAATTGCTGATCCGGATGTTGCCGCAGATCATTTCTCCGAAACGTGTCGCAGTTCTGACCCCCACTTATGGGGATCATGCGCAAGTTTGGCGTACCGCAGGATGTGACGTCTTAGAGACCACTTCCCCCCTGTCTTTATCCAGTGACGTAGACGCCGTCGCCATCTGCAACCCAAACAATCCTGATGGGCGCCTCTTCAATCCGGATGAACTGGATGCTGCGCGTGCGAAGCTGGCAGAGCGGGGCGGATGGTTGATCGTGG
>JGI24655J20075_1000157_pt1 | contig 31094 bp, 30 predicted proteins | sample MalvirmetaMSP112_FD_20075 | JGI IMG/M metagenome (IMG submission 20075) | reverse complement strand
TGGCCTATTGCGCCTCGGGCACACGGTCGACCATCGCTTGGGCCTTGGGTCAGGCAGGCGAACAACCGGCAGACGCGCTGATTGAGGCCGCACGGGCCGGTGGCTACGACCTAAGCCACATGCGCGGCGTGCTCAGCGCCCCCTACGCGTAACCGCAACGCGCCACCGGTCAACGCGCCACGGGTCGATCCGCCAAGGATCAGGCCAACCGCGCCGTTGCGGAAGCCATACCAACGGATAGCGCCAAGACGGCGCTGTCTCCCCGCATCTGATGTCACCGGCATCATTTGACGAAACTCACATCCCTTACCCCATCGCACGCCACCTTCACTGCCATTTCACCCCTATGAAATGACGCAGAGAGGTTACGATTCCCTTTAAAGAACCGAAAAAATCGCGCTAGGCCCCGCTCTGCGCCAACGGCAGTTCAACCCGAAAACCGGTGCCCGACACCTCGGTAAGATACGAGATATCCCCCTGTAAACGTTTGATAATCTCGCGGCATATCGCCAGTCCCAGACCGGCCCCCTCGCCGCCCTGCCCGGGCAAACGACTAAATTTTTCGAAAATCAATTCCTGCGAGGCAGCATCGATCCCCGCGCCATTGTCGATCAGGTCCACAATGATGCGCTGCCCCCGCCGGTGGGCGCGGATTGACAGCTGCGGGTCTTCGGCAACGCAATATTTCTGCGCATTTGTGATAAGGTTGATGAAAACCTGCACCAGTCGGTCCAGATCCGTCTCCAACATCACCTCCTCCCCCGGCAGATCGCGGTCGATGGTGATCGCGCGGGTATTGGCGGCGCGCGCTGTGGTCACGGCCTGATCCAGCACATCGCGCAGCGACCCGCGCTGACGGTTCAACGACACCTCGCCATTTTCCAGCACAGACAGGTCCAGCAGATCGTCCAGCAACCGCGTCAGCCGGATGGTTTCGGAGTGAATGATCGAGGCATAGCGCGTCTTTTCCTCGGGCCCGAGCCCTTGGGCGTCGCGCAGAATCTCGGAGAACGACCGGATAGAGGTCATGGGCGTGCGCAGTTCATGGCTGATCTGGCTCAGAAAACTGTCTTTCTGATGCGACAGTTGCGTCAGCTTGTCATTGGCGCGCCGCAGCTTCGCGGCGGTATCGGTCAGCTCGCGCGATTTGATTTCAAGCTGGCTTGAATACTCCAGCATCTGCGCCGATTCGTCCGCCACCGCCAGCAGATCCTGCACCGAGACAGAGGCACCGCCGACCAGCTGCGACACCATCGCATGGGCCGTCGCCGCCCCGACCGAGGCCGCCAATTCACGCTCCAGCGCCTGAACAAAACGCGGCGTTGGCTCTGGCAAACCATCCGATTTTTCCTGCAACTGGGCTTGCGCGCGGAAAAATCCCTGCGCCTCGGCGGGGCCCAAAATCCGCTGCGCCATGATCATCAGATCCTCGCTGGCCGCGACGGACGCGCTCCACCCGCGGGCGGCGGTGGAATGGTCGAAGATATTGACAAATTGCGCGCCTTGCAGCCGCTCGACAGGGGCCGGAAAGCTGAACAGGGACACGGCGACAAAGACCAGCGCATTGAGCGAAAGGCTCCAGATCACTGCGTGAACAGTGGGGTCCAAACCGTTGATTCCAAACAAGGCTTCGGGGCGCAGCCAGATCATACCGAACAGCCCGTCCTGAAAGGTCGCAACCGATAGCGCCGCGCCTGCGCCAAAGCTGGGCAAGAGCATCGTATAGACCCAGATCGCAAAGCCCACGCTTAGCCCGCAGACGGCCCCCGTGCGCGTGGCTCCGCGCCAGAAGATTCCGCCCAGCAACACCGGCAGGAACTGCGCGACCCCCCCGAAAGAGATCGTCCCGATCGCCGCCAACGCACCGCCGCCGCCCGACAGCCGGTAATAGAAATACCCCAGCGAGATGATCAGCAGGATNGACAGCCGCCGCGACAGGATCACCACATGACGCACATCNCCCGATTGCTGCACCGAGTTCTGCCCGTAGGTGAGCCAGATCGGCATGACGATATGGTTGCTCACCATNGTCGACAGCGCCAGNGTCGCCACGATCACCATCGACGTGGCCGAGGAAAAGCCCCCCAGAAAGGCAAACATCGCAAGGCTGTTNTGCCCTTGGCTGAGCGGCAGGCTCAGCACGAACAGATCGGGATTCGACCCTTCGGGCAGCAGGTCCAGCCCGACCACGGCAATCGGCACGACAAACAGGCTCATCAGCATGAGATACAGCGGGAAGGCCCAGCTGGCGGTTTGCAGGTGACGTTCGTCGTCATTCTCCACCACCAGCACCTGAAACATCCGCGGCAGGCAGATGAAGGCGGCAGCGGCGAGCAGCGTCAGCGCGGCCCAACGGCCGCCCTCGACCTGCCATTGACCAAGGGCCGACCGGTCGATCTGCGCCAGCGCCTGATCGACGCCGCCCGCCAGCCCCCAGACCACGAAAACGCCGACGGCCAGTAGGGCCAGCAGCTTGACCACCGCCTCGACAGCGATGGCGATGACCACGCCGTGGTGGCGTTCATTCACGTTGAGATTGCGGGTGCCGAAGAGCACGGTGAATAGCGCCAGCCCCACCGCGACCCAAAAGGCCGCCTGTGCGGAATTCAGCGGGTCGCTGCCCGGTGTCACCCCCGGCTCGGCGCTGGCAAAGATCGACAGGGACAGGGTAACCGATTGAAGTTGCAGCGCGATATAGGGCGTCACCCCGATCACCGCCATGATGGTGACCAAGATCGCCAGCAGGTTCGACTTGCCGTAGCGCGAGGAAATCAGATCCGCGACAGAGGTCACCCGATGCGACCGCCCGATGCGCACCAACCGCCGCAGCACCCACCACCAGCCGATCATCACCAGCGACGGGCCAAGGTAGATCGTCACAAACTCCAACCCCGACCGTGCGGCATAGCCAACGGCACCGTAAAAGGTCCAGGCGGTGCAATAGATCGACAGCGACAGCGTATAGACCAGCGGAGAGCGTAACAGCCAGTCGCCCCGCCCCCGTGCCGCCGCACGCTCTGCCGCGAAGGCCACGGCAAAGAGCCCGACCACATACAGCAGACAGACCGCGACCAACTGGTTCAGCGACACCATCAGTCTTGAGCTTCCTGAGCAATCTGCCGCGCCGTGCGCCGCCAGAGCAGAAAGCACAAGACGATGCCCGCCAGCCAGACGCCAAAGACATAGCGCAGCGCGTGCGACATGGGCACGGCCGCGCCCACGGGGGCATCCTGCACGGGCCAGAGCAGCGGCACCATCCAGAAGGCCAGCACCAGCAAGGGCAGCAGACGGACGGCATCCATCATGCGGCGAAACCGGTAGCTGCGCCGTTCCAGAAACAGCGGCGAGCCGGGGGGCTTGCTCATGCTTTTGCGGTGCCTGCGGCGGTCAGATCGCGCACGGCTGCCAGCATATCGGCGTTGGAAAACGGTTTGGTCATAAACCGGCTGACCCCGGCCTCTAGCGCGATTTCGCGGTCGCGGGTCTGACCGCGGGCGGTCAGCATCAGGATCGGCAGATCGGCCAGCGCGGCATCCGCACGCAGTTCCTTCAGGATTTCGAAACCGCTTTTGCCCGGCAGCATCACATCCAGCATCACCAGATCGGGGCTGGCGTTGCGGATCACCTCCACGGCTGTCGCGCCATTGGCCAGCGTTTCGACGCGCCAGCCCTCACGGCCGAGTAAAAATCGTATCGCCTCGGCGATGTTCGTCTCGTCTTCCACGAGCACCACATGCTTGCCCATTGGCAAAATCCCTCCCTGTGGCCCTGGTCGCTTGTGCCGCGATCTCGGTAGGCCGAGCGGCAAGATGCACGGAAAACCCTGCCCTGTCAAAAGCCTGTTGCCCCGCGCTAGACCCCGTCATTCAGGATCGACGGTTCGCGCCGCGCCGGACAGGCTGCGCGCGGGCAGACGCGACAGGTGGCCCCCACATCCAGCGCGGGCGCGCTGTCCGGCCCCGCGGGCAGGATCAACATCACCGAATGCAGCAAGGGTACCGCGTTGTAATCGCGCACGCTTTGCGTTTCGCAGGTGGCAAAACAGTCAAAAGCAGAATGACCCCGCCCCAGTTGCGCGACCCGTTGTTTCTGCACCATGCCCGGGCTGCCCAGAACGGCGAACAGCGGCCAAAGCGGGCAACAGGCCCCAAAGCGCGGCACGACGAAGCCGTCGATGGATTTGCGAAAGATCAACGTGCCCGACCGGTCGCAGATCACCAGCCCTGCCCCCAGTTCCGGCACCGTTGCCATGCGCCGCAAGACGCGGGCCACGGGCTGGCGCAGCTCTGCACCAAGCGCCACGGGGTCGGGTCCAAGCCGGTCAAGCGCCTGTGTCAGCCGCGTGATCGGCAGGGCTTCGGCGTCGATGGCGATCTGCTGCAACACATCGCGCGCGATGTGACGCGCGGCCACGCTTTGCAGTTCGGGGGCGGTCTGGATCAGCTTGTCGATGGCATCCGCATCCCCTTCGGTGACCTCAAGCGTGGCAAAACGATAGCGATGTGCGGCCAGAAACGCCTCTACCTCCTCTTGCGGGGAATCGGCGGCGGGGGTGATTTCGGGGTCGGCCTCAAGATAGCCCACAAGCGCCTGCGCGCTATCGGCAAGGCGACGGCTGTCCTGATCGATGTTGATGTGAAACCGGTCGCGCCATTCGGGTTCTAGCGTTTTGGTATCGGCCAAAATCGACGCGGTGGACCGGATCGCGGCAGCGGTCGTCAGCAGTTCGTGCATAGAGGCGGCCAGATGCGGGTCATGGGCCAGCCGGTCGGTCAGGGTTTCGACCGTACGCTCCAACGTGGCGATCCGGCGCTGTGCGTTGGCCAGCACATCGGCCCAGCCCGGGAACCGCCCGGCAAATTCATCGGCGCGGGTCGCCTCCGGCCCGCTGAGCCGCGCATCATCCGCCGCCTCGCGCAGGGTGGCGATCAGCGCCGCCTCGGCCCCTTCGGTCAACGCCGTCGGCTCCACCCCAAGGGCGGCGGCGATATTCAGCAGCAGCTTCCCGCCGATTCTGCGACGGTTGTGTTCAATAAGATTCAGATAGCTGGCCGAGATGCCGATCCGCTTGGCAAGGTCCGCCTGTTTCTGCCCCGCCATCACCCGACGTTCACGGATACGGCTGCCGGTCAGCGCGTCGCGGGTCACGTGGCACCCCCGCGCGAATTATATCGCGTTATCAACGGCTTTCTGCGCTGCAATATCATTAAATTTACAACTCCCCCTCAACCTGTGCGAATATATTTACAGAATAGTTGTTTTTATCAAGGGGCTTGTTGATCGGTTTTCAGTTTTCCTCTCATATCATATTTGCACCTCTGTGCATCATGGACCCGGAAAAATAATCGGGCCGTGATTTCAACATTTGGGAGGAAATACATGTCATTTTCTAACTTGACGCGTCGTGGCGTGATCAAAACCGGCGCTGCTGCCGGGGCCGGTCTGGCGCTGCCGACGTATCTAAGCGCGGCCGCGCATTCCGGCTTTACCAACGCGCCAACGGGCGACACGGTGACGCTTGGCTTTAACGTACCTCAATCAGGCCCCTACGCGGACGAAGGCGCAGACGAGCTGCGCGCGTTCGAGCTGGCGGTCGAGCACCTGAACGGTCAGGGCGACGGCGGTATGCTGAACACCTTCAGCTCGAAGGCGCTGGAAGGTAACGGGATCATGGGCAAGAAAGTCCAGTTCGTGACCGGCGACACGCAGACCAAATCGGACGCGGCCCGCGCATCGGCGCAGTCGATGATCCAGAAAGACGGCGCAATCATGATCTCGGGCGGCTCAAGCTCGGGCGTGGCGGTTGCGGTCCAGGGCCTGTGCCAAGAGGCCGGCGTGATCTTTATGGCGGGTCTGACCCATTCGAACGACACCACGGGTAAAGACAAGAAAGCCAATGGCTTCCGTCACTTCTTCAACGCCTATATGTCCGCTGCCGCTTTGGCACCGGTGCTGAAAAACCTCTACGGCGATGATCGTAAAGTCTATAGCCTGACAGCCGACTACACATGGGGCTGGACGCAGCAGGAATCCATTCAGGCCGCGACCGAAGCCATGGGCTGGGAAACCATCAACGACGTGCGCACGCCGCTCGCCGCGACCGATTTCTCGTCCTATATCGCGCCTGTCCTGAACTCCGGTGCGGATGTTCTGGTCCTGAACCACTACGGCGGAAACATGGTCAACTCGCTGACCAACGCCGTGCAGTTCGGCCTGCGCGAAAAGCAGGTGAACGGTAAGAACTTCGAGATCGTCGTGCCGCTCTATTCAGAGCTGATGGCCCGTGGTGCGGGTGAGAATATCACCGGTATCGTCGGCTCGCAGAACTGGGACTGGAAGCTCGAGAACCAGATGGGCGACCGCTACAAAGGCACCAACGCTTTCGTTCAGTCCTTCGGCGAAAAATACGGCTTCCCCCCCAGCCAGGCGGCTCAGACCTGCTATGCGCAGACGCTGCTGTACGCGGATGCGGTGGCCCGTGCCGGATCGTTCAACCCCTGCGCCGTCGGCGAAGCCCTTGCCGGGTTCGAATTCGACGGTCTGGGCAACGGCCCGACGCTGTACCGCGCCGATGACCACCAGTGCTTNAAGGACGTTGTGGTCGTNCGCGGCAAAGAGAACCCCGAGAATGAATTCGATCTCGTGGAAATNGTCGAAGTCACCCCNGCCGATCAGGTCACCTATGCACCTGACCACCCGATGTTTGCGGGCGGCGAGTTGGGCGACTGCAACCCCGGCGCGTAAACCAAGTCTAAGGCAGGGGGCGACCCCTGCCTTACCTTGCCGGCGGGCTTTTCCGCCTTTCACTTCTTAAAAATTCGAGGGCACCGCGATGGACGCCATTCTTTTGCAACTTCTTAACGGGTTGGACAAAGGTTCAGCCTATGCGCTCATCGCGCTTGGTCTGACGTTGATTTTCGGCACGCTGGGTGTCGTGAACTTTGCCCATGGGGCGCTGTTCATGATCGGTGCCTTCTGCGCCGTCACGCTAAGCAAGATTTTCACGCTCAGCCATAAGGCATCGGAACCCTCCGGCGTCGATTTTCTGGGCAAGCCGAAATACGAGGACATTCTCTATATCAAGGACTGGTTCGGAGAGACCGCCGGTGCCTGGATGCTGGATTGGTCCGTTCCCCTGTCGATCCTCTTTGCCGTGCCGATCATGCTGGCCATCGGCTTTGTCATGGAGCGCGGGTTGATCAAACATTTCTACAAGCGCCCCCATGCCGACCAGATTCTGGTAACCTTCGGTCTGGCGATCGTGTTGCAAGAGGTGATCAAGTATTTCTACGGCGCGAACCCGATCCCCACCTCCGCCCCGGAGGCGTTTCGCGGGTCGTTCGACTTTGGCGTGATGCTGGGCTTTGATCCCAATGCGATCATCTACCCCTACTGGCGCCTGATCTATTTCGCCTTCTCGGCGGTGATCATCGGCGGCGTTTTTGCCTTCTTGCAGTTCACCACCTTCGGGATGGTNGTGCGCGCCGGTATGGCCGACCGCGAGACCGTCGGTCTGCTGGGCATCAACATCGACAAACGTTTCACCATNATGTTCGGCATCGCCGCNGCGGTCGCCGGTCTGGCCGGTGTCATGTACGCGCCGATCAATTCGCCCAACTACCACATGGGTATGGATTTTCTGGTGCTGAGCTTTGTGGTCGTCGTGGTCGGCGGCATGGGGTCGCTGCCCGGTGCCGTGCTGGCGGGGTTCTTGCTGGGCATTCTGGAAAGCTTTGCCTCGATGAACGAGGTCAAGAACATCCTGCCCGGCATTGACCAGATCATCATTTACGTTGTCGCGATACTCATCTTGCTGACACGCCCCCGTGGCCTGATGGGCCGCAAAGGCGTGATGGAGGAATAACCCATGCACTCACTCACGAAAAAAGACTTTCTCCTGCTGTTGGTGGTGGCATTCCTGACCATGGCAGCCCCTATCATCCTCAACCCCTTCCCCGCCGGATCAGGGCTGGCGCAGTTCAACGCGGGCTACCCCGACTTGATGCAACGCTTTGTGATCTTTGGCATCTTTGCCATCGGGTTCAACATTCTGTTCGGGTTGACCGGATACCTCTCCTTTGGTCACGCGGCCTTTCTGGGGGTCGGCTCCTACTCTGCCGTGTGGATGATGAAGCTCTTGTCGATGAACGTGATCCCCGCGATCCTTTTGTCGGTGATCGTGGCGGGGCTCTTCTCTGTCGTGATCGGCTTTGTCTCGCTGCGCCGGTCGGGGATCTACTTTTCGATCCTGACGCTGGCCTTCGCGCAGATGTCGTTCAACCTTGCCTATTCGGTGCTGACGCCGATCACCAACGGGGAAACCGGCCTGCAAATCGCGCTGAGCGATCCGCGTATCCTTGATGGCGCGAATGCACCCAGCTACCCCAATCTGTTCGGGGCGCAGATGAATGCGGCGACGACGCTGGATTTCGGGGCATGGTCCTTCACCTTCTCGGTCGGCTATTACCTGTGTGCCGTGATCATGCTGCTGGCGTTCTATATCTCGATCCGCGTGTTCCGTTCGCCTTTCGGCATGATGCTGCGGGCGGTGAAATCCAACCAGCAACGGATGAACTACACGGGCCTGAACACCAAACCCTACACGCTGGCGGCCTTTGTCATCTCTGGCATGTATGCCGGTCTGGCCGGTGGCCTGCTGGCCGCGATGGACCCGCTTGCCGGTGCTGAACGGATGCAGTGGACCGCCTCGGGCGAGGTCGTGCTGATGACCATCCTTGGTGGTGCGGGCACCCTTCTGGGGCCGGTTCTGGGCGCGGGCTTTATCAAGTACTTTGAAAACATCTTTTCCAAGATCAACGATAACGTGCTGCACGGTTGGTTCGCCTTTATGCCCGACGGGCTGGAAGACACGCTGATCACGCTGATCCACCCCTTTGTGGGCAAGGGCTGGCACCTGACGCTGGGCCTGCTGTTCATGCTGGTCGTGATCTTCCTGCCCGGTGGTCTGGTCGAAGGCGGTCAACGTATCGGTCGCGTGTTCCGCCGCAAGGACCGCAACGCCGGATCGGTCGAGGCAGACGCCGCCGCACAACGCAACACCCCCCCAGCCGAATAAGAAGGAGCTGAACAGATGGCCATTCTCGAAGTCAAAAATGTCGGCAAACGTTTCGGCGGGCTGCAAGCGCTGAGCGACGTGAACCTCAGCGTCGCGGAAAACTCGGTCCATGCGATCATCGGGCCGAACGGGGCGGGTAAATCCACGCTGCTGAACTGTCTGGTGGGCAAGCTGATCCCCGATACCGGATCGGTCATGTTCGACGGGCAGTCGGTGCTGGGGCGCAAACCCTACGAGATCAACCAGATGGGGATTTCCCGCGTATTCCAGACGCCCGAGATCTTTGGTGATCTCAGCGTGCAGGAGAACATGATGATCCCCTGCTTTGCCAAACGTGACGGGGCGTTCCAGATGAACGCGCTCACCGCGATGTCGAGCCAGCGTGACGTGATCGAAAAAGCCGAGGAGATGCTGGTCGAGATGAAGCTCGCCGACAAGCGCCACATGCACGCGGCCTCTATGTCGCGCGGGGACAAACGTCGGTTGGAAATCGCGATGTGCCTGTCTCAAGACCCGCGCCTGCTGCTGCTGGATGAACCCACAGCGGGTATGGCGCGGGCCGATACCAACAATACCATCGACCTGCTGAAACAGATCAAGGACGAACGCGACATCACCATCGCCATCATCGAACACGACATGCATGTGGTGTTCTCGCTGGCGGAACGGATCACCGTGTTGGCCCAAGGCACCCCGCTGGTCGAAGACACCCCCGACAACATCAAAGGCCACCCCAAGGTGCGCGAGGCGTATTTGGGCGAGTCCCAGGACGCCGCCTGACGCGCGGGGGGGCTCCCCCCTCCCGCGTCGCCCCGCACACACGGCTTTGCAAGGACAAGACTATGAACACGAAACCCGATTTCTCGAACAGCGCCAACCACGCCGCTACCGCCCCCGCCTATCTTTCGGTCTGGGACATCCACGCCTATTACGGCGAAAGCTATATTGTGCAGGGCGTCAGCTTTAACGTGCATGAAGGCGAAATTCTGGCGCTTCTGGGCCGCAACGGGGCGGGGAAAACCTCTACCCTGCGGGCCATTGCCCAGATCGGCGATCCCGAGTTGCGCAAAGGCGAGGTCTGGCTCGACCACCAGCCGCTGCACAAGATGGCCAGCCACGAGGCCGCCGCCAACGGTCTGGCGCTGGTCCCCGAAGACCGCCGCATCATCGCGGGTCTCACGGTCGAGGAAAACCTGCAACTGGCGCAGATCGCCCCGCCCATCGGCTGGTCGCTTGACCGCATCTACGAATTGTTCCCCCGCCTCAAGGANCGCCGCAAGCAAGAGGGCGTGACCCTGTCGGGCGGCGANCANCAGATGCTGGCGATTGCCCGCGCGCTGGCCCGTGANATNAAGGTGNTGCTGCTGGATGAACCCTATGANGGGCTTGCCCCCGTCATTGTGGACGAGATCGAAAAGACCCTGTCGCTGATCAAATCCCAAGGCATCACCACCATTCTNGTCGAACAAAACGCGGTGCGTGCGCTTAAACTCGCGGATCGTGCGGTGATCCTTGATACCGGCGGCGTGGTGTTTGACGGCACCGCCGAAGAGGTGCTGAACAACGCCGAACTGCGTGCCGAATATCTGGCAATCTGACGGCCAAGCCTCGACGCGCGCGGGAAAAACAGACGAAACATATGTTTCACACCGGCATTTTCCCGCGCCCGCGTCCCCCTGTCACATCCCACATATCCCTCGCCCCGATCCGCTGCCCGATCCCGCGCTTTGCGCGGCCAAGCTTACGTTAGGCAACTGCTTGCTTTTCATGCCTGCGCCCATGCCCTATAAGGCAGCAATTCAAGGGCACAGGCAGCGCCCGATCGACTTAGACTGGCTGAGGAAAATATGACAAAAAACACCCATGACGCCGATGTGGCTTTTATCCAGGCGCTCGCCGAGTTGCTGAATGAAAACGATCTGACCGAATTGCAGGTCAAGCGGGATTACGCCGAGGATGACAGCCTGAATGTGCGCGTCAGCCGTAAACCCCCACAACAAATCGTCGCGCCGCAACAGGCGCAGTCGGCCCCTGCACAATATGCAGCCCCCGCCCCCGCGGCCCCAGCAGCGGCAGCAGCCCCTGCCGCAGACAACAGCGACCCGGCGGATCACCCCGGCGCAGTCGTCTCTCCGATGGTGGGCACCGTCTATATGCAAGCCGAACCCGGCGCGCCCGCGTTTATCTCTGTCGGGACAAGCGTTTCCGAAGGCGACACGCTGTTGATCGTCGAAGCGATGAAAACCATGAACCACATTCCTGCGCCACGCTCCGGCACGGTCAAGCGGATCCTGGTAGAAGACGGCGCCGCCGTTGAATTCGGCGCGCCTTTGGTGATCCTGGAATAAGGCGAAACCCATGTTCAAAAAAATCCTAGTCGCAAACCGCGGCGAGATCGCGTTGCGCGTGATCCGTGCGGCCCGCGAGATGGGCATCGGGTCTGTCGCCGTCCATTCGACGGCTGACAGCGATGCGATGCATGTGCGCATGGCAGACGAATCTGTCTGCATCGGCCCGCCCTCCTCGCAGCAATCCTATCTGTCGATCCCGTCGATCATCGCCGCCTGCGAGATCACCGGCGCCGAAGCGATCCACCCCGGATACGGTTTCTTGTCGGAAAACGCGGGCTTTGTGCAGATCGTCGAAGACCACGACCTGACCTTTATCGGCCCCACAGCGGAACACATCCGCATCATGGGCGACAAGATCACCGCCAAGGACACCATGAAAGAGCTTGGCGTGCCCTGCGTTCCCGGTTCTGACGGCGGCGTGCCCACATTGGCCGACGCCAAGCGTATCGGCGAGGAAATCGGCTATCCGGTGATCATCAAGGCGACCGCCGGTGGCGGTGGCAAGGGCATGAAAGTGGCGCAATCCGCCGCTGAAATGGAACGTGCCTTCATGACCGCCCGCGCCGAGGGTAAATCGAACTTCGGCAATGACGAAGTCTATATCGAGAAATACCTGACCACACCGCGCCACATCGAGATTCAGGTCTTTGGCGACGGCAAGGGCCGTGCTGTCCACCTGGGCGAGCGTGACTGTTCGCTGCAACGCCGTCACCAGAAAGTTTTCGAAGAGGCCCCCGGCCCGTCGATCACCGCCGAAGAACGCGCGCGGATCGGTAAAGTCTGTGCCGATGCGATGGCCAACATCAACTACATCGGTGCCGGAACGATCGAATTCCTTTATGAAAACGGCGAATTCTACTTCATCGAGATGAACACGCGTTTGCAGGTGGAACACCCTGTGACCGAAGGCATCTTCGGGGTCGATCTGGTGCGTGAACAGATCCGTGTCGCTGCCGGTATGGACATGTCCTTTACCCAAGAAGACCTGCAGATCAACGGCCACGCGATCGAGGTCCGGATCAACGCCGAAAAACTGCCGAACTTCTCGCCCTGCCCGGGCAAGATCACGCAGTATCACGCCCCAGGTGGGCTTGGTGTGCGGATGGATAGTGCGCTGTATGACGGCTATAAGATCCCGCCCTATTACGACAGCCTGATCGGCAAGCTGATCGTCCACGGGCGCGACCGCCCCGAAGCGCTGGCGCGTCTGCGTCGCGCCTTGGGCGAGCTGATCGTGGATGGGGTCGACACCACGGTGCCGCTGTTCCATGCGCTGCTGGACGAACAGGACGTGCTGACAGGGGATTACAACATCCACTGGCTAGAGCATTGGCTTGAAACCAACCTGGGCAATGCCTGACCTCACGCCCGAGCTGTTATTACACGGCTATTCCATCGGGATTTTCCCCATGGCCGAACACCGCGACGACCCAGAGATTTTCTGGGTCGATCCGCGGCGTCGGGGCGTCTTTCCCCTCGACGGGTTCCATATCTCGCGGTCACTGGCGCGCGCGATGCGGCGCACGCGATTTACCATCACCACCAACACCGCGTTCAACGAGGTTGTCACCGGCTGCGCCGACCGCGCCGACACCTGGATCAACGCCGAGATTTTCAGCCTTTATGCCCAGCTACATAGGCTTGGTCATGCCCACGCCCTTGAGGTCTGGGAGGATGACATGCTGGTGGGCGGGGTCTATGGCGTCACGCTGGGGCGTGCGTTCTTTGGAGAAAGCATGTTTTCAAGGCGCGACAACGCGTCCAAGATCGCGCTGGCCTGTCTGGTGGACCGGTTGAACCGCGGCGGGTTCACCTTGTTTGACACGCAGTTCCTGACCCCGCATCTGGCGTCCCTTGGCGCGCAAGAGATCACCCGCGCGGCCTATCACGCACGGCTAGAGATGGCGTTGATGAAAACGGCAGATTTCACAGCGCCCGCTGCGGCCAGCGCTCAGGACGTAGTGCAGCGGATGACCCAGATGTCATAGCGCGGATGCTCCAGCGCCGACAGCGCGGGGGCAGAGGCGATCATCCAGCCTGCAAAAAGCCGGTTCTCGTCGCCCGTCTCGACGATCTCGAGCTCGGCATAGGCGTCGCCCGCAGGGTTGCCCGACGGATAGCGACATTCGTTCATCGTCACATTCAGATTGCCCACGCGCGCGGTTTCGCCGCGGCGCATTTCAACGTCACGCGACACACCCGATACCTTGTCGAGCGCGCGCAAAACTCCGCCTTCAGCGCTGGCCACCTGCTGTGCCTGCACCGGTGCGGCCATTATGGCGAGCATCATCAATATCTTGCGCATCACATGGGTTCCTTGAACGTCAAAGGGCGTTGCCAGCACAGCCGGGCCGCCGCAGCAGCGCGCGCCCGATCACGGGGCGCGCGCGTGGCGTTTATTCGGGCTGCCACGCCTCATAGTCACCGCGGTCCGCAGGCTTTTCGCGGCGGATCGATCCTGCGGGCGCATAGGCCAAGGTGGTGCCGGTCAGGTTCTCTTGGTGGGGCTTTTCCCAGGTCTTATGCGCCAGCGGACGCGCCTCGGGGGTTTCATCCCACGAATGGTGCAGCCAGCCGTGCCAATCCGCGTTGACGCGCGTCGCCTCGATCTCGCCGTTGAAGATCACCCAGCGTTTGCTGCTGTCCGCGTTGCGGTAGTACACATTGCCCTCGGCGTCTTCGCCGACCTTGATGCCCTTGCGCCACGTGAACAGTTGCGTGTTCAGCGTCTGGCCGTTCCACCACGTCACGCCGCGCAAAAGAGAGTTGAGAATGCCCATAGAGGTCTCCTGAAGCTTTGATGGATATATGCACCAAGGCCGCGCAAAGGTCTAGCGGGCTTCGGGGCACATAGCCGCGGTTTTCAGCCGGGTAGGCAGGCGGTGACTTCGATTTCGATGCGGTATTTGTCGTCGATCAGCCCGCATTCGATCATTGTCGCGGCGGGCGGCGCGTCACCAAAGACCTCTGACAGGATCGGCCAGCAGGGTTCGAACTCTGCGCGGTCGGGTAGATAATAGTTCACGCGCACCACATCCGACATAGTGCAGCCTGCCTCGCGCAGGGCGCCTTCGATGGTCGCAAGGGCGGCGCGGCACTGGTCGGTCACGGTATCGCCCTGCCCCACGGTGCCCGCCACATGGACAAAGCCCCCCGCCACAACGGCGCGGCAGTAGCCGATCTTGGCTTCGAATTCACCACCGGAAAAAATACGTCTTGTCATGATGCGCCTCTTGTCTGTCATGCCTGCCCCTGTCAAAGCGCCTGCCCTTGCGAAGGTCAAGCGACAAAGCGGCGGCCCCCTGCCAGATACGAAAAAGGCGCGCCATCGCTGGCGCGCCTTGATCAGTTAACATGCATGCGATGCCTAGCCGGCGGTCGCAGGCTCTTTCTCGGCGTCGGCGTGGATCATCAGCGGTGCCGCGTCAGAGGTCACCGCCTCTTCGTTCACGACGACCTCGGTGACGCTGTCCATGCCGGGCAGATCGAACATCGTGTTCAGCAAGATGTCTTCGAGGATAGAGCGCAAACCACGGGCACCGGTTTTGCGTTCGATGGCGCGTTTCGCGATCGCCAACAGCGCGTCATCGGTAAAGGTCAGCTGCGTATCCTCGATCTCGAACAAGCGCTGGTACTGTTTGACCAACGCGTTTTTCGGTTCGGTCAGGATGGTGACCAGCGCGTCCTCGTCCAGATCCTCGAGCGTCGCCAGAACCGGCAGACGGCCCACGAATTCAGGGATGAGGCCGAACTTCAGCAGATCTTCCGGTTCGAGGTCGGTGAAAATCTCGCCAATGCCGCGGGCATCCTGATCGCGCACATCGGCACCAAAGCCCATAGCCGACCCTTTACCGCGCGCGGCAATGATCCGGTCCAGACCGGCGAAAGCACCGCCGCAGATGAACAGGATGTTCGTGGTATCCACCTGCAGGAATTCCTGCTGCGGATGCTTGCGCCCGCCCTGCGGCGGGACAGAGGCCACGGTGCCTTCCATCAGTTTCAGCAAGGCTTGCTGCACGCCTTCGCCGCTCACATCACGGGTGATGCTGGGGTTTTCGGATTTGCGCGTGATTTTATCAACTTCGTCGATATAGACGATGCCGCGCTGTGCACGCTCGACATTGTATTCAGACGCCTGCAACAGCTTGAGGATAATGTTTTCAACATCTTCCCCGACATAGCCCGCTTCGGTCAGTGTCGTCGCATCGGCCATGGTAAAGGGCACATCCAGAATACGCGCCAGCGTTTGCGCCAGCAGCGTCTTACCGCAGCCCGTGGGCCCGATCAGCAGGATGTTGGATTTCGCCAGCTCGATGTCCCCACCCTTCTGGGCGTGGTTCAGACGTTTATAGTGGTTGTGCACGGCAACCGACAGCACCCGTTTGGCCATCGCCTGCCCGATCACGTAATCGTCCAGAACATCACAGATGTCTTTCGGGGTCGGCACACCATCGGTGGCTTTCAGCCCCGAGGCTTTGGTTTCCTCGCGGATGATATCCATGCAAAGTTCGACACATTCGTCACAAATGAAGACAGTCGGACCTGCAATCAGCTTGCGCACCTCATGCTGACTTTTGCCACAAAAGCTGCAATAAAGTGTGTTCTTGCTGTCGCCGCTCGAAGTATTAGCCATTTCAACCCTTTCAGGTCTGTCGTTTGATCGTGTCCGCCATAGGGCAGCCATCTATATATTTTTTTGCTCGGTGCCAGCTTAGGCCAGCGGTGCGTGGTCCACAATCGCAAAATAACGGGCCACGCACGCCTTATTTACTTGCCTTTTTTGTCGCCATCTTTTGGCGCATCAGGATCATCCATCTTGCCGCGGTTCTCGACGATCTCGTCGATCAGGCCCCAGTCTTTGGCTTCTTCGGGCGACATGAAGTTGTCACGCTCAAGCGCTGCTTCGACTTTGTCCAGCGGCTGGCCGGTGTGTTTGACATAGATCTCGTTCAGGCGCGTTTTCAGCTTTTGCGTTTCCTGCGCGTGAATCATGATGTCCGTCGCCTGACCCTGATACCCGCCGGAGGGCTGGTGGACCATAACGCGGCTGTTGGGCAGCGAGAATCGCATGCCTTTTTCGCCCGCTTGCAGCAACAGCGACCCCATGGATGCCGCCTGCCCGATGACCAGCGTGGACACCTTCGGTTTGATGTACTGCATCGTGTCGTAGATCGACAGGCCAGAGGTCACAACGCCGCCGGGGCTGTTGATATACATGGAAATTTCCTTGGAGGGGTTCTCTGCCTCGAGGTGCAGAAGCTGCGCTACGATCAGCGACGACATGCCGTCATGCACAGGCCCGTTGAGGAAAATGATCCGCTCTTTCAGCAGACGCGAGAAGATGTCGTACGCACGTTCGCCCCGGCTGGTTTGTTCAACCACCATAGGGACCAGCGTGTTCATATATGTATCATGTGGATCGTTCATAAAGCCTGCCTGATATTGCCGTTCGCCGGACCATACCCGCGAAACCTTGGCTTAAGATTAATCGCGCCACCTAGGGGGTTCAAGGGGGGCAGGACCGATCATCCCCTTGGCTTTGGATTTGGCCCTGCGCCACCGCCCTGCCCCGCTGATCTGTGCCGCGGATACCGGCAGCCGTTTTTCGCCCACATCCTGCCCGTTCCTGCGCTAAGGTGGCGCGCAACACAGCCCACCGCCGCGCGCCCTGTCACAGAACTGTCATGAAAGCGGAACACGTTTGTAGCACATCGCGACGACATAAGGCGCAACCGCGAGTCACCTCGCCAGACGCAATGCCAGACACAATAAAGGAATAGCCATGACACGTCGCCAAATCCTCGATGATCCCGAAATCGGCAACAAGGCCGAAGCTTTCGAAGCCTTCGACGACATCCCCACCAACCCCAATCTGCAGCGCACCATCGGCGATGTGATCAACGCGCGCTACGGACGCCGCGACATCTTGCGCGGCATGCTGGGGGTCACGGCGACAACCGCATTGTTCGGCACCTCGGCGATGGTCGCGCCGCGTCAGGCAAGTGCCGCCACCGCAGACAGCCGCTATGTCTTTGACGAACTGGCATGGGGCAATGACGAAACCCATCATGTGGCCGACGGCTATGACGCCAATGTGCTGCTGCGGTGGGGCGATCCGATCACCGCCGACGCGCCCGAATTCGACGTGATGAACCAGACCGCGGCGGCGCAGCTCAAGCAGTTCGGCTATAACAACGACTACGTGGGCTTTGTCCCGCTGAATGACGATGGCAGCCGCGGGTTGCTTTGTGTGAACCACGAATACACCAACGAAGAGGTGATGTTCCCCGGTCTTGGCCGTCAGGACCGCGCGCAGTTTTCCGGCATGACGCCCGCCCTGATTGACATTGAAATGGCCGCCCACGGTGGTTCGGTGGTCGAGATCGCCAAGGACGACGCCGGGGTCTGGCAGGTGGTGCGCGACGGCAAGATGAACCGCCGCATCACCCCGCTAGACACCGCGATGACCATCGACGGCCCCGCCGCGGGCCATGCGCGGATGAAGACCAACGACGACCCCGACGGGGTGAATGTGATCGGCACGCTGAACAACTGCGCGGGCGGGCTGACCCCTTGGGGGACGTGGCTCATGGCCGAAGAGAACTTCCACGGCTATTTCTGGAGCGACCAGCTGGACGCGGACGGCAAACCCGTGATCGCCGATGACCACCCCGAAGCCGCGTCCTACAAACGCTATGGCGTGCCGGGCATGTGGTACGCCTGGGGCGCGCAATACGACCGTTTCAACATCGATAAAGAACCCCTCGCCCCCAATAAATTCGGCTGGGTGGTCGAGGTGGACCCGATGGACCCGACCTCTACCCCCGTCAAACACACTGCTTTGGGCCGCTTCCGCCACGAAGGTGCGGAAACCACGGTCAGCAGTGACGGGCGTCTGGTGGTCTATATGGGCGACGACAACCGCTTTGATTACCAGTATAAATACGTCTCGGGGGGCAAGGTCTCGGACGACCGGGCGGCCAATGCCAAACTGCTGAGCGACGGCACGCTTTATGTCGCGCGCTTTGACGAGGACGGCACGGTGACCTGGCTGCCCCTGACCCACGGCACCGGCCCGCTGACGGCTGAAAACGGTTTCAATGACCAAGGCGACGTGATGATCGACACGCGGATCGCGGCCGATCTGCTGGGCGCGACCCCGATGGACCGCCCCGAAGACGCGCAGCCCCGTGGTGACGGCACGGCCTATATCATGCTGACAAACAACACAAAACGCACAGAGGATGAGGTGAACGCCGCCAACCCGCGTGCCGACAGCAGCTTTGGCCACATCATCGAGATCAAGGAAGACGGCGGCAACCACGCGGCAACGCAGGGGCGCTGGTCGATCCTGGTGAAATGCGGCGATCCGTCGGTGTCGGACGTGGGCGCACAATGGAACCCCGAAACCTCTGAAAACGGGTGGTTCGGCAGCCCCGACAACTGCGCCATCGACGCCGATGGTCGCCTGTGGGTCAGCACGGATCAGGGCAGCAACTGGGCCAAGACGGGTAAGTCGGACGGGCTCTATGCGGTCGAAACCGAAGGCGAGGCGCGCGGCACGTCCAAGCTGTTCTTCCGCTGCCCCGTCGGCGGAGAGATGTGCGGCCCCTACTTTACCGACGACGGCGAGACGCTGTTTGTCGCCGTGCAGCACCCCGGCACGGACGGGACCAAGAACATCCCCGGGTTCGAGCGTGAAAGCACCTTTGAAGATCCCGCCACCCGCTGGCCCGATTTTGACCCCAAGATGCCCCCGCGCCCTGCGGTGGTTGTGGTCACCAAACAGGGCGGCGGCAAGATCGCCGTCTGACGCCCCGACCCTATTCCAACCAAATTCATTTCAAAATCTCTGCGCCCAAGGGTTCCCCCCCTTGGGCGCAATTTCTTTGTCGCTCCGGTAAATGCGAATCATCTTTACAAAACTAGTTTTATAGTTTTTTTTGGCGCTATGACAGAACATCAAACAACTGCCCGCGCCCTCGCCGCCCTTGGCCATGATACCCGCCTCGCGATCTTTCGCCTGCTTGTCCGTGCCGGTGAAGACGCGCTGACCGTCGGAGAGATCGGTGCCCATCTCAATGCGGCTCCCTCCACCCTTGCCCATCACCTTGGGGCATTGGTCGATGCGGGGTTGATCATCCAGCGCCGCGACGGGCGCAACATCGTCAACCGCGTCGATTTCGACGTGATGCGGGCGACGCTTTCGTTTCTCACCTCGGAATGCTGCACCGGCGTTTCACTTTTGAAGGAGACCGCCGCATGACCGACCTGCCCCACACCGAACGCAGCCCGCTCAGGTCGCTGGCCCATCACATCTGGACGCAAGAACGCGTGTGGCTGGTCTGTATCGCGGTGCTGGCCGCTGTCGCAGCCCTTGATGCGCCGCTTGCCGTGACCAGCGTGCAATTTACCGCGACCAACCTGCTGGATGTCGCGCCGTTTCTGATCCTGTCCATCGCGGTTGCCGCCTACGCGGGTGCCACTGGGGCCGACGGGCTGATCGCGCGGGCCTTTACCGGATCACCCGCCGTGATGATCGCCATCGCGGCACTCGCCGGCGGGGTGTCGCCCTTCTGTTCATGCGGGGTGATCCCCTTGATCGCGGCGCTACTGGCGATGGGGGTGCCACTGTCTGCCGTCATGGCCTTCTGGCTGGCCTCACCCGTCATGGACCCGTCGATGTTCGTGCTGACCACCGGCGTTCTGGGGGTGGAGTTCGCGGTGGCCAAGACCATCGCGGCCATCGGGCTCGGGGTATTTGGCGGGATCATTGTACATCTGCTGTTCCGCGCGGGTGGCTTGACCGACCCGCTGCGCGACGGCGTGGGCAATGGCGGCTGTGGCGCGTCGAAGGTCCGCACAGCGCACCCCGTGGTTTGGGCCTTCTGGCACGACAAGACGCGATCCGCCAAATTCCTGCGCGAGGCCGCCAAGACCACGATCTTCCTGACCAAATGGCTGACGCTGGCGTTCCTGCTGGAAAGCCTCATGCTGGCGTGGATTCCCGCAGAGACGGTGACCCGCGCCCTTGGCGGCAGCGGTCTGGCCCCGATCGGGATTGCGACCTTGGTGGGGGTGCCGGCCTATCTGAACGGCTATGCCGCGCTGCCGCTGGTGGGCGGGCTGATCGGACAGGGCATGGCCCCCGGTGCGGGTCTGTCGTTTCTGGTCGCGGGCGGGGTGACCTCCCTGCCCGCGGCCATCGCCGTCTGGGCCTTGGTCAAACGCCCTGTCTTCGCGCTGTATATCGGGATCGCACTGACAGGGTCGTTTGCCTCGGGGCTGCTGTTTCAACTTTGGGCGTCCCTGTGACGCCCAAAGCGGAGCTTATTCTGCCAGACAGCTGNTAAAGGCTGCNGCCAGATCGCGCAGCAAAGCAGGGTACATATCCACCCCCGGCTCAAGCGCGGCACCAATCGGATCAAGCGANGCGGATTTCAGNGCCGTGCCGTCTTGGAGTGCGTCAACCAGACCGGCGTTGAACTGGGGCTCNGTAAAGACGCAGGCGGCCTGCGTGTCCTTTACCACATCGCGTACCTCGGCCAGACGCGCGGCACTGGGGGCGGCCCCATCGCTCAGCGAGATCGCAGCACTTGCCTCGACATCAAAGCGGGCTTCGAAATAGTGATAAGCGTCGTGAAAGACGACAAACCTCTGCCCCCGAAGCGGCGTTAGCTCGGCCTGAATATCGGCTTGAAGATCTACCAGCTGCGCTTGGGCCTGCGCAGCGTTATCTGCGTAAAGCTCTGCGTTTTCAGGGTCTTGCGCGGACAAGCTTGCAGCGATGGCATCCAGCCAGACGACTGCGTTCTGCGGATCTAGCCAGATATGCGGGTCCAGAGCGCCGGGTGCATGATTGTGCCCTTCGTGGGCGTCTGCCTCTTCATGTGCGTCATGGTCGTGGTCGTCATGATCTGCGTGGTCATCGTGACCTTTGTGGTCGCCGTGATCGGCATGGTCGTGCCCTTCATGGTCCCCGTGATCCCCGTGATCTTCATGCGCGCCGTGGTCGTGACCCTCGTGATCTTTGTGATCCTCGTGGTCGCCATGCCCCTCGTGAGCCGAATGGTCATGCCCTTCGTGATCATCGTGCCCCGCGTGATCTTCATGACCGTCGTGATCATCGTGACCTTCATGATCTCCGTGATCATGGGCTTCGAACGCAACGCCGCTGCGGTTGGTCAGCAGGCGGATACCCTCTACGTCTTGCAAGGTCAGACGTTCGGCCCCCTGCGCCAGACTNCTCATCGGCTCTTCAAGCCACGGGGCCAGCGACGGACCGACCCAGACCACCAGATCGGCCTTGGCCACCGCGCGCGCCTCGCTGGGGCGCATGGCATAGCTGTGGGGCGACGCGCCGGGCGGGATGATCAGATCGGGGCTGCCTGCACCCTGCATGACCATAGAAACCAACGAATGTACCGGCGCGATATCGGTGGCGACACGGGGCACCTCTGCATGGGCCAGACCGGCAGAGAAAAGAAGGGTTGTGCAAAGCAGGCGGCGCATTGGCGGGCTCCTATTAATGTTATACTATAACCTTGATAGATCACACGTTATAACATATCAACACCGAACCCTGCTACGGAGGCGAAATATGTCGACCATTGGATTTGAAACGCATGATCACGGGGCCTGCGTCGACGACGCGATGGCCGCCGCAGAGGCGCGTTGCGCGGCCTCGGACCTTCGGCTGACACCGATACGTCGCCGCGTGCTGGAACTGCTGCTGGCCGAACACCGCGCCTTGGGGGCCTATGATATTCTGGGGCATCTCTCTGCCGAAGGGCTCGGGGCGCAGCCGCCCGTCGCCTATCGCGCGCTGGACTTTCTGGTGAAGGCGGGGCTTGCCCACCGGATCGAGGCATTGAACGCCTATATCGCCTGCAGCCACGTCGGTGCCGATCACACGCCGGCCTTCCTGATCTGCCGCAGTTGCCAATCGGTTGCCGAAAGCGACACGACGCTGACCCAAGGGCGTTTGGGCGATGCGGCCCGCGCGGCGGGGTTCCAGATTGAACGCACGGTGATCGAGGCGCAGGGCCTCTGCCCCTCCTGTCAGGACGGAGCCACCGCATGAGCCTGATCGCCACCCGGAACCTGACCCTGCGCATTGGCGGGCAAACGGTGCTGCGCGACGTTGATATCGCCGTAGAGCGCGGCGAGATCGTGACCATCGTCGGCCCCAACGGGTCGGGCAAGTCGAGCTTGCTGCGGGCGTTGATCGGCGCGCTGAAACCCGCGTCGGGGACGATCACCCGTGCTGCGGACCTGCGCATCGGCTATGTCCCGCAAAAGCTGCAAATCGACGCGACGCTACCGCTGACGGTGCATGGCTTTTTGAACCTGCCCCGCCGCCAGCCCCGCGAGACCATCGCGCAGGCGCTGCTACAGGCGGGGGTCACGGATCTGGCGAAAAAGCAGATGACCGACTTGTCGGGTGGCCAGTTCCAGCGCGTATTGCTGGCACGCGCCCTGCTGAACAAACCCCATATCCTGATCCTCGACGAGGCGACGCAGGGGCTGGATCAACCCGGCTCTGCCGCGTTTTACCGCCAGATCGAAGAGGTCCGCCGCGACATGGGCTGCGCCGTCTTGATGGTCAGCCATGATCTGCATGTGGTGATGGCGGCTTCGGATCGGGTGCTATGCCTGAACGGTCATGTCTGCTGCGAAGGCACCCCCGAGATTGTCGCCGATGCGCCGGAATACCGCGCGTTGTTCGGCACCGGCACCCAAGGGGCACTGGCGCTTTACCGGCACGAACATTCGCATTCGCATGATCATGCACATGATCATAGCCACATGCACGACCACACCCACGACCATGCGCAGGGCCATACCCATGGTGCCGGCTGCAACCACGCCCATGGGGACCAAGATGCTTGATGACTTTTTGATACGTGCCGGGCTTGCCGGTATCGGTGTGGCCTTTGCAGCCGCGCCTTTGGGCTGTTTCGTCGTCTGGCGGCGCATGGCCTATTTCGGCGATGCAACCTCGCACGCGGCGTTGCTGGGGGTCGCGCTGGCCTTGGCGTTCGAGCTGCCGATTTTCGCGGGGGTGCTGTTGGTGGCCCTGTCGATGGCGCTGATCGTGACGGCGCTGAACGGGCGCAGCCTTGGCACGGATACGCTGCTGGGGGTGCTGGCCCACGGGGCCTTGGCCATCGGCCTTGTGGCGGTGTCGCTGCTGCCGAACCAGCGTGTCGACCTCAGCGCCTATCTGTTCGGAGAGATCCTGGCCGTGACCAAGACCGACCTTGCGATCATCTGGAGCGGGGCCGTCCTGTCGATCGCGCTGCTGGTCTGGCGCTGGCAGGCATTGCTGTCGTCCACGCTGAACCCCGATCTGGCGACGGCCAGCGGGGTCAATCCGCGCCGTGAACAGCTGATATTGACGCTGGCGCTGGCAGTGACGGTCGCGGTCGCGATCAAGGTGGTCGGCGCGCTGCTGATCGCGGCGATGCTGATCATCCCCGCCGCCGCCGCCCGCCCCTTTGCCCGCACGCCCGAAGTCATGGCCATGGCGGCCTGTATCATCGGGATGATCGCCGCCTTGGGCGGTCTGGCCGCGTCCTTCACGCTCGACACGCCGACGGGGCCCAGCATCGTCAGCGTGGCGGCGGTGCTGTTCATGTTGTCCTCTGGCGTAGCCCCGTTGCTGAAACGCTAGGCGCGGATCTGCACACAGCAAGGGCCGCAGCATCACGCTGCGGCCCTTGCTGTTTCGGGGGTGGCCCTATTCGGTCAGGCGGCTGCCGCGAAAGACTGCGACGGGTGCCCGGTGCTCACCAGACTATGCGGGAAGAAGACCGAGAATTTGGTGCCCTTGCCCACCGTGCTGGAGACCGAGATATCGCCCCCATGCGCCAGCGCCAGTTTCTTACAGATCGCCAGCCCGAGCCCTGTACCGCCTTCTGACCGGTTGTCGGCGCTTTCGATCTGGGTGAAGGCCTGGAAGATCGATTCCAGATCTTTCTGCTGCATCCCGACACCATTGTCTTCGACCTCGAAGCGGAAGCCGCCACCGTCCACTTCGGCCCTCAGGAAGATATCCTTGCCCTTGGAAAACTTGAGCGCATTGCCCACCAGATTGATCAGGATCTGCAAGCAGCGGCCACGGTCGGCGATCACGTCAAGGCTGCCGTCGGGGATATGAAGGGTCACATCCTTGCCCTGCGCCATGCCCTGAAACTGGTCCTCGACCTGCGCCAGCAGCGCCCGTGTGGGGAATGTCGTCTTGGCCAGTTTGATGTCGTTCAGCTCGATGCTGGTATAGTCGAGAATATCGTTGATGATCGTCAGCAGGTGGTTGCCCGCGAATTTGACGCGCTGGCCGTAAAGCTCTGCCTGATCCCCGATGATATTATAGTGTTTTTCGGTGATCGGCTCACCCGGCGACAGTTTGGCCGTGGTCGTGGTCTTGAGCTTGGTCAGGAAGCCCGCATAGCCGATCACAATCGTCAGCGGCGTGCGCAATTCGTGGCTGAGAACGCTCATGAATTCGGATTTCGCGCGGCTCGCCCCTTCGGCAGCGTCGCGGGCCTTGCGCAACTCCTCGATGCTTTCCATGCGGGTCCGGTTTTCGATGAAATAGGTGAACAGGCCGCCAAGGGTGATTGTCGTCGCCGTGCCCGCGATCACCAGTGCCAGCAGCTTGTATTCTTCGGGGTTGGTATAGCCGGGTTTCAGCCCGATGCAGTCCACGCTGAACGCGGCCATGCCGGTGAAATGCAGCCCGATGATGGCGAGCGTCAGGACGCCCGTCATTTGCAACCCGCTCCACCGTGCGCTGCGGCTGCCCAGATACAGCGCGGCAGTCGACAGGACCACCGCCAGAATAACAGACCCGATGAGGTAGCCACGGTCCCAGGTCACCACACCTTCGACGCGGTAGGCCACCATGCCGGTGTAATGCATCGCCGATACCGCAACGCCAAAGATCGTGCCGCCGATGATCGTGCTCGCGAGCGACCGGAACATGCCCGCCACCATGATGCCCACGGTCGACCCTGCAATCGCGATCAACAGCGAGACAAAGGTCAGTTGCAAGTTAAACGTTACCGGTGCCGAAGGCTGATACGCGAGGATTGCGATAAAATGCGTACACCAGACCGCAACGCCCGCCGTGATCGCCGTGAGGAAGTACCAGATCAGCGCCTGCCTGCGCGGTCGCCCCAAGGCGTGCTGATACAAACGCGACACCACCCAGCAGCCAAAGGCGCAAAGCAGCCCGGCCAGAAGCACGAGACCAAGGTCGTGATCATGATGGATCGTATGGGCTACTTTGAACATGTCGGCGCACTCTACCTGTTGATTACCGGACAGTTAATCGGCGGAGAAAACGGCAGATTTGAGGCGTGTTTACGTTATACTGGTGGTAACCAAGAAAAATTACCGGTCTTTTTTACCATGGGAAACAACAGCTTGCAGGGTGCCAATCCGGCGGAAATGGCCAGTATATAAGGGCTGATGCCGCCGCGACGACTGCACTGCAAGCAAGGCGTAGGGGGCTGAACGCCCCGCCTATTGCCCTTTGATCTTGATAGAATACTGCCGCCGCGCGCCAGCGGGGGGACGCGGGAAAGGGGCGGCCTTGCGGATCACCGATACCGCCGCCCGGTCCAGCGCGGCAGAGCCGGACCCCCGTGCGACTGACACAGAAGCCAACCCGCCATTGCTGGCGATGGCAAAAGAGATCGTCGCGGTGCCCGTGGTCCGGACCCGCGGCTTGCCCGCCCGCGAGATGCGGCGCATGACCTGACCGGGGTAGTTGCTGGCGGCGGCATTGCCTTGCGCCGATGCGGCGGCTTGGCGTTTGCCGGTGCTCGTGGATTTGGCCGATGCGCTTTGACCCGACGAAGACCCTTTGGTCGCATTGCGCTGCGCATTGCCACGTGCGGCGGCTTGCTGCGTTGCTTTCTTCTTGGCGGCTTGCTGCTCTGCCTGACGGCGTTCACGCTCCGCCTGCTCTTGCTTGGCGCGGGCCTCAGCGATTTTGGCAGCGGTTTCAGGGTTCTTGCGCATGGGTCGGCGCGACAGGACGGGGGCGTCGCTGTCGGGGTCTTGCGCCTGCAGGGTTTCAGGCGGCGGCGCGACTTGCGCGCTCTCGGAGGGGGGTACGGCCAGCGGTGTGGGTGCCAAGGCGGCGGGTGCTGCGGGGGCCGCAGGCGTCACCGCTGCCACATCGGGCGGGGTCACGGGCTGCGCCTGTTCAGGCGGGGTCACGGGCTCGGCCTGCTCGGGCGGCGTTTGCTCTGCTGTGGTGGGGCGCAGGGGTTCTGCGGCGGTAGGAGCCTCGGCCACGGGCGTCTCTGCCGGTTCTGCCGGTTCCGGCGTGAGCGTGCCCACGGCCATATCCTCGAAACTGCTGCCCATCATCGCCTCGACCGGCGCACCGCCCCCTTCGATGGCGATCTCTTCTTGCGGCAGCCCTATGGTGACCGCCCCCGCGACGATCCCGACCGCCAAGGCGAAGGAGACCCCTTTGGCTGTAGGAGAATGCGATATCATTGCAGTGCCCTTTGCGTGACGAGCATCACCTTCTGCGCCCCCGCCGCGCGCAAGTCGCGGGTCAGCGTGACCAGCGTCTCGGCCGGCAAGGCGCGATCCGGCACAAGGCGTATGATCTCGCGGTCTTCGTCAGACAGGCTGGCGACATAGGACGCAGCATCCACCTGCTCCGCGCCTTGGTAGGTCAACCGCCCGTCGGGGTAGATCACCAAAGCGTCCGGCGGGGCCTGACCCTCAAGCGCGCGGGTCTCGACCAGTTTCAGATCGGGGTCCAGCGGCTGCGCCAGCGTGCCCGCGACCATGAAGAAGACGAGCATCAGAAAGACGATATTGATCAACGCGATGGTCGGTTCACGCTGCGGTTTGGATTTGGCAAATCGGCGCATCTGTCAGCCCCCCAATACCGACACCTGCAAGGCAGGCATCTCGCGCAGTTTGACCAGCACATCCGTCAACCGCTGCGCATCCACATCCGCCCCGAGCGAGACCAGCAGCACGGTGCCTGTCTCGGCCTCGGCCAAGGATGATCCGGCCAGCGCGTCCAATGCGATTTCGTCGCCATTCAGACGCAGGGTATCGGGGCCAAGCTGCAAGAACACCGGCTTGGCATCGCTGGCCTGCGCGACCGCGCCCGAACCGGCAGCGGCCAGCGGCACCTCGGAGAACTTCGAGAAGGTCGAGGTCAGCATAAAGAACAGCAGCAGCAGAAAGATGACATCAATCAAGGAGGTCATCGACAGCCGCCGTCTGCGCGTGCGCGGCCTAGCCATGTGCGGCGACCATTTCAGGTGTCGGCGCTGACGCCGCGGCGGCAGGGGCCGCGATGTCGTTGGACGGGTTCAGCACCGTCAGGATCGCCTTATCCGCGATCACCCGCTCTGCCTCCATCCGCTGTTCCAGCCAGCTGAGGATCAGTGCCGTGGGCATCGCCACCACCAGACCGACAGCCGTGGTCAGCAGCGCCACCCAGATACCACCCGCAAGGATCGACGGATCCACCTGCGATCCGGCGGCTTGCAGCGACCGGAAAGCCTCGATCATGCCCAGAACCGTACCGAACAGGCCCAACAAGGGGGCCAGCTGCGCCACGGAATCGAGCAGGCGGAAACCGGTTTCGAGCTTGGCAAAACGCGTCTCTGCCTCGGCTTGCAAACGCTCTACGCCTGCGCCGTTGCCCTTGCCGTTCGACACCATCGCCATCTTGATCACGGGGGCGAGGTAGCTTTTCGACCGGCCCAAAGCTTCGCGGGCGACGGGTCTGTCGCCACGGTCCCATGCCTCTACCGCTTCGGTCAGCGCCTTGTGCCGCCCCACGGCAGAGCGCCAGAACTGCCAGACCTTATAGATCGCCACTGCCAGCGTCAGCACGGCGACGCCCATCAGGACAACAACAACCGGCCCGCCGGTCTCGGCGATCTGGTGGAACGACGCGATCAGTGCAGAGAACATATCCATCAGCCCAGAACCTCGATTGACGTGCGTGATGTAGGCAGCAGGCCGGTGTCACAGACGCCGCTGGCGCTGCCGCCCGTTTCGCAGGCGTTGGCCCCGTTGAACAGGATGCGGCCCAGCCCTTCGCAGGTGGTTTGCGGCACGACGAACTGGCGCACGCGCGGGCGGGCCGGTGGCAGGGTGCCGAAATCAAACAGCGTCAGCCGGTCCACCTGCCCTTCGGTGTCAAACAGCACCGCCTCGTAGATGATCTTGTCGACCGGCGTCTCCAAGCCATTGGTGATCATGAAGGTCAGCTTGCAGGCATCTTCGGTGGTCTCTGCCGCGTTCAACTCGACCGAGATTTGATCCTTGATATCGGTCTCTTGCGCGGCGACCAGCGGGGCTACGATCACAAGGGGCAGCGACAGAATAGCGGTACGGAAACGGGACATGGGACCTCCTGACCGTGGGAAATGACGATAAGATTTTTGGCTAAGGCGCTATTGGCACCTTTGGCTCTGGCGCGGCGCAGCGGGCAAACAGCCCTTTTGGCACAGCGCGATTGCGCCGTGCCTAGCAAAGATCACGACAAGGCGCAATCCTGACTTTAACAATCAACTATTCAGGAATGCACGCGCCGGCGATAAACCGCAAAGGTAGCCCCTGCGCCGCCCGCGTTACCGAAGCTTGCGCAGATAGGCCCAGGACACGTGACCGCGCACGCGGCGGGCCTGATCAAGCGAGACGTCGCACCAGCGCGTGCCGCCGGTTTGCTGACAGTCGTGCACCTGCAAAATGGTGCCGTTGGGCAGACCAAGCAGCACGATGAACCCCGTCCCCGGCCCTGCCCGCATCTTGAGCATGTCATCCTCACCCACGCCCGTTACCTCGAAACGGCCCAGCGATCCTGCGGTGGCGGGGGTGGCCCCCAAGGTGGTCGCGATCACGATTGCCGATATGGCGGCGGTCACTGCTTTGCGCATTTTTCTTGCCCTTGTTCTGATAGCCTCGGGTCCGGTGGTAGCCTGTGGGGGCCACAAAATAAACCGTGATATCGCCCAAGGGGTCATCATCCGCCGATCCGCCGATGCGCGGGCGTCAGATGTTGGGGACGATGAAATCGGGCGACAGACCGGCCTGCGCGATGGCATCCGTCACATCCAGCCCCGTGAGCGCGCCATAGCCCGTGACCAGCGCCGTGGCAAAGCCCGCCTGCGCGCCGCCCAGAATATCGGTATGCAGCGTATCGCCGACCATCAGCACCCGTTCGGGACGCAGGGCGCGATTGAACCGGCCGAGGGCGATGTCAAAGACCTGCCCGAACGGCTTGCCCAGAAACACAGGCATCACACCAGTGCGATCGGCCAGCCGGTGCGCAAACCAGCCCGGTTCCCGCGAGAGGCCCGTTTCACGCGGTGCCACCAGATCGGGGTTGCCCACCAGCACCGGACGGGGCGCGCGTTTCAGCGACGCCTCCAGCAATGTCTGCCGACGGTCGGTCCAGCCGTCTGCGCCCACCAGCAAGAACCCGTCCTGCGCATCGTAGCTTTCGGCGTCATCCCCCAGCACAGTCGTGTTCAGCGTCGCCAGTTCCCCCAGATCGACGGCGGGGTTGATCATCACGCCCCATCGGCACGGCGGCAGCCCCGCGATATGCGCGGTCAGCGCCTCGCGGCTGGTGGTCACCTCGGAGGCCGAAAAATCGAACCCCAGACGGGCGTAGCGCGCCATCATATGCGCCTTGGGATAGGCAGCGGAGTTTGACACCACGCCAACCGCCTTGCCCGCCGCGCGCAGCGCCGCGATGGTATCGGTCGCACCGGGGATCGCGGTTTCGCCGACGTTCAGCACGCCATAGGCGTCAAACAGGATCAGATCGAAGCGCGCCGCGATGTCGGTGAACATGCCGGTTTCCGCCAGACCGCCCGCCGCGGTGCGCGGCAGACGGTCGGCGATTTGCAGATAGCGCGCAAAGGCGCTTTGCGGGTCGACGCCGATGCTCTGGGTCACAGGATACGGCGGCGCAGATAGGCAGAGATGACTTCCCCCACCACCACAAGCGCGATGATCGCCAGCAGGATGGTCGCCACCTCGGGCCAGTTGAACGTGTCGATGGCACCTTGCAGGATGATCCCGATGCCGCCAGCGCCCACCAGACCCAGCACGGTGGATTCGCGCAGGTTGATATCCCACCGCAGAATGGCCACCGCCCAGAAGGTCGGCATGACCTGCGGCACGATCGCATAGAAGATCACCTTGAAGCGCGACGCGCCCGTCGCCTCAAGCGCTTCGACGGGGCGTGTGTCGATCTCCTCGATGGCCTCGCCCAGCAGTTTACCGATGAACCCGATAGAGCGGAACATGATCGCCACGATACCGGCCACAACACCGGGCCCGAAGATCGCCACAAACAGCAGCGCCCAGATGATCGTGTTCACCGACCGCGAGGTCACAAGAATCAGCCGCCCCAGCCATAGGGTCACACGGTTGGGTGTGGTGTTCTGCGCCGAGATATAGGCGACCGGCAGCGACAGCAGCACCGCAAAGGTGGTGGCGAATGTCGCGATGTTCACCGTGTCCCACAGCACCTTGAGGATGGTCTCCAGATTACTAGGGTCCGGCGGATACATCCGGCCAAACAGATCGGCGATCTGTTCAGGGGCACCCCAGACCCACGGCCAGATCACCTCTATCGAGGTGAGCGCCCAGGCGATGGC
>JGI24655J20075_1000139_pt1 | contig 32575 bp, 35 predicted proteins | sample MalvirmetaMSP112_FD_20075 | JGI IMG/M metagenome (IMG submission 20075) | reverse complement strand
CCACAACTTGCCGATGTCCAGCTGCGCGACTGGAAAGCCTATGACGAAACCGTCGAGTCCGGCTATGTCGCCACGATGAAGGCCTTCGAAGGGGCCACAATCAAGGAGAAGTGCTGTCCTGCTTAGCTGCTAGCCGCTAAGCCGTTTCGCCGAAGAGTTCCCGACCGATTAGCCAGCGGCGGATTTCCGACGTCCCTGCCCCGATTTCGTAGAGCTTGGCATCGCGCAGCAGGCGACCGGTCGGGTATTCATTGATATAGCCATTGCCGCCAAGGATCTGGATCGCGTCTAGCGCGAGCTTGGTCGCGGTTTCGGCCGCATACAGAATGGCGCCGGCGGCGTCCTTGCGGGTCGTCTCGCCCCGGTCGCAGGATTTGGCGACGGCATAGACATAGGCCTTGGCCGCATTCATCTGGACATACATGTCCGCGACCTTGCCCTGGATCAGCTGGAACTCGCCGATCGACTGGCCGAATTGCTTCCGGTCATGAATGTAAGGGATCACGACATCCATACAGGCCTGCATGATGCCGGTCGGCCCCGCTGACAGGACGGCGCGCTCATAATCCAGCCCACTCATCAGAACGCCAACGCCGCCATTCAGCGGGCCCATGACGTTCTCTTCTGGCACTTCGCAGTCCTCAAAGACAAGTTCGCCCGTCTCCGATCCGCGCATGCCCAGCTTGTCGAGTTTCTGCGCGACCGAGAAGCCCTTGAAGTCGCGCTCGATCAGGAAGGCCGTGATGCCGCGCGAACCCGCCTGTGGCTCGGTCTTGGCGTAGACGACCAGCGTTTCAGCGTCCGGCGCATTGGTGATCCACATCTTGGTGCCGTTCAGCACATAGCGGTCGCCCTTCTTCTCGGCCTTCAGCTTCATGGACACGACATCAGAGCCAGCGCCACTCTCGCTCATGGCGAGGGCACCAAGATGTTCGCCAGAGACGAGCTTGGGAAGGTAGCGGGATTTCTGGTCGTCATTCCCCCAGCGGCGAAGCTGGTTGACGCAAAGATTGGAATGGGCGCCGTAGGACAGGCCGACTGAAGCCGAAGCGCGTGAAATTTCTTCCATCGCGACGACATGTTCGAGATAGCCAAGCCCGGTGCCGCCCCACTCTTCCTCGACCGTGATGCCGAGGAGGCCAAGCTCGCCCATTTTCGGCAACAGGTCGCGCGGAAACGTATCCGTGCGGTCAATCTCTGCAGCGCGAGGGGCGATTTCGTTCTGGGCGAAACTTGCCACGGTCTCGCGGATCATGTCCGCAGTTTCACCGAGATCGAAGTTCAAAGTGGGATATGTGTTCGGAATCATGCCGCTGACTTAGCAAGACTTCCCCCGGCTGTCAGCCTAATCTTCCTGCGCCAGCATGCGGTACAGATAGTAGACCGAGACGAATAGGAGGAAGCCACCGCCCAGCGCCATCAGGGGGCCGGTATAGGTCTGGCTCGCAGCCTCGCCCATGCGCGCGCCCGATTGGGTGAGGATGCGGCGCAGTCCGTCATAAAGGCCAATCGTGCCGAGTCCTGCCAACAAGGCAAAGGGCAACCAGCGCCAACCGTGTGCGGGAGCAAAATCCTCTATCTCGGCCTGCGCGGGTGTTATCAGGCGCGATGTATCCACCTCGACCGTGGCCAGGTCATCGATCAGCTTCTGGCTTGTCGGCGGCACAGAGAGATTGTCGAGCGTGAGCCCCTCTCCCTGCGGATCCGACAGGTTTGGCGGGCGATAGGCGCGGCGGCGTTCCGACATGGAGGCTGGCGGCGCCGGAGCCGGTTCGCCATTGCCTTCGGGACCTGCCAGCGCGGAAACGGCGCGCGTAATCTCGTCAACGGTGGAATCACCTGTCGGCTGCGGGTCGGGCTCGCCGGATGCGCGGGAACCATTTTCCCCGAGTATGCGTGTCAGGCGCTGGGCCACTGCGCGGGCGGCGGCCTCTGGCGGGCTCTCGCGCTCGGCTGTGGCGCGAGCGCGGTTCTGTTCAGGTCGCGGCTCCAACACGATGGAAGTGTCCCGATTCCCGTTTGGCCCGGCAAGGCCGTCGCGTTCGGGGCGGACAAGCGCGCTCGGGATCGAAACACGGCGTTTGGGCGTATCCAGGAAGGTTGCCACTTCCACGGCGCGGCGGCGCACCAGTCCATCAATCACGCGGATCTGACCATCCACCCGACCCCGGCGCCAGCTACTCATGGCTTCAGCAGCAAGAATACGGTCACCGGAATTGAGGTGCGCGAGTACGTCAGAGGAATCGAAGGCCTTCAGACCGATATTGAAGGCGAACGAGACGAGCGCATCGAACTCGTTTTGGCTCAGCGGCGTGAACACCTGTTGCGCCAGATGGTTCTCGACCCGCTTCAGATCGTGAAAGCGCAGGATCAGTTCCGCATCAAAGGCGCTGACGGTCAGGCCAGCGCGTGCGGTCTCTGTATGCCCGTAACCGACCAGCCATTTGCCATCCGGCAGGCGGCTTGCGCGCGCACGAAAGCCCTCGAAACTCTTGATGAGTTCGACTCCCTTGTCGGACGTGCGCATTTGACGGGCCAAAAGCATGGCTCCCGTTTTGGGACAGTTTGACTTTTTACTACGGGCAAGCGCTGCAAATCTCGCGCCCATTCACCCGAGAGGCGAGATTTGGCCAAGAAGTGCCCAATTTACAGGAGCACGAGCGACGCCAGGCCAAGGAAACTGAAAAATGCCATCACATCAGTCAGCGTCAGCACGAAGACCGACGATGCCACTGCAGGGTCAGCACCAAGGCGCTTCAGGCCGAGGGGAACAAGAATGCCCGACAGGCCCGCCCAGATAAAGGTTGCCAGCATTGCCGCGCCGATCACAAGCGCCAGCTCGACGTCACGGAACCAGACCAGCGAGATCAACCCGACCCCGATGGCAAAGATGACTCCGTTGACGCAACCGCTGAACACTTCCCGGAAGATGGCGCGGCGCGCCGCAGCGCCGTCCAATTGCCGTTCGGCAATGGCGCGCACGGCAACGGCAAGCCCCTGGCTGCCCGCATTACCCCCCAGCGCCGCCACGACCGGCATCAGTACCGCCAATGCCACAACTTGCGCGATGGCCGCCTCGAACAGGGAAATAATGGCGGAAGCAATAAACGCGGTGAACAGGTTAACGCCCAGCCACGGCGCGCGCGCCTTAACCGTATCCCAGACCGTATCGGCACCGTCCGCCGAGGTCACGTTGAGCAGGGAGAGCAGGTCTTCGGCGTTCTCTTCCTGCATGACATCGACCATGTCATCGACCGTGATCATGCCGACAAGGCGGTCGCCTTCATCCGTCACAGGCGCCGCAGCCAGCGAATATTTGCGGAACTGGAAGGCCACTTCTTCCTGGTCCATCTCCGGCTTCAGAGAGGACAATGCGTCTTCCATAATGTCCGACAATTGCACATCTCGCGGCGTGCGCAGCAGCGTCGCCAGCGAGACGATTCCCAGCAGGCGATGGCCCGGATCGATCACGTAGAGCTCGTAGAAGACTTCCGGCAATTCCTCGCCGAGCTCCCGCGCATGGTCGATCGCATGGCCGACCGTCCAGTATTCCGGCGCGGCCACAAACTCCGTCTGCATGAGACGGCCGGCAGTGTCTTCCTCATAGGAGAGCCCCCGCTCCAGCTGGGCTCTGTCCACCGGGGCAAGGTCGTCCAGGATACGCTCACGGCGGTCATCTTCGAGGTCTTCGAGAATGGTCGTCGCATCATCGGAATCGAGTTCGTCGAGCGCGCTTGCCACCGCCGCGTCGGGCAGCACTTCGACCGCCTCTTCGCGATAGGAATCGCGCAGTTCGATCAGGATGTCCGCTGGCAGCTCGCCGCCAAGCAGTTCTACCGCTTCAGAGAAGGTATCAAAGGACAAAGCCTCCAGCGCATCGGCGGCGTCGGCCGGATGCATGCGCTGGAGCGTCCGCGCCAGCCAGCGCGTATCCTTTTCATCGACCGCATCGATGATATCTTCCAGCAGATCCGGATCGACGTTGGGCGTCTCAGTGGTCTGGGCAGGCTGAACGGACGTTTCTGTCATGGCGCCTCTTTGCCGGGGTTACGTGGCGGCGGCAAGAACCGAATACGTTGAGCTAGCCGGGATTCGCAGGAATCTCACAGCGTGCCCACAGTGATTGTGGTGGGTGTTGATGCGGGTGTGGGTCTTTGAATTCATTCATTCACTAAAATCGATCCTCGATCGATTTTTGGCGCAACGCGCCACCGTGGCAGCCTTGAGCAGCGTCCAACGCGGAATGAAATGTAGCGGGGATGAGTCTTTGATTTCATTCATTCACTAAAATCGATCCTCGATCGATTTTTGGCGCAACGCGCCACCGTGAATGAATGGTGCGGTCAAGAGGACTCGAACCTCCACGGGTTGCCCCACAGCGACCTCAACGCTGCGCGTCTACCAATTCCGCCATGACCGCACTGGTCTTCATTGAGGCAGACGGGCCGTATAAGGCGACACCAGCACTTTGTGAAGCCCTGAATGTCGCCTATATGCCCCCGGTGATGCAGAAATTCCCCGACACAGAATGGACCGTTTCAGACCGCCTGGTTCCTTATGAGGATGCGGTCCGATTCATGGAGGCGCGCGCCCGCGCGATCCGGGAGGATGGCGCGCCGGAACTGGTCTGGTTCCTGGAGCATCCACCGCTTTACACGTCAGGCACTTCTGCCAAGCCGGACGACCTGCGTGACCCGGCCCGCTTCCCTGTCTTTGATGCCGGGCGCGGCGGCCAGTATACATATCATGGCCCCGGCCAGCGGGTTGCCTATGTCTGGATGTTGCCCTGCGGGGGCGGGACGTGCGCGCCTTCGTGCAAAATCTGGAGACCTGGATGATGCTGGATGTTGCCCTGCGGGGCGGGACGTGCGCGCCTTTGTGCAAAATCTGGAGACCTGGATCATCAAGGCGCTTGCCGCTTTCAATGTCGAGGCGGGCCCGCGTGACGGCCGCGTCGGCGTATGGGTTGATCGCACGAAAGCCGGCGGGACACTGCGCGAAGACAAGATTGCCGCCATCGGTGTACGCCTCAAGAAATGGGTCAGCTTCCACGGTATTTCATTGAACGTGGAACCAGACCTCGAACATTTCTCAGGCATCACACCCTGCGGGATCGCAGACCCGCGCTATGGCGTGACCAGCCTGGTCGATCTCGGAATCCCTGCCGCAATGGATGATGTCGACCTGGCCCTGAAAGATGCTTTCGAGACCGTATTCGAAAGTCGGCTGGTACGCGCTCCCGATCCGATCAGAGAACCTGCCTAGGCTGTTTCGTAAGCTTTCAGGCGCTGTTCTTCCTGGGTCAGATCACTGCCTGTGCGAAACGGGCCAGCGCCACCATTCGGCAGGCGNGCAACATGCAGCAAGGTCCACANCATGACGAAAAAGGANGAGAGCGCCCANAGCGGCATGGCCAGGCCCATGCCGCCGCCCATTGCCATCTGCATCTCTGTCGGTGGCGGTCCATCCGGACGGCGCGGGCCACGCGCGTCCTGCGGTGCCGCAGCATCTGTCTCTGCCGCCTCCCCGCCCTCTGCGGCGACAGTCTGTGCCTGAGCCGCCTTTGCCTGCTGGGCCTGATACTGCGCAGATCCTGACACCACACCTCCGGCAAATCCGAGCAAGCCAAGGAAGAGTGGGACGAGCACGATGGCGGCCTTCAGCGTCGAGCGGTTCGCTTCCGCAAACCGGCGCACATGCGCCACCCATGATGTGAACTCCGTGATGATCGTGAAGAAGAAGAACGGCAACAACAGCGCTGGCAGCGGAATGCCGACTGATTTGACCGGCTGCCACGCGCCTGACATGTCGGCGCCCGCAAGACCGGCAATGAAGGCCACAAAGACCGGCACGATGAATAGCAGCACCCGCCCCATGAACATGAAGGTCCACGCCCGGCTGAAATGCAGCTTTCCGGTCATGCCCATCGGGTTGAACAGGGTCTGAAACCAGTCCATCCGGGCCGGGTCGTCCCGCTCATCCCTGATCCAGGGGCGATGCGCATCGATGGGGGTCATTGTGTGATGGGTCATGCCGGCAGGGTCCTCTGGAGTGGTCAGGAATAGGTGTTGGACATTGGGGTGCCGGATGTCGGCGGGCCATACCGGTTCGTTTCCAGATCGGTAGGCAGGCGTGCGGCGATGAAGCCGAGCAATGCGGTCGTCAGCAGGAAGCTGGCTAGCGAGGTCAGGGCGGTCAGGCGCTCGAATTCCTGAATGTTCTCAGTCAACGCATCCATCGCGCCGGACAGGTCGCTCCCGAATTGGGCATACATCTCGAACGCGACCGGTGACAGGATGGGCATCAACAGAGCGCTGACTATGCTGCCCACAATCCCGTAGCCAGCCAGGAACAGGAGATAGAACCAGCCCGAATGGCCAGCATCGTGCAGTCGCTTGGAGAACAGGCAGACATACACATAGACCATCGGATAAACGAGAATACCGAATATGGGCGAGATGAACGTGTTTGCCACTTGCACGATCATGAAGGCGGCCGTGATCACTGTCAGACCGCGCAGGAATGTGCGCGACCCGATACGGCCTTTTGACGACAAGAGGACATATCTCATGTCCATAGGATTTCAGTCTCCTCGATCCGGGTCCTCACACGGCAGGGCCATGTCGAACACTACGCGTCCTTATCAATAAACGATAAACTCTTGCAACAAAAAAGAGCCGGACGACTGTCCGGCTCCTCTGGATTTCGATTGCTGCGACAGCGCCTAAACGAACGTGTCTGCGGTACCAGCCATCGGATTTTTCGGGTCTGGGCCATACTTGTTCGGGCCAACCGTTCCGGGGATACAGGCAATTACAATCTGGGCAATCGATGCCAGGAAATTGATGAATGGGATGAAGCCGGCAATCACGAGACCGAGATAAATCCAGCCAGTCTGGTTGATATCGTGAAGACGGCGGATGAAGAGTGCGATGCTCGGAATGATCACGGCAAGGCCATACAAACCCATCAGCGCGAAGAAGATCATGCCGATCGGATTCATTTCACCTGTTTCGAAATTGCCGCCGAGGCCGAATGCGAGGGCCGCCAAGACCCCGAACACGATCAAATTGAAGAGTACGACCCACCAGTATTCCGAGCGGCGTGAGCGACCCTGAAAATCCACATAGCGGGAAAAGAACATTTTTACTGCATCTGGAAAACTGACCATCTCGGCCCCCTTTGAATTGCTTTCACCATGAAAGGCCGGTGCACTTTCGGTGCATCAGCGGCAAGGTCAAGGGATGACTCGTTAATCTCCCCCTGCCCCACAAGGCAGGATTCCGCGTCGATTTGGTTAGAGCAGGGTTAATAGTTCAGGCGTGAGCCGACCTTAGCCGAACTCCACCATGATCTCGTCGGCGGCCACACTGTCGCCAGCGCCGACATTGATGGCCTTCACAGTGCCATTGGCTTCGGCGCGGATGATGTTCTGCATCTTCATCGCCTCGACCACGCAGACCGCTTCGCCTTCCTGCACTTCCTGTCCAAGTTCGACATCCATCGAAACGACAAGGCCCGGCATGGGGGAAATGATCAGCTTGGACGTATCCGGCTTTTCCTTTTCCGGCAGGCGAGCGTGCAAATCGGCCACGTTCGGCGTGCAGACCAGCGCGCGCAGGGCAACGCCGCGATGACGGAACAGATAGCCTTCGGTCCGGTCAGCAAACTTCACGGCAAAGGGCTGCCCATCCAGCAGGCCTTCGACCAGATGCTGGCCCGGATACCAACCGGTGACCAGCGTGTGCGTCTTGCCCCCATTGATGGTGATCTCGGCTTCGCCATCGTCGCCGAGGTCCAATGTGACGGGGTGATGCTTGTCGCCCAGAATGACAATCCAGTCGCGGCGCGCATCCGGCGTCGGCGACATACGGCCGCTNGTATCGGCAGCGCGGCGCGAGAAGAAACCGTGCACATAGGCCGCAGAACAGATCAGCTGGATTTCCTGCGCTTCGGTCGGCTCCACGCCGTCAAAGCCGTCCGGGAATTCGTCCTTGATATAAGCGGTCGTGATATTGCCAGAGCGGAACCGCTCTTCGTCGATGACGGCCGCGATGAAGGGCATGTTGTCCTGAATGCCTTCAATATGGAACCGATCCAGCGCCTCGCCATGCACGTCGAGCGCGGTGTCGCGATCCTTGCCGTGCGTGATCAGCTTGGCGATCATCGGGTCATAATACATGGAGATTTCGTCGCCCTCGCGGACGCCGGAATCCATACGCACCTCACCGCCAGCCAGCGCGCCTTCTGATGGCGCGTGGAAACGCTTCAGGCGACCAATCGATGGCAGGAAGTTGCGATACGGGTCTTCGGCATAGACGCGGCTTTCCACGGCCCAGCCATTGATCTTGATGTCAGACTGTTTGAGCTTCAGCGTCTCGCCATAAGCGACCCGCAGCATCTGTTCGACCAGATCAACACCGGTGATCATTTCGGTCACCGGATGCTCCACTTGGAGACGCGTGTTCATTTCAAGGAAGTAGAAGCCCTTGTCGGCGCCAGACGCCACGAATTCCACGGTGCCGGCGCTGTCATAGTTCACGGCCTTGGCCAGGGCCACGGCTTGTTCGCCCATCTTCTTGCGGGTTTCCGGGTCGAGCAGCGGCGATGGCGCTTCCTCGATGACTTTCTGATTGCGGCGCTGGATCGAGCATTCGCGCTCAACGAGGTAGATACAATTGCCATGCTTGTCGCCAAGCACCTGGATCTCGATATGGCGCGGCTCAAGAATGAACTTCTCGATAAAGACACGGTCGTCCCCAAAGGACGCTTTCGCCTCGGCCTTCACGGCCGGGAAGCCCTCTTCGACTTCCTTGTCATTGGCCGCGACCCGGATGCCCTTGCCGCCCCCGCCCGCGGACGCCTTGATCATGACCGGATAACCGATTTCCTTGGAAATCTTCACCGCTTCCTTGGTGTCTTCGATCAGACCCATATGGCCTGGCACGGTCGACACGCCGGCCTCGGCAGCCAGCTTCTTGGAGCTGATCTTGTCGCCCATCGCTTCAATGGCGTAGGCGTTCGGGCCGATCCANCCGATCCCCTCTTCTTCAAGCCGTTTGGCGAACACAGGGTTTTCGGACAGGAAACCGAAGCCAGGATGGATCGCCTCTGCACCGGTCTGGCGAACCGCATCAATGATCTTGTCGGCAACCAGATAAGATTCTGACGCAGGTGACGCACCAATATAGACAGTCTCGTCGGCCATCTCGACGGCCATGGAATCCGCATCGGCGTCTGAATAGACCACCACTGTCTGTACGCCCAGCCGTCGACAGGTCTTGATGACCCGAACTGCAATTTCCCCCCGGTTGGCGATCAGAATCTTTTTGAACATGCTGCCTCGATCCAATGTAAAGTCTTTCAGCGACTGCACTAAGCCGCCCGAAAGACGATGTCCACAATTCCCATAGGGGAAGTCGGTTGCCACGATGCCGCAGATATGTTAGTAAGCGCTCACTATTTATGGAGATAGTTCTCATGTCCCGGATCATACTCGACCTCGATGCCCTGCTGGCCAATGGCCAGATCGACTCCTCCGAAGCCGCGCGCTTGCAGGGTTTCGCCCTGCCTGATCGCAGGAATGGTGTGCTGATAAACATTCTGCTGATTTTCGGAGCCATCTCGGTCGCCGGCGGCACGATCGCACTTGTGCCGAACGCCATAACCGGTCTCGTTCTGGCACTTGTCGCGTTGGGCGGCGCGGAATTCCTGCGCCGCAGCGCACGTGGAAATTCCCTGAAAACCCTCGGCATGGCGCTAACGCTTATGGGTACACTTGGCGTGGCAGGATGGATCGGATGGGAATTCCGGGAAGTGGATGATGGCACGGTGCCCACCGTACTGATCGCACTGGTCATGACCGCGGCAGCGCTGTGGTTCCGTTCGGCACTTCTGGCAGCGTTTGCAGTCTTGTCCCTCGGTGCCATTCTTGGTTCTGGCACAGGCTACTGGCATGCCAGCTACGCCCTGTTCGTCGAAGAACCGACCATCACGATCCTTGTCTTCGGCCTGCTCGCCCTGGGTCTCTATCGTGCCCGCAATACCCTGTCAGACGCATGGAATAATCTGGTCACCGTCGCAGCACGCACGGCCATGTTCATGGTAAATTTTGCCTTCTGGGTCGGCTCGCTGTGGGGGGACCGGATTGGCGAACACTGGTTTGCGCCGCAGCGCTGGTCGGACCGGTCGGAATGGCGTGAAGCTGCCATTGCCATCCCTGACCATGTCTTCACCTTGGGCTGGATTGGCGCGCTCGTCGCCATGATCTTTACGTCACGCCGGAACAGCTTCCTGTCGATAACCTCAATCGCGTTCCTGACGATCCATGGCTACACGCAATATTTCGAGTATCTCGGCGCGAAACCGGAAACGCTGGTGATTGGCGGACTGGTTCTGGTGGGCCTGGCCGTAGCCGGGGCGCGCTTCTTCATGAAGCAGGACGTGGAACCGGCCTAGTCCTTGTCATCCAACTGCTCGATGCGCGCCTCGAAGTTGCGCACCCGAGCAGAAATCGAGACAAGGAATGCCGTCGACCAGCCGAGCAGCAGGAAACCAATGACGGATTCTGCTGCCGCCAGCATGCGCCAGTCCTTGTCGATCAGCACATCGCCATATCCCACTGTGGAAAAGGTCGAGGTAGAAAAATAGACGGCTGTTTCGACATCCGGAAACGTACCCAGCGCCAGATAGGTCAGCGTGAACACCCAGATCTCGATCGAATGGATGGCAAACAGGCTGAGCAGGACAAAGAAGATGGCGAGCCCCTGCCCGACCACGGTCGACAGGTTCACGTGCGGCACGTCGCGCTTGCGGATCACCGCAGACAGGGCCACCAGTCCCGCGAAGTGGATGGCAAACGTAATCGCCACCAGCGCTCCCGCCACAATCAGATTGAGCAAGAGCATGGCGAAATCCTCCGTTTTAGCGTGCCGCGACGACCAATCCGGCCAGCAAACCTGGCGCTTCACGGTTGAGGAAGTCAACCAGGGTATTGCTCGCCGTGGTGACCGGGTTCGGTGGCGGGCTCTTGCGCCACCAGCCAGTACGAGGTGGCGGCTGGGCAGGCTTTGATTTCGCGGCGAGGCTGGCAGTTCGGCGGGCCAGGCTCGCCCTTTCCGCTTCCCTACCCATTTGCTCGAACCAGCTTCCCTTGTCGAATCCCAGCGCAAGACACCCGACAAACTTGCCGGGATTGGGATCGTTCGGGTCAAGCCAATGCTTGCGGTTGAGCGCATGGCGTTCCGTGTGGGGATTGGGATGCGCGCGGGCGACCAAATGGTTCCCGATGGCCCGTGCAAACAGGAAGTTCCACGACGGGTCGTTCTCGCTGCCCTCTATGCTCTCCTGTGTGTGGAAGAGGATCGCTGCCTCAGCCCGGCTGACCCAGGGCGCATGCTCCGGGCCCGAAAGCAGAAGCGTTTCAGCGACGTTCCCCACGGATGTTGCATCTGCCTGATTATCCAGGATCATCTGGTCGCATAAATGGGATAACACAATCAAACCGAACCCATCGGGCGTCCCGCTGGCTTTGCGCAGCAGCCGCATGAACAGGCCTGCCAGATTGCGGTTGCGCAGCCTGTCCCCGATCGCGACCCGCTCCTGTAGCCAATCGAGATTGGCTGGCGTCAACGCCCCATTGGCGGCATCGCGGGCAAGCACATAACGCGCCATCACCCGAACAAACCGGCTGTCCCAGTCAGGGTCCGCTCCCCTCATTCGCGCATTGAAGTCGAACAGAGCCTGAGCCTCGGCATCAGATTGCGGCCCGCGTGAGCACATTTCCTGCGCGACCTGCCGCATATCCTCGCGTGATCGTCGCGAGACGGCCTGAATGCGTTGAATGATACTGGCCGACCTGACCATGGGTTGCTGTCTCCGGTATAGGCAGCGACGGGTACCAATGACGGGTTTCAGCTTTCTTGACCAATTCGGTGAAACCTGTTGCCACCATTGTTCAACGCCCCGTACATTCCAGCCCAGACACATATGGAAATTACGGGAGAAAACGCGATGACACAGCCAAAAGACCTCGCCGGGCGCAAGGCGATCGTAACCGGTTCAGCCACAGGATTGGGACGGTCAATCGCCTTGAAACTTGCCGAGCGCGGCGCTGATGTGATCATCAATTGCGCCAGATCCGTTGCGGAGGGCGAAGCGACCGCAGCGGACTGTCAGGCGCTCGGTTCGCAGTCGCGCCTTGTTCAGGCTGACGTGTCGACGGATGAAGGCTGTCGTAAACTGGCCGAGGCTGCGGCCCAGGCCGGGCGGCTGGACATTCTCGTCAACAATGCCGGCACGACCAAACACGCGCGCGACCATTCCGATCTGGACGCCCTGACCCGCGAAGACTTCCTGGACCTCTACGCAGTCAATGTCGCCGGTCCCTTTCTGATGATGCAGGCCTGCAAACCCCTGCTCATTGAAAGTCACCGTCAAACTGGTCGCGCCGCTGCTGTGCTGAACACATCCTCCATCGCGGGTGTTACGGGTATCGGCTCATCGGTGGCCTATGCGGCGACCAAGGGCGCACTCAACACGATGACCCTGTCGCTGGCCCGCGCACTGGCCCCGGAGATTCGGGTGAATGCGATTTGTCCGGGCTTTATCGGCACGCGCTGGTTCAAGGACAAGATGGATGAAGAGCAGTATCAGCGCATGGAAGCCTCCGTTGCGGCCGCGACACCGCTCAACGTGGCCAGCGGGCCCGACGATATTGCAGATTCGGCCCTTTTCTTCCTGACCGATGCCTCTCGACACGTGACGGGAGAGACGCTTTTGGTCGATGCTGGCACACATCTTGGGTACGCGCCGTTGACCGCACGCTGACCAAAACCAGAGCGCACAAGCCTAAGGCATTGTCGCGCCTGCGTGCACAAAATTCTGGCGTTCCGGTTGCCGTCCCGCAACCTCCATATTTTTGTTTCTGATCCCGGATAAAGCCGCGTCATCGTGGTTTTGGCGCTGGCAACAGCGCGATTCAACAACGGGGTACTAAAACATGAAACAACAGCTTTTCCGCGCAGGGGTAGCACTTGCAGCAATGCTGGCAGTGGCTGGCACGGCAGCTGCCGAGGGAGAATGGTCCGGTAACGTCGCTCTCAGCACAGACTATGTCTGGCGTGGCGTCTCCCAGTCCAATGAGGACATGGCCATCTCCGGCGGCTTCGACTATGCGAACGGTATATTCTATGCGGGTACATGGGCATCGAATATCGACTTCGAAGACGGTTCTGACTCCAATGTAGAGCTCGACCTCTACGCCGGCGTCGCCAGCGAATTCTCGAACGGCGTCTCCTGGGATCTCGGCGTCATCTATTATTCCTATCCGGACTCGGATGATGAAGACCTCGACTTCGTCGAACTGCAGGCCGCTCTGGGTTATGCTTTCGAAGGCGGAGTTGAAGTAGGCGGCGCCGTCTACTGGGATCCAGACAATGAGAGCGTCTATGTTGAAGGCTCTGCGGGGTATGCCTTCACCGACGCTTTCGCAGCTGACGTATCCGTCGGCAACTACTCCTTCGATGGTGGCGGCGACTACACCAACTGGTCGCTTGGTGGCACCTACTCGCTGCCAATCGGCATCGATGTGGACCTGCGTTACTGGGATACCGACATCGACGGTACGGACATCGCCGACGAGCGCATTGTCCTGACTCTCGCAAAGAGCCTCTAGCGCTCGGATATTCTTCACAAACTGTGCGCGAGACATTGCCCTCCTTCGCGTGCAGTCTGGTGAAGGCCGCCGGTTCCCTCGAGAGCTGGCGGCCTTTATTTTTGCGCAATCCTCCTTAAGTTGGGAGTTCGACTCCACCCAGAAGAAAGAGCTCCCCCATGGCCGCTGAAATGAGCCCTGCCGACGCCGTGGGCGCGCTCGTTCCCGCAATCACCCTGTTGGGGTTCGGCGCGGCAGCCGCCCTGGTGTCCCGCGCGCTCAATCTCAGCCCCATCGTTGGCTACCTCCTCGCGGGAATTCTGATCGGTCCGGGCATGCTGAACCTGATCCATGAGAGTGGCGGCACGCATTTGCTGGCCGAGCTCGGCGTGGTCTTCCTGCTCTTCGATATCGGCATGCATGTCTCGCTCCGCGAACTGAAAGAAAGCCGTGGTGACCTGCTCGGCCTTGCCCCTGTCCATCTGTTGCTGACAGGCCTGATCAGTGCAGGCGCGCTCTACATGCTGGGCATATCCTGGCCGATTGCGATCGCGGTAGGCCTCAGTCTTGGCCTTTCGTCCACGGCGGTCGTTGCGCGGATCCTGACAGAGCGCGAGCAGAACTCGTGTCCGATCGGGCGCACGGCCACACATGTCCTGATCTTTCAGGATATTGTCGCCATCTTCCTGATGATCTTCGCCACGTCGCTTGGGGAAGGAGAGACCGCCGCCGGCCTTGCGGGCCTTCTGTCAGAATATCTCCTGAATGGCGGTGCAGTCCCGCTGGCGGCTGGATTGTTGCTGGCCTTTGTGCAGGCCCTGATCGCTTTCGGCGCAGCCATGCTGTTTTCACGCTACCTGCTGAACCCGGTTTTCCGGACGCTGGCGGCCACCCGCAATGATGAAGCCTTTACGGCTTTCACACTGCTGCTTGTGCTGGCGGCCGCCTGCGCGACTGCCATGATCGGACTTTCGCTGACCCTGGGCGCATTCCTGGCAGGCCTGGCCGTGTCCGGCACACCGTTTCGCCACCAGGTGCAAACGGAAATGGGACCATTTCGCGGGCTGCTCCTGTCCTTCTTTTTCATCAGTGTCGGCCTGTCGATTGACTTGCCGGGCCTGCTGAGAAACCTGCCGCTCGTCGTGATCGGCGCGTTTGGCATCCTGACGGTCAAGACTGCGCTCGGCTATATCGCCGCCCGCATGAATGGCTGGAGTGTTCCCGGCGCTACCCAGCTCGCCACATTGTTGGCACAGGGGTCGGAATTCACACTCGTCATCCTCTCATTGGCCTCAATCACTGCCAATATGCCCCCTGCCCTCATGGGCAGCCTGATCGCCGCCATTGCACTCTCTCTGGCGCTGGCACCGAGTTGGGCCATGCTCGGAGGCAAGCTCTCGCGCGAATTGGCGCGGCGCAAGCAGGTCACAATGGAAACATCAGGCGAACCCGCTGGCGAGCGGCCTGTCATCGTCATTGGCATGTCTGCTGCCGGGCGACTGGCCGTCGACGCTCTGATCGACTTTGACATCCCCTATATCGCGACTGACGGAGATCCCGACCGCTTTCTGTCTGCGGTCGCAGATGGGTACAATGTCTCGTTCGGAGATGCCGCCAACATGAAGTTGATCGAAGCTGTGGGGGGCAGCAATGCGCGCGCGGTCGTGCTTGGAAAAGCGCGTTATGAAGTGTCCAAGGAAGTCACGCCCAGCATCAATCGCCGCTTCCCAGACCTGGTCCGACTCGTCGCTGTCGAAACCATCCATGATCTCGACCGATATCTCGAACTGAACATACGCGCGCACCTCGTGGCTGGAGAGCCCAAGGGAATTGAGATGGTCGCGGATATGCTGAGAGTCCTGGGCGTACCCGACAAAGAACTGGCAGATTGGCTCAGCCGCGAGGCCGACCTGTTCACGATCGGCGACGCGTCAGACCGTCAGGACAAGTCCGATGAGGAAGAAGCTGTGGTCGACGAAGCCGCCTGACCAGATTCCAGGTCAGGAATTGAGAGCGTTGATCGCATCATCAATCGTGGCGCGCGGACGGTCCATGATGGCCGCAATCTGGGCACGCTGTTCGATGGCGAGCCACAGGCCCAGCACTTCGACATCCACGACACGCCAGTCGCCATTCTTTTCAATAACACGCCAGCGCACTGTCTGAGGCGCCTCGCCGGGGCGAACGACTCGCGTTTCCACGATGGAATCTGTCGGCGTGCGATCCTTTGATCCGGTAACCGTGATCTCTGCATCGCGGAATTTTTCACGCTGGTCTTCGAAGCTGCTCAACAGATAGGTTTCGAAGGCGTCTGCGAACCTGCTGCGTTCCTGATCCGTGACGCGGCGGGCATATTTCCCGAGGGTGAAATTGGCGACTGTATCCAGGTCCATGGACTGGCGCAGCGTCTCGCGGCCCTTCTGAGGGTCGGCAATATGCTTTGCGGCGCCTTCGATTACGGCCTCCGCTTCCGGGCCGGCGAAGGCAGGCAGGGCCATCAGGCCGAGGGCAGTGGAGGCAATAAGGGCGCGAAACATGAGGGCTTGTCCTTGTGAATTCTCTGCGTGTTGCCCTCTAGATATGATCGAGATTGTCCTTTTGTTCCCCGAAAGCCGAAATAGGCTCTATGCGTTTTGGGAATGAAACCGGTGCTGCAGGCGTCGGCAGGCAGGCCCCCGACAGGCGCAGGACCTGTAGTTTCGGGCGGCGGCAGGACAGAATGGCTGGGTACATGTCATTTCTCCTCTTGGGCGAGAAACATGCAAGCCGTGTACCAAGGACGCGACCTGCGCGTTCTGTCTCGATCATAAGAGTCGACCAAACATGATGGCATGGTGCGGGCGGCCGGGCTCGAACCGGCAAGGCCTTGCGGCCGAGGGATTTTAAGTCCCTTGCGTATACCAATTTCGCCACGCCCGCATGGCCGATGCTGGACATAACGGTATTTTACGGGGGATGCTAGATTTCATTGTTGAAACCAGCAGAAAGAAGGACGACCTGCGCGTTGAAAAACAGCCTCCCGACACTCTGGTTCATCTCGGCTGCTCTGATGATAGTGACGGCCACAGCCATTCCTGCGTTTATCGAGCCAGACATGAGCAGGTTCGCCAGAACCGCTATGCTGGCATCCACCCTGCCGCAAGGCGTCCTGTCAGGATTGTCTGCGGTGGCGTTTGGTCTCGTGCATTTGCTCATCCTGCGGGTCCGGCCTTCAACGGCGGCCAGCGTATTTGGCGCGCTTCACCTCGGTGCAGCGCTGTTCGGTCACGCCGCGCAAATCAACGGACAAGTTCTACGGCAGCAGGTCATCCTCGGAACGCATGATGTCAGCAGTACGGCTCAGACAATGGGAATGGTCCATATTGCCAGCACCCTGTGTTATCTGCTCGGCGTCGTCTTCTTCATTATCGCGGTGGCCGTTGCGCTGAACACACGGCCACCGGCTGAAGATGTGTTCTAGCTGACCCGCTCGAACACGGCTGCGAGCCCCTGCCCGCCCCCGATGCACATGGTCTCCAGGCCATAGCGCGCCTCGCGGCGCTCCATTTCCCGGAGCATCGTGGTCAGGATGCGCACGCCGGTCGCGCCGACCGGATGTCCGAGCGAGATGCCGGAGCCGTTCACGTTCAGCCGCTCCATGTCGTCCTCGGAGAATTCAAGCGCCTTGGTGCAGGCAAGCACCTGCGCCGCGAAGGCTTCATTCAGCTCGATGACGTCGATGTCCTTCAGTTCAAGACCTGCCGTCTTGAGGGCCTTCTGGCTGGACGGCACCGGCCCAATTCCCATGACTTCAGGCCCAACGCCTGCAACCGACCATGAAACCAATCGCCCAAGCGGCTTGAGGCCATGTTTCTCTGCCGCCTCGCGCGTACAGACGATGCAGGCTGCCGCGCCATCATTCTGGCCGGACGCATTGCCAGCGGTCACCGTCGACTGATCGTCCACCTTGCCCCGGATCGCGCGCAGCGTGGACAGCTTCTCCAGAGAGGAATCCGGGCGAATGTGCTCATCCTGGTCCACGACCGTATCGGCCTTGCGACCTTTCACGGTGTACGGAATGATCTCCTCAGAGAACTTGCCCGACTTCTGGGCCGCAGCCGCTTTCATGTGCGAATTGTAAGCGAACTGATCCTGAGCGTCGCGCGTGATCTGATAATCACGGCGCAAATTCTCCGCCGTCTCGATCATGCCGCCCGGCACGGGATGGTTCTTGCCGCCGGCTGTATAGCGACCGCGTGACAGGCCATCATGCAGCATCAGGCCGTCGCCCTTGATGTTCCACCGCATATCGATGGAGAAGAAGGGCGCATTCGACATGCTCTCCGCCCCGCCCGCGATGACAACGTCATTTGCGCCGGTTGCCACCTGCATCACGGCATTGATCACCGCCTGCAGGCCGGAGCCACAGCGCCGGTCGATCTGGTAGCCACCGGTCGAAGTTGTTAGCCCGGCATCCAGTGCCACCATGCGCCCAAAGGCCGGGGCTTCCATGGTCGGATAACATTGCGCGAAGATACAGTCTTCCACCGCCTCGGCGGGCAGCTTTGTCTTTACCATCAGCTCACGGATGACATGTGATGCCATCTCGTGCGCATGCACGGTCTTGAAGGCGCCGCCAAAACCGCCAACGGCGGTGCGGACGGGTTCGCAGATAACTACGTCTCTCATGGTGCTTACTCCTGCTGGTCCCGGCCACGCGCGGTGACCTGTTTGCGAGCCTCTTCCACAGCGTCTGCCGTCACAGATTCGGCATGAGCAATGGAGCGTTTGACTTCTTCCTTCATGGCGGCGGCGAAATTCATGCCATAGCCATCATCGATCAGCGCCTTGTATTGCTTGAGCAGGTCCGGCTGGGAACTGCACATGTCGTGCGCCAGCTTCATGGCAGCCGGCACGAGTTCGTCGGATTCGTAAACACGGTTCACAAGTCCCCAACGTTCCGCGGTGTGGGCATCGAGGAAGTTACCGGAGAAAGACAGCTCCTTGGCTCGGCTGATACCAATCATGCGCGACAGCTTCTGTGAGAGGCCCCAGCCCGGCACGATGCCGACGCGGGCATGTGTATCGGCAAACTTGGCATGTTCAGAGGCCAGCAGCACGTCGCACATCAGCGCCAGTTCGAACCCGCCGGTGATTGCAAAGCCGTTGATCGCGCCGATGATTGGCCAGGGATAATCGGCCAGTGCGCGCGCCATATCTATGGACTTGGAATCCTCGTCAGCGCCCAGGGCGAAACCGGTCTGGCCGGCCTCCTTCAGGTCGATCCCGGCGGTGAAGGCCCGCCCGGCACCAGTCAGCACAACCGCGCGGACATCCATGTTCTCTTTCAGCTCGTTGAAGACGCTGACGATCTCGGCGCGCAGGGCTCGGTTCAGCGCATTCAGCGCGTCGGGCCGGTTCAGTGTTACGAGCGCAACCGGTCCGTCCAATTCGACCTTTACGATGTCTTCCGCCATGGGATCCTCCAATTTTCCTGTTTGCCTCTCTTAGCGAGGACAAGCGGGGAGGACCATGCTTGACGTTAGGGCGGTTTTGGAAGGGATCAGGCCCGGCGCTTGCGAACCAGATTCACAATGCCGATCACGAGAGCAATCACGGCGATTCCGGCCGCAAGGAAGAACAGGCCAAATTTGAGGGGCGTCAGCCAGGCCTTGGCATCAAGCGCGTCGACCCATCCCGCCAAGGCCAGCACCTGAACCATGTTCTCAGTCAGGTCGGCGATCACGACTCCGAACGCTGGTAGCGCTGCGTACTTTCCCATGCCGCCAAAGAAGCGCAGGGCCAGTCCGCCGAGGAAGCCCCCATAAGCCAGGGGATACGCCGTATCCAGCAACACCGTCACCCAGGCATGGGCGGCACGTTGGGCGTCACTCATCGTGGCAATGATCGTTCGGCTCATCTCCGGATCGGAGGTCATGTCGAGAAATGCCCCGCCCACCATTGGCCGACACAGACCGAAGCCTGCACCAATCACCAGCATCGAAACGAAGCTGATAAGGATCGCGGGGGTGCGCGCCAGAAAACTCATGCGTTTGCGTCCTCGACCCGCTCCGGCTGGACGCCCGTCGCAGAGATGATCGCTTCCAGCTTGTCAGTAATCATGGGGATAAGGCTTTCCTGTATCGTGCTGGCAACCAGGTGGACACCATTGTCACCAATGCCCCGAAACCAGGGATAGGAACCGAGCGCGACGTCCGGCATCTCCTTGGCCAGCACGCCCAGCGGTTCGGCAATGTCACCTTCGCGCAAGCCCCTGCCCCGTATCGTGACCTTGTGAATGACTGCGCCTGTCTCCAGCCTCGGCCCGATATCTTCCAGCATGCCGCGCGCAACCGACGGAACACCCGCCAGGGTAAAGACATTCCCGGTCTGGAAGCCCGGCGCCCCGGACACGGGATTGGCCACGATCTGGGCGCCATGCGGAATACGCGCCATGCGCCGACGGGCTGGCGTGTAGTCTGTGCCCATTGCCTCATAGCGTTGGGCCAGCATAGCCGTGACTTCGGGATGTTCTGAAATCTCCACCCCGAACGCCTTGGCGATGGCATCAGCCGTGATGTCATCATGTGTCGGACCAATGCCGCCCGTTGTGAAGACATAGGTGTATTTTGCGCGCAGCGAATTCACGGCCTCGACAATCTCGTCTTCCACGTCGGGCACGATCCGGGTCTCCCGGACGGGAATACCGAGCGGCGCAAGATAGGAAGCAATCTGTTGTAGATTGATGTCGCGCGTCCGACCGGAGAGCAGCTCGTCCCCGATCAGGAGGACGGCTGCCGTGGGAGATTCTTTTGTCATAAAGACACTTTGCCCAGACTGGCTTATTCTTCAAGCGCCTCATAGACGAGCCGCATCGATTCCTCACGAAAACCCGCCGGCTCCCCGGGTCGTGCGCCGAAGCGCTGGATCATGCCGATAAAGAATAGATCATTCTCCGGATCAATCCAGAACCATGTCCCAGCAGCCCCGCCCCAATAATAAGTGCCGGTACCGGCTGGGCTGTCCATGGCGACCGGATCAGAGATGATGGCGAAGTCAATGCCGAAATCGCGACGCTTCGGCGTGAAGACACTTCGCTGCGTGCCATCAAATTCCACGCCTGCATTTGGCGGCAACTGGTTTGTCCGCATCAGGGCCACCGTGTCCTCCTGCAGAATACGATGACCGTCCAGCGTGCCACCATTGAGCATCATCTGGCAGAACCGGGCATAGTCGTCGATCGTGGACACGAGCCCGCCGCCCCCCGATTCGAAGGCGATGGTGGACTGCCTGAACTGAACAGTCTCGGTGTAGAATGGCTCGAACCGATCCCGCTCGGAGGCATAGTACACGACGTCGGACAGCCGGTCATACTCCGCTTCGGGAACATAAAATCCGGTATCATCCATGCCCAGCGGCGTGAGAACATTTTGCTTGAGGTATTCGCCAAGAGACAATCCCGAGAATTTTTCTACCAGGTAACCCTGAATGTCGACCGAGACCGAATAATACCAGACTTGCCCCGGCTCATGCAGCAAGGGGATACCTGCGACCTTGTCGATGAAGGTCTGCGGATCAGGCGATTTGAGGACATTCTGCTCCCGAAATTGGGCATTGGCATAATCATCTCCACCAAGGCCGTAAGCGAAACCGGCCGAGTGACTCATCAGTTCCCGCATGGTCGCGGGGCGCGATGGGTCTTTCAGGATCGGTGTTCCGTCTTCATGCTCGCCCGCCAGCACTTTCAGCGCTTCAAATTCAGGGATGTATTTCGTGATCGGATCGTCGAGGTCAAACTCGCCATCTTCATGGAGCTGCATCAGGGCAACGCCTGTGATCGGCTTGGTCATGGAATAGATCCGGTACAGCGTGCCCGGTTGCACGGGTGTCGATGTTTCAACATCCCTCACACCGTACTGACCATAATGAGCAACCTCTTTGACGAGCAGGGACTGAAGGCCCACGACATGCCCGTCCGAGACGAACTTCTGCAGGCGTTCGTCGAGCGCATGCAGTCCATCCGAGCTGAACGCCGTGGCGGACCCGGCAGAAGCAAGAGGCGGCCAGTCTGCTACCTCATTCTGTTCCGCCATTGCGGGCAGCGCCGCGAGAGACAGCGCCGTCAAGGCGAAGGCAAACCCGGTGAGACACCGACGACAGGTTTCCAATTTGAGCATTGCGCGCATTCCTTTTCTTCCCGCAGGACCAGACCATGACCAATGCATTTAGGAGAGACAAGCGGGAACGTATTGAGGCTGCGCGCATTGCATTTTTCAATACCCAATTGATTGAAAGGACACGCCATGAAACGTCATGCACCAGCCCATTGGTCCGGAAACCTCGCGGACGGCAAAGGCTCGCTCACGACGCAGAGCGGCGCGCTGTCCGATCACGCCTACTCCTTCAAGGCGCGATTTGAAGATGAGAGCGGCACGTCGGGTACTAATCCGGAAGAATTGCTCGCCGCCGCACATGCGGGCTGTTTCACCATGCAGCTCTCCCACCTGCTGGCCGAGAACGGAACACCTGCCACCGACCTGGATACGAAATGCATCGTGTCGGTCGTGCCGAAAGAGGGTGGCGGATTCGAAATCACGCGCAGCGCCTTGACGCTTACGGCCGTGGTTGAAGGCATCGAACAGGATGATTTTGACGCCATCGCCGAGAAGGCCAAGAACGGCTGCCCGATGTCGGTCGCCCTCGGCGCCATCGACATCACGCTTGGCACCCAGCTCCAGTAACCCTTTCAGAGGATCAAGACCCATGGCACCGGAACTCTTATATGGCGTAGGCGCGCTGCTCTTGCTGATCGCCCTGATCTGGGGGGTCAGCCGGGGCCGACTGAAATCCCGCACCGCGGAAGCGGTCAGCGAGGAAGGCACGCGCGAGATTTACCAGGAGCCCGAACGGTTTGATGACGAGCGGCGCGAAGAACTGAAACGCGCTGCAGAGTCTGCCGAAGCGGCCGCTGAAAAGCGCGACAAGACGGATGGGGCCTGAGTCTGATACTGTTTGGCAGGCCTGAAGGTGGAACTTAGCCGGGCAAATTGCTATCTAGGGGGCAGATACAGGTATTTCCGCCCCTGAAAGGCCCCGATTGATGACTGACACTTCCCTCCTGCTGCCGATGCGCACGGGCGAAATTCGCATTCACGATGCCGAAGGCTTCGCAGGTATGCGCAAGGCGGGACGTCTCGTGGCTGAATGCCTCGATATGCTGGTGCCGGAAGTGAAGCCCGGCGTGACTACCGAACATCTCGACAATCTGGTGCGGGAATTCGTCATGGATCATGGCGCAACCTCCGCGACGATCGGCTATCGCGGCTACCGCCATGCCAGTTGCATTTCACTCAACCATGTCATCTGTCACGGTATCCCCAGCGCCAAGCCGCTGAAGGAAGGCGATATTGCCAATATCGACGTCACCCTGATCATTGATGGCTGGCATGGCGACCATTCGCGCATGTATGGCGTCGGCAATGTGAAGCGGAAGGCCGAGCGCCTGATGGATGTGACCTATGATGCGCTCATGGCCGGCATCGCGCAGATCCGCCCCGGCAAGCGCTTTGGCGACATTGGCGGCGCGATCTCCGAAATTGCCCGGCTGAATCGCATGTCGGTCGTAGAGGACTTCTGCGGCCACGGCCTGGGACGCCTGTTCCATGACGAGCCAAACGTCGTCCACTCATCGGATTACAATACCGGCCCGGAACTGAAGCCCGGCATGTTCTTCACGGTCGAGCCGATGCTGAACCTGGGCCGCAAGGACGCTGCGATCCTGCCAGATGGCTGGACGGCCGTGACTCGGGACCGCCAGCTGTCGGCGCAGTACGAACATTCTGTCGGCGTGACCGAGGATGGTGTTGAAATCTTCAGCACATCCCCGAAAGGCTGGCACCAGCCTCACAAGGTCCAGCTTTAGCGGGCGCTATTCTTCGGGCGGCGGCATATAGATTGGCGCGGCTTCCGGAGGCATCTTCTCCATCGCAATCGTGATCCCGTATTCGGCTGCAAGCTGGCCGATTACAGCGCCTGCTGCTTCGGCTGAATCCGGCTTGGCCTCCGCAATGCGCGGACCGGCATCATTCATGAAACCTTCAAAAGACCCACCGGTGGTGGTCATGATCAGCCTCGTGGTCTCATCGCTGCCATTCCAGAACATGTGCGTGTTGCCCCGGTTCAACGCAGCGAAGTCGCCCGGATAAAGCGACAGGATCTCGTCGCCCGACATGACACTGAGCGCACCGGACACGACGTAGAAATACTCATCCTCGCGCGTATGGGTATGTGGCGGTGACCCAGGGCTGCGCGGAGGCAGTTCAAATTCGTATACTGTCACATCGCCCGACGATTCTTCGGACGACAGCAATAGTCGGACAGGATGGAACGGGTTCTCGATGGCCTCCCCTGCTCCCGCAACGACAAGTTTGTCGGGATGCGCGTGAACATGATCTGCTGAAACACCGCGATGGTCATGGTCTTTCGGTTGGGTCATGCAAGCAGACAGCGCCAGCAAGCCAGCGCTGCAAAGCGCGATTTTATTCAACATGTTTCATTCTCCCACGGATTGTCCCTGGGGGAAGTCTATCTGCGACCACACAATTCTCAAGTTCAATCTGGGGCCACGTGATCTAAGTCACTTTATCGAAACGTCATTTCATGGTTTTTCAACCATAATGAGCACGTCCCCCGAAGAACCCCACTGGAAAGGTCATCGCGACCGATTGCGAGGCAAACTGCTGACGCGCGGCGCAACCGCGCTGAGCAATTACGAAGTGCTCGAAGTCTTGCTCATGGCCTTCATCCCGCGCCGGGATGTCAAACCCATCGCGAAAGCTTTGGAAGCCCGCTTTGGCAGTCTGTCGGCCATCCTCGCTGCCCCGACATCCGACCTCATCAAGGTCAACGGTGTCGGCGAGACAGTCGCGGCGTATCTCAAGGCCATTGCGGAGCTCAACGCCCGGGCGTCCAGAGAGACGATCCAGAAGAAGCCCGCCATTTCCTCCTGGTCGGCGCTCATCGATTATGTTCGCACCGAACTCCAGCACGAAAAGCGCGAACAGTTCCGCATCCTGTTCCTGGATCGGAAAAACCAGTTGATCGCCGACGAAATCATGGGACATGGCACGGTCGACCATGCGCCCGTCTATACGCGTGAGGTCGCCCGCCGCGCGCTGGAGCTGCATGCATCAGCGCTCATTCTGGTGCACAATCATCCGTCAGGTGACCCCACACCGTCGCGCGCAGACATCGACATTACCCGCGAGATCATTGATGCACTCGATCCATTCGACATCACCGTGCACGATCATCTGATTGCCGGCACGGGCGGCGTCACCAGCCTGAAATCAGCCGGACTGATCTAATCTGGACACCAGACTGTCGTGCGCCATTTTCTGAACAGCCGTAATATAGGCGGCCTGCGACCATCTGCATTCGAACCGCAGCTTTTCCCACACTTCGACTGACAACAGCGCCCAGAGCAAATCCGTTGCCTGCTCGACTGAATAGTCGGGCATAAGCCGGTCTGCGGACTTGAGCGCCATCACAGCGGCTTCACACCCATGCCGTACGGCTTGCATTCGGTCATTCCAGGCAGCCGCAGCGGCGTCGTCGGTGTCTCGCATGGCGATCAAGGCGCGCCCCACTCCGTGAATTTCCGGAATATAGTTCCCCCAAGCCTCCACCCACAAATCCAGACGGTCCGTTCCTTTGGCCTTACGGCTCGCCGCAAGTCGTTCGTCTATGTTTCGGACTTCGTCCATATAGCGCGCCGTCCCGGTCAGCAGGTCCGCGCGTGTCGGGAAATGAAGATAGACGGCCTGGCGGCTGATGCCCGCGGCCTTGGCGATATCGCTCATGCGCACGCCGGACCCGCCAGATTCCTCCAGCAATTTCCATGTAGCGCGCATGATTTTTTCGCGGGTTTCGAGATTCTCACTTGACATGATGTCAATCTATAGGCACTTGACGCCATGTCAACTTTACACCGTGTCAAGCAAAGGAGATTGAACATGACACAGCACCTTCATAACCAGACAACGCATCGCGGGCCTGTGCTCGTATTGGGTGGCACCGGAAAGACCGGTCGTCGGATTGTCGGCCGGTTGCGCGAGCGGGGTATTGATACCCGGGTCGGATCAAGGTCCGGCTCGCCCGCCTTCGATTGGGATGAGCCGTCCGGCTGGGACGCCGTGCTGGCTGGCATGAGCGCGGTATATATCAGCTACACGCCTGACCTCGCCGTGCCCGCCGCCAAGCAAGCGATCCGGCACCTTGTCGAACGCGCAAAAGCGCAGGGCGTGCAGCATCTCGTCCTGCTGTCTGGACGCGGAGAGCCAGACGCCCAGGCCTGCGAGCGCATCGTGCAGGAAAGCGGTCTCGACTGGACCATTGTGCGCGCCAGCTGGTTCAATCAGAATTTCTCCGAAGGCGATTTCCTGCCGCTGGTCCTGTCTGGTGACATCACACTGCCGGCTGGACATGTGCCGGAACCGTTCGTGGATGCCGAGGATATTGCCGACGTGGCCGTCGCGGCTCTCACCGAGACCGGACATATTGGCGAAGTCTACGAAGTGACCGGTCCCCGACTGATGACGTTTGACGAACTGGCCAGCGAATTGTCACGCGCAACCGGCCGCAAGATCAGTTTCGTCCGTGTGCCTGCTAATGAATTTCTTCAAGGGTTTCGCCAGGCTGGCGCTCCGGAAGACATGATCTGGCTGCTCGACTACCTATTCTCCACCATACTTGATGGCCGCAATGCCCAACTCTGTGACGGTGTGGAACGGGCCCTGGGCCGACCGCCAAAGGACTTTTCCGACTTCGCGAACGAAGTCGCCGCCTCCGGGCTCTGGAGCGCCGCTGCGTGACGCCCGCCTCACTCACCCCGCATGTCCGTAGCTGACTGATCCTCTTCGGCGGGCATGCCACATCCAAGGAATCAAACTCATGACGACCCATCTCTTTGTCTATGCCTGCCTCACCATCGGTCTTTTTACCGCCCTCGTCGGCGGTGTGTTTCAAGCCTTCTCCGATTTCGTAATGGCCGGCCTCATCCGCGCCGCGCCAGCTGGCGGCATCGACTCCATGCAACAGATCAACCGGACAGTGTTTCGCTCGGCATTTCTGGCGATCACGTTGGCATTGGCACCTATCATGCTCGCCGCCTCCCTTTATGCCTGGCAAAGCCTGGAAGGGTCACCAAAGATCCTGATACTGATCGGAACCGCGATCTACATGACGGCCGTGCTCGGGGTCACCATGTTCGGCAACGTTCCGATGAATAAACATCTCGACGGCCTTACGCCTTCTTCGCCGGATGCCGCGATCTATTGGAAGAGGTTCGGTACCGTCTGGACAGGGTGGAACCATGTTCGCACTTTCGGGGCGATTATTGCCGCCATCTGCTTCCTGCTAGCTGCAACTGGCTTGCCCGACACCCTTGCTGCCATGACTTAGCTCTGGCCGAACCGGCGCACCAGGTTGGAAATGCTCTTCGACAGAACCAGCATTTCCGGAGACTGAAGATCCAGCCTGCCCGACAGGCTGGATCGCAGACTCTCAAGATCAAAGATGATCTCCCGGACCGCCGCATCTGGCACGCTGCTCTCAATCCAGCCAACACAGACGAGCCGCTTGCCGGAAGTCACCGGCGCAACCCGGTGCAGACTGGTCGATGGATAGAGCACCATGTCTCCCGCGTCCAATTTGATGGACTGGGTCATCCCCGCCAGATCGATCTCCAGCTCGCCCCCCTCATAGTCGCCCGGATCGGACAGGAAGAGCGTGAAAGAAAAGTCGGTGCGCAAGCGCGACTCCCCTGCTCCCATGAATGGATTGTCGACGTGATGACCGTATCCGCCGCCCTCCTCGGTCCGGCTGACAATCAGTTTCGAGAACTGGCGTGGCTGGGCCGCCGCACGCAGAACAGGGTGTCGCTCCACCTTGGCCTTCAGCAGCTGGCGAACCTGAGCGCCGGTACGGGATGTCAGATCTGCTTGCTGGTTGCGCTTGACCGCCCGGGCCATGCCACCGGCCGTTTCTGCGCCATCGCGCCAGCCGAGTGTTGCGACCAGATCGCGGACATCACGCAGGTCGGCCTCATCGAGTACGTTGGAAAGGGTCAAAAGCATGTTGCGCCTACTTGCGAATAATTTGCATTTGCGTCATTCAGCGCTATAGCAGATCGACGCAAAGAGGAAGTATATCATGGCCTTTGACACCAAACTGAAGCAGTGGACCAGTCTTGGTCTGGGCACCGTCCTGATGACTGGCGCGCTTGCAGGTTGCAGTGAGCCTGCCGCCCCTGCCGACGAGGCAGGCACAGAGATCGCGCAGCGTGAAACACCTGCAGAAGTGGATCCAACCGCAGAAGCCAACACACTGGCCACTGAAGGCGGCGAAGGCGAAGGCGGTGTGACCATTGACGCCGCCTATACCGACCCGGTCGTGTACAAGGCCGCGCTGGCCATTGCAGCAGCCCACGTCCTGGCCGCGCGCGACGCCTACGCCAAAGGCGAAACGACCGCCGCGGCTGAAATGTACGCGCATCCGGTCTCCGAAGTCCTGTTCGACATGGAGCCGGTCTTTGCAGCTCAAGGCGTCGCCGACTTTACCGACCTGTTTACAGACACGTCTGCAGCGGTCTTTGCCGGGGAAAGCCAGGAACAGATCAACGCCCGCACGGACGCGACCCTTGCCGCGCTCGACAAAGCCGCCGAGAGCGCCCCCGCCACCGACATGTCCGACGCCATGGTCAGCGCCCATGTCGCCTCCGACCAGATCGATCGCGCATCCGACATGTATCGCCTGTCGCTCGATTCTGATTTCTACGAGACGTATCTGGACGGCTACGGCTTCTATCAGGCCGCCGAGCGCGCCTTTACGCAAGCGGAAAGCGACATCACGGCCGAAAATTCCGATGCAGCAGAATCCATTCGCGCGGCGCTTGGCCTGTTGGCTGAAGCCTACCCGACCGCGCTTCGCCCTGACCCAATGGACGCTGATGCTGCAGCCCTCGCCGTTGCGGCGTCGGAAGTACAGTTGGCGCTGAGCCAGTAGTGGCAATTTGACCTCCGCAAGGCCTTGCTCGCACGCTGTCGCAGAGTAAGGCCTTGCGCCCCCCGCACATGTCATTACCGTAGGGGGACATGTAGAGAGGCGCCGCCAAGACGCGCCCGGTATTTTCGGGAGGATTTTCGGCGGATGACCGACACGACAGCTGGCCAAACGGCCACGGGCGGACACATCACAGGCTTCGGTTCAAAAGGCTATCGCACCTATGTGCTGATCGCCCTGATGCTGGTCTACACGCTGAACTTCATCGACCGAACGCTCATTTCGGTCGTTGCCCAGCCGATCATCAACACATTTCAGCTGAATGATACGCAATGGGGCCTCTTGTCCGGGCCGCCCTTCGCATTGTTCTATGCCGCTATGGGCATTCCGATCGCGATGTGGGCTGACCGCGCCAATCGCGTATTGATCATTGCGCTCTGCATCATCGTCTGGTCCGTCATGACAGCGCTTTGCGGGGTCGCTTCAGGCTTCATCTGGCTACTCGTCTTTCGCGTCGGCGTTGCCGTCGGCGAAGCTGGCTGCACACCGCCCGCCAACTCGTTGATCACTGACTATTACCCCCCGAAAAGCCGCGCGGGTGCGCTCGGCATCTATTCCATGGGCGTCACGCTTGGCGGCGTGCTTGCGCAACTCTTCGGCGGCACGATTGCCGGCATCAAGGGGGCTGATTTCGGCAACTGGATCGGTTCGCTCGGTCTTGGGGGTTTGTTTGGTAATCTCGACTGGTCGACCGTGGAAGGCTGGCGTATCGCGTTTGTGGTTGTCGGCGCGCCGGGCGTGCTGATCGCGATCATCCTGATGTTCACCATCAAGGAACCTCCTCGCGGCTATTCCGACCCGCCCTCGGCAAAGGGCAATGGCAAGGCCCCTTTCTTTGATGCCTTCCGTGAATTTTCTGCCAAGCCGACATTCTGGTGGCTATCGCTCGGCGCCGCTCTGGTGGCCTTTGTCGGCTATGGACTGATCAGCTTCCAGGCACCTTTCCTCCAGCGCGTTCATGGTATTGATGTGCGCGACGCTGCCGTACTCTATGGCGCGCCGCTGGCTGCAGTTGCCGCTCTCGGCACATTCCTCGGCGGGTACATCTCGGAAAAGCTCGCAGGCCGCTTCTCCACGATCTCGGCATGGCTCCCGGGCGTTGGCCTGCTGATTGCCGTGCCCGCCTATGTTGGTGCCTTCTTTGCCCCGACCATCGAGATCGCCTTTGGTCTGTGGATCATCGCGGGCACGATGCACTACGCCTATCTTTCCAGCCAGTACATGGTCGGCACGGCCATTGTCAGCCCACAGTCGCGCGCCACCACGATTGCCGTGCTGCTGCTGATTGTCAGCCTGATCGGCAATGGCATTGGCCCGCTCTTTGTCGGGGCGATGAGCGATTTCTTCATGGGACAGGAAATCGGCAAAGCCGGCCTGTCAGCCTTTGCGGACGCCTTCAATCCGCGCCTCTGCGGCACGGACCCGGCTGCCCTCGGCGCGGAAGGCCCTGAGCTTTGCCGCGCCTATGCCAATGGCCTGCGCCACTCCATGGCCGCGACGGTCTTGTTCTTCATCGTCGCCGCATTTTGCTACTTCATGGCTTCGCGTTCATTCATGAGGGATCGGTACAATCCCGATTCCCCAGCCGCCGACATGAATTCCTGAAACACAGCGACGGAAAGACACAAGTAGAATGACAGACACGACCGCTGCGCTCGACGAGAAACCCGGTTTTGAAACCGGCTATCGCACCAAGGGATATCGCGCCTATGTGCTCGGCTCCCTGCTCATCGTCTACATCTTCAATTTCATTGATCGGTCCATCTTCGGCATCCTGACCGATCCGATCCGCAACAGCCTTGGTCTGGAAGACTGGCAGATGGGTCTGCTCGGGGGTCTGGCATTCGCCACGTTCTACACCACGCTCGGTATTCCGATTGCCCGTTTTTCGGAGAAGACGAGCCGCATGATGATTATCGTGGCCTCATTGACGATGTGGAGCCTGATGACCGTCCTTTGCGGATTTGCCGTCAGTTTCGCGACCATGTTCGCCTTCCGCCTTCTGGTCGGAGTTGGTGAGGCAGGGTGTACGCCGCCGGCGCAATCGGTCATCGCCGACTATTTCAAGCCCGGTAGTCGGGCGACCGCCGCCTCAATCTACGCGCTTGGCGTGCCGCTTGGTGGCATGTGCGCCGGTCTCGCCGCAGGCCCGATCAATGATTATGTTACGGGCGAGAATGTCCACGCCCTGCTGGAAGGATGGGGCTGGACTTGGGTCGCAGACATGATCGACTGGAAGAGCCTCGAAGGCTGGCGCATTGCGTTCATTGCGGTCGGCCTGCCCGGCCTGGTGTTCGCGCTGATCATCGGCCTCACGGTCAAGGAGCCGCCGCGCGGCTACACCGATCCGCCGAATGCTGCGAAGCCGGAACGGGAATCCTTCGGCGCCGCACTGAAGAAGCTCAGCAAGAAGCCGACCTATGTGCATGTCGTCTTTGGCGCAGCGCTCGCCTCATTTGCAGGATACGGGATCGCGGCCTTCTCCACCTCCTTCCTGCTGCGCACGCATGAACTGACCCTCACACAAGCCGCCCTCATCTTCTCTCTGGTGCTGGGCCTGATGGCTGCCATTGGTGTGTTCCTGTCTGGCTTCCTCGCTGATCGCCTCGCGAAACGCTACCCGACGGCCCTGTCCTGGATGCCTGCTCTCGGCATGGGCCTGTCGGTGCCGCTCTACTGGCTCGGCTATCTCAGCCCGTCGGTCGCGCTGATGCTGCCACCGCTCATGGCCGCCGCCATGCTGCACTATTTTTATCTCGGGCCAATGTATGCCGTCTCAGCCGGCGTCGTGGATGCGCGCACGCGGGCGACCGCCGTGGCCATCACGCTCTTTGCCGTCAACCTGATCGGGCTCGGCCTTGGCCCCACCCTGATCGGTCTGTTGTCCACAGTGCTGAAGACGATGATGCTGTCGGGTGCCGATCTCGGTCTGACACTGGACCTCTGCAAGGAAGCTGCAAGCCTCAGCGCCGACCAGGTTGCCGCCTGTACCAGCGCCGACGCACGCGGCCTGCAATGGTCGATTATCATCTTCGCATCGATCTATGGCTGGGCAGCAATCCACTATCTGCTGGCTGGGAAGACGCTGCAGCGTGACATGGTCGCCAAGACCGCCTAATCGGTCTTCATGGCTGTTTACACTCAGGTTTCAGACGACGCGCTGGCGGCGTTTCTCGACGAATACAATCTCGGCAAGGCCCTGTCTTTCAAGGGCATTGCCGAGGGCGTCGAGAATTCGAACTACTATCTCGAAACCACGACGGGCCGGTTCATTCTTACCCTGTTCGAAAAACGGGTGAATGCGGATGACCTGCCCTATTTCATTGGCCTGAAACAGCATCTGGCGGGCAAGGGCTTCCCCTGCCCGGAGCCCATCCTCGCGAAAGACGGCAAAGCGCTCCGCACGCTCGAGGGACGGCCCGCGGTGATCGTGTCTTTCCTTGATGGACTCTCGCCGAAAAAGCCGACTCCCGCCCAGTGCCGTGGTCTGGGGGAAGGTCTCGCGCGGATGCATGTCACGCTTTCAGATTTTGAGATGACCCGTCCCAACAGTCTTGGTCCATCGGCATGGCCGCGCCTCTGGGCAGGCCAGTCAGATGAGGCCGAAAAACTGCAACCCGGCTTGTCAGCCCTGATCGACGAAGCCCTTGCTGATATCGCAGAGGCCAAGCCACAAAGCCTGACCCTGCCGCGCGGGACCATTCATGCCGATCTCTTCCCGGACAATGCGTTTTTCCTGGGCGAAGACTTTTCCGGCATTATCGATTTCTATTTCGCCTGCACAGATGCGCTCGCCTATGACCTCGCCATCTGCCTGAATGC
>JGI24655J20075_1000130_pt1 | contig 33844 bp, 36 predicted proteins | sample MalvirmetaMSP112_FD_20075 | JGI IMG/M metagenome (IMG submission 20075) | reverse complement strand
GCGATCAGCCCGATATCGCCAGTCGAGATCAGCTCGTCAAACGTCGCACGGTTCCGGTCCATGTATTTGTACTGGGTCGCGCGATAGGCGCTGACCAGGAATTGCTCATCAGACAAGGGCCCCGTGCCCGACAGTGCGTCGATCGCAGCCTTCGCTCCGGCGCGGACGTCCCGATTGTAGGCGATCAGGTATTCATAGGCCCAAGCTTCATAGCGCAGGTCCTGCGTCAGGCGCTCGCTGAACACGGCCGCGCGCTGGCGCGTTTCGCGATCGTCGTTCCAGTTCGACGCCTGCAGGCCGATGAACACACCCGTCACCACAATGACGAAATCCAGCCCCACCGCGAACCAGTTCTGGTCTTTTACATGCTTAGTCAAGCGGCGGAGGATCATGCCCGTCTACTCCACAGCCTGCAGCTGGTCCCAGAGATCAATCGGCGGCGTATCATTCACCATGCCGTCGACCATGTCCGCGAACCCCGCATTGAAATAGCCCCGGCAGAGCTGCCACAGGGCCCGTCCGCGCGGCGTGCCAAGGACGAAATAGATGACGCCCTGATACGTCTCCCACGATTCTTTCGTGATCGCGCCGTTCTGGTATTGCAGCCATTCATACTCGCGCGCCCGCATCTGGCCGATCATCCAGAAAAACAGCTTGGTCTTCTCCTCGAAGCTCGGTGTTTCGACCTGCGAGAAGATGCGGCCAAGTTCCGGGAAATCGACGAATTTGTAGACGCCGGTCTGGTCATAGGTGAGCTGGGCCTGCCGGCTTTCAGAGCGCATCTGCTGCGCCCCCTGATGCACCTGCAATGCAAGGTAAATAAGCGTTCCAGCCACAACGGCCACGCCAATGATCTGTGCAATAAGGGCGATCTGTTCGAGCGTCATGGCTCCATCTCCAGCAATGGGGCGGTCGGCCCGGCCTTGATCAGCCCGTCGACAAGCTCGCGGAAGCCGGGCGGGAAGTGATGGCGGCGCGCCTTCCAGAAGCCCTGATAATATTTGGAAGCCAGATGGTCGCGAAAATGGTTTTGCGAATGCAGCCAGAAGTCTTCCTCGAAGACCTTCTTGCGGGCCTGGTAATGCATCACCTGATAGCCGCGTGTGACCATTGTGTAGAACACGTTGAGCCGCGTCCTTTCAGCGGCCTCAAATTCCTGTGGATCCGTGTCCAGCCCCCGCAGGAACAGGTCGACCATCCCGGCTTCGCTGAGGATCTTCATATGGTCGCGGAAGATGTCATAATAGCCAACCGCTGCCGCGATGCGCTGTTGGTCGGCAGAGTGTCTGAGCTGGAAACCGACGAAGATCAGCGACGCAATCACCGCAACCGAAGAGATAATCCCGGCAACGAAATAGAGCTGTTCCAGCGTCATTCCTGCGCCCCCTCATCTGTTTCGTCGGCCGCCGCTTCTGCCGGCACTTTCAGTGCGTCCAGGTACCCGACGAGGAAATCCTCATCGAGGGCGGCGATGATCGGGCCGGCGTCCCTTTGCATGGCCGTGCCTTCCCAGCCGGGCGCCTGCAGTGCCCACCAGTGTTTGGCGAACCGCGATCCGAAATAGAAGGGGGCGGTGTTCGCGATATGCTGGCGCACGCGCTCGTCCGAGATCAGCCCGGCATCGCGCATCATGAACATCTGGTCCCATTGCAGCATGATCGCGACGAGGACGCTGCCAACCGCCTGGTTCTCGGTGTCGCTCAAGGCTTCCGGCGTACGGATCGCCTTGACCCAGATGACCGACATCTCCGGCCTGGCGATGTTGAACTCGATCTGGGCCAGCAAATCATTCTTCTGCTGGTCCATCGCCGCGCGCGTCAGAGCCGCGTTCTGGCGAACTTCCACGATCAGGACGACAAGGCCCAGCAGGACGCCGACATTCGCGGCAAGGGTCAGCCAGCGATTGAGCCGCTCCAGCGGCGTGGGGCGCGGCGCGGAGGGTGGTACTGTCGGGGAAGTCGCGGCGGGCGGTAGAGGCGGTGTATCAACACGCGCTTGCTTGCGTCGCAGACGGGACAGGACGGATGGAAGTTTCACGAGGCGTCCGGCCTCGCACAATTTGTCCCAAGATGATCAGACATGTCGTCCGCCAGCATGTTTTCGTCCCCCAGCCGCGCACTTTAGGTCGGGAATGGGGGGTGACAAGTATTTTCCGGGGAGGCTTAACGCCCGACATATATCAGCGTGCCTTGCGGGACGAGGGTCATGAAGGTGTCGAGGTCGGTGCGCGAAAAGGCGATGCAGCCATTCGAGCGCCCCAGCTTGCCATAGTTGTCGATCATCGCAGGTTCGGCATAGGCGGCAGAATGGATGACGATGGCGCGACGACGGGCATTGGCATTGGTCTTGTCGAGGCCATCGAGACGCAGCGAGCGGCCATGCTTGCCGTAATATTCCTCGGCCGTGAGATAGGCGCCTTGCGGACTCGCCGAGGAGCCGGGCACATCAGAGAAGGCATCAAGGAAGCCATCATGATCCTTGTCGGAACCCCGGCCATGCGTGGTGCGATAGGCGTTGACGAGGCCGGTTTCGAGATCGACCACGAAGAGGCGTTTCTGCGCAGAATGCAGGCCGTAATCGACGATGACCAGTCGGCTCGGATTGGTTCGGTCGGAATGCCGGCTCATCGCCTGTATGGCCTCGCCCAGCAATTCCGGTCGGATCATGCGATCGGGATCAATCTCGGCGGCGTGCGACGGGAGCGGAAGGAAACAGAGATAAAGCAGGATCAGCAAGCGGCGCATGGGCTATCGGGCTTTCGAGCGTGTGAACGAGGTGTCGATTGGCTGGACGGGGGGGCGGATGAAAGACGCCGCGAAGACGCCGGAAGACAAATACGATTTCGCGGGCGAGGATGATAATCATGACCGCCACGAGGGTGAGCATGGCAAAACTGAGCAAGGCGAGGGCGGTGACGAGTGTTTCCAATTTTCGCACAGTGCGAACCTTTCGTGTGAGCTGGCCAATGCGGACGTCGCGGAAGGCCTTGGCGTCGCGTAAGCCGTGAGTATGGTGTGACAGCAAAACTTGTAGAAAAGAGGGCAGAAAATGGCCGAGGGAGAAACCGCTGCAGAATTGTTCACGGGCACCAAGCCTGTGGTCGAGTCGCACAAATTCGATGAGGCGAAGCTCGCCGCGTGGATGGAGGCCAATGTCGAGGGTTATCAGGGCCCTCTGGAAGTGCGCCAGTTCAAGGGCGGACAGTCCAACCCGACCTACCAGCTGGTCACGCCCAACAAGAAATATGTCATGCGCCGCAAGCCGCCGGGCAAGCTGTTGCCGAGTGCGCACGCCGTGGACCGTGAATTCCGCGTGATTTCCGCGCTTTACCCGCTGGGATATCCCGTCGCCCGGCCTTATGGCCTGTGCACCGATGAGAGCGTCGTGGGCACGATGTTTTACGTCATGGACATGGTCGAGGGCCGCATTCTGTGGGATGGCACGCTGCCGGAATATGAGCCTGCTGAACGTCGCGCCATCTATGAGGCAAAGGTGAAGACGTTTGCCGATCTCCACAATGTCGACTGGCGCGCCGCAGGCTGGAAGGCTTTGGCAAGGAGGGCGACTATGTGGCCCGCCAGATCCATCGCTGGACGAAACAGTACAAGGCATCCGAAACCCAGCATATCCCGGAAATGGAACAGCTGATCGAATGGCTGCCCAAGAATATTCCACCGGGCGACAAGACCACGATCGTGCATGGCGACTACCGTCTCGACAATATGGTGCTGCATCCGACCGAGCCAAAAGTGATCGCGGTGCTGGATTGGGAGCTTTGCACGCTGGGCGACCCGCTCGCGGACTTCTCCTATCACCTCATGAACTGGGTGATGCCACCGGGGGATTCCTCGCGCGGATCGATCATGGCGATTGATGACCTCGAGGCCTGGGGCATTCCGAGCATGGACGAATATGTCGACATGTATTGCAAGCATACGGGCCGCGATGGCCTGCCGGAGCTCGACTATTACTTCGCCTATAATGGCTTCCGGCTTGCGGGAATCCTGCAGGGCATCATTGGGCGCGTCCGCGATGGCACGGCCAACAGTGCCAATGCCGAGTCGAACGCCGCGCGGGTGGTGCCGCTGGCGCAGTTTGCGGCCGAGTATGCGCGCCGGGCCGGGATGCCGGGGTGAGTTCCGTCCCGCCCGGTCTGCCGGGCAGTGGGTCTGATTACCGGTATCTGAGCCGACGTGACATCTGGCTGTTGACGCTGGCCTGCGCGGTGGTGACGGCCAACGCCTATTACATCCATCCGATCATCGCTCTGGTGGCGGACGATTTTGGCGCGTCGCCGTCGGAAATTGGGTTGGTGCCTGCGTTCAACCAGATTGCGCTGGCGCTCGGCATTTTCCTGTTGCTGCCGCTGGGGGACCGGTTCAGCAACAAGCGGCTGGCGACCGTGTTTGCCGCAGGCCAGTTCGCGGGCATGCTGGCCATGGCATTCGCGACCGATTTCCGGCTGTTCATTGCAGGTTCGACATTTCTCGGATTTTCAACGATCACGCCCTATTTGCTGCCGGCCTATGCGTCGAAGCGCGTGCCGCCCGAACGGCTGGGCCAGACCATGGCGATGCTGACCACGGGCGTCATCTCCGGCATTCTCGTTGCGCGCGTGGGCGGCGGCTGGCTGGGTGAGCATTATGGCTGGCGGTCGGTATACTATGTTGCTGCAGCATTGATGGGCGGGGTGACGCTGTTGCTGCCGCAGATCATGGATGAGCGACAGGGGCGCGGCGATGCGCAGGAAAAGCAAAGCTATGTCGGACTTGTCATGTCTGTGTTCCCGGTTGTGCGGCGACACCCGGAAGTTCTGCTGTCTGGTGCGATGCAGGGGCTCGGCTTCGGTGTCTTCCTGGCGGTGTGGCTCGGGCTCGGCCTCTACCTGACCAGTCCTGAAATGGGCTATGGTGCTGATACGGTCGGCTATCTGGCGGCGCTTGCCCTGATCAATGTGTTCACCACGCCGTTCTTTGGTGGTTGGGCCGACCGGATCGGGCCCCGACGGCTGAGAGCATTCGTGGCGCTGGTGCAGTTTTCCGGCGTCTGCCTGCTCGGCGTGTTCGGCCACAGCCTGTGGATGTTGCTGGTGCCATTGATGCTGATGAATGTGGTCGGGCCACTGATTGATGTGACCGGGCGGATGACGTTCCTGAATCAGCCGCCGGAAGTGCGCACACGCCTGATGACCGCATATATTGTGCTGATGTTCATCGGAGGCGGGCTAGGCAGCTGGGCGGGCACATCTGTTTATGAAATCTGGGGTTGGCCGGGCACGGCGATGATGGCGCTTTGCTTGTCAGCTACCTTGTTGGTGTTGGCATTGATTGCTGTGCGGCTGGATCCAAAACGGTCGAAAACACATGCTGAGGAGGATGCAGATGGCTGACAGTGAGGGCCCACGCCCGACCTTCTGGATACCAACCCAATCGACAGAGGACCCCAACCGGTTTGAATTCGTCGCGCGCCAGAGCGCCTGTGCGGGACCGCCAGACCGGCAATTCCTGATGGGCGGCGTGTCCATGGCCGCAGGCGTGCGTGCATTGGAGACTGCGATCGGGCGCCCTCTGCTATGGGCAACGGCACAGTTTGCGGGCGGCGCGACGCTGAACTCGCGCATCGACATCACGGTGCGCAAGCTGGCCGAGGGAAGGACCGTTGTGCAAGCGGTTGCCGATTTGACGGAAGACGGTCGCTCGGTCTTGCACGTTTCAGCCGCCTTGGGCGGATGGGATGACAGCGAGGGGCGGCAGTTTTTGAACATGCCCCCTGTGCCGCCGCCAGCGGAATGTGCGGAAAGTCACGAGATTCCCTTCTCGCGCGACGACAATCTCGCCGGGCGGATCGAGCGCCGGTCTGCGCATCAGGATGATGCGACAGCGGAGGAAATGGTCTGGGTGCGGGTGAAGGATACCGGACCCGCGGATGCCGCGCGACTGTCGCTGATCTCAGACTTTTTCCTTGGCGCACATACCCGCACGCGAGGCGGGCGAAGCCTCGACAACACAGTGCGCATCCACGCGCTTCCGAAGACAGACTGGGTGCTGAATGTGACGCGTATGTCGGGCTTTGCTGCCGGCGTCGCTCATGGCGTGCTGTACCAGTTCGGAGAAGACGGCACCTTGCTGACAACGGCCAGCCAGACAGGCCTGTTGCCGCCGCGATAAACCTTGCCGGAACACCCCAGATAGAAGACGATGAAGGACGGAGGAAACATGACAGAGACAATCAAGGGGCCACTGCGCGCGCCCGCTCAGATGCTGCAAGAGCAATCTTATGATGGGCACAAGAGCCTTCATGATGACAGCGAAGCGGAGCGCCTCGGCATCAAGGCCGGGCCGATTGAAGGGCCGACGCATTTCTCGCAATTCGTGCCATACCTTGCCGAAATCTGGGGCGACGCCTGGTTCGAGCGCGGCTGTTTCTCCAGTCATTTCCTGAACATGGTGTTCGAGGGTGAGAAGGTGCGTGTCGAAGTCGATCGCCCAGCGCCGGGGGCGACGCGGACAATGTGCCGGGCGTTCAAGGAGGATGGTACGCCGGTGCTGGAGGCCAGCGCGTCGATTGGGCCGGATCATGGTGAGACATTGCTCGAAGCGCGCATGGCAAAGCTGCGCCCGGCGGGAGACCTCGTGATCCTCGCTGATATGAAAGTGGGCATGACCGGCGCAGCCGACGAGACGGTTTCGATGGACCCGGATCAGCATATGGGAAATCTCTATCCCTTCTCACTGGCTGACAAGTTGAAGGTCATCACAGAGCCGATGGATGTATACTCTGATGGCGCTGCGGGGCCGTGGGGCAAACCGATTGTGCCCCTGGAAATGGTCAGTGTGCTGGGAAACTACTCCAACCGGAATTCCAAATTCCCGGTCAAGCAACCTGCGATTGGTCTGTTTGCCGATCTGGAAATTCGCATGGTTGATGGGCCGCTTCTGGTGGGAGAGACCTATCTGTTGCGTCGCGAGGTCGTGGCACTGTCGGAAAGCCGACGGGTCGAGAATTACTGGATCCGCACACGCTTCTTCGATGCGGCGGGCGAAAAGCAGGTCGCCGAGATGCTGCTGAATCATGGCGTGATGAAAGCGAGCTATCCGCACTATCCCGCCGACCGGCTGCCGGCCTGAGGAGGATCGCATGAAGGGATTGCTGTATCAGGGCACGCGCGACATCGCTTATGGCGAGGCGCCCGAATTGAAACCGGAAGATACGCGTAGCGCCATCGTCAAGATGACCGCCTGCGGGATATGCGGGTCGGACCTTCATATCTATCAGGGTCATGGTTTCAGCGAGGAGACTGGCTATTGCGTCGGGCACGAAGCCGTGGGCGAGATTGTCGAGACGGGCAGCGGCGTGTCGCGATTCAGGACAGGCGACCGGGTCATGATCTCGGCCGCTGTGGGCTGTGGCGCGTGCGTGCCTTGCATGTCGGGCAATATGAATGAATGCGACACGCATGGCGGGCGTTGCTATGGGCTCGGCCCCGGCCTGCAGGGCGTGCAGGCCGAATATGCGATGGTACCGGTCGCGGATTTTGGCCTGGCGCGCATTCCGGACGGGATCAGTGATGACCAGGCCGTTCTGTTGACGGACAATTTGCCAACGGCCTGGCATGGGCTAAAGGGCGCGGACATTCATCCCGGTGCGACTGTTGCCGTGGTCGGGTGCGGTCCGATTGGCCTGATGGCCGTGGAAGGCGCATTCCTGATGGGCGCGGCGAAAGTCTATGCGGTCGATCTGGTTGCGGAGCGGCGCGCCATGGCAGAGGCGATGGGCGCGATTGCGCTCGATGCGAGCGAAGCCAAGGCCGTGATCGAGGAACAGACCAGAGGCCGGATGTGTGACAGCGTCGTGGAATGTGTCGGCGCGGACCCGGCGATCCATCTGTCGCTGAAACTCGCCAAGGCAGCGGGCACGGTTTCCTGCATCGGTGTGAACCAAACGATGGATTTCAAATTCCCGATGGCGCTGGCCTTTATCAAGAATTTGACCTTTCGGACCGGCACTTGCTCGGTGCCTGAACATTGGCCGGAATTGATTCCGCTGGTGCAGGCGGGCAAGCTGGCCCCGAGCGCACCATTACCCACCATATGCCGCTGTCGGAAGGGGCAGAGGCGTATCGTATGTTTGACGCACGCGAGAATGGTGCGATGAAAATGATCCTGACACCTTGAGGGAGGGCTGACCTGATGACTTCGATGATGAGCAAACTGGCTGCGAGCGCGGCGCTGGCAACCGTGATGACCGGCGCAGCACTGGCCGAGACAACCCTGATTCATGCCGGGCATGTGCTGGCCGAGCCGGGCGAAGGTTACCTGACCCGCCAGACGATTACGGTGGAAGATGGCGAGATCGTCTCGATTGAAGCGGGCTACAAGCGCGCGCCGCGGGGGGCGGACCTGATAGATCTCAAGGAGGCTTATGTCCTGCCCGGCCTGATCGACAGCCATGTGCACATCACCGGCGAGAATGGGCCGAATGAGCGGATCAAGGCGTTCGAGGACACGGATGTGGATGCAGCTTTCGATGGCGCGGGCTTTGCCTACAAGACATTGTTGACGGCTTCACAACGGTTCAGGATGTCGGGGCCTCGAACGCGGCGATCTTCGGCCTGCGCGACGCAATTGCGAATAGCAACGTACCGGGGCCGCGTATTCGGGCCGCAGGCCAGGCGATCAGCGTGACCGGCGGGCATGGCGACATCAATGGTTATTCTCCGGAAGTCATGGCGATGTTCACCGGCAAGAATATCTGCAATGGCGCGGATGATTGCCGCCGGGCGGTGCGCCAGCAGATCAAGGAAGGCGCAGACGTCATCAAGATCACCGCGACCGGCGGAGTGCTGTCAAATACGCGGGCCGGACTGGAACAGCAGTTTACGGATGATGAACTGGTCGCGATTGTCGAGACGGCGCATTCGATGGGCCGGAAGGTAACCGGGCATGCGCATGGCAAGGGCGGCATCGTGTCGGCGTTGAAGGCTGGCATCGATTCCATTGAGCACGGCACCTATACCGACGATGAAACGATCGCCCTGTTCAAGGAGCATGACGCTGTTCTGGTTCCGACGGTGCTGGCCGGAGCGACGGTGACGGGCTGGGTCAATGAGCCGTGGCTGCCGGCACCGAGCCGGGAAAAGGCCGCAATTGTCGGGCCGTTGATGCTGGATATGTTGCGTCGCGCGCATGAAGGCGGGGTCAAGGTGGCGTTCGGCACGGATACGGGCGTGTCCAAGCATGGCGATAATGCGCAGGAATTCGCGCTGATGGTGGAGGCGGGGTTCACGCCGGAAGAGGCCATCCGCGCAGCGACTGTGATTGCGTCAGAACATGTGGAGATGTCCGATGTCATCGGCACGATCAAGGCGGGCAAGCATGCCGACATCATTGCGGTCATGGGAGACCCCCTGAAAGACATTACTGAATTGCAGGATGTTGATTTCGTGATGAAAGGCGGAACGGTCTACAAGCAGGCGCAATGACCGGTCCGAACTTCGCCTCAGCCGCGAAGCGTTTTGACTTTCCCAATCAATCGCCAGAGACTTGGCGATTGATGAGGAAGCGGCGCAAGCCCCGCGATATTTAGAGTGAGTTGCATGAAACGAGATCTTTTTCTTGCCCGCGCGATTGGCGGGGCTGCGCTGTTCAGTGTCGCGGCGTGTGGAGGGGAATCGGCAGATGCGCCGAAAGCAGTGGCCGCCGAAAGCGGACCTCAGTGTGTTCAACTCGCTGAAGGCGACTATTTCTGGGACGGGACGGCGTTTGTTGTCTCCAGTACACCCCCGGCATCACAACCCGCCGCCACCGAGACGGGGCCAGCAAGTGTTGGCTGGGTGGGCGCGCTAGAGCGGACATTCCCGGATGCCGGGTTCCCGTGGATGGGCCTGCATGTCAGTGGGCCGGTTGCCGTTCTGACTGGCCTGGCGCCGGATCCGGCCGCCAAGGAGCAGGGCTTTCTGGTCGGGCAGGCGGCCCTCGAGGACAATGCCGAAGTCGCCTCAGATGTGACCCTCGTCGTGGATGGCATCTCGGTTGAAGAAGGCGAGCGGGGCGTGGGCGAGGCGCTGGCGGCATTGTCTGATGGCGAAGCCAATGCCGGGCGGTGCCAATCTGCGTTCAATGCCACGATGGATGACCGCACCATCATGTTCCAGAGCAATCTGGCCATCATCTCGCCGACCAGCGAACGATTGCTGGATGCGCTGACCGGGGTGGCGTTGCTGTGCGATGCGTATGCCATCGAGATTGGCGGCCATACGGATTCTCGCGGCTCCAATCAATATAATGAAGTGATCTCCCAACAGAGGTCAGAAGCAGTGCGTGACTATATGATCGAGCACGGCGTCGAGGCTGAAGCGTTGACGGCGATGGGGTATGGGGAGTCCCGTCCGCTGGACAGGGCGGAAACCTACGAGGCTTGGGCAAAGAACCGACGCATGGAATTCAAGGTCTCGGAGCGACGCTAGAGCGCTCCAGGTGTGCGACCTGCCCCCGCTGTTTGGCCGCAGCGGGGGCTTTTGTTTTTGCGATCAGGAGATTGAGAGGATCAGTCCTTCGGAGGGGCTGACCTGGGCGTCGATGGTCTGCGTCCATGCTTTCGTGATTGCGTCTGCACCTTTGGCGTGGCGCGGCGTGACGAAGCCCTTCGAAGCCGTGTAGAAACTCTTCAAGGCAGAGCCGAGCCGACGATTGATCTCAGCGCCGCCGAGCGTGGCTGCGCGTTCAGCGGCATAAGTCGGCACGAAGAAGAATTCCGGCTGAGGATCTGGCAGCGCGATGGGCGAACGGTCGCCTTCCCAATCGGTCACGCCGATGACGAGACTGCGAACAAGCCGGTCTTTCAGGGCATTATGGACATCTGCCGTCAGTGTGGGGCGTCCGAGGAAATCGACAAAGGCTGTCAGGCCGCGCGCATGCAGGCGGTCGGCGTCATCATAGGTGCGGACACGCCCGTACAGGCCGGTCTTCTCCAGAAAGTCCTTGTTGCCTGGCGAGGTCAGCGCAACCGTGTCGACACCGCCGCGAACCTTCAGGCAGTGAGCCAGCGCCATGGCGGTCTTGGACGAGGCCGAGGAGATCACAACGGTTTCCGGAACCGGGTCCCCGGTTTCCATCAGGCAGTCATCAATCATCCAACCCGTCGTGAAGAGTGGACGGAAAAGCATTTGCTGGTCTTCGAGCGCGGTATCGTAGGAAGGGTCGCCAGCAGTGTTGATGTATGTGTTGTAGATGGGCGCGAGGCCCTGGCGGTGGGCGGCGCCATCCATGAAACCATGTTTGCCGACGCTGACCGGCTCAACATCAAAATGTTCGGAGATGGGGAGATATCCGTACAGGCGGTTACCCTCATTCACATGTTCAGTCTTGGATTCAACCACGGTCGCGAACCCCCAGACGGGCACACGGCCAAAGCTTGCATCTGCGGCGGGGAAGAAGTTCCAATACTGCATCTGGTCGCCAAAAGTGGCGTAGGTGACATTGTTGGCCGTCAGGGCAAACGTATCGACCTTGAGACGGGCAGCGCCGTCGGCCAGGGCAGGCAGGTCGGCTGGGGTCCAGCGCGTGTCGCGCAAATCATCACGGCGGATCAGGAAATCACTCATGTCTTCGCTTTCTTGCTCTTGCCCGTAAAGGCCGCGATTCGGTCCTGCATGTCAGGCCCAACCCCTTCGCAATTGAGTATCTCCCATTGCAGGCCACTATCCAAGTCTCGCGCGTCGGTCGCCTCCAGCAGACGCTTGTTTGCCGCATGGGAGAATGGCGAGTTGGCGAGTATGCGATCCGCCAAGTCCTGACAGGCGCTGTCGAAGTCGGCGTCTGCTACAACTTGCTCGACGAGGCCGATGCGGAAGGCCTCATCAGCACTGATCATGTCGGCGGTGAACATCAGGCGTTTTGCCGTGGCAATCCCTACACGGCGTGGCAGGCGCTGGCTCATGCCCCAGATCGGGGTAAGCGCCCATTTGGCATGTGTGTCTCCGAAACGTGCGCTTTCCGCGGCGATGATGAAATCAGCCGCGAGGGCAACTTCCAACGCACCTGTATAGCAGTGGCCGTGGACGGCCGCGATGACCGGCTTGGGCAGGCGCTCCATCAGGCGGAGCGTTTCAGAGTGCCACCCCGGTGACGGGACTTTTTCACCTTCGGCAATGTCGCCAAGATCATGCCCGGCAGAGAAGCATTTGCCCGCCCCGCGCAGGATAACGCAATTCACACTGTCATCCGCCTCGAGGTCGAGCACATGATGGCGAAGTTCGCGGAACATGCCGACCGTGAGTGAATTGAGTTTGTCGGGCCGATTCAAGGTAAGAGTCGCAAGGCCGTCTTTGTCCTGACGAAGGACCAGCGGCTCGCTCATGTGCCGAGGTCCACCATGAGGCTTGAAATGGCGTGCACGAAATTGCTGGGCGCGAGGGTTTGTTCGCCAGTCCACTTTATGTTCGGGAAGCGTGAGAGGATGTTGCGATAGGCTGAGTCCAGCTGCATGTTGGCAACGCGCTGGCCCAGGCAGACATGCGGGCCATGGCCGAACGCCAGATGTTCCTTCGCATTGGCGCGGGTGATGTCGAAACGGTTCGGTTCGGGAAACTTGGACGGGTCTCGATTGGCCGCGGCATAGTACATGACCACTTTATCGCCCTCGGCGATGGTCTGGCCGCCAAGGTCCGCCTCCGCTGTTGCTGTGCGGCGCATATAAGTGACGGGACTGACCATGCGGATCGATTCATGGACGAAATTGGGAAACAGATCCTCGTTCGCGATCAGCTTTTCCTTCTGGTCGGCGAATTCGGTCAGAAGGCGCATTGTGCCCGACAGCGAGTTGCGGGTCGTGTCATTGCCAGCAAAGACGATCAGGAGCCAGGAACCATCAAGGAATTCGGGGCTCAGTGGCTCGCCGTCGATCTCGACATTGGCGATCGCGGACAGAAGATCGTTCTGCGGATCGGCACGGCGCTTGGCCAGCATATGTCGACCATAATCGAACATGGCCTGAATCTCTGACATGAAGGCCATGATCTGTTCGGGCGTGACATTGCCGAGACCTTCCTGCTGGGCCTGGTATTGCGAATTTTCCAGGAAGTGCATCCAGTGGACAAGTTTCGGCCGGTCCTCTGGTGGTACGCCAAGGATTTCGCACAGCGTGAATAGCGGCAATTCGGCGGAGAACAGCTCCACCATGTCGACCACAGGGCCCTGTTTCTCCATCGCGTCGAGCAGGAGGTTGACCTGTACATCAACACGTTTGCGCAACTCCGCCACGAATCCGGGCCGGAAGAACTGCATATGTTCCATACGGAGTGTCGTATGGTAGGGACGGTCGAGATTGATCAGGCTGTTCAGGCTGGATGAGTGTAGCAGCGGATGGCGGGGCGTGTCTTCCTGACCATAGGTCATCAGGATGCCACCGCGCTGCGAGGAATAGATAACCGGGTCGAGTTCGACTTTCTTGACGAGATCATAGGAAGTCACCGCCCAGAAACCGGCGCCGACCTGTTCGGGGTGCCACATGACCGGGGCCTTCTCGCGCATTTCCGCGAAGGCTTCATGAGTGTAGCCGCCGCGGGAAGAGAAGACGGTCGGGTCCGTCAGGTCGACTGGCGGCGCGAGATCGAAGACAGGGTTGTTCTTCGGTGGCCGCGGCGCGGTATCGACCTGATAGGTCTCGGTAACGTTCTGAAGTGGCATGAGGGACCTCCGTATGGCTTTGCCGCCGGAGACCTATCAATGGCCGTCTCAGCGAGGCTTTGTGCGTTTCCTGGAAGTCAGCTTACCTGAAGGTGACCTGCTGCCAAGGCGTGACTTAGGGGCAGGCTTTTTGGAGGTGCGAGCCGGCTCGGCAGGCCGGGCAGCGTGCTCATTCGTCATCAAGTGGCCGATGGCTTGTTGTAGCAGGTCTGTCGGCACTTCCTCGACCGCGCCCGGGCGAAGATCGTCCAGCAGGAACGGGCCGTACTGCACGCGGATCAGGCGGTTCACCATGAGATTCACCGCTTCCAGTGCACGACGGACTTCGCGTTTCTTGCCTTCCGAGAGGGTCACGGTTAGCCAGCTGTTTGCGCCGGTTTCCCGGTCGAAAACGGCGGTGATCGGCTTGTAGTCGACGCCATCGACCGTGATGCCTTCGGCCAGCTCGGCAATCTTGTAGTCGGTCACAGTGCCCTTGGCCCGCACACGATAGGTGCGTTCAAGCTCGTTCTTCGGCAGCTCCAGGGCGCGGGCAAGCGCGCCNTCATTGGTCAGTAGCAGNAGGCCTTCGGTGTTCAGGTCTAGCCGGCCGACGGTGACCACGCGTGGCAGGGATTTGGGCAACTCGTCAAAGACCGTGCGCCGACCNTCCGGGTCAACAGTGGTGGTGATGAGGCCAGCCGGTTTGTGATATCGCCAGACGCGCGTCGCATCAGGGGCCTGAATGGTCTTGCGGCCCACGCGGATCAGTTCGCGGCCTGTGACCTTGAAGGCAGGAGAGGTCAGCTTGACGCCATCGACCGTGATCTTGCCATCCTCGATCATGCGTTCGACTTCGCGGCGCGAGGCGACACCCGCGCGCGCGAGGTATTTGGCGATCCGTTCGCCTTCGCTCCAGTCTTTCTCTTCGGCTGGACGCTTGGATTTTGGGGCTGGGCGTTGCTTGCTCGGGCTGGAAGGTTTCCGGCGCGGGCGGCCCGTCTCTCGACGCTCCGTCATGGGATATTCTTTCTGTTGCTTTAGAGCAGGAAGTGAAGGAAGGGCGCCGCAATAGCAAGGCCCAGTATGATCTCCATCGGAATCCAGATCGGGATCAGACCGGGCTCCCGGTTCTTGGCTCGGTCGAAGACCAGGGACATCAGGCGACCGGTGCCAGCGCCAACCCACCCTGCAGCGAGCGGCAGGACAACGAGCGTCGTCAGGATGTCTTCGGAACCCGTCGACAGATTCACAACCAGAATGGCCGTCATCAGATGTGCGAACAGGAACAGGCCGCCATAAGTGGCGCGAAATTCCGAATAGCCACCGGGGCGGAGCGGGTCCGGATCCTCGACAAGGCGGACAATGCGGCTGGCCCAAGCCGGGGAAAACATGGCGGACAGGCCGAGAACGGCCCCAAACAGAAGGGTGACGACTGAAATGATTTCACCGATATTCATGAGGCGCGTGCTCCGGGGTTGTCAGCTCAATCTAGAACGATTTTGCGGAATGCACAGGGTCTGAATGCTGTCAGGATGCCTTGCTGAACAAATTGATCGTCTTGGCGATATCCTGCTCCGGGCGGCCAAGCAGATAGCCCTGGCCCCTGCGAACGCCCAACAGTTTCAGTGTATTCAGCTCTGCCTCGGTCTCGATACCTTCGGCAATGATGTGAGCCGACGTTTCTCGCGTATAAAACAGCAATGCGCCGATCAGTGCGCGACGGGCCAAGTCTGAATCCACATTCCGGGTCAGGCTCATGTCGACCTTCACATAGTCCGGATTGAGCTGGACAATGTGGCGCAGCGAGGAGTGACCGGCGCCAGCATCATCCACGGCGAGCCGCAGGCCTGCATGGCGTAATGGGCGCAGCACCTTGGTGAAGCTCTCATAGTCGTCGATGACGGCGTGCTCGGTAATTTCCAGCAGGATGCGGTCGAGCGGCAAATTCAGGAAGGTGCTCGCGAATTGATCGCTGATCACTGTGGAAGGTGAGGCATTGACGGAAATGTATTGGTCGGGCGCGATCTCGCGGATCTTTTCCACCGCCTGCCGGATTGAAGCCAGTTCCAGTTCCACGGACAAGCCGACGGCAGCCGCCTCGTCAAACCAGACATCCGGTGACCGATAAGGTTCAGCCGAGAAGCGACAGAGGGCTTCATACCCGCTGGGGTGCATCTGGCCGAGGTCAACAATTGGCTGGTAGGCAATGGCGAATGCGCTTGTATTCAGGGTCTCGAGGATACGCTCGCGCTTCTCCTCCAGGATGCGGCGTTCCTCGTAATCCTTGTCGATCTGTTGTGCGGCCAGGTTTGCGAACAAGCGCATGGTTTCCAGATCGCGATCGTTGAGACTCGTGTTCGCTTCCGGGCTGAGGCAACAGAACATGCCGTATGGTGTGCCGTCCACAAGCCGGATCGGAATGCTCATATGCGCCCCAATCGGAATTTCGCGCGTGATCGGCATGGCCAGGGCCAGGGGGTTTTTGGAGGTATCCGGAATAAGTTCGGGTAGGCGACCTTCCAGTATGTGAAGGCAATAGACATCCGTCAGGTCTCTACTGTCTCCCGGCTTGATCAGGTTTTCGAGGCCCGGTGCGTCTACATATCTAAACACGGACTCACCATCGACGAATTCCGATATATAGGCGATCGGCATTCCTAGGTGTTGGCGAATGGCTGTCAATGCAGAGTTGATTGCCTGCCGGGATGTTTCCTCACGTCCGTCTGGAATCGTTGAAGGAAGTGAGAATCCGGTCATTCGTTCAAGCCCCTGAGACTCGCAATGGTTTACTGGCAAAGAAAACCAGTTTCAGCGGCAACCGTATCCCAGTGTCCCTTAAACTCCGTTCCACACTTCATTGAAGCCCAACACTCTTTCTTCGGACTTTCGTAAGAATTTTCGAAGGCGATTTGACAGATCGAAAATCTATCCATCGCGACAAATTCGGCCCTTTTCGATGCGCGTGGCGCGGGTGTAGGCGTACTTGTATGGGTAACGGGGTGGCATGGCATGGCCGGGCACGAATGAAGCCGAAGATTCTGACAACGATCCAGACCTATTCGGGACCGCTCTTTGTGGCGGACCTGTTTGCAGGTGTGACAGTGGCGCTCGTCGCCATCCCGCTTAGCCTGGCGATTGCCATTGCGTCAGGAGCCGACCCGGCGGCGGGTCTTGTCACGGCAATCATCGCGGGGTTCCTGATTTCATTCCTGGGCGGCAGCCGGGTTCAGATCGGCGGGCCGACGGGCGCATTCATCGTCGTCGTTTTCGGCGTAATCGTTGCGCACGGTTATGACGGACTCGTTCTGGCGACGTTCATGGCAGGGATCATTCTGATTGTCGCCGGACTGATGAGGGCAGGCAACCTGATCAGTTTCGTTCCGGAAGCGGTCGTGAACGGTTTCACCATCGGTATCGCCATTATCATTGCGGCGAGTCAGCTGAATGATTTGTTCGGCCTGACAACTTCCGGCCTGCCGGCGGAATTCTTCAGCAAACTGGAAGTGCTCTGGGCGGCGCGCGGGACGGTAAATTGGGCATCCGTGGGAATCGGGGCTGTGACAATGGTTTTGATTGTCGGGTTGAGGCGGGTTGCACCGAAATTCCCGGGCCTGATCGTGGCCGTGGGGCTGACATCAGCGGTCGTGTATTTGTTTCACCTGCCAGTCGATACAATTGGCAGCCGGTTCGGGGCATTGCCGAGCCAGTTGCCGATGCCGAAACTGCCCGGGCTCAGTCTGGACCGTGTGACGGAACTCCTGCCTTCAGCTTTTGTGATTGCCTTCCTGGCGGGTGTGGAATCCCTTCTGTCCGCTATGGTGGCGGACCGGATGACGGGCGGGCAGTACCGACGCAATGCCGAAGTGATGGCACAGGGGGCAGCGAACATGGGATCTGCATTGTTCGGTGGCCTGCCTGCGACGGGCGCGATTGCGCGCACGGCGACGAATGTGCGGGCGGGCGGAAAGACGCCTGTCGCTGGTATCGTTCACGCGTTCACAATCCTGATGGCCGTTTTGTTTGCGGCGCCCCTGGCGGGTTATCTGGCGATGCCCGCACTGGCGGGACTGTTGATGTTGACGGCATGGAACATGAGTGAGCCGCACAAATGGCGAGCTTATATGTCGGACGAGAAAGCGAATGTCGCACTGTTGCTGATCACGCTTGTGCTGACCGTGGTGGCTGATCTGACAATCGCGATCGGCGTAGGTGTTTCTCTGGGACTCGCGATCCGTCTGCGGCGTCGGCATGTGGGGCCTGCCGATTGGAGCGAACCGGAGCGCTAGCTCGGATCAGGTGATGCCGGCGGCCTTCCAGGCCTCCTTGGGCCAGCGGCGATGCTGCCAGAACCATTGGCCCGGATTTGCGCGGACCTGTTCTTCAATGAAATCCGTAATACGCTGGACGCTGCGCTGGATGTCTGCGGTCTCGTCCCCGGTCGTTTCCGGCATGAAGGGTTCATGGAAGGTGATCCGGAACCGGGCTGGGCCTGTGCGCACGGTCGAGACGGGCACGATCGGCACACCGTATTTCATGGCAAGCCGTGTCGGCCCCGGCGCGGTCATGGCGTCATGCCCGAAGAAGGGGACGGCGACGCCCTCATTGAATTTCTGGTCGTTCATCAGCGCGATGGTTTGGCCCTTGGCCAGAGCACGCATCAATTCGCGGGTGCCGACGCCCTTGGGTGCGTTGATCTGGGTGCCATAGGCCGCGCGGAGATCCGAGATGCGTCGATCAATATGGGGGTTGTTCAAGGCGCGATAGGTCATCACCGCGTCCGGCAGGCGCTGGGTGATCGTGGCGGGCATGATTTCCCAATTGGCAAAGTGGCCGGAAATGAAGACCGCACCCTTGTCGCTGGCCTTCAGGCGATCCAGCACGTCAAGACCGACAATGTCTACTCTTCCAGACGTGTACGGATCGATGGATGGCAGGTGCGGCAGCTCGCCTGCGACGCGGCCGGCACTCTCCCATGCATCGAGTGCGGTCTGCTCGATCTGTACATCTGTCCAATCCGGAAAAGCGAGCCGGAGATTGCGCTTCACTGTCTTGTGCTGGGAAAGGCGCGGGCCGATCTTCTTCATCAGCCAGCCACCAAAATTGGAGGCACGATCTGGGCCGAGCAGCTTCATCGGCTCCCAATAGAGTAGATCCCAGCCAATGGTTTCCAGCCGCCACTGAACGCGCTGCCAAAACGTCGCACGATTGTCGATATCTTTTGGGCGAATATATTTCGGGGCGGTCTGGGTCATGAATTATCTGGATAGAGGAGCGGGTTGAGCAGCGCGTCAAGTTGGCGGATGTCATCAAACTCTGCGGTGACCGGGAATTGCAGGATGCCGCCACGATCATCAGGATGGATGCGGACATAGTCCTTGCTGGTCGTGATCAGGCGCGCGCCGCGGGATTTTGCGAGCTTGTGGAGGAAGCCGAGTTCCTTCGGGGAATAGTCGTGATGATCCGGATAGCCGACCGCTTCGCTGATATCGCCGCCATGATCTTTCAGGCTCTCAAAGAATTTCTGCGGACGTCCGATGCCCGCGAATGCCACCAGCGGGCCAGACGGCGCTGGCCCCGACGGGACAATTCTGGCGCGCAGCACGGGCAGGCCGCTCTGCTGCACGCGTTGAGGGACATCGCCATCCCCCATCAGGATCACCGCATCGGCGCGGGCGAGTCCATCCTCAACAGGTTCCCGTAATGGGCCTTTGGGCAGGACGTAGCCATTGCCGAAAGGGGCAGCCGCATCAATCACGACGAACGACAGGTCCTTCACGATGCCGGGATTCTGATGGCCGTCATCCATGATGGCGACCTTGGTGCCATAAAAGGCCATCAGTTGGACCCCGGCGAACCTGTCCTTGCCGATCCAGCTTTCGCCGGTCTGGGACAGCAGAAGAGGCTCATCGCCGCACATGTCTGCGGTGTGCCAGGTTGGATAGATCTTCTGTGGACTGATTTCGGAGCCACCATAGCCGCGTGACAGGCTGGACGCGTGAATGCCTTTCAGCTCGATATGATGGCGGATAGCCTGCACGATGGGCGTCTTGCCGACGCCGCCGGTCGTCAGGTTGCCGACGCAAATGACGGGGATTGATGTGCGCGCCGGGGTGGCCTTGGCCAGCTTGCGGCGGATGCCCCATGTATAAAGAGCGGCAAGAGGGCTGAGCAGAGCGCGAGTCAGGGGCGCAGCTTCCCGAGATTTCGGATCGAGCCCGGCCGACCAGAAGTACGGCGCCTTCATTGTAGCAGGCCTGGTTCGGGAAGAAGCGGCAACAGGGCTTCCAAAGTCACCGTCATGGGCGCATCAGCCGCTTCATTCAGGGCGGCGAGCGCTTCGGCAGCTGGCGGTTCCATTGTCAGCAGTGCTTTGCCTATGGCTTTGGGCGTCTTCAGCCGCCGGATTAGACCGCGCTTTTCCAGATCATCCATCATTGTGGCGAAGTTGAACACATCGGGACCCGTCACGACAGGGCGACCGAGGCGAACAGGTTCCAGCGGATTGTGTCCGCCGACGCCTTCCGTGTGCCCGCCGCCAAGAAAGACGGCATCTGCCAGGCGATACCAGAGGCCCATTTCTCCCATAGTATCAGCGAGCAGGATTCGGGTACGGGGTGTGGGCGTCTCGCCGCGGGACCGGCGCGCCAGCGGCAGGCCGCGAGTCTTGAGCAGGCTTTCGATGGCGTCGCCGCGGTCCGGATGGCGAGGGGCAATGATCAGCGCGGTGTCGTCATTGCCTTTGAGAGCATCGAGGAAAATCGCTTCCTCGCCGTCATGCGTCGATGCGGCCAGGATACAACGCCGGTCGCCAAGGAAGTTCTCGCGCAGGCGGCGGATCTCCACGTCACTGGCCGAAGGCGGCGGGAGGGCAGACTTCATGTTGCCGGTGGACTGGACGGGCTGATCGAGCAGGGTTTCCAAACGTCGGGCCGTGTCGGTGTCGGCGGCAAGGACGACATCAAACCGACCGACCAGGCGTTGGAAGGCTCGGCTGAGCTTCTGCCAGCCTTCGGCAGACGAATCCGTCATGCGTCCGTTCACCAGTGCGCGTTTCGCGCCGGACTTTTCCGCTTCGAGGATCAGGTTGGGCCAGAATTCGCCTTCGCCAAAAATGCAAAGATCAGGTTGCCAGTGCTGGATGAAGCGGCGCGCAATCGCCGGTGTATCGAGTGGTGCCATGAGATGGATGGCACGGTCGGGCAGGGCGGGGCCGAGCAGGCGCGCCGATGTCTGGGTCTGGCTGGTGAAGAGGAGCAGCAGGTCCGGGCGCTTTTCGAGCAGTCGCTGGCCCAGTTCGAGCAGGAGTTGGCTCTCACCGACACTGGCACCGTGTAGCCAGACGAGCGTGCCGCCCGGCATGCGGCGGGGCATGTTGCGCGCGAGCCGCTCATTGATGCGGCCATAGTCTTCCTTGCCGGCGCGGGCACGACGTTTCATTAAGCCGCCCAGAAAAGGCGAGGCGGCCTGCGTCAGGGTCCGGTAAAGATGGATCGCGGCTGTCATGTCTTGTCTGAATCCGATTGCGTCTCAGCAGGATAGCCCGCCAGCATGTCGGCTCTCCGGGTCGCCTCATCAAGCCGTTTCTGCAATTCGGCCTGAATCTGCTGAGGATCGCTGTCGCGTGATACGAGGATTGGTTCGCCATATACAATGGCACCTCGTGCGAACGGATAGGGAATAATCAGGCGGTCCCAGGTCGACAGGCGCGAGGCCGGTTTCACCGAGAGCGCGTAGGGCAGTATTGGCACGCCCGCGCGCTGGGCAATCATGACCGCACCGGGGCTGACGATTTCCGCCGGACCGCGGGGGCCATCGGGCGTGATACAGACCACAGTACCCGATTTGAGCAAACGGACTGCTTCGGCAATCGCGCGGATGCCACCCTTGTCCTTCTTTGCCTTTTTCTTGTTCCCGGCTGAGCCCCGAATGGGGTGAAGCCCAAGATGGGCGATCGCGCGGGTGACGGCCTCCCCATCGGGGGACAATGAAACCAACATCGCGCCGTTCTGTATCTGTCCGGGCCAATGCTTCATGTTGCGGATCCAGCCACTGGGCAGGAGGAGGATACGAGAATGCCAGCCCGTAAGGACGACGCCGTTATAGTTGGTCCACAAGCTGCGCGCTGACTCTTCCCCTTCGACCTTCCACCGGACGGAACGCGCAATGAGGGACATCCAGCCCCAAATCAGAACGCCGAGTATGGAGGTCATAACCTTGGATCGGAACAGGGATTTCATCGCACCGCCTTATACTGCGCTTCGGCGCGCTCACCATGAATTAGATGCGCGGGATAAGTGAATGACAGGTTGAAGCAGGGCGCAACGGGGCGAATGGTGGGCGATAGTGGGTTCGAACCACTGACCCCTGCCGTGTGAAGGCAGTGCTCTACCACTGAGCTAATCACCCAATTCAGCGAAGCAGATGGCGTAATCTGCGCCTGAGTCGAGGTCAAGTCCGGATGTCTGCTGGCGCTGAGTCGCGTAAAATGACTGATTATAGCTATGCATAAACACATTCCTCGCATGCATTACAATCGTTTGCGCATGCACCCTTGGGGGGACGACTTCTCGCGCTAAGGGTAGAAATGCCTCGCTGTACCATGATCTGGTTACAAGGATTTGGTAGTTCTTTAGATTTTTTCTGATTGCGAGCAGATTTTTGTTTGCGATAACATGAATATGAACAGGCGTTCATTATGAACGGATGTTCATCGGAGAACCTTACACTAGTTTCATTCGAAATTAGCCTTGAGAAAACCACAAAAAATGGTCATGTTCCGGTCACACAAGACAGCCCGACGAACGGACTGCATAAACATATAAGAAGGACAGGCGGGGGCCTAAGGCCCTAATAACAGTACAGCCTGGAGAGAGAGAAAAATGAAAGACTGGTGTGACGAAGACGGCGCAAAGCGCCTTCGTGAGAAAATTAGTGCCTATTGGGCAGAGCGTGGCTATGAAGTTGATGTCGACCTGATCGATGCTGGCTTTGTTCCTGCCATGCGGTCTGCACGCACTGATGTACGCAGCAACATGGTGAACGGCATGCCGCGTCGCCGTATTGCAAATGAAACGGGCTCCGCCCGTCCTAGCTACCGTCCACGCGAACAGCGTGAACTTTCGGCTTAGCTGACAAATCCATCCACAACTGAGACCAACCTGGAATAGTGCTCCAGCACGATGTCAGGTTTAAGCTGTTGTGGTGATTCCTCTTCGTACCCGAATGGGACGAAAATGAAGGGCAGTCCGGCATTCCGGGCTGCCCTTTCATCTGTGCGGGAGTCTCCGATCATCAAAGCGCGTTCGGGCGAACCGCCGGCGGCCTCGATCGTGCGCAGGATATGGTCTCCATCCGGTTTCCGGTTGGGTACGCTGTCTGCTCCCACAATCGCGGCGAAGTAACGGGTAAGGTCCAGTTCCGCCAGCAACTGGTCGGAAAGGGCCTGTTTCTTGTTCGTGCAGACAGCCAGCGTTGCGCCACCGGCGGACAGGGTGGTCATCGCTTCAACTACGCCATCAAAGGCATGCGAGTGGTCTGCGATGTTTGCGGCGTAATAGTCCAGAAACTGCTCAAGAAAGACATCCAGGTCCGAATCGGACGGCGTGATGCCGTGCGCCAGCAGGCCTTTTACGATCATCGCGCGGGCACCGTGACCGATTATCGTGGCGATTGTGTCCAAAGTGACCGGCGTGAGATCGGCATTGGTCAGCACATGGTTCAGCGCTTCCAGCAGATCGGGCGCCGTGTTCACAAGCGTACCATCCAGGTCGAAGACTATTGTCCATCCGTCGAAGGGTTTTGACATATGCGCCGCAATTCCTTTTCGGTCTCGCCTTGAATCGGCCTTTGGTCTAGGCGAAAGGACTAGGGAAAGCGAGAGGGCAGAACCTGTGGAAAAACCGGCCAGAGAACGTGCAGCGGTCATTCTTGCGGCTGGCAAGGGCACGCGGATGAAGTCCGATCTGCCCAAGGTGATGCACAAGGTGGCTGGCAGGCCGATGATCGACTGGTCAATAGCGCTTGCCAGAGACGCCGGATGCGACCGGATCGTTGTTGTTGCACACCCATCGCAAACGATTCTGATCGATCATGTTGGCGCGTTGCTGGGAGCCGATTCTCTTGCCTATCAGGATCCGCCTATGGGAACTGGTCATGCTGTGCGGTGCGCCGAGGAAGCGCTTGCGGGTTTCGAAGGCGACCTTGTTGTCCTGTATGGCGACAGCCCGCTCGTGCCGGCCTCTGCGATCGGGAGCCTGTTCGACAGTCTGAGCGACGGCGCGGCGATTGGGGTGCTGGGCTTTGATGCGGCCGAGCCCGGTCTGTATGGCCGCCTCATCACCTCCGGTCATGGAGACCTCGAAGCAATCGTCGAAGCGCGTGAGGCGACCCCCGAGCAACTGGATGTAACGCTCTGCAATTCCGGCGTCATGGGGGGCGATGCGGTCACCATGTTCAGCCTTTTGCAGAAGGTGACGAACGATAATGCCAAGGGCGAATACTATCTGACTGATCTTGTCGCATTGGCGCGGGCCGAGGACATGACCTGCAAGGCCGTGCGCTGCGATGAGGACGATCTGATCGGGTGTGATTCCAAGGCTGACCTTGCCGAGGCGGAATCCATTTTCCAAAATCGCCGCCGCATGCAAGCCATGGCGGATGGGGTATCTCTGATTGCGCCGGAAACGGTCTGGTTTTCCCACGATACTTTGCTTGAGGCCGATGTGACCGTGGAGCCGAATGTTGTGTTCGGACCCGGTGTCATCGTGCAGTCTGGTGCGGTGATCCGGGCCTTCAGCCATCTGGAAGGTGCGCAGGTTGGGCCGGGTTGTTCCGTCGGTCCCTATGCCCGGCTTCGCCCCGGTACGGTTCTGGAGAAGGACGCCTTCATCGGAAACTTCGTTGAGGTGAAGAGTACAACGATGGGAGAAGGGGCCAAGGCGAGTCATCTTTCCTATCTGGGTGATGGCCAGGTTGGTGCGGATGTGAATATCGGCGCGGGCACGATCTTCTGCAATTATGATGGCTTCCTGAAGTATCAGGTCCGCATTGAAGATGGCGCGTTTATCGGTTCCAACAGTGCGCTCGTGGCACCGGTCAGGATTGGGCGCGGAGCGGTCGTTGGCTCTGGCAGTGTCGTTACGGACGACGTTTCTGCCGATGCCCTGGCATTGGGGCGCGCCCGTCAGACGGAAATCAAGGATTGGGCGATTGAATTCCGGAGCCGGAAGGCATCGGAAAAGGCAGACAAGCAAAAGGGCTGAAGGCTGATGGCGAACGAGCACGAGAAAGAGAATGCCGCGATGGCGGCGATGGAATATGTCGAGGACGGCATGACCATCGGCCTCGGCACCGGTTCGACGGCGAAGTATTTTGTCGAGATGTTGGCTGAGGAAGTGGCTGACGGACTTGTGGTCCGGTGTATCGAGACAAGCGAACAGACACGCCGTCTTGCCAGCAGCCTTGGTGTTCCGCTGATCCCCTTCGAACAGGTCGAGCGCATTCATTTGACTGTAGACGGCGCGGATGAGGTCGATCCGCAGGGGCAATTGATCAAGGGCGGCGGCGCCGCTTTGCTGCGCGAGAAGATTATCGCCAATGCCAGCGATCACATGGTGGTGATCGCGGACCCGTCAAAACAGGTCGAACGGCTCGGGAAGTTTCCTCTGCCGGTGGAAGTTACGCCGTTCGGATACACAATCACTGCGAAGCTTGTTTACGACGTGTTGGCGGCTTCCGGTATTGACCGCCCACGCGTGCAGCTGCGGTCGCTGACCAATGGTGAACTCGTGGTCACTGATGGCGGCAACCATATCCTGGACTGTCATTGCGAGCGCATCCCAGACGCTGAGGCGTTGGCGGCGCGATTGTCCAATGTGCCGGGCGTTGTGGAGCATGGCCTGTTCATTGGTCTCGCGCGGACTGTCATCATCGGCAATGAGAATGGCGCTACGGTGTTTGAATTCTCCTGATCCCGCCTCATATGGGTGGTCGAAACCTGTAAAGATTCAAGGACCCTCCCATGACCGACGCGACACATGACTTTGACTTATTCGTAATCGGCGGAGGGTCGGGCGGTGTCCGTGCGGCGCGTCTGGCAGCATTGTCTGGTGCCAAGGTTGGACTGGCGGAAGAGTATCGCATGGGCGGCACATGCGTGATCCGCGGGTGCGTACCGAAGAAGTTTATGGTTTACGCCAGCAAGTACGGCAAAGACATCAAGAAAGCGGCTGGCTATGGCTGGTCTACGGGGGAGGTCAGCTACGATCATTCGGCGTTCGCAACGGCAATGCATGCTGAAGTCGACCGNTTATCCGGCATCTATTTCCGTAATCTGAAAAATGCTGGCGTCGAGATTTTCGAAGATCGGGCCGAGTTCGTGGACAAGAATACGCTACGCCTGAAGCACAGCGGAAAGACCGTGACGGCAAAGAAAATTCTGGTGGCCGTTGGCGGGCGTCCGTGGCGACCCTCTCCGGAAGAGCTGCCGGGCGTTGAGCATACAATTACCTCTGACGAGATTTTCCATCTGGAAGAACTTCCGAAGCATCTCGTTATCGCAGGGGGCGGATACATTGCGGTAGAGTTCGCACACGTGTTTGCCGGTCTCGGCGTGCCGACCTGCCTGGTCTATCGCGGCGAGGAAGTGCTGCGCGGTTTTGATGCCGATGTACGCACCGAAGTGCATGAGGGTCTGAAGGAAGCTGGCGTGCAGGTCATCACCGGGACGGTGTTTGAGAAAATCGAGAAGCGGGACGGGGCGGATCTGCCCTTGCACCTGACCATGACCAATGGCCATACGCTCGACTGCGACGTTATCATGATGGGCGTTGGGCGCCGTCCGAACACGGAAGGCCTAGGTTGTGAAAATGCCGGCGTCGAATTAAATGAGAAGGGTGCCATTCCGGTCAATGAGTGGTCGAAGACAAATGTCGATACGGTATGGGCTGTTGGTGATGTGACCGACCGTGTCGCGTTGACGCCTGTGGCCATTCGCGAGGGCCACGCATTTGCGGAGACGGAATTCTACGACAAGCCTTGGCATTTTGATCACAGTGACATTCCGACGGCCGTATTCACTCAGCCAGAAGTCGGCACGGTTGGAATGACCGAGGCCGATGCTCGAAAAGAGTTCGGCGAAATCGATATCTACAAGACCAGGTTCAAGCCGATGAAGAATGCGCTGAACGGTGACCAAACACGCATCCTGATGAAGCTGGTTGTGCGCGCATCCGACGAAAAAGTCCTGGGTGTTCATATTGTTGGCGATGATGCCGCTGAAATGATCCAAATGGTTGGTATCGCCGTGAAGATGGGCGCCACAAAGCCGGACTTCGACCGGACCTGCGCGCTGCACCCCTCTTCCGCCGAGGAGTTGGTAACCATGCGCCAGAAATGGGTACCGGACGTGCAGGCGACCTAGCCGACGCCCCGGTCAGTGCTCCGGCGCCTAATTCTCCACGGGGAGATAGGCGTTGGAGGCGGCATTGAAGGCATGGACATTGTCGGAATCACAGACGAGCAGCGATAGTCCGTTCTGTCGGGCATTCACGATACCGAGGCGCTTGCAGGCGGTATCAACCGGGATGGGTGCAGGTTCTTTCGCGAGCGTCACCTTGCAATCGCTGAGCCTGCCCCAGCGGGACCAAAATCCGCAGGTCAAAGTATCGGCTGTGCCATCATCGTCCATGTCGAATGAGATCGACTGGGTAGCCGCGGCGTCATCAGTGTCCAAGCCGAACATGCTGGACCGAAGCTCGACGAACGCGGTGACCTCGCGCTTGAACGTCTTGAGGACAAGCTCCGGCTTGTCAGCCTTCAGGGCGTAAAGGTGAACATCCTGTTTGAAATCGTCCGTGTTCATGCCTTCATTGGAAGAAATGAACTTGGCAACCCAGCGCCCTTCATGGAGTTCTGCGGTCGGTGGATCCCAAGCATAGATGTCCTCAATCTTGCTGACGAGGAAGTGGCCGCTGCCCATGTCGGCGACGAAGAAGTATTCAGCCGGACAGCAATTGCCGCCGCCATGCACGGACACGATGGCGTCCAGCGTGCCGTCCGCATTGAAATCCTTGAGTAATTCCACCGTTGGGGCGCCGTAGCCAAATTCGTGAACTGTGTATTCTAGGCCATTGACGGTTGCCTTCAGGACGACATTCTCCTGCAGGAAAGAGAATTCGTCTTCCTGCTCAAACCAGTATTCCGCCTTGCGCGTCGGCTCTTCAGGCTGAGCGGGCGCGGCGGGGCCGGCCGTGCAGCCCGCAAAGCAAAGCCCACGTGGCAGTTTTCCCGGCGCCATGAAAGGGCGGCTGGAAGATTTGCGCTTGTCGGAAACTTCAGCGAGTGCCTGATAGAACGCAACGACTGCGTCCTGTCCGGGGCGGCGAATTTCCTCTGCCAGCGTATCGGCGAACAGGCCGTCATCCGGCGTGGTCTCTCCTGCTGCTGTGGCGAAGGCAACCAGCATTCCGGGACGTTGCGATACGCGCGTCATGCCTTTGTCGGCAATGGATTTCGAAAAGGCGAATTTCAGCTCGTTGCGGCAGGCATCGGACACGACGAAGACCGCTTTTGCCCTGGAGGCCTGAAGGCTGGCGAGGACTTCTTCGAGTTCGACCCCCTTGCGGAATATGTGGCTTGCCGCGGTGATGGTTTCCTTGGCGGGGATCAGGTAGTTGCGCGCTTCGCGATCATCGTAGGCGGCCGCGCCGTGCCCGGAATAGTAGAAGAACGCGATCACTTCATGGCCAGCATCGGCTTCTTCTCCGATGCGGGCCTCGAACTTGTCGAACGCATCTTCCATCCCGTCTTCGTCAAGATCAAACCGGGGCAGGGTCTCGAACCCAACCGCGGCCAGCGCTTCTTCCATTGTGCGCACATCCTTGTGCGTGTTGGTCAGAGCGCCGACTTCTGCCGGGTAGTCCTGGTTTCCGATCAGCAGGGCAATGCGTTTTTCGTCAGCCCGCGCATGGCTCACAAGTAAAAGGCAAACGAGCAAGGCCGAGAACGATCTGAGCATCGACATTGTGCGTGTCCCCTATATCCACCAGAGCTGATACTAGGGGCACACGTCCTGAGTGTCATCCGCCATCAAGCTTCAACGAGCGATTTCAGTTCCAACGCGACGGTTTTGAGGCTCTCCCGGATGGGTTTCAGCCCGCCGCCGCGACCGGCATGGATGACCAATTGTTTCCAGGCGGGCTCGCCTTCACGCGGCGCCTTGACCTGCAAATGACCAGAGCGGGGCAGTGCTGAGCGTAGCAAGGACCCCGCCAGGTCAAAGCCTGCTTTGGAATTGTATGCGCCGTTGCGAGCATCAGCTTCAAAGGTGGATTGCTCCGACCGGCCAACCGCATTGAACAGCACAGACAGGTCCGGGCGGTGTTCGGGGGCAATCTGTTCCCGGATGACCTGGTTCAGAAGGCGCACACCGCGCAGGGAGTAGATGTCGGCATGCATGGGGGCGAGCACGCGGTCGGCTGCCTCCAATGCGCATCGCGTCAGGAAGGTGGCGTTGGGATTGGTATCGAACACGATCAGATCATAATCGCTGCGATAGCGCTCAATGGACTGAAGGAAGTGTTCCTTGATCAGTGCGAGCGAGGCCGGGTCTGATGCGAAGGCGTACTTTGATATTTCGAACTGGCCGGAGATCAGGTCGAGCCGCCCGCCCGGACTGCCTTCGCCCATCAATTCATGGATGAGTTTTTCTTTCGGAACTGGCGCGAACGGGTCGGTGGAGAGGGTGAGCCAGGATTCTGCCGGACTGGTCGCATCCCGCGCATGCAGGCGCGACTTCTCGAACAGGGAGATGACCGACTTGTCTGCGGCAGCGCTGGCATCTGCGACATCCATTTCAAAAAAGGTCTGAGTGAGATTGTATTGCGGATCGAGATCAACCAGCAGGATGCGCCCACCAAGCGCGCCTTGCCATGCGCCGAAGACCTGGCTGGATATCGTCGTCTTGCCGACGCCGCCCTTCAAGTTCATCACCGCCAGCACGGGGCATTTGCTCTTGTAGGCTTGCCGCGTCTCGTTCACGAGTTGCTTGATGCCGTCTGGCGTTGTCGATGACAGGCGAAGGTGCGGCAGGACTTCATGCTTGAAGAAGCCATTCAGGCGGGCCTTGTCGATCTGATACGGGATCAGTTTGAGGCCGCGTGCCTTGGCGCGTTCGACATCCTGGCGCACGGCCTTGGACCGGACGGAGGATGCCGACACGAGAACAATCATGGCAAACGCGTCGTCAATCGACTGGTTTGCCATGTCGCGGGAAGCCCCATCGTTCGGCACATACCAGTCAGGAATGGCCGCCGTGCGGAGGGCTTCGTGCAGCTCCAGAAGCGCATCGAAATCCTTGGCGGAGTGGCTGATATAGACGTGCGACATGACTAGATTTGAGGTTCTCCGAGCGACAAAAGGCCTATGCAATTACTAAAAGGCCAAATCATGATTCCTCCACCAATCTGCTGTGAAATTATAGTGAAACTTGAGCGTGTGCCTGCCATGTGATTAATGCGGCTCATAATTGGAGTAACCGAGATGACCTGGACCCCCTCAGATTGGCGCCAACTGCCAGCAAAGCACATTCCGGAAGACTATCCGGATTCTGCCGCGCTTGCTGCAGTCGAGGAGAAGCTGAAAGGCTTTCCGCCGCTGGTCTTTGCTGGCGAGGCTCGTCGATTGAAGCAGCGCCTTGGCGAAGTGGCGGCCGGAGAGGCATTTCTACTGCAGGGCGGCGATTGCGCCGAGAGCTTCAAGGAGTTCCATCCCGACAATATTCGCGACACGTTCCGCGTGATCCTGCAGATGGCGGTCGTGCTGACCTTTGCGGCATCGAAGCCAGTGGTCAAAGTTGGCCGAATTGCTGGCCAGTTCGGCAAGCCGCGGTCGTCGCCCATCGAGACGATTGATGGGGTGACGCTGCCTTCTTATCGCGGTGACAATATCAATGGCATGGACTTCACGACCGAGAGCCGCATTCCAGATCCCGAGCGTCTGACTCAGGCCTACTCCCAGTCAGCGGCCACGCTGAACCTGCTGCGCGCCTTCAGCCAAGGCGGCTATGCGAACCTCGCCAACGTCCACCGCTGGATGCTCGGCTTTGTTGACCGTAGCCCGCAGGGCGAGCGGTATGAGCAATTGGCGGACCAGATTTCGAAGTCACTGGACTTCATGAAAGCTTGTGGTGTGACGCCCGATAGCGTTCCGCAAATGTCTCAGGTCGAATTCTATACCAGTCATGAAGCACTATTGCTCGGCTACGAAGAAGCGATGACACGCATCGATTCCACATCCGGCGAATGGTACGATACGTCAGCTCACATGCTGTGGATTGGCCATCGTACGCGCCAGATAGACCACGCTCATGTCAATTTCTGCAAGGGCGTGCGGAATCCGATCGGCATCAAATGTGGACCCGGACTGGAAACGGACGAGTTGCTGCGCCTGATCGAGACGCTGAACCCGAATGACGAGCCGGGCCGGATCACTCTGATCTCTCGTTTCGGATCGGACGGTGTGGCGCAAGGCCTGCCGCCACTGGCGCGCGCCGTGAAGAAAAGTGGCCGGACCGTGGTCTGGTCATGTGATCCGATGCACGGAAACACGCTGAAGACCGATAGTGGCTTCAAGACGCGTCCCGTGGATCGCATCCTGTCGGAAGTGCGCCAGTTCGTGGACGTGCTGTCGTCGGAAGGCTGCTATCCGGGTGGCGTACATTTTGAAATGACTGGCCAGGACGTGACCGAATGCATCGGCGGTGCTCAGGCGATTTCAGAAGAAGATCTGTCGTCTCGATACCACACTCATTGCGATCCTCGCCTGAATGGCGAACAGGCCCTTGAACTGGCTTTCATGATCGCAGAGAAGCTGCAGTCCGTCGGGGCCTCCGGCACCGCCGAGCTCAAAGCGGGATAGAAAGACAGTTCCATGCGCACGCACCGCCTGGGCTGGCCTGCCTGGGCGCGGCCAGCCGACATTGCAGACCTGTTGCGGCTATCGGTACCGATAGCCTTCACGCGCATGTCGCAAATGCTGATGGCTGTGACGGATGCCGTTGTGCTTGGGCAATATGCGCCCGGTGAGCTGCCATATATTCTGAACTCGTGGCTGCCGATGGGCGTTTCGCTCGGGTTGGGACTCGGCATTCTGTTGGGTGTGCAGGTGCTGACCTCTGAACTGCTCGGTATTGGACGTGAGAAGGAAAGCGGCCGCATCTTCCGGCGCGGCCTGTGGACCAGCGTCTGGCTTGGCATCCTATTGATGGCGGTCGTCTATTTTTCGGCCAGCGCGCTGTTCACATGGCTCTTTGTCGATATTGCTCCTCCGACCGAGGTTGCGGCATCGGTCGACCCTCATACGGTCGCTGAATCCGTGGCGGGCGTAACCCGCATCCTGTCCTACGGGATGGTAGGCTTCATGATCTCCACGGTTTGCGGCTACTATCTGGAAGCGCTGCGCCGACCCTTGCTGGTCTCGGCCGTGATGTATTTCGGTGTATTACTCAACGTTATCATTGACCTCGCATTGGTCGGCGGATTTTGGGGGTTCGAGCCCATGGGTGCGGCAGGTGTGGCGTGGGCGACCACAGGCTCTCGCCTATTGATCACGATCCTGTTGCTCGTTGCCGTGATCTTGCTGACTCCCGCCTTCAGAAAGTCACCAACCAGTCCCGAAAACGAGGCCAAACGGCAGCTGTCGGTCGGCACGGGCACCGCCATCAGCAATGTTGCCGAGTGGGGTGGGTTTAACCTGACCTATGTGATCGCGACATGGATCAGCCTCGCTGCCAACTCTGTCTATGGCTATGCAATTCAGATCATGGGGCTTTGCTTCATGTTCTATCTGGGCATTGCGACCGCCACCAGCGTCCGCGTGGCGGAGGCCTATGGCCGACGAAACCTGACGGAGATGCGGGATGCAGGGCGTCTTGGCGTGGCAGCCACACTTGTGATGGGGGTGGCGCTTGGTATGGTTCTGATCGTTTTCAATAATTCGTTGGCCGGTTTCCTCGTGAAGGATGATGCCGTGATCAACGGTGTTCATCTCGCATCCGGCATCGCTGCCCTGCTCGTGATGGTGTCATTTGTAACGGTTTTTGACGGGCTGCAGGCGACAGCCTCATTCGCGCTCAGGGCGCAGGAGATCGTCTGGTCGCCAAGCCTTATCCATATCGGCTCGTTCTTCCTGGTGATGCTGCCAGCCTGCTACTGGCTCGGCATTGTCGAAGGCCGGGGTGCACGCGGCATGATGGAGGGGGTGTTTGTCGGCGTGTTTACGGCTGGGATACTGCAAACCGTGTTGCTGGAATGGAAAACGGCGCGCCAGCCGAGCCGACGCGCCGCTTGAATTCCATGGTCAGGACCTATCAGTCCTGAGGAACCCTAGAGGTCTTTCAGAGCCGAAGCCGGCTTGAAAGCAGCCGATGTCTTTTCCGGGATCTTGATTTCTTCGCCGGTGGCTGGGTTGCGGCCCGTGCGAGCATTCCGGGTTTTGGCCGAGAATGTGCCGAAGCCTGCGATCGCCACTTGCTGACGGTCTTTCACGGCACCAGCAATTGCGTCGAAAACAGCGTCTACAGCCTTGCCGGCGTCGCTTTGCGACAGACCGGATTCACCTGCGACAGCTTTTGTAAGTTCGCCCTTATTCATAGGGGTTCTCCTCTAATGTTAAACGGCGATCCCCCGCCGTTGCAGCGACATACCCACGATTCGTAAGGCGTGAATATGACGAAAGCCCAATAAAGACGGGCTATGCGCCGAGAATCCAGCCCTCTTCTGACTGAATTTGCGATATTTTTCCCTCGTCAAGAGAACTATTTGTGGAAATTCGCCCATTCAACCGGCCTTTTTCGTCCATTTCCGAATAGTAATGGGCGATCTGGCGGACTTGTGCAGCATCTGGCGTTTCCCCCTTTTCAGGCTTTGAGGGAATGAGTGACGGGTAGACTTCGGCAATAACGACCTGAATGCCTTCAAGCGTCTCCTCGGTCATCTCGCCATCCTCGAATTCGAATGGCCAGATGCGTGAGGAGGGTAGTGACTGCCTGAGCGCGTGCACATGGGGAATTCCGGTCAGCGACTGGCTGCCCACGCTACCCGTATAAGCCAACTGCCAGACCGATTTCGGCTGTCCACGCTTTGAGTCTCTCAGATGGGTTTCCACGATACGGTACTCAG
>JGI24655J20075_1000114_pt1 | contig 35783 bp, 24 predicted proteins | sample MalvirmetaMSP112_FD_20075 | JGI IMG/M metagenome (IMG submission 20075) | reverse complement strand
TGGACGCTGCCACCCACATTCAGGCCCTGACGGCAGGCAATAAGCGCCACCACGAACCCAAACACCGGAGCCTTGGACATGCCAACCCAGAACTGGTCCAATGGCACGTTCGACTGAAGACGGTCAAGGAAGAGTGCCGGATTGATGTCCAGTGCCAGCCAGCCAACGATGACGCCGCCTGCAATGCCTGCAAGCGTGCCTACAAAGGCGAGTACCGGCGTGGCCACAACCATTGCAATGATACGCGGCGCTACCAGCACGTCCATCGGCTTCAGGCCGAGTGTCTGCATGGCGTCGATTTCCTGGCGCATCTTCATCGTGCCGATTTGCGCCGTGAACGAGGAATTGGTCCGCCCCGCCAGAACGATGCCGGTCATGATGACCCCAAGCTCGCGCAGCATGGCAAAACCGATCAGCTCGACCACAAAGATTTCAGAGCCCAGGTCGCGCAGGGTTGTCGCGCCAATGAAGGCCACCACCATACCGACAAAGAAAGAGAGAAACGCGATGATTGGCATCGCATCGAGACCAGCCTCTTCAAGCACAGAGACAATAGAGGTCCAGCGCAACTTCCAGGGCGTCAGGACAAGTCGAAATGTCGTCACCAGCGTCTCACCGAGAAAGGCCAACGTGTCCTTGGCTTCGCCCAGCATGTTCATGAAACCGCGGCCGGTCCGCTCAAGCATATCGACCAGTCCGCCGTGCGGCGGCCGCTTGGGCTCTTCCACATCGGTCACGGCATGCACCTGGCCGATCAGGTTTTCGGCGTTGGGATGGTTGCCTTCGATTCGGGCAGGCGCTTCTGACAATTGTCGCAGCGTGCGGTCAATGACAAAGGCGCCGGCGGTGTCGAGCTTGCCGAGCGCCGCAGCGTCCAACACGAGCGCGCCCTCATGGGCCTCCAAATCGCGCAAACCGTCGTCCACGGCTTGAACCGTGCGCACGGTCCAGTCCCCCGAGACACGGAGGACGGTCTGTTCGCCGCTGGTTTCCAGCGCGAATTCGGGGATGCTAGGGTTCGCCATTCAATTGCTTTTCTACCTGACCACCCTATCCAAACATGCTTAAGACCTGAAAAGCATGATTGTTCAAATTTCACCTATTGGGACCATACATGGGCCAGCGAACACTTGAAATTACTGATGTTTCTTCACCCCTGAAGACGGCGTTTACCATTTCACGCGGCGCCAAGACCAGCGCGGATACAATTCGGGTCACCATCCGCGAGGGCGAGGCGGTCGGACGGGGTGAATGCGTGCCCTACCCGCGCTATGGCGAAACCCAGACCGGGGTACATGCAGCGATCGAAGCCCGTCGGGCTCAGATCGAAGGCGGTCTCAGCCGGGAGGCCTTGCAGACCGCCATGCCCGCTGGCGCTGCCCGGTGCGCCGTCGACTGCGCCTTGTGGGATCTGGAAGCCAAACTGACCGGCACACCTGTGTGGAAACTGGCGGGCCTTCCCGAACCCAAGCCGATCGAGACTGCGGTTACGGTCAGCCTCGACACGGCGGACGCAATGGCCGAGGCCGCGCGCTCAACGCCCAGCCGTTTGCTGAAGCTGAAACTGGGCGGACCGGAAGACCTTGAACGGATCGAAGCAGTTCATGCGGCCCGTCCCGATGCCCGCCTGATCGTGGATGGCAATGAAGGTCTGCTGCCAGAACAATTCCCTGCCATCGTAAAGCGTGCCGCAGACCTGGGCGTGGTCCTGATCGAACAACCCTTTCCGGCTGGCAAAGACGAGGCCTTGCTAAGGAGGCCCGGCGCAGTATCCGTATGCGCAGACGAAAGCGCCCATACGAGCGCCGAGATCCAGGAACTCGCCCGCCGCTACGATGCGGTCAACGTGAAGCTCGACAAGACCGGCGGGCTTACAGAAGCTATTCGCACGGTCCGCGCCGCACGCGAAAGCGGACTTGGTGTCCTGCTCGGATGCATGGTGGGCGGATCATTGTCGATGGCGCCCGCCGTTCTACTGGCCGGCCTCGCTGACGCGGCAGACCTGGACGGCCCGCTCTGGCTCGCCGAAGACATCGCGCATGGCCTGACCTATTCGGACGGCATGGTCAGCCCACCAACATCAGCGCTCTGGGGCTAGGCCGCCCCGTCGAGAATGTCCCTAAAACCGCTGGGGGCATGAGGCCCCATGAACAATTGTTCGAAGGCGCCGATACCTTCGGACGACAAGCCGTTCGGCCCTTCATGCCGTGCGCGGGCGATGGCCTGGATGTGGAGATTTTCAGGCTGTTGCCAAGACATTTTCTCTGGCTCATAATCCTCGCGGAGAACCGACAACTGGTCACCATGATAGGAGCCATGCTTGCGCTCAGGATGGCCATAGCCGATGCCCTTCATCAGGAAGGTTCCGAACGGATCGAAACTCACCGAATGCGAATTTCCCTGTCCGTCCTCGAGATGCAGCTTGGCCGACTTCATCCGCCGTGTGCCCGGCGTGTAATTGATGTCCATGTGCGGCTTGTCGAGATGGAGCAATTCGCCCTGNCCGGCGCCATCCATCGCCAGCACGGCGCGGGTGTTCCATGCCTCACCCGCCTCATCATGGTTCACATGATAGAACATTGAGAGGTTGGGGAAATTCGTCGGCGTCCAGATCCAGTAGAATTGCGGCGGCAATGGCGGGATCAGCGGCTGGGTATCCTGCGCGCCGATCGGGCGCACGCCCCAGCTGCGGTCACGCGTGCCCGTCCAGCTGTCTGGCGACACGGTGATTTCCTGTCCATCGAGGCGCAACTTGCCGGACCATCGCCCATTCTGAGTCATGCGGGTAACATCCATCAGCATGCGCGGCCCCTGCCGACGTGTGAAGCGAGGTTCTTCGATCGGAAAGGCCCTGCCCTCGAACTCCACATCCAGCGCGATGCCTTCGGTCTCTTCAACTTTCAATCGGATGCGCTTCAGTGGCTCGACGACCTCGACCGAGAAGCCACCAACATATGTGTTCATCCGCTCCATATTGAGGGGTCGGGAGAAGAAAACCGAATGCTGCTTACCACCGCGCAGGACCGAGACCGCCGCGTCGATAATGTTCAGATGCGGATAAATGCCCATCGCCGCCGCGAAGAAGGTCTCGCCATCGGCGGAATAGCCATTGAAAAAGAACCGGTCATAGAAATTCCGGTCTGAGCCGGAAAAGGCGATGGGCTCTGGCGTCTGGTGAATCGGATATTCGTCTCCGGCGGTCAGCATGTCATTTCCTTCCTTCGCGTTACCTCTTGGCGGGCAACGTCCCGCAAGTAGGGTGAACGACAGAGACACGCGGTTCAAGACGTGACGCCAAGGGAGGCTCCATTTAGATGACCAAGATGACGGCTGAAGAAGCCAACACATTTCTCAAAGGGGCATTCGAGACCCAGGACAATCGCAGCGAAGTGGTTTCGATGGAAGACGGTCGCGCTGTGATGCGACTTGTTGCCGACTCCTCACACCTTCGCCCTGGTGGCTATATTTCCGGACCCACTCAAATGGCTCTGGTCGACTCCGCAGCCTACATGGCGGTGATGACGAAGACAGGACATGAGCCGATGACGGTGACCAGCAATCTCAGCATCAATTTCCTGCGTCCCTGTATCGGAGACGTCGTGGTCGCCGATGCGCGCATCATGAAGATCGGACAGGCACTGGCGGTCATGGATGTCGATGTGCGGATCGAGGGCGCTGAAAAGCCCTCCAGCCATGCCGTCGTCACCTATGCCATCCCGCGCCAGCCGAGTGGCATGGCATGAACCGGTTGGGCATCTTCGCGGCCCTCACGGGCTTTCTTGCCGTCGCCTTGGGCGCATTTGGCGCCCATGCGCTGGACGACCAGCTGACCCCTGAAGGGCTCGACTGGTGGCACACCGCCACGCTCTATGCCCTGCCCCACGCGGCCGCGGCGCTCGCCATCTCGCTCCATGCGAAGACGGGCCTTGTGCGCAAAGCCGGCTGGGCGTTCGTATTCGGGACAATTGTGTTCGCCGGCTCGCTCTATGCGATGGCGCTCGGCGCGCCGCGCTGGTTCGGTGCGATCACCCCGATCGGCGGCATATCATATCTGGTGGGATGGGCGTGCTGCGCGTGGGGGGGGAAAGCCTAGCTCGTCGACCGGCTCAGCGAGGCGTACTTGTCGGCCAGACCATCAGCCGTCTCACGCGCATCATCAATCGTATCGGCGAAGGATTTGAGCTCACGGTCAACCGGCGCCACATCCATGTCCATGTCAGGGCGTGAAGTCACTTCACCCATGGCACCCTGGAAATTGCGATAGGCCATCTGCGCGCGAACAAGTGCCCGCTCATAGCTCATCACGTCAGCGCGGCTGGCGGTATCTTCCTTGCCGGACTGCAGCACATCGCGGGCTTCGCGGCTGACATCCGCCAGACCGGTGCGGGCGGCCTGTGCGTCCGACACGATGCGGGCCAGTACAAGCGAGGGGGCATCAGACTTCGCTCCGATGCGGGACGCATAGTCCCGGCTATCGTCACTATCGGATTTTCCGTTGATCAGCGTGGACGCAAATGCGGCAAGGCCGCCTGTCGCTTCGATCCAGCCATTCTTCACAGCGTCCGCACAATAGTCGGCTGATACTTTGCGCAAGGCAGATTGGGACTGCGTAAGGCTGGTTTCCACCGACGCCTCACCGGGTACCATCGAGACGGTTGCGCACCCCGCCAAAAGGCATAGGGATGCACCCAGAACTATACTACGCATTTGACAGCCACCTGCACACCTGATTGGGACCACACCTGTAATAATGTTTACGGACGCAATTGGACCAAGTCCAGTAATGGCTGTGAATTTGACTGAAAATAGGTGAAGACTGCATGAACAGACGCCCAAACCGCCGCATTTTGTTCCCGAGACTGGAATCCAGACGCTCTGGACGGCTGCGAGTCAGTGAAATCCACGAGATTTACTGGGAAGAATCGGGGAATCCGAGCGGGATTCCCGTCATTGCCGTCCATGGAGGCCCCGGAGGCGGCTCTAGCCCAGAAATGAGGCGTTTCTTCGATCCGGGCAAATATCGCATCATTCTGTTCGACCAGCGCGGCTGTGGCCGCTCCACCCCGCACTCGGAATTGCGCGAAAACACGACCTGGGACCTGATCGACGACATGGAGTCGATTCGCGACATGCTCGGGATCGACAAATGGGTCGTCTTTGGCGGCTCGTGGGGGTCGACCCTTTCGCTGGCCTATGGCGTCACACATCCCGACCGCACGCTGGGCCTTGTCCTGCGCGGCATCTTCCTGGTCTCGAAGGCGGAGATCCAGTGGTTCTACCAATCCGGCGCCAGCCGTCTGTTCCCGGATGCTTATGACCGGTACATCAAGCCGATCCCGGAAGACGAGCGCGACGACCTGCTGATGGCCTTCCATCGCCGCCTGACAGGTGAAGACCGGCAGGTTCGCGTGGAAGCCGCGCGCGCATGGTCGCGCTGGGAGGGCGAGACCCTGTCCATCAAGGGTCCGACCACGACCCCTGCCCGCTTCAATGAAGATGATTTCGTCGACGCGTTCGCGCGCATCGAATGCCACTATTTCGTCAATCGTGGTTTCTTCGCGAATGATAGCTGGTTGCTGGACGAGGCCGAGACCAAGCTGAAGGACATTCCAGGCACTATCGTACATGGGCGATACGATGTGGTTACGCCACTGTCGACCGCATGGGCGCTGTCCAAGGCATGGCCGAAAGCTGATCTCCATATCATACCCGATGCCGGTCATTCCTCGATGGAGCCAGGTATTGTCGACAAGCTCATTCAGGCCACGGATGACTTGGCCGACATGTATGCAGGCCAACTGAAGTCCTAGCGCCAATGGCCGGACAGGCATCGCCTTCCGGGTTTTTCGATAAATGTAGCGGGCGGAAGATATTTCAGGCCACGCAGTCTTGGGTATTGGGGAAGTATCAGGGCGCGACCCTCATATCTTCCGCCGCTGGAGCGGCGGCCATGGGCGACCGCAACCCCCACCAACCGCGCTGAGCATCACAGCTGGAGACAGGGGCAGAATGCCATGCCCGCGCCGCCGCCGGATTGGTCCGGCAAGAACTGAATTGGTTGCATGAAAAAGGGGGCGGATAACCGCCCCCTCAATCCGATGTCTTCGCATGCTTGGCGCGTCGTCTAGATCACGCCAAGCTTGGTCAGCGTGCCCAGCACCAGAATGAAGGCCAGCGCCGGCGGCACGATCCAGCGACACATGAAGCGCCAGAGGTTCATGATCGTGCCTTCGCCCAGCTCGGTCGTCAGCATCTCGCGACTGACAATCCAGCCCGCAAACACAGCCAACAGCAGCGCGCAGAGCGGCAGCATGATGTTGCCGGTGATAATGTCTGCAAAGTCGATAAAGTCGGTGGAATAGACATAGCCCATGCCGATCATGAACAGCATGAAACCGATGCCCATAGCCGCGCCCGGGCGCGTGACTCCTTCACGTTCTTCCAACCATGCCACGCCAACTTCCATCAAGGAGATGGATGACGTGAACGCCGCAAACAGAGCGAGCAGGAAGAAGGCGCCACCAACCCAGACGCCCAGTGCGCCCATCTGACTGAATGCAATCGGCATGGACACAAAGAACAGGCCGGGACCGCCCGCAGGGTCTGCGCCAAATGCGAAGACAATCGGGAAGATCGCGAAGCCCGCAATCAGCGCCACCATCGTATCCGCGCTGGCCACGATCGCCGAAGCACGCGGAATGTTTGTATCGCGGCTGAGATAGGCGCCATAAGTAATCATCAGACAGGAGCCGACTGACAGCGAGAAGAAGGCCTGACCGACCGCTTCAAGGAACGTACCCATGGTCACTTCACTGAAGTCAGGGGTCAGCAGGAAATCGGCGGCTGCGCCCGCATCGCCTTCAACCAACGCAAAACCGACGATCCCGATCAGCAGGATGAAGAAGGCAGGCATCAGCACGGTTGCAGCTTTCTCGATGCCGCCTTTCACGCCGCGCGCCACCACAAAAACATTTGTCAGCAGGAAGGAAGCAAGCAGGCCACCAATCACGTACTTGTTGCTGATCGTTTCACCGAAATTGCTAGCCGACACATCCGCAATTGAAACAGTAGTGCCAGTCTCCGCCGTCAGGCGGGCGGCCTCGGCGGCAAAGCCATTGAAGGTGCCCCCAAATGCCTGCGGGATGAAGGCAAGCACCCAGGCTGAAATAACGATGTAGAAGGTCAGGATAAAGAAGGCGCCGAGCGATCCGATCCAGCCAACGACCTGCCAATTCTCACTCTTGTTCTCGGCTCTCGCCAGAGAGTGGATGCCTTCAATGGCCGACATGCCCGACTTCCGTCCGAGCGCATATTCCGCCATCAGCACGGTCAGGCCGAGGAACAGGACGCAAAACAGATAGATGATGATGAAGGCGCCGCCACCATTCTCCCCCGCGGTGAATGGAAAACGCCAGAAATTTCCGAGGCCAACGGACGAGCCGACCGCCGCCATGATGAAACCGAAGCGCGAACCCCAATGGTCCGTCTTGCGGCCAATTTCTCCTGCCATACGCCCTCTCCCCGGGTACAAGTTTTGCGCGAACCTATCTTCGGCGAAACAAAAATCAACGACTGTTATGTTTTAGTGCTAAAATAGACCTCGGGCTGTCAGTTTCTCATCACGGTGCATGTGCGCCGCGATGATGAGCCCGAAGCACGCCATGGTCGTCAGCATGGCTGTGCCGCCATACGAGATCAATGGCAAGGGCATTCCAACCACCGGCAACAAGCCCAACACCATGCCCACATTGAACACGATGTAAAAGCCGACGGTTGCGACGGCTCCCGCAGATGCGAGACGGCCGAACCAACTGACCGAGCGCGCCGCACTATAGAGCGACCACCCCAGCAGCACCGCAAAGCCGACAAGCAGCGCGGTCGAACCAAGGAAGCCAAACTCTTCTGCGATCACAGTGAGAATGAAGTCGGTATGTTGTTCAGGCACATAGTCTTGTTGAGACTGGATGCCCTGCAGGAAGCCACGTCCGTTCAGGCCGCCAGCGCCGATGGCGATCTTGCCTTGTTCGATTTGATAGCTTTCGCCCAGTGCATTGGTCGCGCCGCCAAACAATTGTGCGAGGAACGTGTCGACGCGCTCGCGTTGATAGGGTGCCAGCACGAACTGATAGACCGGCCAGACCGAGGCGACACCGCCGATGATGGCAGTCCCAATCACGCGAACTGACAGGCCCGCCAGGAAGATAACCACGCCACCTGACGCGACCAGAGCCAACGTCGTGCCGAAATCGGGCTGTTTGAAAATCAGCGCCGCTGGCAGGAGGATGATCGCCAACGCGCCCAGATGCACCATGACGCGACCGGTCTGGGGCTGCAGCACCATCTGGTAATAACGCGCGAGCGCCATTGTGACGGCAAGTTTGGCAAATTCCGAAGGCTGTACGGCAACCGGTCCGATCTGCAGCCAACGTTGCGCGCCGCCGCCCGTAACGCCCATGACTTCCACGAGGATGAGCAGAACAATCGTGCCGACATAGGCAGGAAAGGCCAACCGCATCCACCAGGACAGCGGCAACATGGCCAGCCCGATCATCATGAAGAAGCAGACAACGAAACGCACCAGTTGCAACTTCCAGAGATGCGCTTCGGCAGGATTGGTGTGCGCTGAAGAATACAGCATCGCGATGCCTGTCAGCGCCATCGCCGCAATCAGCAGGATAAAGCCCCAGGGCAGTCGCATCAGCTTGTTCAGCGGCCCCTGATTGTCGAAATTGAGAGAGGTTGCCGTGCGCGTCCGCGCTTCGCCGCGCGAGAAGCCGGTAAACCCTTCGCGGTTCATGTTGGCTCTCCCGCATCGGTCATGGAGGTCGGCAGCGACGCGCTTTGCGAATAGGACGGTTTGCGGCGGCTATCTGTCTTGAGCGCGAAATGTAGAATGTCGCGCGCAACGGGCGCAGCCGTACGCGAGCCCCCTTCCCCATGCTCGACGACAACCGAAATCGCGTATTTGGGATTGTCCGCCGGGGCATAGGCCACAAACAAGGCGTGGTCACGCAGCTCGCGGGCAATCTCGCTGCCCGAGCGCACGCCACTGAGGCGCTCTTCTCGGGTAATACGGCGCACCTGCGCCGTGCCCGTCTTGCCGGCGAGGCGCGGGCCGCCAAGGCCAAGGTCACCGGATCGATAGGCCGTGCCTCCACCTTCGGAGGTCACGCCATACATGCCTGCCTTCATCAGCTTCATGACTTCCGGGTCGAGCGGCGCATCCAGCGTATGATCATCCTGCGACTGCGGGCCAATGCCAATCATTCGCGGCTTGAACGGTTTGCCCTCGGTCGCGATCCGCGCCGTCATCAGCGCAAGTTGCAATGGCGTGGTGCCAAGCTGGCCCTGACCGATGCCAAAATTCAGTGTCTCGCCTTCATACCAGTTTTCCTTGCGGACGCGTTGCTTCCACTCGCGATCCGGAACAAGGCCGCCCCGGCCGCCCGTCATACCCAGCACCCAGTCCTGACCAAAGCCGAACTTGCGCGCGGTTTCGGCAATCTTGTCGACGCCTGTACGTCGGGCGATCTCGTAGAAATAGACATCGCACGAGCCCTTGATGCCCGTGTGCAAATTCACTGAGCCGTGCCCGCCCTTTTTCCAGCAATGCCAGGTCCGGTTGCCGAAATGGTAATAGCCATTGCAATGGACCCGGTCGGTCGGCTTGATCGCGCCAGCTTCCAGCGCGGCCGTCGCGACGACCATTTTGAACGTCGATCCCGGCGGGTAGACACCGCCATGCGCACGCGGATAGAGCGGTGAGCGTGTATCGTCGCGCAGTTCGGAATAATTGGCGGTCGAGATGCCATTTACGAAATCATTCGGATCAAAGGCAGGCGTGGAGACCATGGCCAGCACGTCGCCGCTCTCGACATCCATGACAACGGCCGCACCGCTTTCGCCCTCGAAGCGTTCAATCGCGACACGTTGCAGGTCTGAGTCGATGGTAACGAACAGGTCCTTGCCGGGCGTTGGCGCAAGCCGCTCGTCCGGAATTTCCTCAATCACGCGGCCATGTGCATTGGTCACCAGCTTGCGGTAGCCAGGCTTGCCGCGCAGCCATTCTTCAGCAAAGCGCTCCATGCCCTGACGACCTGTCCGCATGTCCGGATGCCGGAACATGGTCTTCAGTGTCTCGGCTTCCTTGTCCGTCATGTCGTCAGTCAGCCGAACGAGATCATCCTGGCTGGCGCGTGCGACATAGCCGAGCACATGCGCGAAATCGCGTCCGCGCGGATAGGACCGCGTTAGCGCCATTTCGACATTCACACCGGGCATCTCCGCCGCATGCACGTTCATGCGCGCAAAGTCTTCATAGGTCAGCTCGTGCGCGACCGTGACGGGTACGAAACCGGCATTGCGGCGACGGCTGAGGCGGATCTCGTTGGCTATGCGTTCGAGCCGCTCATCCGGCAGCTCAATCAGCGCGGCGATCTGCGCGAGCGTATGCTCTGGATTATCAGTCTGTTCCGGTGTGATCGAGATGCGGCCCGCTCGGCGGTGCGAGGCCAGCGGCCGTCCAAACCGATCAAGGATACGCCCGCGCTGCGGCGGGGCGAGTTGCAGCTTGATATGGTTGGCCTCGGCCTGTGCCTGATAGCGTTCCTGATCGAGGATCTGCAGCTGGAACAGACGCGCAATCAGGCCGGCCCATACGAGGCCGCCTGCAGCCCCGGCAATTGCGGTACGGCGTGTAAACGCAAAATCGAGATCGGCAGTCTTCTTGCTCATCCGGCCTGCCCCGCAAGTTCACCCGGCCTGCGGCCAAGGTCGAACATTTTCTGGAGCACGGCATAGGCGAGCCCGGTTGTAAGCAAGGACGCAAACAGCGGCACCACGCGGACGGGATGGTCTTCCAGCGTCGACGCCATGAGCCACAGGATGAGAAAGGCCCCGGAGAACAGCAGGACGGGTGACATGATCGCGACAAGAGGTTCGTTCATGACATCGAACATATCAGCAATTGCGGTGCTGGCACCGTAGGCGAGCAGGTTGACGATGACAAAACATCCGAGCGGCGCGTGGAATGTTACATCCTGCACGAGGCCAAAAATGATCAGCAGGATCATCGGACGCAGCGACAGGCCCACCCTGCCCCAGCCGACGGCACCCCACAATGCAGCATAGGGCCAGGCAATCGAGAAGCCGAAGATTTCGCGCGGTGTCAGGCCCAGCAATCCGATGGCCGCAATGGCAAACGCCCCGAACAGGAGACGGGGCGTCGGGCCGGTCTGCGACCACAGGCTTTTCTTGTTGCGGGGAGCAGAGCGCGACATCCTATTGGCGCGCCCCCTGTGCCGGGCTTGCAGCAATGGTGGGTTCTTCCACCTCAAGCTCCATTGGCTTGCGTATCTCTGGGGCCGGGATCATCTGGACATAGCCGCCATCACGCTCTGCCATCGAGAATTTGACCCGCCAGTCATCACCAACCTTGCGAACCTCACCCACGATCAGCCCCCGCGGGAAAGCGCCACCCTCGGCGGAGGTCAGGATACGTTCGCCTTCGACAAAATCATCGCGCTCCGGCAAATCTGTCAGGCTGCCGAGGCCATCGCGGCCACCATAGAGAATGGCCCGCACGCCACTGACTTCGCCCATGACAGGGACACGGCTGTTGAAGTCGGTGATCAGGAGGATGCGAGAAGAGTACTCGCCGAGTTGAATGACGCGGCCGACCAGCCCCCCCTCGTTCAGGGCTACCGCGCCGGGCTCGACGCCCTGCGCACGGCCCGCATTGGCCAGAATGGTCTGCGCGAACGGTCCGTCATTCTCTGCGGTCACCCGCGCAGTCACGCCGCGTGCCGGTGGCTCGCCCATCAGGTTGAGGATTTCCTCATAGGCTTCGAGGCGCTCGGCCATTGAAATGGCGGCGGCCTTGTAGCGCGAGAGATTTCGCACTTCGGCTTCGAGTTCCTTGATTCGTCGCTCGCGCTTGGCCTGGCCGGTCACCCATGCCCAGGCATTGAAACCCTCATTGCCGCCTAGCTGGTCACCAACGGTCGTGCGAACGGGATTGAAAAGCGTGCGAATTTGCGGAGCGGACTGGGCCAGGACGAGCGCAATCGCGCCGAAAATGAACACACCGAGGATTAGACGCTTGGGAGAGCGTTTCTGACTCTTCGATCCTGATCGGCCGAGGCGCGCCATTGGCCAGTTCCCTTGCGAAATTACCCCTGTCAGCTCATCTCAATCAGACTTCGGGTGAAAGCACCGTACGCATCTTCGTGAAATTCTCGAGCACGTGCCCGCAGCCATTCACAACACATTTCAGCGGATCGTCGGCGATCATGACCGGCAATTGAGCCTGCTCACGGATGACCGTGTCGAGATTGCGCAACAGGGCGCCGCCACCTGTCAGAACGATACCGCGATCAACAATATCCGCAGCCAGTTCCGGCGGCATGGCTTCGAGTGCAATCTTAACAGCATCAATGATGTCCGTCACGGGCTCACGCAGCGCTTCGGCGATCATCGCTTCGGTGATCTCGGTCTCCTTCGGAACGCCATCCAGCGTGCCGCGCCCCCGAACGGTCAGGGCCATGCCGGTACCATTCTCCGGCGGCTGGGCCGTGCCGATTTCCTTCTTGATCCGTTCAGCGGACATTTCGCCGATCAGGATCTTCTGCTCGCGGCGCANGTAATTGACGATGGCCTGATCCATCTTGTCGCCGCCAACGCGGACTGAGCGCGAATACACAATGCCGCCCAGCGACAGGACCGCCACTTCAGACGTACCGCCGCCAATATCCACGACCATGGACCCGGCCGGATCATCAATCGGCAGGCCCGCGCCGATTGCGGCGGCCATTGGTTCTTCGATCAGCTGCACTTCGCGGGCACCTGCGGCGAGGGCCGACTGGTGGATAGCGCGGCGCTCAACGCTGGTGGCGGAGCTTGGCACGCAGATGATGATGAGGGGAGACACAAACGCCCGGCGGTTGTGAACCTTCCGGATGAAGTGCTTGATCATTTCTTCGGCGACTTCGAAATCAGCAATCACGCCATCTCGCATCGGGCGAATGGCTTCCATGTTTACCGGAGTCTTGCCGAGCATGTTCTTGGCTTGCTCGCCGACCGCATAGACAATCTTGCGACCGCCTTGCGTCATATAGGCAACGACAGAGGGTTCATCGAGCTTGACGCCCTGCCCCTTCACATAGACCAGCGTGTTCGCTGTCCCGAGGTCAATGGCCATGTCCGTAGACAGCATGCCGAGGAGGCTACCAATCATGTCGTACCCGAGCTCTTTCTTGAGCGGCCGAGCGGTTTTGCCCGGCACGCATGTGCAATTCTTTACACAGCCCCATACACCATCTGCCGTTAACGCCGCTTTAATGCAAGAGTCGCTCGGCACATAAGTGGTACGCAGCGTTCATGGTGAATATTTGCGCTGTTTTAAAAGGGATTTTTTCCGATCACAGACAACCGTCCGCATCGCCAACGGAACGCATCGTACGGCAATCGTTAATAAAGGCCAAAGATGCTTTAGGAAAGATCTTCATCTTTCTGGTCGACGGCTCCGTCCCCAAGCACCCGATAGAGACGCGCTGGCGTTTTCGCACCCGTGTCGAGCGGGATATTTTCGAGGAAATCCGGGATCTCCTGGCGCTTGAGACGTGCCGCAAATCCGTCCTGATCATGCGTGGTCATCAGTTTCGTCTCGGCATCCGCCGGGCAGGTCACGATATAGTCGATCCTGCTGCGGGATAGCTTCGCGCGCGTCTCCCCTGCATGGGACAGCAACAGCTCGATGGCCTGACTGATGCCGTCCTGATTGCGATGATAATTGCCTTGCAGGACATTGTGATCGGTGCGATTCAGGATCTTCGGGCCAAAATCAGCCGGCGCGAGGACCCGGCCCTTCGGAAGCGTCTCCAAGGTGGCAAACAGACCGTCCTGCAGGCAATCGGCCTTGTCGCCGGTCTTGTTTGTCTCAACTGCAGGCGACACCAGGAGGCCCGGCAATGCCCACAGGAAGGGTACGCTCAGGGCCAACGCGCCAATATAGGCAACGCTGGACGCGCTGCGCGCCTTGCCGGTGCGGTAGACATCTGCGATCCACAAGCCCAACGGAATGACCGCGAAAAGGTGGCCGAATACGTAGAAGCGCGTCTGGTAGAAGGTCATCGCCACTGCCGAGACGAGCAGCGCCACAAACAGGAAATTCGCGCGCATCCGCTGGCGGCGATACAGGCCGTAAAGGCAGAGCCCCAGCGCGAGAACCGTGATGCCAAGGCAAAATCCAAGCTTCGCGACAAGGTCTGATCGTTCTGCGAAGATCGGGCGCGCCTCATCCACACGGTCGAGCCAAAGGGTTTTCACATCCGGAGACAACTCATCCAGCGGGTTGGACAAGCATTCCGGGCCAACCAGAACCAGTGCCCCCGCACAGGCGGCCCCCACCAGCGCCAGCGTACCCAGCCGCAGCCACCATATGCGACCTGACATGAGCAATGCGGCGGCGGCCAGACCAAATCCACCCGCCATGCCAGCCAACAAGCTGACCGCAGAAAGCGCGTCGCACGCCACGACAGTGTATTGAGACGGCGCGACCGTCGCGAAGAAGGCAATTTCCAATCCGGCGGCAAGGCCCGCCCCAAACCCGGCTGCGCTGCGCATGGCTGCGGCGCCGGACACGGCCCAATCCAGGGCCATGAATGCGCATATCGCGGCTGCGAATACATAGACTTCGCCGCCAATGGCAACGGACGCTGCCAGAGCGAGACCTGCGCCGACCGCTCTGCTGGCCCGACGCTGTGGATCAAGCGCAAGCCCCATCGCCACCGCCATAAGCGCCAATTGGAGATTGTGATGATCAATTGCTCCCGGTCGGAAACGATAATGAGCGGAGTAGACAAAAATACTGAGCACGAGACAGGCCAAGGCCCCTGCCCGGCCGCCGACTTGGCGGGCGCCCACATAGAGACCGCCGAGCACGATGAGTACACTGAGAGGTGGCCATGCCGAATAAGCCCAGACAAGCGCCGTTTCGGAAGGCAGGAACAGGTCAAACAGGCTGAAAAGCGCGAGGATGGGAAGATCGACCAGTCGCGACCAATGCATCGCCGTGCCGCCGTCTGGACCCATCCGGTATTGATGGAGATCGAACCAGTCCTGGCCGTTCAGCAGATCCTTGATCTGGACCAGCCGCATCACGTCGTCGCCATCAGGCCCGATCGATCCAAGCGTTCCCTGGAGGGCGGCAGATGCGACCAGCCAGACCGGCACGACCACAAACAACACAGCGATTTTGGCGTCGAACCGAGTTTGCACGACCTCCCTTTCCCACTCTGCAGGCAACCAAGCCTTCCACTCCCGAAAGGCAAACTTAACCAGTGGGGGTGTAAGAAACCCTAAAGAGGGAGGCGCTGAAAACCCATGACCGAAGAAGATGTTGCCCGATTGAATATCGCCGTCCTGTTGCCTTGCTACAATGAAGGCAAATCAATCGCGTCCGTGGTCATCGGGTTTCGCAAGGCCCTGCCAGCCGCCCGCATCTACGTCTATGACAACAATTCCAGCGACGACACGTCAGCCCAGGCCGCCTTTGCAGGCGCCACCGTCGTACCGTCGCGCCGACAGGGCAAAGGCAATGTCGTGCGCCAGATGTTCGCGGACATTGAAGCCGATGTTTATGTGATGGCCGATGGCGACGGGACGTATGATCCGACCGCCGCGCCGCGCATGATCGATACGCTGCTGGCAGACCGAGCAGACATGGTGGTGGGCACGCGCCGAAACGTTACCGAGGATGCAGGTCGCAATGGCCACGCTTTCGGCAACCGCCTGTTCAACATGATCTATCGCGCCCTGTTCGGCAGCGATTTCACAGATATTTTCTCCGGGTATCGCGCCTTTACGCGTCGCTTCGCCAAGAGCTTTCCCGCCTCGTCACCAGGATTTGAAATCGAAACCGAAATGTCGGTCCACGCCTCGACCCTGCGTCTGCCCGTGTCCGAGATCGAATTCGATTATGGCCGCCGCGTCGAAGGCTCCGAAAGCAAACTGTCCACATTTCGCGACGGATTCCGCATTCTGCGCATGATGGGCATGTTGGTGAAGGAAACCCGGCCATTCATGTTTTTCAGCTCAGTGTCCGCAGGCCTGTTTGGTCTCGCCGCGATCCTGAGCGTGCCGGTGCTGGCAGAATACTTCGAAACCGGTCTGGTCAGCCGCATGCCGACCTGGATGCTGGCCATGACCCTGTTGCTGGGCGCGATGATGTCTTTCACCGCAGGCGTGATCCTGGATTCCCTGTCACGGGCCCGCGTCGAACAAAAACGCATCCACTATCTGTCGATTGCGCCTGCACGCGGTGAAAAGCATTTCCGTGGCAGTGGATCTGTTTCAGACCGTCGTGAAGCGGATCAGGCAATATCCGCTCCTCAAATTCGCAAGACGAGCGCCTAGAACGATCTTCCATTTTGAAGGGGCATACCCCGCACTGCAGCCTTTGCAGCGCGCGATCCTCCTGCGTTTAACGCAATCGCATAGCGAGCTCGCCAACTAAGGCAAAGTGTTCTGGAATACTGGTTTTGAATGTCAGGTTGCCAAGAAGGATGACGCGCTTTAGCCGGTCTTCTTCTGCAACTCTGCAGGATCAATGACCGAAATTTCCGTTGCGGTGGCACTGTCCTGAGGGGCCGAGCGACGCACAAGCGTCTCTGGAATGGTGACAAACGCCGTTGTTCCACGGCCGAGTTCGGAGCGCAGCTTGATGCGCAGACCCTGAGCATCGGCCAGACGACGCGCGACGCTGAGGCCGAGACCGACACCGGTCGAGTGGTCATACTTCTGGTGCGCCGGACGAGAATGGAAGAAGGGTTCGAAGGCCTTTTCAAGCACGTCTGAGGTCATACCCCTGCCCCGGTCACGGACCATGACCACGAGCCCAACGCCCGACACCATGCCCGCCTTGACCACGATAGGCGCCGACGAGCCGGATTCCAGCGCGTTCTTGATGATGTTGCGAATGATGATTTCGAAGCTGCTTTCATCCATGTCCGCAGCCAGATTGCTCGGCACGCTGACCTTGAGACGATCTGCAAACCGCGAGAATTCCCCTTCGGTCAGCTTGCGCACAACGTTCTGGATCACTTCAGACACTGGCACTTCTGATGATTGCGCCAGATAGTCTTCGCGTTCCATCCGCGTGAAATTGATGATGCCATCCAGTGTCGAAGACAGGATCATCGCCTGTTCGGCAATCTTGTCGGCATAGGTGCTGACTTCTTCTTCGCTGCATGGGATGTTTGACGATGAGCCGATAACGCCGGCGCATGCCGAGATGACATCAAGCGGCACTTTGAGTTCGGCGCTCATTGAGCCGAGGAAACGTGTCTTGGCTTCGTTGGCCGCTTCAGCATCGTTACGAGCATGCTCGATCTCAGACCGGGCTTCTTCCATGCGAGTCACGTCTGTGTAGACGACCACAGTGCCGACACCGCTGATGCATTCGACGGATTTTTGCCAAAAGACCCCATCACGACGGATCGGCTTGTCGATGGGCTCCAGCGTATCTTCGCTTGTTCCAAACACTTGTTGGTGCAGCTGGTTTTCTACGACGACATCCCCATCTTCGTTGAAGATTGCAAAGGCCTGGTGGCTGGCTTCGAGCGCACCAATCAAAAGGTCTCGGGATTCTTCCGCCTTCTGGGTCGCGTCGATGTCTGACTTGTAGACCATGTAACTGGAGCGTGCGCCCAGATAGAGCGCGAACATGAAGGACACCATCATCAAACAGATCGTGGCGCCCGTAACGGATTGCGCATAGGCGCTATAGGCCGCACTCGCGAAAAAGGCTGAAAGTGCATAACGCAGGACAATGCGGGGCACGCGCGTCAACATACTGGCCATGCCAGCCGCCATGGGGGTGATCATGAGACCACCCATGATCATTGCGGCGTTTTCATCTGCTCCGACGAAGAAAGGCAGGGATCCCCATGCAAGGCCAAACAGGATGGCAAGGAATTCCGAACGGCGAAGGTACTTGCCGCTGACCGTTTTGGGCGCCGGGCGCCCCCGCTTCAACAGGAAATCAATGACGAGCAGTGTGGCCAGGCAGAGATTGATCGCAATCCAGGCTTCAATATTTGTTTCAGGCACCCAGCGGTGAACAAGGAAGCTCGCCCCGATGGTGTTGACCAGCATGATCGTCGCCATGACCAGCTTGTGGCTGGAAAAATCCATGTGCTGCTGCAGCAGGACCAATCGGTCAACCGCCGTCGCCCGGGGAATCGTGTTCCCGGTTACATAAGACAGAAATGATTTTTCCTGTTTCGCCATGACACCGCTATACACAGGCAAGGTGAACAATCCGGTCTACAGGCCCGAAGGGATTGGCAGACTGTGGAAACTTGTCGTTAACGCGGGTGTTAACCAAAGATAGATACTCTTAAACGGTTGCATATCCTGTCCCGGGTTCTGTAGCGTGCATTCCGATTGAGGAGAGTATAGTTCCGGTGTCCCGCCCCAAATCGCCTTTCAAAATAGCAGTCATCGGTGCCGGGCCTGCGGGACTGAGCACGGCACGCTTCATCAAGCAGGCCGGACACAAGGCGGTCTTGTTCGAGGCCGAAGACCGTCTGGGGGGCAAGTCTTTTTCCGTTGTCCGTGGCGATGCCATGAATGAGATGGGCACGTGTTACACCACCCGCTCCCACAAGCTTGTAAAGAAGTGGATGCGCCAGCACGGGATCACGCTGAGCCGCCTGGGTGAGGCGCGATATGATGGCCTGAAGGTCGTCGACTATGTCAGGACGGGTGACGGTCCGCCCATGGTGTTGCAGGCCCTGAAGTTCATCTGGGCTGCCGGGCGGCTGCGCCGCGATATCCGAGACCGACCAGACGATCCGGACGTGCGCGCGGAAGCCGCCATGACGACAGCGGAATGGGTGAAGCGACTCAACCTGCCGAAAATCGACCTTGCGTCTCACCGAATTCAGACAACGCAGGGTTATGGATTCACCGACGAAGCCACGATTGGCCAGACCGTCCAGTGGTGCGATCTGAACTATCTCCTGTCAGGCGTCCTCAACGACATGCACATGCCTGATCAGGGCTGGAGCGAGTTCTGGAACCGGTTCGCTCAGGATCTCGACGTGCGGCTATCGAGCCCGGTGACCCATCTCGACCGGTCCGGACCAAAGCCCGTGATCACGACGGCTGGCAAGAGCGAAGAATTCGACGCTGTGGTCTCCACCGTGCCGATGCAGAATTTCGTCAAGTTCTGCGCCGCAACGCGCGACGAGATGTTCATCTGCAACGGCATTGAATGGCAAAACTATACTACTACGCTGCTGACCTCGCCGGACTGGTTCGAAGGTCACATGATCATCGGCTATTCAGAGGCCAGCATGGACAGTACGCGGAAAGGAGCAATCCTGGGCGGTCGCCGCGAAGGCGAAAGCGAGGAATTGGGCGGCCGTCTCTACGTGACGGGCCAGTTTTCGACCGGCCTGACCGCGCCGGAACTTCGTGAGATCCTGCTGGCCGATGCGGAAAAGCACGGCTTTACCATCGAAAGCGTGATCCAGCAGAAGGTCTGGCAATACTTCCCCCAATACAAGGTAGAGGCGGTGCGCGACGGTCTTTTTGGCGCACTGAAACGCGTACAAGGCCATCAACGTACCTGGTTTGGTGGAGCCAGCTTTTCACATGAACTGGTCTGCAGCGTTGTGGAACAGGCACAAGACATGGTGAAGGACATGCTCAACGAGCTCGTGCACGCCCCTGCTCCGCAGGCCTCATCGGAAACAGCAAAAGTGGCTGAGACGGTCTAGACAGTCTCAGATTCCGGCACCGCACAATATTGATCAATGAAATCCTGATGACTCGGCATCTGTGAGACCGCTTTTGAGATATTGGCCTCAAGGCCACCCAAGGCCGTCATCAATTGGTCATCTGTCATCAGATGGCCCATATGGTGATATCCCTTGGGCTTCAGCCGCTGACCGAGCATAACCTGCAGCCAGGAATCCACGCGGAACAAATCATCCGTCGCCTGATAGGCCAGGCCGTTCTCACGGAACAGGGAAATGCGCTGTGCCAGAGAATCTGGAACCGGCATATCGCGGCGCGCGCGCCAGAAGTCCGAGTCGTCGCGCTCAGTCAGCTTGTAGTGCAACACGATGAAATCGCGAATTTTCTCAAGCTCGCGTTCGGCCTGTTCATTATAGTGGTTCGCAATCGCCTCACTTATCCCGGCAAACGGGAACTGCTGGACCAGACGGGTTGCCCCGACCTGGATGAGATGAATGCTGGTGGATTCCAGTGGCTCAACGAAGCCGCTCGACAGGCCAAGCGCCACGCAGTTCTTGTTCCACACCTTCTTGCGACGACCGGTCTTGTAACGGATCAGGCGAGGTTCGGTCAGTGGCTCCCCATCGACATGGCCAAGCAGATATTCCTTTGCCTCGTCCGGCTGCATATTCTCGCTGCAGAAGACAAGGCCGTTGCCGACCCGGTGCTGTAGCGGGATACGCCAGCGCCAGCCTGCATGATGCGCGATGGCGCGAGTATAGGGCTGAGCGGGGCCGACCGAGCGCGTCTGCACTGCCAGCGCACTGTCGGTCGGCAGCCAATGAGTCCAGTCTTCATAACCCGTCTTGAGGGTCTGCTCGATCAGCATACCCCGGAACCCGGTACAGTCGATGAAAAGGTCGCCCTCGATACGTTCGCCGGATTGCAGTTTGAGCGCCGTGATGAAACCGCTCTCGCCATCCTGCTCGACTTCTTCGATCAGGCCCTCAACACGCTTGACGCCCTTGGCCTCGCTGAAGGTCCGCAGGAATTTCGCGTAGAGACTGGCGTCGAGATGATAGGCATAGTTTATGTTGGCCTTGTCGGACGTGAAGAACCGTCCCGCCTCTGCAGCCTGTAATTCGAAACAGTAAGCGTCGAGTTCAGCGCCAATGCCACGCTCCTGCGCGTACATCCAGATATTGTAGAATTCGCCCATCCAGTTCGACTTGCCGACCTGGCCGAAGGAGTGAATGTAGCGATCACCAAGCCCGCCCCACTCCTCGAACGCAATGCCGAGTTTGAACGTGGCCTTGGTGGCGCGCATGAAGTCGCGCTCGTCGATTCCCATCAGATGGTGGAACGTACGGTGCGTCGGGATGGTTGCTTCGCCGACTCCGACTGTGCCGATGGCATCGGATTCCACCAGCGTTATGTCCAGCAAGGGGCCAAGCAGGCGTGAGAGCGAGGCCGCAGCGATCCAGCCAGCTGTGCCGCCGCCAGCAATGACTACTCTCCTGATATTCTGCGTTTCCAATGTGATCCCCGGTTCTTTTTATAGTCTTCAGCGATTGAGCTTGTTCAGCAAGAGTGCACGGAGCCGCCGTGCCTTCACCTCATCGAGCGGCCCGAGATTGCCCTGAGCCGCTTCGGGCAAGTGCGCAGCCGGCTGCTCGGAGGGTCCGAAAATATAATAGTCGAACAAGGCCTTCCAGGCCCGCTTCTCCGGCTCCGGACGATCCCGCAAGCTGAGTATGGCGTGCAGCAAGGTGTTCTGGGGCGTATCCATGAAGGCTGGCGACGTGTTCCACCAATAATTAATCATGGCCGTGAAGTCGCCGATGCCCTCAACATTGTGCCACCAGAGTGCTGGATAGAACAGTACATCGCCCGGCTCCAGCTCAGCCACCTCCCCAGCGGCCATGGCCTCGGCAAAGCGCGGGTAGCGCGCAAGGTCTGGATCACGGAAGTCTACCATGCTCACGACCTGTCCGCCGGGCGTGGGCTCCAGAGGGCCGGGATAGAGATTGGCCACCTGCTCAGGCGGGAACAATGTGAAGCGTCGCTTGCCGACCATACAGCAGGCCAGATTGTTCGACATGTCGTAATGGGCTGAAGCAATCGTATGGTTCCCCATCCAGATGCTGACCATTGGCTTGTGCGCATCAAACATCGGGTCGTTCAGCACAAGGTCGTTCTCGTCGCGCATGCCCGGAAAGAAATTATCGAGATCGGTCGAACCAATATAGAAAGAGCGCCCGTCAGACGATCTTGCCGTTTCGCGTACCCGATCAAAGAAATCCGGCAACGGAACACGGTCGCGCTCAAAATTGAAGCCGTCCACCGCCTCAGTATAAAAATACCGCCCGCCTTCTTCTGGCGCACTGCGATATTCCACGACCGGACGCCCGCCATAAAACGAGGCGATATGGTCCATGGCTGCGTCCAGTGACTGCAAGCCCTTCTGGACCAGAGGCCACTGACGCGCCACTCCTTTCAAGATGACGGGCTGTTGGTCGCGCATCAGCTGGTCATACGGTATGGCGTCCGGCGAAATGCCGGCCAGTTCCTTCGTTTTGCGCTGTATGTCCAGTGAGGACACGGTTTCCTCCCAGGGGGTCAGCCGCCTGCTGCCCGTTTTGCGTTCTTCATATTGATCAGCCGGTTCACATTGCCTAACGAGGCCAGCACAAGATAGGCTGCGCGCAGAAATCCGCCACGATGGAGCTGTTGTAGCGCCTCCCCTTCCAGGGCGGCCAGCTTTTCTTCGTTCAGTGTAAAGAGGTCAGGCACCTTGTATTCGGTATGGTCATCAAGTTTGACGTCCAGTGATACAGGCTCGATCAAGCCAGCCTGCTCGAAAGCTGCAAACATGGGCGCGGTCATATCTGCGCCGACCGTAATCACGCGCAAGACCTGGCTGATATGCTGCAAGTATGGTGCATTGCCGCCATGCGCGAGAAAAAGCGGCTCGCCCTCCGTCTTGCTGACACGCGGATTTTCTAGGTCCACATGGATCACCGGTTCTCGGCGGACCTCGCCATCGACTTCCTGGTTCTGGAAACCGATCATGAACGGGCCGCGCTGATGGATCGCGGGCACATAACGGGCCTGCCAGCGCGCACCATCAAGGAAGAGGTTTTCGCCCTTGTCGAGACCGAGCAGGATCACGCAGTNAAAAGCCCCCTCNTCGTCCTTTCGGAAGAAGATCGGGTATTCGCGCTGAAGCTCGGAAAACTCTGTCGGATAGACCGCTGCCTGATTGACGCTGTCGCCATAGGNCGCGCCAAAGCGGGTGATCACCTTGAGATCCGGATGATCGATATTGTTCAGAAGTGCCATCTTGGCCATGAGGCGCCTTTCGGTGCTGCTTACGCTCGTTGTGCCGTGCGAGCGCGTTTCCGTCATGATGAAACAATCCTCCCATGCTTACAAGCGGGGGCAAAAAAGGCCGCTGCAAGCAGCGGCCTTTCCTGAATGTTCCAAGTCTCGTTCCAGTCGTCTCCGACTAGAACTTGTAGCGGACGCCAACCTGGTAGCGTGGTGCCAGCTCGTAGACATAGTACACCTGCTCCGGCACGCGGTGGTAGAGCCGCTGGTCTTCACCGGCCAGATTGATGCCCTCGAAGGACACGGCAATCTGGTCGTTAATGTCATAGCTGACATTCAGGTCGATCTGGCTGTATTCCTCGGTATAGATACCGCTTCGGTCTCCGCCTTCGTTCGTGTTGAGAAGGAAGGTATCGCGCCAGTTATAGGCCAGACGCGCGGAGAAACCGTACTTTTCATAGATCGCCGTTACGTTCGCCGTGTCGGATAGACCGAGCAGTGCGAACTGGTTCTCGTTGATATCTCCGGCCGGATTGAGCTCAACGTCGCCATTGACCAATGTATAGTTGGCCTGGAAACCAAATCCGGTCTCCCCGAAGAAGTGCTGCCAGGCAAATTCGAGCCCGTCAATGTTGCCTTCGCGGTTGTTGATCGGCTGTTCGACACCAAATAGTGCCAGCGGGTCGCTGGCATTGGATGCGACATCATATTGTCCGAGAATCTGGTCCACATAGCTTTGCGGCAGGACACCGCCGACAAGCTGGGATTCGAACTCGGCACGCGCCGCCGCAGTATCTCCGCCATTGGCGTCGATCAGGGCTGTCAGTGTAAAGAGGTTGGCTTCAGATTGATCGACACCCAGCGTATTGATAATAGCCAGAGCATCTCCAGACCGCGAACCAGACGCTCCTGATGCGGGATCCCGCAAGCCGAACAAATTGCGCTCGACCACACCGTTACCAATGAAGTTTTTCACCTTCTTGTCGAAGTATCCGAGCGATACATAGCTTGAATCATCGTAGTACCACTCAACCGAGGCATCGAAATTAGTCGATTTGAGAGGTAGCAAGCCCGGGTTCTGAGAGTCACCCGTTAGTGAACCGCCGAAGGCCGTTGGGCGATTTGGCGCATCCGTGGTCGTGGACGAGAAAAGGTTGCTATATGCGGCCCGGCCAATTGTTTTGCTGAACGATGCACGTGCAACAACNTTCTCGGTCAGATCAACCTGAAAGTCGACGTTCGGAAGCACTTCCTCATAAGCGCCCTTNCCCGATAGATCTTGCTGGGCACCAGACTGGACGATGAGGAAATCGTTGTCTGCCTGCCACAAGATGCCCGATGGGATCGACTGAACCGTTGTCGAATTGACGTTGGTGTCTTCATAACGAACACCGATATTGGTGCGCGTCGGAAGCCCCATGAAGTCGCGCTCGATATTGAACTGAGCATAGAAAGACAGAATTTCTTCCTGCACAGTGTCGTCGGATTCAGAGACGTTGACCGCGTTGCCAGCATAAGCCGCTTCCAAAATCGGGAAGAGCTGAGCCGCGTCAGTGCGGAACGCAACGTCTGCCTGCCCCACAGCTACGTCGTCGAACAGACATGAGAGGCAATACTGCTGCATCGCGCCTGGAGCGAATTGTTCAACGTCGCCAGGATTGGAGATACCCCATGAACCAAGGTCCTGCTGGGTTGTCCGTGTTGTACGATCCATCTGAGTGTCGCGGTAATTACTGCCAACCGTCAGACTCGTCCGATCGTCGAAGTCCCAGACGAAGCGCAGATCAAACTCGTCAACCTGATGCTCCATATTGGCAGAGTTCGACCGTTGCACCTGGGTGCCGAGATCACCTGCATCCAGCACGCCATTGCCATTTCCGCGAACGGAATCGTCAATCGTGTAGGACTGGATCGGAGAGCCGCTACGATAATCCACCGAGTGTTGGAGGATAACCGGCGCGCCCATTGAAACGAATGTCGCAACATGGCCGAGTGGATTGTTACCACCGGATTCCGACTTCGAGCTGTGCGCATCAAAGATAATGGTTCCGCGTTCGGAGAATTCCCAATCAGCGTTGAAGCCGATCGAATTCATCTCGTCCTTCGTCGCGCGATTGGTTTGCTCAAAGCCGATATCCTTTGAGCCGTTATTGTTCTCCTGCATGAACACAGCCGTAGCGACCGGGCCATCATTATCGAAAATGATCTGGTCTAGCGGCGTCGCAAACCAGTTGGTCTGCTCATAGCGCAGTTCGTCGGCCTCATTCTGGGCGTAAGTATAGTCGCCGGTCAGGGTGAGGTTATCAATCGGACGGAACTGGAGCACCCCCCCCTAGCTGGCCGTTGAGACGCTCCCGGGAAATATCCGAGAAGTCGTAGCGACTGTCCTGCGGGATAGCATAAAGCTGGCCAGCAGCTGGTGGATTGGTGATTTGGGTAGAACCATCACCACGCGTATAGCTGCCATCAATTGTGCCGTCTGCGGATTCACGGACGATCCAGTCATTGACTTGCTGTGATGGCGCGCCGGAATCCCGCTTCGAATAAGATCCGAAAATACCGATGCCGAAACGGTCGGAAGGATCGGTCCAGCTGACAAGACCTGACAATTCAGGTGTGAAGTCATCACCAGCTTCAACGCTCGTATCGTTGATCGCCTTGGCCGAGAAGGTCGCATTCAGACCTGGATCGTCAAATGGCGTCCGTGTCTTGATGTTGACGGTCGCGCCGAGGCCACCTGATGGCAGCACGGATTGGCCAGTCTTGTAGACTTCCAGTCCGTTGACGCCTTCCGAAGCAAGGTTTGCGAAGTCGAATGCACGGTCACCACCAGCGCCGTAATTGCCGCGGGCACCGATAGCGCGAATTTTGGCGGTTGGCATGGTCCGGCCATTCAGCGTGACCAGGTTGAACCCTGGGCCAAAGCCACGAACGGTGATTTCGGAGCCTTCGCCATTGACCCGGTTGATGGACACACCCGTGATGCGCTGAAGCGATTCCGCGAGGTTTGTGTCCGGGAACTTGCCGATGTCTTCGGCCGAAATGGCGTCAACAACACCATTGGAGCTGCGCTTGATGTCCATGGCGCGCTCGAGCGATCCGCGGATGCCCTGTACGACCACAGTTTCCTGCGTCAGTGTCTCTTCATTCGCGTCTTGCGCCTGCGCTGCCAATGGCAGGGCTGACAGCAGCGACACCGCGGACGCACTGCACAGCAGCGTTCCCCATTTTACTTTCCGTGCGGAATCCGCACGGACCTTGTCCGTGGAAACAGTCATTACAATCCTCCCTGAGACAGGCCACTCACGACGGTGGTGCCGGTCTTCAATGCTTGTCTCGGTCAGGCGGACTGCCCCTGCAATCCACCTACCCGACAGTCAATGCATCACCAAATGTTTGCGCTATCAAGCCTTTCATGACGAAAATTTTGGATTGGTGTCACTCAGCACGTACCCGATGAAACCGATTTCACCGCTCTTGCAACAATTTTCTCCCCGTAGCTATTGGGACTTTCGCAATCCCGCGCAGGATTGAGCAATCGCGGTAGAAAATTTTTCAAAGACCGTTTTTTCCGGATTTATGACAAGGTTGGCAAAAAGGCCACACTCTCGAACCCCAAACCCTGCGGGAATGAGGAATCGTAAACCTGCTGAGCAACTCCCCTCCTCTACGCGCTCCATCTCCAAAATTTATTGTGCGGACTCGATCAAGACGCCTCATTCACTGTGGCTCCACATTCGGTCGAGCCTTCCGGATCAAGTTGCACGCCTCATTCGGCACCGTCTTCGAGCGCCGAGAACTTCAGATGGATCAAGACACGTATGACCCACCCTGCCCCTGTTGACTTGCTCATCCGAAATGCATGGATCGTCACGATGGACGCGACGCGGCGAATTTATCGAAATGGCGCAATCGCGATCGTCGGAAACCGCATTCACAGCGTCGGTCAGGACAGCGAAATATCCGGCTCGGTCAGCGCTCGTGAGACGCTGGACGGCAATGGATTCGTCATCACGCCTGGATTCGTGAATTGCCACGTCCACATCACCGGCGAACCGCTGACCCGGGGAATCGTGCCAGACAATACCGACTGGGCTGAAAACGTCTTCGGATGGCTGATTCCGATGTACATGACCCAAACTCCTGCCGACGAACGCCTGTCGGCTCAGTTTGCGGCCCTTGAAATGCTCCGCACCGGCACCACGACTTTCATCGAGGCCGGCACGATCCTGAACCTCGAAGCTGTTGCGGATGGCCTTGCCGAGATCGGCATCCGCGGACGGATTGGTCAATGGCTACAGGACCGCGCCTTTGCACCCGACGACGATCAGACGGCGCTGACTGATTCCGCGCTGTCGCGCATGGACGACCAGTCCAACGCCTATCCGCAAACAGAGGATTCACTGATTTCGGCTTGGCCGCTCCTGGTGGGACACAATACGGCAACCGACGAATTATGGCGCGGCGCATCGGATCTTGCCCGCACGAAGGGCTTGGGTGTGAGCGCCCATATGAGCGCCGATCCGGCAGATCCTGAATATTACCTCGAGACAGCCGGAAAGCGCGCAATCGCCCATCTGGCAGACCTCGACGCGCTCGGCCCGCACCTGTCCCTGACCCACGCGGTGCATCTGGACCAGAACGAAGTCGACCTGCTGGCATCGAGCGGCACGCATGTCACGCACTGCCCGATGACCGCCATGAAAGGCGGGTACGGGGCAAGCTCTGCCGGCCTGTTCCCCGAAATGGCCGCCGCCGGCGTGAACATCCAGCTGGGCACGGATGGCAACAATAATGGCAATACCAGCGATATCATGCGCGCCATGTTTGCCATGGCAGGCCTGTTCAAGGATGCGCGCCGCGACGCAAGCCTGTTCTCGGCCTATAGCGTGCTGGAAGCGGCCACGATCAATGGCGCAAAAGGCGCGCAGATGGCCGACCAGATCGGGTCACTGGAACCTGGCAAGAAGGCCGACTTCGTACTGCATGATCGCAACCGGCCGGAATGGGTGCCGCTTTTCAACCCGGTCAACCAGCTTATCTATTCCGCCGATGGCCGCGGCGTTCACAGTGTCTGGGTAGATGGGCGGCGCGTGGTCGAGAACTACCGCTCCACACTGATCGACGAAGACCGGTTGCTTGCCGAGGTTCAGGCCGCCGGAATGGCGCTGGTCTCACGTGAAGGCCGCAGTGTGCCGTCAGAATGGCCGGTCCTCTGAGGAAGGCCCGAGACGACACAATCTGGAAATTCGGAGAAAGTGGTGGGCGGTAACGGGCTCGAACCGCTGACCCTCTCGGTGTAAACGAGATGCTCTACCAACTGAGCTAACCGCCCCAATCCCGCTCAAATGCACGGGGTTGAGAGAAAAAGCAAGACGGCCGTTCAGTGTTTGAACGGCCGCCTGTCATAAGTCTCAATTCAGCCTAGTGAGGACGGGCCGGATCGGTCGCCTGATTACCCGGCTGACCGGACAATGAGGCCTGCAATGCGGCTTCATCTGCTTCTGACCACTCTATCGGCGACAAGGGCCGCGTCAGCGCGATGGCCAGCACTTCATTGATGTCCGAAACGGGCACAATCTTCAGGCCGGTCTTCACATTCTCCGGAATGTCCTCGAGATCCTTCTCGTTCTCTTCCGGGATCAGCACCGTCTTGATGCCGCCGCGCAGAGCTGCGAGCAGTTTCTCTTTCAGGCCACCAATCGGCAGGACGCGTCCCCGCAGGCTGATCTCGCCCGTCATGGCCACTTCCCGGTCAACCGGGTTGCCGGTCAGCAGCGAGACAATCGCCGTTGTCATGGCAACACCCGCGGACGGGCCATCCTTTGGCGTCGCGCCATCGGGCACGTGCACATGGATGTCGGTCGTGTTGAACACGGTCGGCTTGATGCCGAGCATGACAGACCGGGACCGGACCAGCGAGCTGGCCGCCTGGATCGACTCTTTCATGACGTCGCGGAGGTTGCCCGTGACCTTCATGTTGCCGCGTCCCGGCATCTTGACCGCCTCGATGGTGAGCAGGTCACCGCCGGTCTCCGTCCAGGCAAGGCCTGTCACCGCGCCAAGCTGGTCGGTCTCGTCGGCGAGACCGTAGCGGAATTTCCGCACGCCTGCGAATTCGGGTAGGTTCTCCGACGTCACCGTCAGGGTTTCGCCCTCCTTGTCAGACAGGATGCGGACCGTCTTGCGGGCCAGCCGTGCAATTTCGCGCTTCAGGCTCCGCACACCGGCTTCGCGGGTGTAGTACCGAACAAGGTCGCGAATGGCCTCATCTGCCACAATCCATTCCCCTTCCTTCAGGCCGTGATCTTCACGGACCTGCGGGATGAGGTGACGTTTGGTGATCTCCACCTTCTCGTCCTCGGTATAGCCTGCGATGCGGATGATCTCCATCCGGTCGAGAAGCGGCTGGGGCATGTTGAGCGAGTTCGCCGTCGTCACGAACATCACGTCAGAAAGATCGTAATCGACTTCCAGATAGTGATCGTTGAACGTCGAGTTCTGCTCAGGGTCCAGCACTTCCAGCAAGGCAGATGCCGGATCGCCGCGATGGTCCATGCCCATCTTGTCGATCTCATCCAGCAGGAAGAGCGGATTGCCCGTCTTGGTCTTCTTCAGCGACTGGATCACCCGGCCCGGCATGGAGCCGATATAGGTCCGGCGGTGGCCACGAATTTCGCTTTCGTCCCGCACGCCGCCCAGCGACACGCGCACAAAGTCGCGTCCCGTGGCTTCAGCGATGGAGCGGCCAAGCGAAGTCTTGCCGACGCCCGGAGGGCCCACGAGGCAGAGGATCGGTCCTTTCATCTTGCCGGTGCGTTTCTGCACGGCGAGATATTCCAGGATCCGCTCTTTCACCTTGTCGAGACCATAATGATCGTCATCAAGTTGCTTCTCGGCCTTGGCGAGATTGGTCTCGATTTCCTTGCGCGTGCCCCAAGGCAGGGCCAGCAGCCAGTCGAGATAATTCCGCACGACAGTCGATTCCGCAGACATTGGCGACATCTGACGCAGCTTCTTGATCTCGGCTTCGGCCTTCAGGCGTGCCTCTTCAGACAGCGGCGCATCCGCAATCTTCTGCTCAAGGTCGGCCAGCTCATCGCGCTCAGCGCCATCGCCGCCCTGCTCGCCCAGCTCGCGCTGGATCGCCTTCATCTGCTCGTTCAGATAATATTCGCGCTGGGTCTTCTCCATCTGCCGCTTGACGCGGTTCTTGATCTTCCGCTCCATCTGCAACATGCCCATTTCGCCTTCCATGAGGGCGAAGACCTTCTCGAGGCGATCTTTCGCATCGGGAAGTTCGAGCAATTCCTGCTTTTCGGAGAGTTTGACAGACAGGTTCGACGCCACCGCATCGGCCAGACGACCAGGCTCGGTCAGCGCAGCAATCGTGGTGACGGATTCCGGCGGGATCTTGCGGTTCAGCTTGACGTAATTTTCAAACTGCTCCTGCACGGCACGCATGAGTGCCTGCACGTCATCATCGGTGCCTTGGGCCTCGTCATAGGCTTCGACTTCAGCTTCAAAATATTCGCCGCGGTCGTGCAGCTGGTTCAGACGCGCACGCGTCTTGCCTTCGACCAGCACTTTCACCGTACCGTCAGGCAGCTTGAGCAGCTGCAGAATGGTGGCAATCGTGCCGACCTCGTGGACATCATCTGAGCCCGGGTCGTCTATGGCCGCGTCGCGCTGGGCGACCAGCATGATTTCATTATCGGCCTCTTCGATCATTTCGAGGGCCCGTACAGACTTGTCCCGCCCAACAAACAGGGGCGCGACCATGTCTGGAAACACAACGATGTCCCGAAGCGGCAACACCGGAAGGTTCTTTATACCTGGCATCTACAATGCCTCCTTCTTCAAATTGAGCCCCGACTGGGCGGCAGCTCAGGAAACCCTACCTGCCGATGATGGCAGGAGTCGGGCGTTTCACCAGATGTGGAGGGCGATGCAGGCCGGTTCAAGCCACCGGATGCTCAGGAAATTCCCTCTTCTGTGGAAACCGTCTCCTATCAGGGCATTGCGGCTTTTCTGGCCTTTTCGGTGCGGCTTTCATTTTTCTGATTGGCCAGGAAGGCAGAAAGCACGCCCAATCCCGTATCCGGGGCCTCGCCGGCGCCAAGCCTGCGCAACTGTTCATAATACCAGCCGATAACGCCAAAACCGTTCAGCGCCTTCACCAGTTTGATGGGAGAATTCGGCCCCAGCCATCCCGGCCCGAGGCGCAATGTTTTCTCCCATTGCGCGGCGGCAGCGACCTCTCCGGACAAGAGCTGTTTCGGCGTGTCCGGCTCGACACAGAGCGGCCGGCCAAGACCGATCAGGTCGGCCTCCCCTTCCGCAAGCGCCGAATTCATGGCCTCGGTCGTGCGAAATCCGCCTGTCACCATGAGTGGCAACTGGCTGCGCGCCTGCACTGCTTTGGCATATTTCAGGAAGTAGGCCTCCCGTTCGCGCGTGGATTCACGGACATTCTGCTCAAAAACCGGCTCCAGGCCTTCGCTGTCCATCATGCGGGGCTGTTCATAGTTGCCCCCGGATATCTCGACAAAGTCGACGCCAAGCTCGTTCAGAATGTCGATCACGCCGAGACAATCTTCAAAACTGAACCCGCCTTTCTGAAAGTCTGCGGAATTGAGCTTTACCGAAACCGAAAACCCCGGCCCTGCCGCAATGCGCGATTCCCTGACGCATTCGGCGAGGAGGCGCGCGCGGTTTTCCAGCGGCCCGCCATAGTCATCCTGGCGCTGGTTCGCCAGCGGCGACAGGAACGAAGAAAGTAAATAGCCATGCGCGCCATGAACCTGAACACCGTCAAAGCCCGCCTGCTTTGCAACGCTGGCGGCCCGGCCGAAGCCTTCGATCACGGCTTTGATCTCGTCCAAAGTCATCGCGCGGGGCTGACCGAACTGGCCGCCCGGCAAGCCCAGCGCGACCGGACTTGGCGCAGCGGGGCTCGGATTGATCAGTTTTGGCGTTTGGCGTCCGGCATGGCTGACCTGCATGATCATTGCGGCGCCATGAGATTTGCCAACGTCGGCCCAGCGCGAGAACATATCCATCTCTTCATTTGACGGCTTGCCGTCTATGACCACATTTCCCGCACGCTCGAGATGATTGCGGTCAATCTGGACATTTCCTGTGATCATCCCACCTATGCCGCCTTCCGCCCAGCGGCGATACAATGTCAGATGGCTTTCAGTTACCCGGTTGCGAGGATCAGCGAGTCCCTCTGTCATTGCCGCCTTCACAAGCCGATTGGGGAATGTAAGCCCGCTCTCCAGGGTTAACGCCGTATTAATCGAGGCTGTCATCTTATGTTCTCCCATATCGACACTGAGTCGCCCGCCCTTATCGGAGACATCATATGGCAGCCGCCAAGCAAGCAAAGCTGTTTGACCAAATGAGTACAGAAAGTACCGGCTATTCCGCCAAGGATATCGAGGTCCTCGAAGGCCTTGAACCTGTCCGCAAACGCCCCGGCATGTATATTGGCGGCACGGATGAGCGCGCCTATCATCACCTCTTTGCCGAGGTGCTGGACAACTCCATGGATGAAGCGGTGGCCGGGCATGCCAGCCGGATCGAGATCAAGCTCGACGCCGATGGCTTCCTGGCGGTGAGCGACAATGGCCGCGGCATTCCGGTTGATCCACACCCGAAATTCCCGAAAAAGTCCGCGCTGGAAGTCATCATGACCACACTGCATGCGGGCGGCAAGTTCTCCGACAAGGCCTATGAGACCGCCGGCGGCCTGCACGGCGTCGGCATTTCGGTCGTCAATGCGCTGTCGGAACTGGTCGAAGTTGAAGTCGCACGCGACAAGATCCTGTACCGGCAGACCTTCTCGCGCGGCATTCCGCAGGACAAGTTGAAAAAAGTCGGCACGGCGCCAAATCGCCGGGGGACCGTGGTGAAGTTCAAGCCGGACTTCCAGATCTTCGGCGAAAAGATGCGTTTCCGCCCGGCCCGCCTGTTTCAGATGGCGCGATCAAAAGCCTATCTCTATCGAGGCGTTGAAGTACGCTGGAGCTGTGATCCTTCCCTGCTGCCAGAAGATTCCAAGGTTCCTGCCGAAGCCACGCTCTCCTATCCGAACGGATTGGCAGACCAGCTGGATGAAGTCTTCAAGGACAAGGCGACCATCACCGATGCAGCCTTTACCGGTCTCGTTGATCAAGGCGGCGAAGGCAAGGTCGAGTGGGCCATTGCCTGGACGCGCGCCGGCTTTGGCGAGGCGGACGGATTTTCACGCTCCTATTGCAACACTATTCCGACCCCGGATGGTGGTACGCACGAAGCGGGCTTCCGCTCAGCCATCACGAAAGGGCTACGCAATTTCGGGGAACTGACCGGAAACAAGAAAGCCTCCGAAATCACCGCCGAAGATATCATGGGCCATTCCGGCTTGCTCTTGTCTGTTTTCATCAAGGGTCCGGAATTTGTCGGTCAGACCAAGGACAAGCTGTCGACGACGGCCGCGTTCCGCCTGGTGGAAAACTCCGTGCGCGACCGGTTTGACCATTGGCTGGCCGGTAGTCCGAAAGAAGCCGACAAACTGCTCGGCTGGGCGGTTGAGCGCGCGGAAGAGCGCCAGCGCCGCCGCAAGGCCAAGGATATCAGCCGCAAATCGGCCACCAAGAAGCTTCGCCTGCCGGGCAAGCTGGCGGATTGCTCCAACAAGGGGCCGGACGGCACGGAACTGTTCCTCGTCGAGGGGGATTCGGCTGGCGGCTCCGCCAAGCAGGCCCGCGACCGCAAGACCCAGGCCATCCTGCCCCTGCGCGGCAAGATCCTGAATGTCGAAAGCGCCTCGCTCGACAAGATGATGAACAATCAGGAGATCAATGATCTCTCACTGGCGCTCGGCACGGCGCTGGGCAAGAAGTTCGACATGGACGATCTGCGGTATGACCGCATCATCATCATGACGGATGCCGATGTAGATGGCGCCCACATTGCCAGCTTGCTGATCACTTTCTTCTATCGGATGACACCGGGCCTTATCGAAAGCGGACGCCTGTTCCTGGCCCTGCCCCCGCTCTACAAGCTCTCCAACAAGGGCACGATCGTCTACGCGATGGACGATGCCGACCGGGCCGAGAAAATGAAAGAGCACTTCAAACCGAACCAGAAAGTCGACATGACCCGCTTCAAGGGTCTCGGCGAGATGAACCCGTCTCAGCTGAAGGAAACCACAATGAACCCGGCGACGCGGACGCTTGCGCGGGTCACTCTGGAGGCGATTGACGATGTCGAGGTTCCAGCCGAGGAGCTGATAAACACGTTGATGGGCAAGAAAGCCGAATTGCGTTTCCGGTTCATTCAGGAAAACGCTGCTTTCGTTGAAGAGCTTGATATCTAGGTAAACAAGATTTGAAACGCCGGTAAGAAATTTCCTTTATTCGGAAAGACGATTCTAACCCTGTTTGGGTATGGTTCGCCCATCATGTTATTCGGACGCACCCTATTCAAACACGACAAGAAGCGCCATTCCGGGCGCGAAATTCTTGAGTCGCACCTGAATCGGTACATCCTCGCGCTGAGCATTGTTCTGGCGCTGATCCTTGCCAGCCACATCGTTTCCCTGACTGCCCTCCGCCAAGGTGCGCATGATGCGACCGCGATCAATATGAGCGGCAGCCAGCGCATGTTGCTGCAGCAAATGTCTCATGCGGCCCATGATTACGCCGAAGACGGATCGCCGGAGCTGCGGGAGAATTTGCGCGCCAGCATCAAATTGTTCGAGACGTCTCACTATGAACTTATCCGCTTTGGCGAAGATGATGCCGCACTTCAGGCGATCTATTCCGAAGGCGAAAACTCCATTCATACCAAGGTTCTTGAGCTCATCAACAATGTGAACTGGGTTCTGGTCGACCGCCGGAATACGTCCGCGGCGCTTGAGGCAATTGAATATGAGGCTTCCGGCCCCCTCGCCAATCGGCTCGGAGAGGCGGCGGACGCTTTCGAAGCGCAGGCCAACAAGCGCGCCGAATGGCTGGGTACGATCCAGACCTATACGGTCCTGGCCCTCGTCCTGACGATTGTCGCGGAAGTGTTCCTGGTCTTCTGGCCGGCCCACAAGATCATGATCCGGGCCTTCAAGAAGCTGGACCAGCAACATAGCGAAGCCCAGGCAACACTGAAGCGCCTGTCCAATTTCTCCGCCGTGGCCTCAGACCTGTTCTGGGAAACCGATCTCCAGGGCAAGCTGATCTATGCCGAGGGCACCTTCCTCCAGAAACTTCAGGGCGGCCGCAATTCCCTGGTCGGGTGCAACTATCTCGACATTATCCAGTTCGANGAAGAAAACTCCGAGATCATGACCAANGCGGTCCAGTCGGCCGCGAGTTACGCCCGTGTGCGCGGAATTTTCACGGACGTTGATGGCCAGACCTATCACATGGATATGGCCGGCGCGCCGTGCTTTGACGACAAGGGTCGGATCACCGGCTATATCGGCACCTCCAACGACATTACCGCACAGGTCGAGAAACAAGAGGAGGTCCGTAAATTGGCCTATTCGGACCCCCTGACTCATCTCGCGAACAAGCGCGCTCTCGAAGAGCGTCTGCCGACCATGCTCGCAGAAGCCTCAAACACCGCGCCACTCTTTATCCTGGCGCTGGACCTGGATGGCTTCAAGGCGGTCAACGACACATATGGTCATGGCGCGGGCGACGAAGTGCTCAAAGTCGTGGCGGCCC